>Ga0075643_115_pt1 | contig 23142 bp, 20 predicted proteins | sample RifGroA1_FD_68207 | JGI IMG/M metagenome (GOLD analysis project Ga0075643, IMG submission 68207) | Microgenomates (Gottesmanbacteria) bacterium GW2011_GWA1_43_11 | reverse complement strand
TTTCTCATGGATGTCTTTTGTCTTATTGAGGAATTGTTTAACCTCCGCAATCCTCTCCGGAGGGGTTTGGGCAAGTTTGGTCATATGACCAAACTATATCAGAAGTCTATTGAGGTTATCTATATCAGATAGTTGAGTGGCGTCACTACGCTAGACAGTAGATAGTGCGAAAAATTCTCGTAGGTAAAATTCCACGAGACTTCAAAATAGCCTTCCTGATTGGGAATGCTTTTCCAGGAAAGGAGAAAACCGGTTAGAATTATAAATACGAACGAGCATATCAACAATCCCCTACGCATAGTTGCCTACATTATAAGCCATAATTGTGGCTTTGCAATTGACTTCTGGTTGCCCAGCTCCCTGGTTTAGATGTAAAATACGTGTGGTTAAATTGGACGATTAGCTCAGTTAGTTAGAGTACTTAGTATACACCTGCCCACCATAACGAGCCCGTAGCTCAGTTGGTAGAGCGTTGCGTTTACATCGCAAATGTCGGGGGTTCAAATCCCTCCGGGCTCACTAAAAACTACTGAAGATGTGATCGAAAAGGGTTGGAGGTTCGATATAAATTTGCACCGCAATTTTTGAAAAAATGTGGAAAGTGTCACGGATACACAATTATTGGGTTTATACTAGTATGAAATGATATGAATGATAAGCAAGAAGAACCACAATCGCTCATTGATCTTCCGATTAAGGATAGAGTTAATGTAATGTTGCAACGGCAGTTTATTGATATTACCGACGGATTTCCCGCCAAATCAGCCGCAGAATTAGAGGAAATTTTGATTGAGTTATTAATGAAAGAGTATCTTGGACGATTTCCGATAATCGGCACAAAAGATAACCACATTTTTTTATTAGTTCGGGGAGCGTCAAGATCATAGCACTTTACTGAATAAGTTAAGCGACTCAGAGGGAAAGAATGTGCTTTTTACAACTTCGCTCGAGGGTTTTCACTCGTCAACGCCAGATAGCGATCGATATTTAATCTTGCGGCACGAAGATAGGCAAGGCTATGTTACAGTGGGAAAAGGTACTGATATGTTACACTTACCTGGTTTTACTCCCGGTTTAAGGTTTGTGGCGGGCAAGACAATTATGGATAAAATATTTGGCGTAATTCCTGGAGTTATCTATCATCCACCCCGAATAGATATTTAGGCATTACTTCCTCGTCACCGTATACGTCACCGGGTGGAAGAGAAAAATCGCGGGCGCTTCTTCGACTAAATACCGTTGAAAATCGTAATAAATGACTTCCCGATTCTCCAGGTCAGTTTCCTTGCGTGCGTCCTCGAGGAGTTTATCTATTTTTGGATTGGCATAACCGGTGATGTTTGTTTCTTTCTGGGTTGAGTGCCACATCGGATACTGGTCCGGGTCTGGCGGAATTTCCTGAGCAACAAGCAATGCCTGGTAGTCAGTGGGCACACTGTTTTCAACTTTAATTTTTGTTTTCATGCCCACGGCTTCCCATTCGCTGGCAATCGTTTGCGCCAATGAAAAATATGCAGGGAAGGTAGAAAGTGTTATCGTGTCTTCAGGTTGGATGCCAATGCCTTCAATCAGTTCATGCGCCGCAACTTCATCTTTTTCATATTGTTTAACCCGGTTTGTATAGGCCCAGGATCGAGTGGACAAAGGGGTCGCGACCCGGTTTTCTTCGGGTTTGGTAATTGCGTACGATAAAGCCTGACGCAACTCTTTTTTCTTGGCGGCGATAAATTCATTGTTCAGGTTAAAAAATATGCCGACGTAGTGATCGAATTTTCGGTTTTCCTGTAGCATGACCGTATTCCATGTTTTGAACGGATCAGGGTCAGTGATATCATCAAGCATGGTTATTTCACCGAGTTTAAACGCGGTTTTGACCATAGTTTCCGAAGGATAAAATTTGATTTCCAGTTCCGGCAGATCCGGTTCAAGCGGGGTTAGTTTGGTATAAGAGACATACTCGCCTTTGAGCCGGATTGAAGAAATTTTGTACGACCCCAGGCCGATCAAGCCTTTGCGAAATAGCGGTTTTGATAAAAACGACGGCAAAGGAGTAAAGGGTTCTTTAAGTTTCACCACCAGTGTAGTGTCGCTGGTAGCTGTAAATTCCACATCACGTAAGTTGTAGTTGACGTCGTAAGCGGTGAACGGTTTACCGTCATGCCAACTCACGTCCGTGCGCAGTGTAAACGTATATTCTTTGCCATCGGGTGAAACCGTCCAGGTCGTTGCGAGCGCCGGACTCACTTCACCGGTGGCATCAACTGCGGTTAACCCGATACTGAGTAAGCGCTGGATCTCAACTGGAAGTTCAGTCGGAGTGAATGAACCGACCAGACCCATGACTGTGTGCTGTTCGGTCAGCCGGTTGGTAATCGTTGCCCCAAAATGCAGAAATAGTAACACGAGGGCGATACCGGCGACAAAACCCACACTGATTTTCCGGTGGTGCTTGCGGACTATTCCGCCAATAAACCAGCTCGCAACTCGAATTTTCTTGGGTACGGTCACTACTAGCCCTCCTTTGAAGTTTACGGATTGTAATTCTACCCCATGAGTACGTTAATGAGTGCAATCAAAAGAAACAACGCGGCCAGAATAATTGACCCGCGGTAGAGTAATTTTTCCACTCCTCGTTTGCTGCGGTATTGTTGGCTGGTGTCACCAAAGGCTGAACCCATGCCAGAGCCTTTGGCCTGCAACAGAATTGAGGTAGTCAGCGCAACTGCAATAACTACTTGGAGGATCAGGATAACAGCTTTCATAATAAAGAAATCAATTTCCGGGCGGTTTTTTCCGGGTCATGGTATAACGGGAATTCCTCATCGACAAGGTCGGCAGTAATGATCTGACAATTATACGCCTGCATGTTTTGGCGGTCAATTGGAACGTAACTGTAATGCAATTTTTCAGGAATAGCAGGTTTTGTATTGGAATTGACGAGGACTGATTGAAAAGGAAACACCTGTAAATGTTTCCTAATCGCAGTGAGGTACTCTGATGCCTGATAGTGCGGAGTTTCAAATGGCTTATTGGCGATGTTCACGACAAACACACGTTTCGCGCGCGTTTTTTTAAGGCACGTTTGAATATTCCGGGCCAGAAGTATCGGCAGAATCGTAGTGTAGAGGTCTCCGGGTCCGGCTATAACGAGATTCGCATCCAGTATCGCCTGTTTCACTTCCGGCGGACTTGAATTTTCTTCCGGTTCCAGGTGCACTTCAGCAATCTCACGCTTGCCGGGATATTTACCCAGATCAATATTTTCTTCGCGCCTGACAGTTCTCCCCTCAACAGTTTTAGCCCAAATGGAGACATTTTCATTGGTAGCGGGTAAAATAATCCCGTGGGAACGGAAAATCCGCTGCATTTCAGTCAGCGCCTTATTAAAATCTCCGGTGATTTGGGTGAGGGCAACCAGAATCAGGTTACCAAGTTTATGGCCACCCAGCGAATCATCCCTGCCCCAACGTCCGCCTTTAAAACGAAACTTTAATAGTTCAAGCAGTAAGGGTTCGGCGTTTGAGAGCGCGGCTAGGCAATTAATCAGGTCTCCCGGAGGAGGGATACTGTAGAGCCGTCGGAGTCTGCCACCGCTGCCTCCATCATCAGCCATGGAAACGATTCCGGTGATACTATGGGTATAGTGGCGTAAGCCCCGGAGCATTTGCACGGTGCCAATTCCGCCTCCCAGACACACGATCTTTGGTTCACTTTTCATCCGTTGCGTTATTCTACCAGATATGCCAAAAAGTTGGTACTGACGCTCACCAGTACCGAAACCGCAAGCAATGTACCCAAATATGGCAGTTCAAGTGCAGGTACCGCGAAGCTGGCAATCGTAAAGCCGGGAAACGTCCAGGCGCTGATACTTGCCTGAGGCATAAGTTGCAAGAATAAATAGAAAACTGCGGCGTTTATCACAAATGAAAAAAGTCCCAGGGTCAGCAGTGTGATCGGTAACAGTAAAAGGTTTAAAATCGGTTTAAGAAGTAAATTCAGGAGGGAAAGCATAGCAGCTGCAATCAGCCATTGTTTTAAGTCAACCGGAAGTGTAAAACTGCTCCCGAAAACCTGGGTCGCCAGAAACAGGGCAACCAGGTAGAAGAAATACGTCCGCAGCAGGTGTTTCATACGTGTATATCATTTTCTATATTCTTAAGGCTTCCGTCAATATGCGTTTTGCGCGTGCACGGCGATGTCTGGAATTGGCAAAACGATGTGCTTCATCCCTGATTGCCTGAATGAGTTGCAATGTCAGATGCGTTCTGACTAGTGTAATAGTGGAAAAACCGTCGTGAGTGGAAATAATAATTTGTTCATTCCGTTTGGCCAGACCAATCAGCGGTAGTTTTGGCGTATTCTGCTCAAGGATTTTATTCACCGTACTCACCTGCGGTTTACCACCGTCAACTACTAAAAGATCCGGAAATGGCCATTCTTTGTGGGTTAGCCGTCTCTTGACTGCCTCAGCCAACATGGCTACATCATTTGGTTTACCTTGCGCGCGCATTCGGTATAAGCGGTAGTCTTTTTTTTCCGGCACACCGTCGATAAAAACAACTTGAGATGCAAATGAGTCGGTGCCGCCAAAAGTAGAGACGTCAAAACATTCAATGCGGTGTGGATAGTCAAGTACGACATTGTGTTTTTTAAGTAATAGTTGCAGCTCATCGCAGGCCTTATGTTGCTCATCAAAATAAAAATTAGGGTTGCCTAAAAAGGCGCTCGTTGTGTCGTGGTATGCAAGTAACCATTCAAAACGTCGGAGTTGCCGTTTGGCGGCTTGTGCATTTTCAAATTCCAAATTTTGGGCAAATGAGTTCATTTCATTAGTCAATTCTTTTTGCACCAGATCGAGTTTGCCTGATAAAATTTGCGCGAGTTTGCGGATCTGGGAGCGATACTGGCGTTTTAACTCCTGGTACTCAATTCCACTGGTTTTCCTGATTCCTGCCGGGCAGGGAGAACACAAACCCAAATGGTGGTAAAAACACACCCGTCGGGCACCGGGTTTTTGCTGACAAAAAGGAACCACGCGCCGCAACCGGCGCAGTAACTCGCGGGTCACCCGGTTGGAAGCAAAAGGACCAAAGTACTCGCCTTTTAAATTTTCGCACAGCTCCCACTTGCCTTTAGTAATGTTCTGTTTCGGCTTTCGCGCCAGAATCACAATTGGAAACTCTTCGCCAGTACTTATAAATACATAAATATAGCTTTTGTCATCCCGCAGGGCAATATTGTAATGCGGCTGGTGGAGTTTAATGAGGCGTGCCTCAAGTAAGAGGGCGGCAAACTCGGAACCAGTTTCAATCCAGTTAACACTCCGGGCGAGTGTGAGCATTTGCCGGGTTTTGGCTGAAACATCAGTTTGAAAATAGGATTTCAGCCGGTCCTGAAGTTGCAGGGCTTTGCCGACATAGAGGACCCCGCCTTTTTCATCAAGATAACGGTAGATTCCGGGACGTTTCGGAGCTGACGAAATTTTAGCGCGTAATTTTGCGTTTGACATGAAGCATCAGTATACCAAACAGGGCAATGATGAGCGCGCCAGCGGCAAGCGGGACATAGAGGGGAATAACGGTGATCGTGGATGAAAATTCCTGGCCTTGGGTAGTTACCGTAAATAGTGTTTTTCCGCCAACCCACACAATCCCCGGGTTAATCTGCAGCGGAACAACAGTAGTTGCAAAGGGTGGAAGTTGTGATTCGGTTTCAGCACGCGCGTTAAACGTGGTAGTCGTCAGTGCAAGCTTTGGAATTAAAACGGCTCCGGTATTAAGCACTGTGACCGGAACCGTGGTAGTCAGTCCGGAAACGGCAAACATAAGCGTGGGAAATTTCAGTAAAAATTCAGGCTGCGGTACCTTAGATTCCGGGGTGGTAAATTCCATAAACACATCTTTTTGCGAATTAGTAGTGCGAAAAGCTCCAGCCGGATACGGATAATCGCTACTTACTCCTAAAATAGCAAAGGCAACATGGTTAAAATCCAGCTGGTGGAAATAGTTGACACCATGAGTCGTATTTCCCCAGGTGGGATCAACCGGGATCCATAGCTGTCGGTTCGAGTCATAATATTCGGCCCAGGCGTGCAGGATATCAGCGCCGAGCGATAACGGTTGTAATCGAGAATTGGTTGTGTAGGCATACCCATGGATCTCGCGCGCCGGAATCCCGGCGGACCTGGTCAGAGCCACAAACAAATCGCTAAACTCCATGCAAACTGCGCGCTTGGGATAGCTAAATGCAGTTTTGGCGCCCAAGCGTTCAATTCCCGGTTCCAGACGGGAGTAATCGTACTGCAAATAGGAAACGACAAAATTATAGATTGCTTCTGGAGTTCTGAGCTCTCTTGCTTTTGTGGTAATTTCATCTGACTGTTCCCAGTAAAGCTGCGGTTTGGTATAAAGCTGATATTCTTCATCATTCAGTTTCAGTTTGAAACCCGACTGCGGTTTAATAAATAAATACGCGCTTCCGGATGCAATAATTTCCTTTTCTGAGTGAGGTGAAAGCGGAAACGTCGCCAGCCAGTTACCATCCGGGTCAGTCCGCACGCTTTTGGGTGTTTCGGAAATGCTGTTGACAATTATTTTTTGAAAAGCGGTATCCGGCGGCAGGGTAATTTCCTGCACCTGCCTTTGTGCACTTTCGTTAAACAGATGATAGTGCAGGGTAAATGCAAATGATTGCAAATCACCAAAAGCAACACTTATGCCTTTACCGCCATGTTCTGGCCATTCCCAAATGAGGTTAGGAGATTTTTTGGGTGGAGAAAAATAGGCAGGCGTACCAAATGAATCAGGAGTTGTGAGTTGGATGGTGTAAGAATTGACATCTTCTTTTTTTTCAGTACCGGGAATAATTATTTCCCAGATACCGCCTTTGAGTGTCGCTACCTCACCCAAATCGTATTCAAGCGTAAAGGACAATTGCTTGTGAATGCCAGCGGCAATAGTGTTAAACGGTACCGTAATTGTGGTTTCATCATTCGCAGTACCGACCTCCGGAGTAATTGATCCCGAGTCGCGGGCACTCACATTCGCCACTGAATTTGAGGAAATAGTTAAGGTGTAGTTGCGCGGATAATACTCTGAGGTTTCGTTGGTAATGGTTATGTTTTGCCGGACGTGCGTTGTGCCGGTATCTTTAACAGCATAGGTGACATCGTAATCAAAGCTAAAGTCGGCAGCGTATGCCCTGGTACAACTTACCAGCAAGAGGAATAATGCTATAAGGAGAGTTTGAATACGCATGAATAAAACAAGTTGGAATGTAAACCTTAAGTTACTTTATTTTAAAATCTCCTGCAAGAACTGTCCAGTATAAGAAGCCGGATGTTTTGCAACTTCATCAGGTGTACCCGAAGTGACGACATAACCACCTTTATCCCCGCCTTCTGGCCCAAGATCTATGAGATAATCTGCATTTTTGACAACATCCAAGTTGTGCTCAATCACAATCACGGTATTGCCTTTGGCAACCAGGCGCACGACCACTTCCAGAAATTTTTTAATATCGGCAAAATGCAGTCCGGTAGTTGGTTCATCCAGGATATAGACGGTTTTACCGGTCTGGCGTTTTGACAGTTCAGTTGCGAGTTTGACCCGCTGCGACTCGCCGCCAGAAAGCGTCGGCGCCGATTGTCCCAGATGTATATAGCCCAGACCCACGTCTTTAAGCGTTTGCAGTTTTTCATGCGTGCCAGGTAAATTGCGGAAAAACTCCACCGCTTCGTCGACTGTCATATCCAGGACTTCCGCTATTGATTTACCGTGAAACTTAACCTCGAGCGTTTCGCTGTTATAACGTTTACCGAGGCAGACTTCACAACTAACAAAGACATCGGAGAGAAACTGCATTTCAATTTTGATTTGACCCTCCCCTTCGCACGTTTCACACCTGCCGCCTTTGACATTAAAGGAAAATCTACCAGGTTTGTAACCGCGGGCGCGCGCATCAGGTAGTTGCGAATAGAGGTCGCGTACTTGAGTAAGCAGGCCGGTATAGGTGGCCGGATTGCTTTTGGGTGTGCGGCCGATTGGCGACTGGTCAACTAAAATTATTTTGTCAATCAGCTCTACTCCAGTAATTTCCGTAAATGTGGCCGGCTTTAATTTCGTATACCGTTTTGATTCAACGAGCGCCGGATACAGGGTTTCGGTAATTAAGGTTGATTTGCCTGAACCGGAGACACCGGTAACGCAAATAAACTGTCCGAGCGGAAATGAAACATCAATACTTTTAAGATTGTTGCCGCGGGCGCCTTTAATCGTTATATTTCCTTCCGGAAGCGACGTCTGATGAGTGATCTCCAGAAGTTTGGGATTTTTTAAATACTTTCCGGTAGTAGTAGATGACGCAGTTAAGAGTTCACGCGGCGGACCGGAAAAGATTACCTGTCCCCCTCTGTTTCCTGCTCCGGGGCCAAAGTCAAACACCCAGTCAGCACATTCAATAATTTCCCGGTCGTGTTCAACTACGACCACGGTATTTCCGAGGTCACGCAGTTTCTTGAGTGTCGTTATCAAACGCCGGTTATCTCGCTGGTGTAAACCAATTGACGGTTCATCCAGTACATATAAAACGCCCGAAAGCCCGGAACCAATTTGAGAGGCGAGGCGGATCCGCTGCGCCTCGCCGCCAGCCAGAGTAGCCGCTCCCCGGTCAAGCGACAGATACTCCAGTCCGACTGCTGATAAAAAAGACAACCGGGTGTTGATTTCTTTAAGGATCGAGGCAGCAATTATCTGTTCCCGGGCGGATAGTTTTTGTGGTAGCTGGGTAATAAAGTCAAGTGTTTTGTCAATTGCCAGATGCGTAATTTCCACTATTGATTTTTGCTCGATCGTAATCCCCAGTACTTCTTTTTTCAAGCGCGCGCCTTTACATTCCTGACAGATTTCGGTACGCATAAACTTGGCAATTTCGCCCCTGACAAACTCGGATTCGGTTTCGCTAAAGCGTTTTTCCAGGTCACGAATTATCCCTGAATATGTTTCGTGGATCCGGGTCAACTGTCCCATCCTATTTGTTCCGCGCACAGTGTAGAGCTGGTCGCCGGTACCAAAGAGTAGTAATTTCCGCTCATCAGCAGATAACTGGCCAATGGGAATTCGCAAGTTTATTCGTTTTTCATTGGCCATGGTGGTCACGATCCGGGAAAACCAGGTATCGTGAAAAAACATTTTCGAATACGGTAAAATCCCGCCTTCGGAAATAGTCAGGTTTGGGTTAAAGACAAGATTCGCGTCAATTTTAAGTAAGCTGCCGATTCCGGAACAAGTGAGGCATGCGCCGTGGGGTGAATTAAAGGAAAAAATCCGCGGTTCTATTTCGGCAATACTGATATTGCAAATTGGGCAGGAGAACCGTTCGGAAAATAAATGATCGCGCAACTCGTTCGGTTTATCAGGAAAGGTAAAACTGGCATCCGTAACTTCGCTGACAATAACTAGCCCATCAGACAGTCCCAAAGCCTGTTCAGTTGAGTCGGTTAGGCGGGTTTTAAAATTCGAAAGTGCGATTTTGTCACGCAGTAGTTTTTTTTCCAGGACAAATTTATCCACCACCACTTCAATCGTATGCTTATTGTTTTTCAAAAGTACCGGCACATCAAACAAATCAAAAATCTGTCGGTCGATGCGCACCTTGGCGTAACCTTTAGCCCGCAGATTTTCAAACAGTGACGTAAATTCGCCTTTTCGGTCTCTGACAACCGGAGACAGGATTAAATATCGGCGTTGTGGTACACCGGTCAGATCGTTGGCATTTGTCAGAATTGAGGTAACAATCTGGTCCGGCGACTGGCGGGAAATTTCCCGGCCGCAGTTGGGGCAATGCGGATGTCCGATCCGGGCAAACAGTAAACGCAAATAATCATAAATTTCCGTGACCGTCCCCACCGTTGACCGGGGGTTGTGGGAAGTGGATTTCTGGTCAATTGAAATTGCCGGAGACAGCCCGTCAATTGAATCAACGTCCGGCTTATTCATGATCCCTAAAAACTGGCGGGCATAGGAGGAAAGCGATTCCACATACCGGCGCTGCCCCTCTGCATAAATCGTGTCAAAGGCGAGTGATGACTTGCCACTTCCTGATACGCCGGTAAAGACAACCAGTTTATTTTTGGGGATATCGAGATTGATACTTTTGAGGTTATGTTGCCGGGCTCCTCTGACTCGAATAAAGTTTTCCATAATTATTACTTGTCGCGTAAGCGCTCTTTCAAGGCTATCCTGTTGCTCGTCACCTCGGCCTTGATAATTTTTTCCAGAGCACCTAAAATGACCACGAGTACCCGTGGCGTAAGAATTGTAACATACCGGAGTAACAAACGGTACAGGCAACTATGGCTTATATTGAGGCTTTTCTACAACTAGGTCAGTGTTTGTTTTACTCGTATCTGAGTGAAATAGAAGCTGAGAGCGCTTTACCGCAAACAGTAAAAACAAAGTCCATAACGCCGTTAAGTGCGGATTTAGAACCCGATGACAATGCCATACTTTTACCCACTGACTTACATTTACCGTTGTACGAAGAAATGAACAAAGTTTTTCCAAATGTGTCTTCTTTTGGAGAAAACAGATGTAAAATCGTTATCGATAGAGACTATTGGTCGACGCCAACAGTAGTAGAGGTTGAAAGAGTTGAAGTTGATACGGATAAGGATAGGCGGATGATTTTCAGGGTTGGAGTTAGTTATCAATATGGGGATGATCAATATAAATATGTAATTCCGCGTGCAAATGTAATTACCTATGATCGCGCATCTTACGACAAGGTAAGTTTTTGGATCGTAAATGATAATCAGGCAACAAGAGTCACCGTATGTAATGACGGATATGTACAGTTGACTTAAGGATGCGCATAAAAAATTAGAGCATTGAACTCTGTTTTAGCTCACGAATTCGATCCCGTAGTTCGGCGGCGAATTCAAAATCCAAATTCGCGGCAGCGTGACGCATTTCGGTTTCGAGTTTTTTAATCAATCGTTTTGCGTCCTGCGGAGTCAATGATTCGTCTTTAATTTCCAGCAACTTACGCTCATCACTTTTTCTTTTGGTCGAACCAAACACCGGATCATCAACCGTTTCTTCAGTAGTAACGAGTTTGTCGCGGATTGGTTTACTGATACCGGTTGGTGTAATATTATGTTTTTGATTATACGCCAACTGAATTTCACGCCGGCGTTTGACCTCGGCAATTGCGCGTTGCATTGAGCCGGTGACAACATCTGCATACATGATCACCCGGCCGGATACGTGACGGGCAGCCCGGCCCATAGTCTGGATGAGGGAAACTTCGCTCCTTAAAAACCCCTCTTTATCCGCGTCTAAAATCGCAACTAACGATACTTCAGGTAAATCAAGACCTTCACGCAGCAAATTAATGCCCACAATGACGTCATACTTTCCGGCTCGTAAATCATCCAAAATGTCGCTCCGCTCAAGCGTCAGCACATCAGAATGTAGATAGTGGACTTTGATGCCCTTTTCTTCAAGAAAAGTAGACAAGTCTTCGGCCATACGTTTGGTCAATGTGGTGACCAGTACTCGCTGACCATTGCTAATGGTGGCGCGGATCTCAATTTCCAGGTTAGCTACTTGGTTACCTACCGGACGGATCGTAACTTCAGGGTCGATAAGGCCAGTCGGGCGGATAAGTTGTTCAATTACTGCAGGAATGTTCTGCGCTCCACCATTTTCAACAGTTAAGGACTTTTTTGCACCCACAACAGACTGCTCAATTGCTCTATTGTTCAATTGTTGAATTGTTGTCGCGTTATGTTGTGCTCTTTCAACTTCCCACTGTGCCGGTGTTGCGGATACGTAAACGGTTTGAGGAATGCGGCGTAAAAATTCATCAAAGCGCAGCGGCCGGTTATCAAGAGCAGCAGGCAAGCGAAAACCAAAGTTTACCAGGACTTCTTTGCGCGCGCGGTCGCCGTTGTACATACCACGGATTTGCGGCACGGTCATATGCGATTCGTCTATAATCAGCAACCACTCATTCCCATATGTTTCCTGATAATAATCAAACAGGGTGTAGGGCGCATCTCCCGGATTTCTGCCGTCAAAATAACGGGAATAATTTTCTATCCCGTTGACATAGCCCAACTCCTGGATCATCTCGAGATCAAAGCGGACTTTTTGTTGGATCCGTTGGGCTTCCAATAATTTCTGATGTGATTTGAAAAGTTGAATCTGCTGTTCCAGATCTGCCTCTATAACTTTAAAAACTGCTTTGTTTTGCTGCGGGTCTGTCATGTAGTGTTTGGCAGGATATAGAACATAGAGTGATAGTTCTTCAATCGTGTTACCAGTCAATGGATCAATTTTCCGTAGTTTAGTCACGCGTTTGCCGTCGTGTTCAATGCGGACTGCGGTATCTGCGTAGGCAGGAAACAGGTCGAGCGTGTCTCCTCTAACCCTGAATGTGCCGCGGTGAAATCCATAGTCAGAGCGTTCGTACTGTAAATTGACCAGGCGCGCCAGGATCGACTCACGGGTCACCTCCATGCCAGAGCGCATTTCCAGGATAAAACTGCCGTATTCTTTGGGCGAGCCGATGTTATAGATACAGGAAACTGAAGACACAATCAGCGTATCTTTGCGGGTGAGCAAATTGGTTGTAGCTGCCAGCCTGAGTTTATCGATTTCTTCATTAATCTCAGTCTCTTTTTCAATGTATGTATCACTTTGCGGAATATACGCTTCTGGTTGATAATAATCATAATACGATACAAAATACGAAACGGCATTTTTCGGGAAAAAACTTTTAAACTCCTGGTAAAGTTGGGCAGCCAGGGTTTTATTGTGCGAAATGACCAGGGTTGGCCGGTTTAATTGCGCCACTACATTCGCCATGGTAAAGGTTTTACCGCTGCCGGTGACACCCAAAAGTACCTGTTCACTGATCCCCTGGTTGATGTTTTTGGTGAGCGTCGTAATTGCCTGCGGCTGATCGCCGGTGGGCTGATAGTCGGAAATGAGTTGAAAGTCCATGCGCATATTATATTCGATCGGTCAGGTTTTGGGTATTTATCGTTTTTAGAAAAGTGTTTTGATCTTGTTAGCACTATTTTGACTGTATTGACTTTCGGTTATTTGTGTCGTAATTTACTATTCAGTACCATTATGTTCGGTTAAACTCTAATTTTGATTTTTTAACTTTTAATTTTAAATTACTACCATGCCAGCAACACTCTATCCACGCGAACGCCAAGCTCTGGAATTTATCAGCCAGTTTATCCAGCGCCATGGCTATGCGCCGACCCTGAAGGAAATCTGCGGCGCCTTAAACGTTTCGAGTGTGGCTACCGTGCATGAGCACCTTGATCACCTGCGCCAGAAAGGGTTTATCAAAAAACTGGATGGTGCTGCGCGTGGGATTGAGCTCGTCACCTCAAAATTTAAACCAAAAAACAATGAGGGTACGGTGGAATTGCCGGTACTTGGCTTTATCGCCGCCGGACAACCGCTGGAGCCGCATACTGACCCGAATTTTTATTTTAAAGTCGCGCCGGGTATGGTCGCTGCTGACAAACCGGCGTATATTTTGCAGGTCAAAGGCGATTCGATGATTGATGACGGGATTCTGGACGGAGATTATGTCGTCATCCAGCACCAGAATGACGCACGCAACGGTGATATTGTGGTTGCGATGTTGCCCAATGGTTACGTCACCCTGAAGCGGATTTTTTTCGAGCGGGAACGGATCAAGCTCGCTCCGGCCAATTCCACCATGGCGCCTATCTTTGCCACGCACGTCAAGATTCAGGGCAAATGCGTCGGCGTCATCCGCAAATACGTCACCTAGCCTCGCTTTGACCATTCGGGTATAATAGAGCTTCTATGTACACCGGTGATCTCCGCCTTGATTTGTTTATTAATACCTTGTGGATGGGCTGGAATTTGCTACTTGCTGCAGTCCCCTTTTTGCTCGCCCAGTACCTGTTTCATCCGAAAAAACAATCTTCGCTTATTTGGTGCGTTGGTTTTTTTCTGTTTATTATCTTTCTTCCGAACGCACCCTATGTACTCACCGACCTCGTACATTTCTCACGAGTATTGCCTGAGCTGACTTCACGCAAAGAACTCATGCTGTGGACTGGCCAATTTGCCCTGTTTGTACTTATTGGATTTATCCTTTTTTACGAGAGCTTCCGTAAACTGGAGCAGTATATGCTAAAAAAGCGCTACAAACAGTATAAACTCTTCTTTCGGCTGGTAACTTTTGGCATAATCAGTATCGGTGTCTATTTTGGCCGCTTTTTACGCTTTAATAGCTGGGACCTGTTGATGCGGCCAAAAACTGTACTCATAGCCACACGTTATTTAAATGACCCGCCGACGCTGACCTTTGTTACTTTGTACTCCGTACTTTTATTTGTGTTATATTTTATATACGAACAGATTGAAGTAAAAATATCCGCAAACTGACTGAATAGACAGAATATATGGCTTCCGAATTTGAAAAACAACCCACAAATAGTGAACCCGCGCCCTGGGAAAACCAGTTGTTTGATTTAAGACATCTGCATGGTTCTAATTTTGATTTGACGCAGCGGGCCGAGGAGAATAAACTGTATAAATTTGGTCATTTTCAAGTTCTCAATTTATCTATTAAGATTACTATCACCTCAGCTCAGGATCGACCAAGTTGGCGCACACAAGACCGTAATAAGTAAACCTCAGCGACTGGAAGCATACATTAATTTTTCACCGAGTCCAAGATTTTTGCGCACTCCTCACTTTATCGGCATAACTATGCTAGCATTGGGAATTGACTTAGAACCTTCCGATTCGGAGGATCACTATCAAATACGTACACTTCAGGCGCGAATTGTTGCGGTTACAGCTGGAGAAATTAACAAGATATATGTGTTTAATTGGAACAGGAAAGGGAATTTACTCGGTATTCAAGAGCTAGTTACTGATAATCAACCTTTTAATGTACTTAAGAAACCAATTAATTTAGATAATCATAATCATAATGCAAGGGCTAAATTGGTTAATGAATTGCATCTGATGATGACTCAAGTAGTTGGACCGGTAGTCGGCCAAGCACATTTTAAGGATTTAACAAAGACTGATTGAACAGCGCTAAACAAGCTGTACACACCCGGTGTGAAATAGCCTTACATCTCAGGATTTGAAAACTTAATATTCCTCGAGTGTAGAAGTGTCGCCGACGGGTAACCCCATTTCTTTCGCCTTCAAAATCCGGCGCATGATTTTGCCGCTTCTGGTTTTAGGCAGTTTATCGATAAATTCAATTTCGCGTGGATACGCATGCCCTGCTAAGTGTTTTTTTACAAATTGAGACAGTTCTTCTTTCAACTTATCTCCAACTTTCTTATTACTTATCGCTGCTTGCTGATCGCTCTGTAAAACCACAAAGGCTTTGATAATTTCACCGCGCAGCGGATCTGGTTTACCAATCACTCCGGCTTCGATAACTGCCGGGTGGGCAACGAGCGCAGACTCGACTTCAAACGGACCAACGCGTTCACCGGAAGTTTTGATGACATCATCAGCCCGGCCGATAAACCAGAAGTAGCCGTCTTTGTCGCGCATCCCCCGGTCTCCAGTAATGTACCAATTATTAACGAAATAGCTTTTGTACTTCTGCGGCCGGCGCCAGACTGTTTGCATCATGGATGGCCAGCCTGGTTTTAAGGCAATATTTCCTTCTTCGTTATCCTTGAGCACCTTTCCCTGATCATCAACAATTGCGGCGGTAAGTCCGGGAAAAGGTTTACCCATGGCGCCAATTTTAATATCCATACAGGGAAAGTTGACGATACACATGGCCCCGGTCTCAGTCTGCCACCAGGTGTCGTGAAATGGCATGCCGAAGGCGGAAATAGCCCAGGTGATGGCTTCCGGATTGAGCGGCTCCCCGACTGAACACATGTGCCTGAGGCTTGAAAAATCAAACTGCTTGACGAGTTGGGTGCCTTTGGGCATCAACATGCGGATGGCAGTCGGCGCCGTATACCAGACCGTGATGCGATATTTTTCTAAAATCTGATACCAACGCTTGGGATCAAAGCGACCGGCAAAAATTACGCTCGTTACCCCGCATGCCCAGCTGCCGAGGATTTCATAGGCAATCCCCGTCACCCAACCAGGGTCTGCGGTACACCAGTACGTATCCTCGTCTTTGAGGTCCAGGACCCATTTGGCAGTCAAATACTGTTGCAGGACGGTGCCATGACCGTGGACAATACCTTTCGGTTTGCCGGTTGTGCCTGAGGTATAGAGCATGAATGCATAATCTTCGGGATCCATATGACTGATATGGAGTTCACTGCTTGTGTGTGCAAACGTTTTAGTGAACGATTCGGTGTCAACCACCAGAATATGTTTGAGATTTGGTAATTTATTCCTGATTTTATCAACGCGAGGTTTGAGTTCGCTATTGGTAATTAAGACTTTTGCATCGCTATTTGCGAGGCGATCTTCAAGTGCTTGTTCTTGAAATGCCGAAAATAAAGTCCCGGCAATTGCGCCAATTTTCAAAATCCCCAGGAATGAAAAGAATAGTTCGGGAATTCGGGGTAGAAAGATAAACACCCGGTCACCCCTGCCCACGTCAAAGTCTTTAAGAATATTCCCCATTTTGTTTGAAGCTAAAGCCACATCTTCAAACGTGTATTTTTTCTGGGTACCGTCATCGTCTTCCCAGTAGAGCGCAATTTTATTTTTGCGCCATGTATCGACATGCCGGTCAACGGCATTGTAGGCGGCATTTATTTTTCCATCTTCAAACCAGGCCAGTTCCTTTTCCCAATCCTTCCAGTTGAACCGCTCGTACGTCCGTTCGTAATCCTCAAGATTCGGCAGGATTTTAAAGTCTTTTTTGGTTTTTTTATAAAGTACAGATTTCATAAGCCTCTTCCAGGAAATAAATTACTAGGTAAGTTGAGTAACGGTTCAAACCATACACGACATTGTGGAGGTAAAGTCATCGTGATGTCAACACCACCCGTGTTAAATTTGCGCTTTATACTATAACCAAATGGACAAGAACAATTAGCAACATTGTTACAATAAATAGGATTTGAACCGATATACAATAAATACTGCCAACCAATAAAAACGCTTACAACCCCAATTATTAAAGTAATGAAAAAGCCTTTACTTAATTTCATTGAATTAGGACTATATATTTTATTTAGGCAATCCTGTCATCCTCAACCTGTCCCGAAGGGATCCCCTTGGGATTTCAGAATCTTTAGCCAATAGATACTGAAAACAGGTTTACCACTTGATCCGAAATTATTTGTATAGATTCCCGCCTGCGCGGGAATGACAGTTGCATGCAAATTTCTAATTTAAAATTATTTCGTGTGTTCCCGCACTTCGAATTTCGCGTCGAGTCGCTTCAGGTTTTCCATAACCCCGGTATATTCCAGTTCATCCATACCTGCCATTGAGGGGCCATAAAAGCCCTGGGCGCGCATTTCCAAGGTTTTAAGCGTCGCTTTCTCACGGATCACATCCCAAAACGGCTGTTCAAAGTAGTCAACCGCTTCGGTCAGTTTCCCTTCATGCACACAGTACCCCGCTGCTGACATGATCGTCGGCCCGTCAAAATAAGAAATGATCGAGTTTTGGACTACCGGCATCACAGCCACATGGTGCGAGCCCCGATTGTCTCCGAGCGTGTAATGAGCTAAAGCCCACGGCGACAGAATTTCTCCGGTTGATGGAAACTGTTTTTGGCTTCTGACAATAGCCACCGGATCGTCTTTACCCACATATTTGCCGGCAATATTATGCAGACGAGAAGTTGAAGCAACCGCTGCCTGCAACCCGCTGGCGTTCTCAATCACTTTTTCAATCACATAATGGTTGGGGTCACGCAGTAAAGTACACAGGTCGTAATAATCCTGTGGCACTTTAAGCGTAATCACCTTGTCTGCCTCAGTATTATTCACGTCCATAATTACAAACGTAAACCCGGCCATCATGTCCGGAGCCAATAAGAGTCCGGCGTTGTGATACGGTGAAGCAAAGGCTTCAAATAACGGGTAATTGAAAACTCCGGGCCCGCACTTATCTCCGGCAAACACCAGAAACGGTTCAGCCGCCCGTTCTTCAATTTCCATTTCCGCGCTACCCGGTCCCATGCCACGGACGTTACCGGAAAAAGCGTCTTTCAAAAGATCCTGTCCGGCTCCGTATAACCCCTGTGATTTAGCCACTTTGGTAGTTTCAAGAAACGTGTCCCAGGCTAGTTTGTGAATATCCGAATTATCAACTCCTCGGGTATGGGTCATGAGTAGGGCAATATCATCACCGGTAAACGTGACTCTACCGTCAACCAGCAAGCCGCTGGCTATAGCTTTATCCACTTGTTCATGCGCCACTTTAACCATGGCAGCGCTCGGCTTATTGTGTCCGCCAATTGAACCAGTATCTGCTTTAATCACCGAAAGCGTAATTTTCATAAAGTTCCTCCTTAGAAATAAATACTAGTGTAATTCGTGGTTGAGGGTAAGTAAATTTCGTCCGGTCATACAACCGGGTATTTGCAGTCCCATGAGGATTAGGCACGTTGGTGCTACATCGGCGAGCATACCTGAGGGCAGTTCTAAGGCTTGATTTTGCATTTCTTTACTAACGCAAATAAATGGTACCGGATATGCTGAATGCTCTGTGTCAATTCCACCGGTCACCGGATCGATCATTTCTTCCACATTACCATGGTCTGACACAATGACGCAAGCTCCATTTTTACCTAGAACTGCCTCGGTAATTTTGCCTATACAATCGTCGACAACTTCACAGGCCGTCACGGCTGCCGATATTACCCCGGTGTGTCCAACCATATCAGGGTTGGCGAGATTAATCACAAAAAAATCATAATTAGTATCGCTTAATTTGTGCAGGAAAACTTCGGTAATTTCATGTGCGCTCATTTGCGGATATAAGTCATACGTAGCCACTTTCGCTGAGGGTACGATGATCCGCTCTTCGCCTCTAAAAGGCGTTTCGCGTAAACCGTTGAAATAGTAAGTCACAAACCGTTCCTTTTCAGTTTCAGCCAGACGCAATTGCCTTAGATTCGCGCTGGCAATTACTTCACCGAGTGGTTGTTCCACCGGCAAAGGTGGAAAGGCGACACAACAGGCCAGATTTTTTTCATATTCAGTCATGGTGACACAGAGGAGATTGGTAAGCAGTTTTTTTCGCACAAAGGGAGTTACTGGCGTGATAATTTGGGTGTGCTTTTTATGGTATTTGACTGCATATGGATCGTAGCCGGCAGCTGCGGTTGAGGTGGTAAAATCTGCAAGCACAAAGGCTTTGGTAAGTTGCCGTGGCCGGTCAATCCGGTAATTAAAAAATACGAGTGCGTCATTATTTTTGATGAGATGTGGTTCTTCCTGGGGTGTGTGAATTAGTGTCGGCTCAATAAACTCATCAAGTATCTTTTGTTCATACGCCTGTTGCACCGCATTTTGAGCGCTCATTGCCGTCAAACCGATGCCTTCAGTTAACGCCCGGTAGACTTTCTCTGTGCGTTCCCAACGTTGGTCGCGGTCCATGGCAAAATACCTGCCGCTGACTGACGCAATTTTGCCCACACTTACCCTGCCGATCTCATCTTCTACCTGCGCCACATAGGTAAGGGCTGATTTGGGTGGGGAATCACGGCCGTCGGTAACCAGATGTAAATACACCCGATGGAACTGCTGATTTTTCATGAGCTGCAGTAGCGCCAACAAGTGTTCCATGTTACTGTGCACTCCACCTGCCCCAACCAGGCCCAAAAGATGAACTGCGGAGTTATATTTTTGCGCGTGGGCTACTGCCTGCAGAAACGCCTTGTTGCGATAAAACGAAGTATCAGCAATTGCCATGTTGATGCGGGGCAAATCCTGATACACGACGCGACCGGCGCCTAAATTTAGGTGTCCGGTTTCGGTATTCCCGTCTTCACCGCGGGGTAGACCAACTGAATTGCCTGAAGCTTGCAGGGTGGTATGTGGAAAAGACGTCCAGAGGCGCGGCAGATGCGCAAGTCGGGCTTGGGAGATAGCATTTCCCGGTCCCGGAGGTGCCAGCCCCCAACCATCAAGAATAAGTAACACTACTGGCCGCTTTGTAAACATATGCTCTGGAGTAAACCTCAGTTTAACTAGAATAATCGGGAAGATTTACGAATTTACTTTTCACTCAACCCTAATTCTTTTTCAATATGTAACAGCCGATTGTATTTAGCAATCCGTTCTCCCCGGGCCGGAGCGCCAAATTTTACATAATCAGCTCCAACTCCGACTGCCAGATCTGCAATAATGGTGTCAATGGTTTCACCACTCCGGTGTGAGACAATGACTTTAATATCATTCTGTTTTGCCAGCCGGATCACGTTTAACGTTTCGGAAATGGTCCCGATTTGGTTCGGTTTAACCAGAATTGCACTGCAAGCGCGTTCGTTAATGGCTTTTTGTAAGCGGTCGGGGTTGGTAACCAATATGTCGTCGCCCACAATTAGTACTTCTTTGCCCAGTTTTTCGGTGATGGTGCGCCAGCCCGCCCAGTCGTCTTCGGATAAGGGATCTTCAAGCAACAGCAAATGATAATTTTGATGTAAATCAATGAGAAACTGGGTAAACTCATCGGTAGACAACGGAGTTGGACGATCTTTAATATAATACAATTCCTCTTTTTTAAAATATGAGGCCGCCACATCGAGTCCCAGAAAAACTTCAAACCCAAACCGATAGGGAGTAGTGCGAATCGCTTCCATGATGGCTTCGAGCGCATCGAGGTTGGTGTATAAATTCGGGGCAAATCCACCCTCGTCCCCGACTGAATGGATGGCGTTTCTTTGGATCAGCACGTTTTTAAGTTGCTGATAAATTTCTTCGCCCATGCGCAGACCATCATGATAGGATTTAATTGAAGCAGGAACAATATGAAACTCCTGAAAATCCAGGTTACCGGCGCCATGTTTGCCGCCATTGATAATATTAAAAGTTGGTGTGGGCATGCGTTCAATCGTCGTCGGCAGCGTACCACTAATCAGCTCATTGAAATATCTATACAGCGGTAAATTAACTGCCTTAGCCGCGGCTTTGGCGGCGGCGAGAGAAACCGAAAGGATGGCGTTAGCTCCCAGTTCACTTTTATCGTTAGTGCCATCGAGTTCCAGCATCGCCGTATCAATCTCTCCCTGTTTTATCGGATCCATGCCGCGAATTTTCGGCGCAATTTTTTCATTGACATTGCGGACTGCGTTTAAAACCCCCTGGCCGCTATAGCGCTTGGGATCGTTGTCGCGCAGTTCTTTAGCTTCATACTTACCGACCGAGGCGCCTGACGGCACAGAGGCAGTTGCAATAATTCCGGTTGAAAGTTCAATCGTGGTTTCCACCGTCGGGTTACCACGCGAATCAAGAATTTCCATTGCGGTAATTTTGGTGATCGATACCATAAGAGTTAGTATTAACGCTTTTTACCTTTATTTGCAAGTAGTTTCAGTTCCGCCGCATGGATAGTTTCATGTACCTGCGCAACAACATCGCGGTTCACTGAAACCGAGGTGATACCCCAATCCACCAGTTTCTCAACCAGTTCCGGATAATCAGAGGGTGCTTGTCCGCAAATTGAGACAGTCACTCCGCGTTTACGGCAGGTTGTAATCCCACCCTCAAGCGCCCACAGCACTGCCGGGTTGCGTTCGTTAAAGACTCCGGCCACTTCACTGTTGTCGCGGTCCACTCCGAGGATAAGCATGGTCAAATCATTTGAACCAATGGAAATACCATCAATTCCGGTATCAATAAACTGGTCCAGTAAAATGACATTAGCCGGCAGCTCACACATCATCCAGAGTTTAAAAGAACTGCCGCGGTTAAGACCAACGCTTACGACAATCTTTTTAACTTGGATCATTTCCTCAGGTGTATGCACAAATGGGATCATCAGCCACAGATTTCGTAAATTATGCTGGTTGCGGACGCGCTTAATCGCTGCCAGTTCCAGTTTAAAAACTGCCGGATCACTGATGTAACGGAAAGCGCCGCGGTACCCGAGCATCGGATTTGCTTCTTCCGGTTCAAACTCTTTGCCGCCAATTAAATTACGGTATTCATTGGTCCGGAAATCTGTTGCCCGATACACGACCGGCCGCGGATGAAACGCCTCGCAAAAAGTTTTCAGGTTTTCGCTCAGTTTGTCCACGAACAGGTGCTGTTTTTTGTCATGGATAAATTTTTTGGGATGAGTGCCTATGCCGGCAATCATAAATTCAGCGCGCAACAGTCCCACGCCATCAACGGGCAATTTGGCTACCTCTTCAACTTTATCCGGCTCTGCTAAATTTACATACAGGCGGGTCGCGATCCGGGGTAATTTATCAATCGGAATTACTTTTTGTTCAGATTTAAGTTCATTTTGAAGTAACGCGCCTTTGGACATGCCGCCTTTCAATATTTCGCCTTTAGAGCCGTGTACAGTGACCACTTGACCGTTAGTCAATTTTTTAAGCGCTCCCCGCGCACCCACGACTGCCGGGATTCCGAGTTCCCGCGAAACAATGGCTGCATGTGAAGTCCGGCCGCCGGTTTCGGTAATAATAGCGACCGCTTTCCGCATCGCCGGCACATAATCCGGATTGGTTTGAGCCGCCACCAAAACGTCTCCACTATGCACTTTGCCGATTTCGGAAACTCCTTTGATAATTTGCACCGGCCCGCATGCAATCCCAGGCGAGGCAGGATCCCCAGTTAAAAGCACTGTTTTGGGCAGTTGCGCTTCAAGGCTCACTCTTTGTGTATTAGTGTGCTTGGAAGCTGAGCCTAATGTGGTGATTGGCCGGGTTTGGGTGATAAATACCTCTTTGTTTTCAATTGCCCATTCAATATCCTGCGGAAAATAATAGTGTTTTTCCAGCTGCAACCCGAGTTTGGCAATTGCGACTACCTCGCTGTCCGTGACTTTTTGCCGGTCCCTGCTGGTCGAAGTCAGTTTTTCAATCACGGTTTCACCATGGCGCCAGATCATGGCTTTTTCCTGGTTGCCGACAGTTTTAGTTTTGATTTTCAAAGTCGCCTTATCAACTTCAAAATGATCAGGAGTCACCGCGCCCTGGACAATCAGTTCGCCCAATCCGTAAATG
>Ga0075643_119_pt1 | contig 23557 bp, 23 predicted proteins | sample RifGroA1_FD_68207 | JGI IMG/M metagenome (GOLD analysis project Ga0075643, IMG submission 68207) | Microgenomates (Gottesmanbacteria) bacterium GW2011_GWA1_43_11 | reverse complement strand
CGCCAAACGGCATGATGCGCTTCACAATCCCTTCCGGAAACTCTTCGCCGACATTAACCTCACGCACCAGTCCTTCCACCCAGGTACGGGCGCGTTCGACACTATCTTCGGTAGTACCGGTAATGGTCACGCTACCATCATCTGCCATGTCAACCGTAGCGCCGGTCTCGGCAATAATCTGCCGAATGACCCGGCCGCCGGGACCAATCACCTCGCCGATTTTATCCTGCGGTACCTTCACAATCATGACTTTGGGTGCATACTGGGACAGTTGTGGCCGGGCAGCCGGAATCACCGCCTGCATTTTTTCAAGAATCATCAGCCGGGCCGCACGGGCGCGGGTCAATGACTCTTCAAGCATGGCTTCGGTCAACCCGTCAACTTTTACGTCAAGTTGGATTGCGGTAATTCCGTCTTTACTGCCGGCAATTTTAAAATCCATATCACCTGAAAAATCCTCAAGGCCGATAATATCAGTCAGGATTTTATATTTGTTTCCCAGGGTCATGAGTCCCATAGCAATGCCAGCTACCGGATTTTTAATCGGAACTCCGGCATCCATAAGTGCAAGCGTTGAGCCACACGTGGAAGCCATGGAAGTCGAACCGTTTGACGACATGACCTCAGAAACCAGGCGAATGGTATACGGAAATTTTTCTTCTGACGGGATCACGCTTAAAAGTGCCCGCTCAGCTAAAGCTCCGTGGCCAATTTCGCGGCGGCTCGGGAATCCCACCCGGCCAGTTTCACCAACTGAATACGGGGGGAAACTATAGTGATGCATATAGCGTTTTGACGCTTCTCCCATTGGACTCTCAATCAACTGTTCCATTGAAGGCGAACCAAGAGTGGCAACCGTCAGCACTTGTGTCTGGCCGCGTTGAAACACACCGCTCCCGTGCGTACGTGGAAGTAGACTTACTTCGCAGCTGATTGCCCGCACTTCGTCTAATTTCCGGCCATCCGGCCGCGCCTCTTTGGTAATAATGTTGTCGCGGATTTTCTGTTTAACTAAATAATCCAGGGCTTTTTCAATTGCTTTTTTCTCATGCTGCTCTTCGAATTTCAGATAGATCTCGTCAATCAGCGCCATGTTTTCACTTTCATTTTCTTTGCTGACCCGTTCGGCAAGCAGGGTGTCAATTTCTTTGTGGTAATCTTTCTTGAGCTTGTTTAGTAAAGCTTCATCAGGCAACGAACTTATAAATGACCACTTTTTAGGTTTAATTTCGTGAGCCAACTCATTGATCACTGCCACAATTTTACCTGCTTCCTCCTGTGCGGTTGTAAATGCAGACAGAACAATCGATTCAGCTACTTCCTGAGCTCCGGCTTCGATCATCAAAATTTTGCTACTAGTTGCGGAAACGACCAGATCCAGATCACAAAACGGCACTTCAGATTCAGCCGGATTTAAGAGAAAATGCCCCTGTTCGCCGTTTTTTGGCGGGACATAACCCAAACACACACCACCAATTGGGCCATTCCAGGGAATTGGTGAAATTGCGAGCGCCGCCGATACGGCGTTTAAGGCCACGACATTTGGTTCATTCTCACCATCAACTGATAAAATGGTCACCACTACTTGCACTTCGTCACCGTAACCCTTGGGAAATAACGGCCGAATTGAGCGGTCAATGAGGCGCGCGGAGAGAATTGCGTCATCAGACGGCCTGCCTTCGCGCTTGACCCAGCGGGAACCTTTGATTCTGCCGCCGGCATAGAGCCGTTCGACGTACTCAACGCCCAGGGGAAAATAACCCAGGTCGGCTTTTGGTTTGGCAGCTACGACGGTAGCAAGCACCATGGTTTGGCCATATGAAGCAACGACCGCACTGGTTGCCTGTTCGGCAAACCGACCAACTTCAAACTTGAGGGTTCTACCGCCAACCTCGAGAGATTTAGTAACTTGTTTCATAGGTTTTTCCTAAAGAAAGCGGCAAAGGTGGAGTTATGAGGTGGCCTCGGTTATTTTACCAAAATAATCGGGATCACTTCACAAATCTCACGCCATGCCTGCCTTCTTTCCTTTCTGTTGTAGAAATTTATACAAAAAGCGCGGGTTACTTTAATTTCAGTTTTTTAGTAATGGTTTTATATCGCTCGTCACTTTTTTGGGCAAGGTAATTTCACAGCCGGCGGCGTTTGGACACCATGCCGAGTAATCCGCGCCGGGAATGATTATCAGAAGGATTAGTCTTCAAGTGCAACACCAGTTTTTCGATTCGCTCGGAAAGCAGTGCCACCTGTACTTCTGGGCTGCCTGTATCGCCCTTTTTAGTTGCAAATAGCTCAATGATTTTGAGCTTGTCTTCGCCGGGAATGGTCGGTGCGACAATTTTTACCGTATCTTTTTTAACCGACTTAGTAGGTTTTTTTGGGCTGGCTGTAGACTTGACGCCAGCGGCTGTCTTTTTAGTTTTGGTTGCCATACAAATATATTCTTGACTGAGTAACAGGGGTAATTATACGGTATCTGAGCCGATTTAACAAGAAACTCATGAAAAACTAGAGTAAACTACTCGCGCCCTTATAAATCTTTGGCTTTAACCAGTCCGGCGGCAGTTGGTCTTCATCAGGTGCGGGCGCTGCGGCTTCGTTGCGGGGCAATTCTTCTTGAGCTGACGTAAATTGCGAAGTGACATTTTTACGCGCACCAGATTTCAGTAACCAGGCTGCGGTTTCAAATGTTTCTGCAGTTACTCCTGGTGTAGTAAAATTCCGGCTACCTGACGCTAATCCATCATACAAATTTGCGGCAATATCTTCAGTGATGGGTAGTTTGGCAAGCTTTAGAAGTGCTACCATTAATTCTGACATCGTCACATCTACCTGCACCACATTCAATTTGCCGTATTTTCCGTTTGCAAGATTGGTATCAATAACCACAATCGGCTTTTCGGTAAACAGACTTTTATTTTCAGTATAGTTTTTACCCAAAAGATCCGGGCTGGCGGCACCAATCGTGATAATTAGTTCAATTGTCCCACCGCTTGAGTTATAGTGGACGTTTTTTTCTGAGAAGAGATGTTGCGAACCCGCTCTCGGCTCAATCACCAGGTTAAATTTATCACCTTCAATATTATAGCTGACCCGGTCGATTGAACCTTCAATATAATCAAGTGAGATAATGAAGTTTTTATTGCTGATTTCGGTGACGACTTTATTAATGCCAATCAGGCGGTTCCAGTCAACCGTCACCGGGCGCGGACAACTGATCTTGACATTTTTACCAACCTGGGTCAGTGATAAATATAAGGCGAGCCCCGCAGCCATCGCATCCCGCGTACAGTTTTCCGGAAGTAATATGCTGATGCTCTGACTCCCGCTTACTCCGGCAAGCAGGTCTTTCAGTTGCTGTGGTTCAGTCGTAAAATTCATACATTTTGGGCAGACTGAAGCCAAATTACTTGTCTAAACAAGCAATTCCTTGCGTTTAAACGCGATTATACGGTCGTTTACGCGAAAGTCAAGTTTTTTCTCAAAAACAATCCCGCACTCACTCCCTACTTCTGTTTTCACCACATCTTTCTTGCTTTGGCGGAGCGACTTAATTTTTGTCTCGCCAATCTTTGTGTCACCTCGGGTAAGGCGCAGTAAATCTCCTTTTGCTATGCGTCCGCTCTCAATTTTGCAACCGGCAATCCGCTCGTTATCCATGGGGAACTCTACCAGAATAACCGCCTCACCCAAAATTTCTTCCTGGGCTTCCGGCTTATTGATAAGTTCAGCTACTTCCCTAATTTCGTCGAGTAAGTCATAAATAATGGTATAGAGCTTAAAACGGACATTTTCTGTTTCGGCAAGCAGCCGTACACTACTTGCAATTTTAACGTTAAAACCAATAATAATTGCCCGCGCCGACTTAGCCAGCAACACATCTGAGTCGGTAATGTCTCCGTTTCCGGCACTTACAAGCTCAGCCACCTCACCCAGATTTTCTTTAATCGCTTCAAGAGAACCTGCCACATCAACTTTGAGGATAATTCTGGGTTTTTTCTGCTCGTCAAGTGGCGGCAAGACAAATGGTCGTGGCGCAAACCGGGGATTTACAACGGCTGCGGTTTCCGAAGTAATTGCAGTGACCAGGGAACCAATTACCGGCAGCGCTTTCCAACCCATCACCTCAACCGGAAATCCCGGCGGAGCCACCTCGACTTCCCGACCAAGATCGTTATAGAGCGCGCGCACTTTTGCTTCAGTTGTTTCGGTGTATATAGTTTGTCCACGCTTTAATGTCCCGTTTTTAACAATCAGGGTCGCCAGCGGCCCTCTACGTTTGTCCATTTTTGCTTCGATGACTATCGCTTCCAGTGGCGCATTTGGGTCAGCGGTAATCCCTTTCAGTCCGGCAATCAATAAAATCGTATCAAGTAATTTATCGATGCCGACGCCGGTTTTTGCCGAAACCGGAAGCACGACGACATCGCCCCCGAATTTCTCAACCAGTACCTCAGCCCGCGCAAGTTCCGAAATTACTTTCTCGGCATTTGCTTCAGGTAAATCAATTTTATTGAGCGCGACCAGAAAGGGAATACCCGCTGCCTTCAGGTGTTTAATCGACTCGATCGTCTGCGGTTTGACCCCCTCAGTTGCGGCAACTACCAGTATGCCAATATCAGCTGCCTGTACGCCACGGGAACGCATTTTGGCAAATGCTTCGTGTCCCGGTGTATCAATAAAGGTGATTTTTTGCAGCAAAAAATCAATTTGGTACGCGCCAATGTGTTGAGTAATTCCGCCAGCTTCCCGGTCAACGAGATGGGTTTTGCGAATTGTATCAAGCAGTGAAGTTTTACCGTGATCAACGTGCCCAAGCACGGCAACCACTGGCGGTCTGGAAGATAATACCGAAGTTTTGTGTTCGTTTTTCATATGCAAGGTAGTTCTGGCAAAATAATACCGGTTTCATACGCTTATTCCTTAACGACTGCGTCTTTACTCTCACTGGAATCAGGCGTAGTTGCCGTCACTTCCGGAACAATTTCAGGTGCTTCGCTCACCACCGTAACCGGCTCTGCCGCATCTTCAATTTTGTCTGTCGTGGTAAGTTCTGCAACCGCTTCTTTAATTGCTTCGGTTGCCGCCTGTTCGGCTTCGGTAACTGGTGCTGTTTCAGTTATAGCTGTTGCAACTGGCGGACTGGCTGCTGCTGGTTGCGTAGGTGCGCTTACCGTGCTAGTGTCATCTGCGACAACAATTGGGGTAGTACTTGCTGCGGCTGGTGGAGTTTTACTTTTTAGATCAATTTTAATTCCGGTGAGTTTGGCTGCCAGGCGCACGTTTTGACCATCTCGGCCAATTGCGAGCGAAAGCTGATCTTCCGGCACCCAAGCCACTGCAGTTTTAACTCGTTCATCATATTCCACATTAATATCTTTAGCCGGAGCCAAAGCTGCGGTAATAAATTGCACCGGATCTGAACTCCACTGAATAATGTCTACTTTTTCGCTTCCGCCTAATTCATTAATGACTGCCTGCACCCGTACGCCTTTTTGTCCGACGCAGGAGCCGACCGGATCCACTCCAGGTTGACTCGAGTCAACCGCCACTTTACTGCGATTTCCAGCTTCGCGGGCGATTTCCTTAATCTCGACTGCCCCCTGCATTACCTCCGGCACCTCCCGCTTGAATAACCCGGCTACCAGACTTTTGTGTGTGCGGGAAACGATAATTTCATTACCTTTATAGGTCTCCCTGATGCCTTCGATGTAAAAGGTAAGGCGCTGGTTTAACCGATAGTGTTCTTTGGTAATTTGCTCAGTCGGCGGCATTACGGCATGCGCCCGGCCGATGTCGACGATAATATTTGAGCCGTCAAAGCGCAAGATCATGCCGGAAACGATACTGCCGACTTTGGCTGAAAAATCAGTCAAAATTGCCTGTTTTTCCGCTTCCCGGATGCGTTGCAGTATCACTTGCTTGGCGGTTTGAGCGGCAATCCGGCCAAAACCCGGAGGAGTCACATCCTTGCCTTCTTTGAATATTTTAGCTTCACCATTATCAGGATTCAGTTCAACGGTAAAAAGTTCCAGTTCCTCTGGGGTCACTGGAACGTCTTTACGGTAGGCCGCGAGAATTGCGGCCTTAATCGTCTCAACTACCACCGTCGGGTCAATTCCCCGCTCAGTGGCTACTTGATTAAGAGCTAGTGCAAATTCGCTTCTGACTATTGCTGGCATGTTTACTTAATAAAAAAGGCGGGAACTTCCCACCTCCTGAATTTTAACCAGTATGATTCTACCACTCAAAAAAACATAAGTCAATTAAATTTAGAGTGCACGCCTTACGAATGTCGTAGTTCTTCGAATAGTTCTTTTTGCCGGCGGTTTAAGTGCGTCGGAATTGCCACCATAATTTTCACGTACTGGTCGCCGCGGCCACCTCCGCGTACGTGCGGCACGCCTTTTTCCCGTAACCGCATGAGTGTCCCGGGTTGCACGCCGGCTTTGATATTGAGTTTTACGGTGCCGTCAATTGTTGGTACTTCATAAATGGTGCCGAGCGTAGCCTCAGCAACCGACAGGGAAATTTCTGTGTAAATGTCATAGTTATCACGCCGGAAGTTTTTATGTGGCCGGACGGAAATCACCACATCAAACTCGTCAAAGCGGATCCGCGTGCCTTCATCAACACCGGCCGGAATCTTAATAGTTTTGCGCTTACCCGCTACCTCCACTTCTTTGGATACGCCGTTGACTGCTTCCATAAAGTCAATTTGTAATGAGTATATTGGTTTGCGGGCCGCCCTTTGGCGGGCACCGAATGGTGAACCGCCGCCAAAAAACTGTTCGAAAATTTCAAACGGATCGGAAAAGCCGAAATCACCCATATCACCGGTGGTTGTATATGACCAGGTAAACGGTCCTTGACTACCGGCTCTCCCAAACGGTGAACCGCCGCTAAACGGACTTTGACCCACACCGCCCTGTTGAAAGGCCGCATGGCCGAACTGGTCATACGTCTGCCGTTTTTGCGGATCAGATAATACCTCATAGGCTTCATTGACTTCTTTAAATTTCACTTCCGCATCCTTGGTCTTGTTTCGATCCGGATGCCACTGCAGCGCCTGCTTGCGATACGCAGCCTTGAGTTCCTGCTCATTGGCAGTTTTGGATACTCCTAAAATATCGTAGTAATCACGGGTAGTAGTCATAAAATTTCTAGATGTGAAAAAATCTATTGATTTATATTACCTGAGTTATTCTCCAGTATTTCTTCAAAGTGTGCTAATCTATCCATCACTGACTCTATTTCTGGAATCTTTGTTGTAAGATCTCGCATTATCTGATCTGAATGTGCCTCAAATTCATCTTCGTTAGAATACGTGGCTCTGATTTCCTTTACTTCTCCATAAAACTTATTATAAATTGCTTTTTCTTCATCAGTTAACCAGGAAAAAGCAGTTTTTACTTTATGCTCGCTATCAAATAGTCTACTATGCACTGATCGCAATTCTGCATCGGATAAACTGTCTAATTCTCGCATTATATTTTCTTCAGTAAAACTTACAGGATCTTCTTTTTTCTTACTCATACGTACTTGCTTAAAAAGTATGTAAAAACAATTTGTATTAATCGGGCGCGCTTACGCGCGCCCTTCTTTGTGTCATTCCGAGTGAAACGAAGTGAAATCGAGGAATCTCTTACAGCAACCGCTGGTGAAAGAGATCCCTCCACGCGCTTCGCTTGGTCGGGATGACTGAATACTACTCCACTACCTGGCCTTCTTCGACTTTTTTGTCATCCTTTCCTCCTTCTCCGCCTGAGGCGGATTCGGTGGACTTCGCTTCGCTCGTTTCTCCGGCTTTCTGTTCACTGTTTTCTGTTTTCTGATTTCCATACATGGCCTCGCCAACTTTTGAAAGGGCTTCAGACAGTTCTTTGGTTTTTGTCTCAATATCTTCTTTGCTGCCGGTTTCCAGAATGTCTTTCAAAGCTTTGGCTTTGGCTTCCACATCTGCTTTCACTTCCGGTTTAACTTTGTCGCCGGCATCTTTCAGAGATTTTTCCGCCGTGTAAATCATCGTGTCAGCAGCATTGCGGGTTTCGATTTTTTCTTTGGCCTGTTTGTCAGCTTCGGCATTCAGTTCCGCTTCCTTTTGCATCTTTTCAATCTCTTCTTTGGAAAGGCCGGTGGAGCCGGTGATTTTAATGCTTTGTGATTTTCCGGTAGCTTTGTCCTTGGCACTGACATTCAAAATTCCGTTGGCATCAAGGTCAAAGGTCACTTCCACCTGTGGCACACCGCGCGGTGAAGGCGGAATTCCGTCCAGATGAAATTGCCCCAGTGATTTGTTGTCGCGCGCCATTGGCCGCTCACCCTGCAACACGTGGATCTCAACTGACGTCTGATTATCAGCTGCGGTTGAAAACACCTGCGACTTACTCGTCGGAATCGTGGTGTTTCTTTGAATAAGTGGTGTCGCCACACTACCCAACGTCTCGACTCCCAAGGTTAACGGGGTCACGTCCAGTAGCAGAATATCTTTCACGTCACCTGACAGGACTCCACCCTGGACCGCCGCCCCAATTGCCACAACTTCATCAGGATTAACGCTCTTATTGGGTTCTTTGCCAAAAAAGTTTTTGACCGTCTCGATAATTTTTGGCATCCGGGTCATTCCGCCTACCAAGACAACTTCATTAATATCGCCGGTAGTGATTTTGGCATCTTTCAGACAGGCTTTGACCGGATCAGTGGTTTTCTGGATCAGTTCGTCAACCAACGCTTCGAGTTTACTCCGGGTCAGCTTCATGACTAAATGCAGCGGCCCGTCTTTGCCCTGAGTAATAAACGGCAGATTGATTTCAGTTTCCAGAGAACTTGAAAGCTCGATTTTGGCTTTTTCCGCCGCATCACGTAAACGTTGTAACGCTTGCGGGTCTTTGCGTAAATCAACGCCGTGTTCCTTTTGAAATTCATCGGCAAAGAAACTCAAAATCTTCTGGTCAAAATCATCGCCGCCTAAATGCGTGTCACCATTGGTTGATTTCACCTCAAACACGCCTTCGCCAAGTTCCAGAATCGTAATATCAAATGTTCCCCCACCCAAATCATAGACCGCAATTGTGTGGGCATTTTTCTTATCCAGCCCGTAGGCCAGGGCAGCTGCGGTGGGTTCGTTTATAATCCGCAGTACCTCAAGCCCGGCAATTTCTCCGGCTTGTTTGGTAGCCTGGCGCTGTGCATCGTCAAAGTACGCCGGCACCGTGATGACTGCCTGTTTAACCTCAGTTCCCAGATAACTCTCCGCGTCTTTTTTGATTTTGGTCAAAACCATCGCGGAAATTTCCTGCGGTGTAAAGGTTTTTCCGTCAGTTTCAACGACAGCCATATCATCACGGCTACTTTTTACCAAGTAAGGTAACCACTTGATATCGCGCTGGACGCTTTCATCGGAAAATTTATGCCCCATTAAGCGCTTGACTGAAAACACTGTGCTTTTGGGATGTACCACCAGTTGCCGTTTAGCCACATCGCCGACCACCCGTTTGATTGGGTCAACGACTGACGGAATGACGTTGCGGCCTTCTGCTGAGTGAATTACTTTGGGCGACCCGCCTTCCATGACTGCAACACAGGAATTTGTGGTTCCCAGATCAATGCCAATTATTTTTGCCATATTTACCCTCCTTTAGAAATGCTTAATGAACCTCCGAATCGGAGGTGAGTTTAGCGTTTCTTAAGCCCGCCGAAGCGAACATTCGGCTGCGTGGACACAAGACCACGAAACGAATTTGAGCGTAGGCGGACATACAATTTATATTTTAACTTTTTTTCTTACTTACCGTCACCTGAGCCGGTCTTAATACTGATCCATGCATCAGATATCCAGCCCGGTGTTCTGCTACCACTTGATTGTCGGCTTTCCCCTCAACCATGTGAATTGCTTCCATGGTGTGGATATCAAACGTTTTGCCCTGTGCCGGTATATGCTCAATACCATTCTCCTTAAGTACTCCCATGAGTTTTTTCCAAGCTAAATTAAGTCCTTCGTCTTTAATATGTTCCCGGGCTTTTTCCAGATCGTCAATAACCGGCAATAATTTTTCAATAAAACGCTTAACCGCAAACTGGGTTAAGTCAGAAAATCGCTCTTCGGTCCGCTTTTCCAGATTTTGGTAGTCAGCCAGTGCCCGCTTCCAGCGTAATTCATACTCACTGACTTTTTCTTCCAAGGCTTTAAGGTGCGACTCGTCAAGTCCCGTTTCTTTTTTCGCTTTTGGTGTTTTATTCTGGTCGTCCTGATTCATAGTACTTAAACTTAGGTAAAAATTACCAGGATTGGGAAATATCAGTTAGTAAATTACCAAAGTACGAGACTACCGGAATGACATACGGATAGTTTAACCGCGACGGGCCAATCACCCCGATTGAACACTCAAGTTTGGGAGTGGCAATACTCGCATATACCATACCGCAGTTGGCTAAATATTCTTTCCGTAATTCATCTCCAAAGATGACATAAAACGGCGCGTGCTGCGCTTCTTTCCCCAGTATGCCGTGCCAGAAATCATATTGCTCGAGAATCAGCAGCAGGTTTTTGGTCACTAAAATGTCGTAAAATTCCAGCATGTCCAGGAGGTTTGCCATACCGGCATAGTAAATTGCCCCATCATTGGTTACGGCAATTGCGAGTGTATGGGTTTTATCAGCCAGCACTTTGACGGATTCGCGCAGCAAACCTTCACTCCGCTGCCGGTAATCCCAGATCTTTTCTTTAACTGACACCTCATCGGTCACCGACATATCTTTTTGCTTCATTAAATTCTGAATGTAGAATTTGAAAGCCAGCGGAGTAGGCACGCGTCCGGCCGAGGTATGGGGCTGGCGTAAAAATTTGTTCGTGGTCAGGCGTACCATTTCATTGCGGATGGTCGCCGGGGAAACGCCTAAGTTATACTTCTTGTCGAGCGTCTCAGAACCAACCGGTTCAGCGGTTTCGATATAATCTTCGATAATTGCCTTGAGGATTTTGATTTGCCGGTCAGTTAATTCGTACATAAAACTCCACGGGAATGAATTAGCAGTATTAAAACATGACTGCTAAACTTTGTCAACCTGAATATTTCCTGATATAGTTTTAGGGCGAGATTATTTACCCATGAAAAAACGTATGCCGCACAGACGTTCAGCCTACCTATCACTGATTGCTACATTGTTACTTCTGGTTGCCTTACCCTTCTTATATATTGGTATTCAAACTACCCATGAGTTTTTGACCAGAGCAACCGGCACGAAAGCCGCAATTATTGTCGACACTACAAACCTGCTTGAGCCAATCCAACCCTCATGGAACTCCTTCGCCCAAGGCGGAGAAGAACAGAAAAATATGTTGAAGCCGGTAAGCAGTAAAATTGCAGAACTTTCCCCTCGCTATATCCGGATTGACCATATATATGATCACCATCGGGTGGTGCGACGCACGGCCTCAGGCACCTTGGAATTTGATTTCAAAGCCGTCGATGACATCGTGGCAAGTATACTAAATACTGGCGCCAAGCCATTTTTCGCGCTTTCCTATATGCCACAGGCGATTGCACAATCCGATATTCTTTCTGTGCCGCGCGACTGGAACGAGTGGGCGCTCGTGGTTCAGCGCACGATAGAGCGATACAGTGGCAAAGATGGTATAAACTTATCTGATGTGCAGTATGAGGTCTGGAATGAGCCTGATTTATTCGGCAACTGGAAATATGCCGGCAACAAAAATTACCTGACCCTCTATGAATTTGCAGTTAAGGGAGCGCAAAATGCCCAGAATGTCAATGAGTTCAAAATCGGCGGCCCGGCAACTACACAACTGTACAAAAACTGGATTGTCGCGTTTGCTGATTATGTGACCCAAAATAAATTACGCCTGGATTTCATCTCCTGGCATCGTTATACGACTGACCCCACTCAGTTTGCCAAACGTTGCCCTGCCGCGAATTATCTCTGAGTGGGGATTTGATTCTGATGTCCATCCCGGTTATGACACCAATCTGGCTGCCGCACACAGTGTTGCAGTCATCCGCCAAGCAATTAATGGGTACGCAGCACTGTTTGCCTTTGAAGTAGTGGACGGGCCCGATCCGGCTAACCGGAAATTCTGGGGCAGATGGGGACTATTAACACATCCATCCTCCGGCATCACCCCTAAACCCCGCTTTCAGGCGTTTAAATTATTGCAGGCCTTAACCGGACAACGGTTGCACCTTGAGGGTGAGGGCACCTGGGTCACCGGACTGGCTGCTAAAGACGGACAAATTATCCGGGTGCTGCTCAGTAACTATGATTATGCCGGACGCAACACAGAAATGGTGCCGGTTACTTTCACTCATTTGCAGCCGGGAAATTATGAGCTGAAACGCACTTTTTTGGGAAAAGACACCACCAGCGAAACTATAGCCTTGAGTGGAGACACGCTTCCGGTTTCAGTAATCATGTCAGCAAATAACGTAGCGCTGCTTGAACTTCTGGTACCGGAAACTGTTAATCCGTTTTTAGGAAATTGAGGGGTGATCAGAACTAACCAATTCTTCAGTCGCATTGAAAAATACCCGCGGTGCCCGTTTGACTTTTTGCAATAACTTGAAAAATGTTCCAACCTCCTCAATGTCGAAAAACCAAGCCAGGAAGACATACACTGACAGACCTGAGAAAGCGGCGATTCCAGTCAGTAACAACAAATTGACTACTTGAGTCGTATCAAACACCAGCCGGTCCAAAAGTTTTATGGGGACATAAAGAAAAATACCGGTAATAAGTGAGGCAACAACCATCTTTAACGGCGGAACCAGCAATAAGTGCAAATCAAACCCGTTTACTTTTCGGTAGAGCAGGATAAGTAGTAGCGCCGCGTTGACGATACTGGCTGCGGAAGTAGAAATTGCGAGCGCCCAGACTGGCAGATGCAGCACACTAACGAGTACTATACTTGCAGAAGTATTAATGATGACGGAGAGTACGCCGACAATAACCGGAGTCCGCGTATCATAGAGTGCATAAAATCCCCGCGCAAAGAGTTGCACCAGACTTTGGGCAAAAATTGAAATAGCAAAAAAAGACAGAGTCATACCGGTATAGACGGTAGCCGGCCAGTCAAATCGGGCTGCACCAAAAACCAGCCGCACTACCGGAATCCGCAGCACAATGAGGATGACAGATGCCGGTAACACTAAAAAGAGAATCTGGTGCATCGAGGCGAGTAAAAACTTTTTAAACGATTCCAGGTCTTTTTTGGCGCCTTCCAGCGAAAGCGTCGGCAGCGCCGCTTGGGCGAAGGTTGCCCCAAACAAACCAATCGGCAACTGCTGCAAATGCTGGGCAAAATAAAAAATCGTGATACTTCTACTTCCTAAATAGGAAGCGAGAATCAGATCAACCGTTGTATCAATTTGAGATATGGCGAGACCAAAAGTCCGCGGCATCATCAGATGCATCACTTCCCGGACGCCCCGGTTATCAAGTTCGAGTTTCCACTCATGCCGGTAGCCTAAATGGATAATCAGCGGCAGTTGAATCAGTAAATACAGTATTGCCCCGATCACAACTCCCCAGACCGCAGCGTATAAACCCAGTGATTGTGCAAATAACAGCACGCCGATGATGATGCCAATGTTGTAGGCAATAGGCGCGAGTGACGGCAAAATAAACCGTTGATACGATTGCAGCATCCCGGTCACAAAATTGCCGACCATGAGCGGCACCAGTTGCCCAACCAGCATAATCCGCGTGAACGAAATCATCAGTTCCCGTTCCGTTTCATTAAATCCAGGAACTAACAGATAGGAAATTTGCCGGGTAAAAATAACCAGTGGCAGCAGTAGAATCAGCGTGACAATCAGACTCAAATTAATAATCGAAGCCGCCATCCGGTGCGCCTTTTTTTCATCGTCTTTAACCAGAAAATTGGTAAATACCGGAATAAACGCGGTTGACAGGGCTCCCAGAACCAGTAGTTCAAAGATAAAATTAGGCATCCGGAACGCGGCAAAATATACTCCCAGCTCGTCAACGGTAAAAATGCCGGCCAGCAACCGGTCCCGTAAAAGACCTAAAACCCGGGATAAAAATACGGCAATCATAATTACCCCGGCTGCCGAAAGGATGGTTTGTTGCTTGCGAAAACTGAAGGCAAGGATTCGCTCAATAATTGCACGCATGTGGAAGCATTATATCTTTTTTACCGGAGGACGAAAATTGGGAATATTTATTTCACCCTGTAAACGCTTAAACCCACGCCAGCTTGCCAACTTCCTGAATTTCCCGTATACTACCCTCTAAACCTATGCCAATCATCAAGTCAGCCATTAAAAAAATGCATGAGGACCGCGTTCGGGCCCAGGTCAACGAAAAAACCCGCGCTGCTTACAAAAAAGCGGTCAAGGCAATGCGAACCAAACCGAACCTTGGCACGCTTAAAACCGCATTTAGCGCCATTGACACAGCGGCAAAAAAGCACGTCATCCACAAAAACAAAGCGGCCCGACTGAAATCACATCTGTCACATCTAACTGCAAAGACTGCAGTTCTCAAAACTGCTGCTCCCTGACCTTTTTCATCCTGCTCCTCACTACTTACTTCTTACTGCTTATACTTACCTACCCAATCGCTCTTCCATTCCGGTTTTAAAACTGCTATCCTAAATTTTAGGCCATTATGGGCAATCCTGCCAAACCAATTAATTTACTTACGCGTAAAGATTTTGACGCTTCAGTTGTAGGCCGGATTTTACGCTGGTCGTTGATTTACGGGCGCTATATTATTGTTTCCACAGAAATTATCGTCTTGCTCGCCTTCATTTATCGCTTTAGTCTTGACCGGCAAATCACTGACCTCAATGAGGAAATTGAGCAAAAGTCGGCGATAGTCATCGCCAACCAGGCATTTGAAAAAAGTTTCCGTAATTTACAAAGTAGAGTAGACCAGATTGCCGGACTGTTTACTGATCAGGACATCGTTCCGCAAATTGTTCACCATTTGGAGCAGATTACACCGGCGGGCGTTTACTTTACTACCCTGTCTTTTAAGCAGGATGGAGTAACCATTCAGGCAACTGCAAATACCAGCACCAGTCTCACCCTATTTACCAATAATCTAAAAACGTCGAAATACCTGGGCGACGTCTCAATCACCAACTTACAACGAGATGTTTCCGGTACCGGAGCGCTCAAATTTCAAATTACCACGTCGCTTAAATCATTAACACCAGAAAACGAAACAGTACCACAACCATGAATTCCAACCGTCAACTACAATTCTGGCGCAAACGCTACGCCGAGGTGACCCCGCTTTTGAAGACACGGCGCGTTCAAGCATATACCATGATTGTATTGTCACTGTTTACCGTGTCTTTTTTTGGCATGCTGGCGGTGCGTCCGACCCTGGAAACCATAACCACACTCCAGAAACAAATCGAAGACCGGACGCTGGTCAACCAAAAACTCGAGCAAAAAATAAATGCACTTATTACCGCTCAGGCCGAGTACCAAAAAATCGCCAGTGATATCCCGGCAATCTACAACATGCTGCCACAACAGCCCAATGTTACCTCCTTAATTATCAAACTTGAAGAGGTAGCAATTACCCAGAATGTCAGTTTGACCAATCTGGACTTTAGTCCGGTGACGGTATTTGGCACGAGCGATGTGGCGCAAGTTCCGGTTGCCAGCACCGCAGCCGAACCAGCCAAAGACATACTGGCTGCCGAATCAACCATAGTGTTACCACTATCTTTTTCGGTGACTTTTACCGGCGGCTATCAGGAACTCGTCAATGTAATTACCCAGTTGACCCGGATGAATCGAATCGTTACGATTGAATCAGCAGACATTCAATCGGCAGATGCAGCTCAGTCAAGTACGCTCATAGTCGGAGCAACAACCAATGCCTATTATTTTCCTTTGGAATAAACATGATTAACCAAAAAGACTTACTGGTAATTTCAATTTTTACGTTTATTACCGTCATCTTCTGGGTAGTTTCCGGGGTATATCACGCAATTGTCACGTCTCAGATTACTGAAGTACAGGAGGAATTAATTACACCGTTAAATCCCAAACTCAATGCGGAAGCAATTGAAAATATCCGCTCACGTAGTAATTTATAATTATTTATGAAAACACAACCGCATATTCCAACTTTGATTGCCTTATTTATCCTCCTTGTCGGTCTCGGCGGCGGCATATTTCTGGTTGAATACGGAACGTCATTTTTCTCCCATTCACGAGAAAGTGCCACTCCAAAAGAAGTAACGATCAGTAATGTCACCGATATTGGTTTTACCGTCTCCTGGATTACCGATATGGACACCAATACGCTCATCCGTTATAATGGTAACGGCTTGTTTACTGCACAAAATTCGCTCGTTGATGACCGCGATGGCGAAATACCGGAAAAGCGGTTTGTCCATTCAGTCTCGATCTCCCAGTTGAACCCGGAAACAACCTACACCTTTGAAATAGTCAGTGATGGTTTAACGTACAAAAATGACCGGTACAAAGTTGCCACCGGCCCGATTTTGGGTTCTCCTACCTATACCCTTGAACCTGCGTTCGGCACTATTTCCAATGAATTTCATGAACGCCTTGATAGTGGAATTGTCTATGCTTCTTTTGAAGGTAGCCAGATTCTTTCCTCACTGGTTGATAATGGCGCCTGGGTAATTCCCTTGGGTAGACTACGCGCAAATGATTTGAGTCGCTACTTTATACCAAACAATGACACTGAAGAACGGTTATTTTTTGTACATCAAAAGGGTAAAACCTTAGCCCGCACCACGATTGAAAATGATTCGCCGCTACCTCCGGTGCGTATTGGTGAGCTCTACGATTTCCTGCCCCGTGAAACTTCAGATCGTGGGTTAATCATTGCCCAAACCAAAACTTCCGCGCAAACCAGTGACGCGGTAAACATCGACTTTCAAATTACGGCTCCGAAAAAAGACGCCGCTATTCCTTCTTATAAACCCGGGTTTAAAGGTATCGGCATTGCCGGCAAATCAGTTGTGTTGACAATTTCCGGCAATAAAAGTATCCCGCAAACCGGTAAGGTGACGGTTGATACAAATGGCAACTGGAGCTGGACTCCTGCCAATAATTTAGCTGCCGGCAACTATTCCATTTCCGCTGCCTCATTTGCTAAAAATAATCAGCCGCTGGTTATTTCCCAAGCATTTACGATTTTAAAAAGCGGTACTCAGGTATTACAGGCAGCTACACCCTCGGCATCTATTAAACCATCACCTTCACCGACTGCATCTCTCGCCGCCACCCCCAAAGCGTCACCCCGTGTATCGCCTTCGCCGGTAGCGAGCGTTTCAGCCACACCAGTACCGGTTACGGGAAACTGGGAACCAACGTTAGTATTTTTACTTGCCGGAGCTGCGCTCTTTATCTTTGGCTTACTCACTCCGGATAAAAAAATTAATCGCTAACTTTTTACTATTGACAGCCTATTTTTAATTCTTTAGCATGAGATAAAATCCGCACGCGCGGTAAAATTATTTTAATGGACAACCTGTCTGATCCATATCAAGTAAATACTGACCAAAACCAACCGGTGATGACTACTGAACCGCTGGTTCCTGCACCTGGTACCGATCCCCAACCTCCTCCTGCTCCGTTTCCTGATGATGGAAATGGCGAATTACCTCCAGTTCCGGCAAACGGCTTTCAAAATCCACTTCCACCTCCACCTCCGGAAAAGAAAAACAAAAATAGACTTTTAATTGCGGCGATTGTTTTGTTACTCATAATCACGGTTCCACTCGTAGTGTACGTAGCCCAGCAGCAACAAGATATCCGCCAACGGGCGAGTATTGTATATCCACAGTGTGCAGATAATAGTTATGCTGATGAATGCAGTAATCTTTCAACTGGCGCACCTTGTCTAGGTGGAGGAACTTGTCAAAATACGGAGGAGGATGGAAGTTGTTTCTGTAGTACTAGCTCTTCTCCACCTCCGCCAGGCCTTTGTACTACTTGGCCAGGTACAACCTGTGTTACCGATGCCACCTGTAAAAATAATGGAGGTGTAGCAAAGGGAGAATGTTTACAAGATGGAGCTCTCAATACCTGTTGTGATTTTGATGAGTTTGTCCCCACCTGTCCAATAGTAGATTGTATGACTGCAAGTGCCTGTCAAAGTTCTGGCGGGTCCCCATCATCTGTAAGCTGTGGAAGTGGTCAAGTATGTTGTCTACCAGGTTCTGGACAATGTGCAGTCGAAGGTCAATATTGTGGTCCTGGTACAGATGGATTAGAGGGTGATGTTTGTTGCGGTGATCTCAATTGTGACTCGCAATTTAATACTTGTCAGCAAGCTGCCTTCACCTGTGTGGTGGGAGTAGGTACACATGAGTGTACCAATGTTCCTGAGGGATGGCCGTGTGGAAATAACGGATCATGTCAGATTGACAGCCAAGGAAGTGGATCTGAATGCCGATGTGTTGGGAGTGGAGTTGGTCCTTCACCCACACCATCACCCTCACCAACTGGCTGCAACAATGGCAATCCAAATGCAACTACTCATCGCGAATGTGTTGGTAATAGTTGTGCTACGGTAGATAATGCACCGGGAGTTTGTGACTTGGAAGAAAATAACACTTGTGATAATGATTCTCAATGCGGTGGCGGAGGAGGTAATCCTTCACCCACACCCACTCCACAACCTGTGGCCCAATGTACCAGTATTAAAATTTACCAATTAACCGGTGACCTCAACTTGCCTGCATCCTGGCAACTCTTGACCACCCAACAACTGGCAGCTTTACAACCAGGTACGGTTATTTATATCACCACTTTAGGCGGCACGAGTAACGGCGCAACCATTACCCGGGCTCGCATCCGAGTCAACACAACGACATGGGTTCAAACTCTGCATGATACGGTGAATCTGAAACCGAAAACTCTCACTACTGAAGTTAACGAATATTATTTAACATATACAATTCCCACTGACGGTACTGCCAACTTTACCGTTGGCGCCGAAGTCTATTCACCGCAATTTGACACTAATACCAATCCGTGGGATACGAATTTGGGATGGAGATGACAAAAGAACGCTTTTGTCATCCTGAATTTATTTCAGGATCCCCTAAATAGAAAGGGAGATGCTGAAACAAGTTCAGCATGACATTATTCAACAAATCTTAATATTTTATGAACTCTTTAAAACGAAACTGGACATTTTTAGCCATTGGTGCAGCGAGCCTTGCCTTAGGTGCCATTGCCGTACTGACTGCATTACGTCTGCAAACGCTCTCACCAGTGGCGCCTACTGCACCTGAGCCGCAACAGGCCATTGAGGGCAGCCCGGTACCGGCGTGCCAACTGACATTTTCACTTGCTCTGGCTTCACCGCAACCAACTCCGTCCGTTTCACCCTCGCCTGGAGTTTCTCCATCACCAGGCTCAACCCCACAACCAACGCCAACTCCGAGTGCTTCTCCAAGCCCAACGCCTTCGCCCACAGGTATCGGAGGAGCGCAACTTGGACTTGATGTGGAAAAATTTGTTGACCATACCACGGCAAATCGCGGCGATACACTCACCTATACGGTAAGGTTGCGAAACAGCGGCGAGGCGCCGATTTATGACACGTATTTTGATGAAAATTTGAGTGACTACACGGATTACCAGGCACCGAGCATGGCTTGTACATTCACTGATGTCAGCACCGGCCAAACCACCGGAACCAGTTTTGAAATTGATAACTTAAGTGATGGCTTTGATACGACTGCGGATAGCGAAGTATCAAGCCTTGACACGTTCCGCGTCGCTGGTGACCTGACCGAAGCAAATAATACTTGGGACTTGGATTTGAATGACTACATCACCTGTACCTACCGCGTTACGGTAAATAATGCGGTTAGCGGTGGCACGACAATTCGTAATGTCGTTACCGGACATGCGGATGACAAAAACGGTGATCAACCCAATGAAACACAGCTGACTGACACTGACGATACCACGGTGACAGTGAATATGATTGCAGCCTCACCTTCTCCAGTGCCGTATTGCAACGACACTTGTACCACTAGTTCGCAGTGTCCATCTAATCTGGTATGTTATGTCGCCTCCGGCCAAACTACGGGAAACTGTCGAACACCAAGTTGTACCGGAGAAACTGATTGTATCTGCGAAGGAGTGAGCGCTACCCCAAGTCCAACACCTTCAGTTACACCGCAAGTACCCAAAGCCGGCACTATGTGGCCGACACTATTCCTGATCATTGGTGGGATTGTGCTCCTGGGAATTGGCCTGGCATTTTAGAAATAACGAGAGATTACTTCATCATCATTAGCCATTCGCTTTTTTATATTTGTTTTATTTTTGTTGACAGCAAAGTCAACATTATTTAACATGAAGATAACCCATGGATGACCCGACTAATCAATTGCAGACAAATACTACGTTTAATGCGTATACTCCACAGACCACTGAACCGGTAGATTCTCCGGCTGCCCAACCGCCACCACCGTTTATGACTGATATACCAGCAGCTGAGAATCCGCCGCCCAAAAAATCAAATAAATTTTTAGTTGCTGCAATAGTCCTGCTACTGATAATTACGATCCCTTTTGTAGTATACGTAGCCCAACAACAGCAAGACATCCGCCAGCGCGCCCAAACTTACTGTAATAATGGTAATCCCAACGCCACTACGCACCGTGAATGTCAAAATGGTCTGTGCGTAACCGTCAACAATGCTGCCGGAGTCTGTGATTTAGAGGATAATAATACCTGCGATACCAATTCACAATGTACTTCTGGTGGAAGTAACAATGGAGGAAATAATAACGGTGGTAATAATACCGGCGGCACCAATGTCACTGCATCTCCAAGTCCCAGTCCATCTGCATCTCCCTCTCCTTCACCAAGTCCGGTAGTGAATTGTAATGTCGGCTGTAGCAGCAGCACTGAGTGTAATAATGCAAATCTCGTGTGTTATGTAGCTGCGGGGCAAACTACCGGCTTCTGTCGTAACCCAAGTTGTCCAACCAGCGCAAATGACACCAATAATGACTGTAATTGTGAAAGCACGATTTCAACTACGCAACAATCCCAGTCTCCTGCTGTCACGCCACAAGTGCCTAAAGCCGGCACCATGTGGCCCACAGTCTTCGTAGTCATTGGCGGCATCGTCCTACTCGGCCTCGGTTTGGCTTTGTAATTTTTACAACACCATTCAGTTCACCTCTTAAGGACTGGACACCCGGCGGGTGGGTTTAGCTTGACACCTGTTCTTCACATTTACCGTTATTTTCCAATACGCACTTGATATATGCGTGGATCTGACTGAAATTCTCGGCTTTCGGTACTAACACCCAAAGTCCACTATACTGCCACTGCGGCGGATTAATAAGTAACCCAGGTTTGCCTTTTTCCGGTTCATCCTGGGTGAGAGCCGTCTGACGGATTGATTGGGTGTTATTGAGTAATGTTCGCCCAAAAATCGCTTCCTCAGCCAGCAACATGTCAGTTATAATGGTTTTATTTACAAGAGGTATCAACGTTGAAATTTTGCTGCGGTCAGTTAGTAATTGCCGCGATAAAATCTGGTTTTTAACCGCCACCAGTACTACCTGCTGGCGTTTGCCCCGGGAAAAATCAGTCCCGCTTTCTCCCTCAGCATGCCGGCTGCGCACATATTTGAGCGCCCGTTCTCCATCCATCTGTTCTGTACCTTTGGTAAAGGTAATCGTTTCATACCGGCAGTTATATTCCGGGTCGCCATCACACAAATCAGTTTCCTTGCCGGCAATTGGGTATTTGTTATCCGTAAATGTTTCGGCAACATTCACCTCAATCCCGCCCAGCGCATCTACCAATTCTCTAAAACCGGAAAAATCGATCAGCAACGCATAATGAATCGGCGCGCCCACTACTTCTTCGACCACGGCTTTGGCAAGCGTCAGCCCGCCTGACCCGGGATTTTTTTCCTCACCAAATTTATAGGCGGCATTAATCTTGTCTTTAAACGAAGGAATCCAGATATCCCGCGGCACTGAAATCATCACACTATCCTGATTATCAAGCCGCAAACTGAGAACCAGAATGGTGTCAGTTAAATTACTCCCTTCATGGGTGCCACCACTAATACCAAAAAGAACTACGTTGGTCCGCCCTTGAGTTTGTTTAAGTACCGAAGTGTCATTAGTTAAGGTTGCCCAAATGAGTGCGGGAGTCAAGGAAAAACGTTGTTGCAGCTCAATAAGCCCAAAGCCTACCGCTAAAATAACCACGAAAAAAATAACTAACAGAATCCGGAAAATTAAGGCGGATCTAAGTGGGGGCTCTGATTGCCTGGGTAACTTGTCTAATGAGCTCATAGAATTTTTGGGCATCAAGACTCGCGCCGCCTGGCAGTACTCCATCAAGCGCCGCAGTCTGTACGTATGATACAACATTTTCGTGAGTAACACTGCCGCCATAGATGATGGTTGAAAGTTGTGGATGACGCGATTTCAGTTGCCCGGCGACTTGTCCGGCATTTTCAGCAGTTTCGGCTTTTCCAGTCCCAATCGCCCACACCGGCTCATAGGCGACGATTTTGCAATTTTGGGGAATAGTCATTTCTGCACTTTGCACGCAGTACACTGGTTCAATGCCGGCTTTTGCCGCCTGGTCAACTTTTTTCTGTAACTCGCTTTCATTTTCAGCGTGGTATTTTCTTCGTTCCGAATGCCCGATTAACGTATAGTCAACTAAAGACGCCAGCATTTCACCACTCACGTCTCCGGTAAAAGCTCCACTTAAGTTAGGAGAAATATCCTGGGCTCCGAATTGCAGCGGTAATGTAAATAATTTGACCAGTGAAGTCAGAGTCGTCAGGTGCAAAGTTGAAGGACAGAGAATAATTATCACTCCTGACACGTCAAGCGGTTCTTTGCGCCACAGCGTCTGCATGTCCTGAAACCATTGCACCGCGCTTTCGACTGTTTTATTGCTTTTCCAGTTACCGATGATATAAAAAGGGGTGGTACGTGCCATTTTCGGATTATTTGTTAACGCCAGCCTAAACTATTGTGGAATACTTCTGCCTCGATAGTGTAGCTCACGACTCCTTGTGGCAACACGTACTGGAGATAAAATTCACCATTGGGATTAATGAGCGCGGTTTCCTGCCAATCAACCGGTAACCCATTGATTCGGAAGCGGGCGCGTTCAAATGTACCACTGGTCGTTGAACCGAGAACGGCGATATAAATAGTGTCTCCCGGCTGCAAACTGCTCAAATTCTGCACCAGTACCCATTGCCCATCGATAATCTGATAGATTTTGATATTCACACACTGAGCAATCGGAGTTGGTGTGGGCGTGGGTGAAGCAGTCGGCGACGACGTAGGTGTCGTTGTCCAGATCGTCGCGGTGGTGATGTCCAGCGATCGGCGCGGCAACGAGCGTCTTGTTTATTCCGCCATCGCCCCTGTCTGGACTGCCAGTAGCCGCCCGTAGCGAGTAACCCGTGTCGCCATTCACCCCGAACACTAGGTTGGCGTCATCTTCTCCGCCGCGTCCGGGGAGGCTGACGCCACTTGACGCAGAGCGGCTTCTAAGGCTGGCGG
>Ga0075643_129_pt1 | contig 26041 bp, 29 predicted proteins | sample RifGroA1_FD_68207 | JGI IMG/M metagenome (GOLD analysis project Ga0075643, IMG submission 68207) | Microgenomates (Gottesmanbacteria) bacterium GW2011_GWA1_43_11 | reverse complement strand
ACTATTGTTTTGGGTAGGTATCATAGTATTTTTCCTTTCTAAAAAATATTGTATGCCTACCTGCTTCGGTTTTACACACTAAAAGCTTACACTGCCGATACTGCTATTGCTTGTGTTTTTGCAGGTATAGAAATATCTGTTTTGGCTTTTAGCGATGGTGTGGTGTATCTTTATGATCCTACAAATTTTCTCCAAGCAGGGATAAGTGAAAGTTCTTACATTCGGATAACCTTGAACCATATTGTCAACGACATTCTTGTAAAAATAGGCAAAGAACCTGTTTATCCGGAACTTACTGTTGATAATCTATGCTCAACAGTGTTCGAGTCCTCTCAAACTATCGAGGAAAAACAAGTTATTGATTTACTGAGAAGCGATGACTACAGTTTTATTAAAGTAAAAAAGAAAGATGGAAAAATAAATGTTGTATATGCAGAAAGGGATAACCAAGGTAAAAACACGCCATCTAGCGTAGATTTAATAAATACTCTCAAAGAGAGTGATTTCCAAGACATTAGTATCACCAAAAGAGATGGAAAGATCGTCAATTACAAAGTAGAACATGCGTTCAAACTTTAGCTGAGCAAAAGAAATTGCAGGTTAAGGTTGTAGTTAATAACCGCTTTTAGTATCAAGAAGCACTTGGGCTAAGGCTCGGCATTTGCCGCCCTTAGCATGATAGAAAACGAAATACTAAAAGCAAAATTAAAGAAAGAACTTAAAGCCCTGAAGTTAAATCAGAAGCAGGAGGATCAGATGGTCAAAGAACTTAATTACCTCTCTAATCTCTTAATAGACATATACATTCATGAGACAAAAAACACTCAAAATGATCACAAATAAAGTAATTCTTTACCTTCGAGTTTCAACCAAGGAACAAGTACAAGGCAGCAGTTTAGAAACACAAGAGGATTCGTGCAGGCGTTACGCAAGAGACAATGGCTACGAAATTGTCAGAGTCTTTATTGAAAAAGGTGAAAGTGCAAAGACTGCGGATAGAACAGAATTAAAATTTCTGCTTGAATACGTTGCAAAAAATAAAGACATATTTGGGGTAATTGTTTGGAAAATTGATAGACTTGCAAGAAATACTTTAGACCACGCCTCACTCAAGATGTTTTTTAACAAATACAACGTGAGGCTAATATCTGCAACAGAAAACCTTGAGGATACTTCTGTTGGTAGATTGATAGAAAATCAGCTTGCAGGGTTTGCCCAATTCGATAATGACGTTAGAGCCGAAAGAAGCAAGAACGGCATGGAAGCTGCTATGAAGGCCGGCAGATACGTTTGGATGGCTCCTAAGGGGTATGTGAATACCGGTGGTAAGGGAAAGTCTAACCTTGCACTAGATAAGCCTGAGTTAGTTAAAAAAGTCCACCTAATTTGGGAATTAATTGATACTGGATATAGTCAAGAGGACGCAAGGAAAGAAATAGCAGGCAAAGGGTTAAAGATAAGCAAGAGTCAGTTCAACAGGATGTTAAGAAATAAAACGTATATGGGTGTAATTGAGAAGTTTGGCTTGAGTGCAATTGGCGATTTCGAGCCTCTTGTGGAGTCAGCATTATTTTTGAGGGTGCAAGACAAGCTAGACAGAAAGGCTAGGAAAATTCCAATTTATAGAGTAGATAATCCGGATTTCCCTCTTAGAAACTTTATAGTTTGTACTTATTGTAGTGACGGACTGACAGGTAGTTGGTCACGAGGTAATGGTGGCAAATATGCGTATTATCGTTGTAAGAACTGTAAAAGAATCAATTACAAAAAAGATGGTGATGATGGTCTTGAAACAAAGTTCAAGGAATACCTACAAAATTACCACTACAAAGAGGAACTGAAAGAACTTATGTTGAAAGCAATTGAGGTAAATTGGGAGGACAGAAACAAAAACAATGAAAAAAGAGTTCGAGAAATAGATAGTGAAATCTCTAAATTAAAAATTCTTAATAAAGAGATTGTTGGAAAGAATTTGGGAAATGTAATTAGTGACCAGCTTGCCAAGGAGATGACGACTGAAAACGAGCAAAAGATCATAGAACTTGAACTCCAACTTCATTCAAAACAGACGACTGTTGATGGTGTTATGACTATCGCTAAACGTAGTATCTCGGTGCTTGAGGATATTAGCGGCGTGTGGCTAAGGATTGATTTAGATATCAAAAAAAGGTTCCAAACTTTCCTATTTCCCCAAAGGCTGCCTTTTGATGGTGCTAATTTTAGAACCGCACAAACAGCCTATTGTATCAGCCAAAACGTTCTCTCTTTGCCTCAAAATTCCTCTAATGTGCCCTCGACGGGAATCGAACCCACATCACCGGCTTCGGAGGCCAGCGCTCTATCCATTAAGCTACGAGGGCAATTAAAAATCCTCAACAAAAAATAAACAACAGTTTGGACATTGGGATTTGTGATTTGAGATTTGTACTATTATACCTGATACAGGTAAATTTTCGTTTTTCCCACTTGTGCTTCTTTTAGCAAATGCAATCCGGGAATCTGAAATGAATTGGACACTATCCGGGTTTTTGGCCTCAGTTCAGCTTTAAATTTTTGCGCGAGCCGGGGCATAATCTGCGGCAAACCATACACAATCACGCCATTGGCCTGAGCGAGATTGGTCCACCAGTAATTACCCCAGCGCACCTGTACTTGCTTCCTCACTCCGGCAATAAAACAGCGGACAAAGGAAAATGCAACTGCATAGGGGTTAATTTCAATTCCGCGCGCAAATACATTTCGTTTGGCCAGTTCAATCAGCACCCGACCATCTCCACTTCCCAAATCGTAGATAGTCATACCCGGCTTAATTTTTAACAATTCAACCATTTTTCGCGCCACTTCCGGCTTACTCGGCACCAAAGGCGCGCCAAAAAATAGCGCCAGCATCATAAAAAGAAGAAGAGTGGAAAAGAAAAGAGATATAATGAGCACAGATTTAAAAAATATAGTGAATAAAGGTGTTGTTAGCCTCTTGGAACTTGCTTTCAAAAGCTATTCCGAACTAAAATAGATTAAATAATAACGCCTATGTGTCCAGCAGTATGTTCTGTCTATACTATTTACTCTGTTAACGCGATCAATGCTGGTAGTTTTATCCTTTTATTCCTATCCATCAAACTTTTCGGATTCAAACATAAGCGATTACCTGTTTGGTTGCTATATATAATTTTACTCGTAACGATGATTTTTAATATTTACTACCACACTGATTGTGGAAGCGGATGTTCTTCAAGTGGAACCTTTTTTAGATTTAGCTTATTTCCATCACAACCCTTTTACCCTTTAAATGAATTAATGAATCCGCTTCTCAAATCTTTAAACTCTACGGTTGAGCAATGGTTTAATAACCTTCAGGATATTATTTCCCGAACTTTACGCTAATATTCTAATTGCTTGTACTTTATTAACTCCGGACGAAAGTGGTGCCTAGTTGACTATTTTGGAACCTATTTTAAAACTCATTCCGTCAATTTTACATAAAGAGATGAGTCACCAACTAAGGTAAGCGTTTTATTGTCTAATCTTTTTGCTCTTACCTTAACCTTTTTCCCTATATCATCGCTCCATATATCTGATTCACCTAGAGCTGACACTTGCACATCACCCGGATTGGTAATGATTATATATCCGTTAACAGTTGCTTCGCAGGACGCATCAACTTTGCAATTATCATTAAACTTGGTTAGTTTTCCCTCAAATTCAATTACTTCCTCACTGATATTAGTCGTTTGAGTGGGTATTGATACTGGAGAGGATGAACTTTTTCGGGAAATATAATAAATGCCAAAGAATGTTATTAGCAGTAAAAAAATAACTACAATAAAAGTTTTTGTCATAAATTTTTTCATTGTAAGGCGGAGGGTACAGGATTCGAACCTGTGCCTCCCTTGCGGGAGAATGGTTTTCGAGACCATCGCTTTGGACCGCTCAGCCAACCCTCCTTTGCTCATGCTGCGGAGGGCATGCCCTCCTGCTTACCACTTACTACTTATTACCTACTACTTATGGGCGCTCCCGGGCAGAATCGAACTGCCATCACAGCCTTCGCAGGGCCGTATTCTATCCGTTAAACTACGAGAGCATAGTGGTATTTTACTATGAAGGTGTGGGAAAGGCTAGGAAGTGGTGCGTTCCAAGGGGATTTTGGTCGTGATCCAGTCGCCGGCTTTATCGAGGAAGGTGCGCTCCGGCTTTTCTTTGTAGGGAAGTTTTTCTACCAGGAGTTTTTTAACGGTTTGCGGATCAGTGGAACCTAACAAGAGCTGCAACAACGCCGGAAAACCCAGATACGTGCGGATGACGACCATTTTTGACCCGTATTTTTCATCAAACCAGAATTCTACGAGCTCATTCCACTTATGAAAATGCTCGTCGGTCTGCACCCCAAGCGAGGTAATTTTGTTTTTAATGTGCTCCGGCGGCACGGAAAACAGGGCGTAAACGACAAACAAAATTGAAAGAATCACAAAAATGAGCATAAATTCGCGCACAAAAAATAAAATCACCACGATTAAAAAAACCACCGCCAAAGCGGTGCGATAAAATTCCTGCGATTGCCGTTTGAAGGGCCGTGACGGCGCCACCCATTCAAGGAGTACACTATCCTCATGCACTACTTCTTCTTTGGCTGATTTCGGCGCAGCATTTACTTCCATACTTTGTTTATACTATACCCTATTATGAGTTACAAGTATAACGCACGCCTGTCTGTAATATGAAGCGCTTGACATTTTTTTTGCGACCTTTTAATTACCCACGTTTGGAAATAATTTTTGTCGTAGTGTTTATCACTGTCTATTCACTCGCTGCGATTTCCGTTTCCCTCAACCGGTATTGGCAGTATGATGCGTTCTGGTATGACTTGGGAATTTTTGATACCACTGTCTGGAAGTGGTCCCGTTTTGAGCTCCCGGTAATTGCGCATCTCGCTCCACCGCTTGGTAAACTGGTCTGGGCAGATCATTTTAACCCGACAATTATATTTTTGTCCCCGGTGTATTGGTTGACAAGCCGCACTGAAATCATTCTGGTAACTCAAGTAGTTGCGGTAGCAATTAGCACCCTCATTGCCTATCTGACTGCGCGCAGAGTTGTTTCCAACAGTCTGGTAAGAGTTACGCTCATTGCGAGTTTCTTAGGTTTTGTGGGGCTGCAGAATGCGCTCTATACTGATGTGCACAATATTGTGTTTGCCCTGCCTCTAGTAATGGCAGTAATCTGGGCTTTGGTTTCAAAAAAATGGCGCTGGTACTGGCTGTTTTTACTATTAACGCTGGGAATTCAGGAAAATATGGCCGGAGTTGCGGTGGGAATTGGCATGTTTCTGATACTGAGAAAGGAAAGACAACTTAAAGTTGGCATTGCCACCATTTTCCTCGGGCTGGTGTATGGACTACTGGTTATAAAACTCATCATTCCGGCAATTTCTGGATTCCCCTACAAGTACCAACCTGATCTGCCCGTTGTTTGGCATGAATGGCTAACGCGCTTTATACTACCGGTTGATTTAAAACTGCGCACTATTGCGCTTACTTATGCGACATTTGGGTTATTGCCTGTGTTTGCATTTTCAACTCTACCACTGGTCATTGCCCATTTTTTAGAACGCTTTGTCCTAAATTCAGCTGCCACACGCTGGGATCTAGGATTCCACTACAATGTCTTGCTTTCTCCAATCATGTTTTTGGGAACACTTGAAGTAATTACCCAGCTGCAAATTCATAAAAAATGGCGCAGATTATTGCCAATATGGGGAATCGCCACAATTGCGCTCGTCCTCTTTTTGCACCGCTTTTATTTGCACGGGCCACTTATGCTGGCGACCCACCCGGTATTTTATGAACAAACTGCACGAAACAAACGCATGCTTGACGGGTTTGTCTCCCAAATTCCCCGCTCCGGCCTACTCATGACCATGAATAATCTGGCTGCGCATTTTACCCATCAGGAAGTCATCCTCTTGCATCGCAACTATAAAAATATTCAACCTGATGTTGTGGCGCTTGACCTCAGACCTGGTCAAAATGCCAATAACTTTTATCCGTTATCCTTTGATGAAACGAAGAATCTGGTAGCTTCCCTGTCAGCAGATGTAAATTACGAAAAAAGGGGAATTACCGACAGTCAGTTTATTTATACGAGGAAGTAGAAGATGAAATTACAAGATGTCTGATGAGTTTAACGGCTCATTAGGTTCTGATTTTTTGTTTTATTTTTCTAAAATCAGTATAATTAAACTAATTTATGGGTAAATCAATAGTATTTAAAATCTTAATTATAGTTACAATTTTAACCTTTTTAGGATTAAGCAGTTATCAAATCATTAAAATAGACGGCGGGAAATACCCTTATTGTTTTTATCTACCACCTTATGGAACTGCCAAATTTGATTGGAGTACATATCAATATAGTAAATTTAGAGATGAATGTCTTGTTAGAGTTGGTGCAATTTTTAGTGACCCGTCGGTGTGTACTCTTACAAAAGGATTAAGCTATTACGACTGCTTTGGTAGATTAGGAAAAATTTCAAAAGATCCTAATATATGCAACAAGTTTCAAACAGATCAGTTTATGCGTCAAAGTTGTTTTAACCAGATGGTTTTATACAATTACAATCTAACAGGAGATCCTTGTGAAGCATTATCAAATCCTGAAAAAGGAACGTGCTATCGGTCATTAGCCAATAGTAAAAAGGATGAAAATTATTGTCTAAAAATTGACATGGATTCTTACGGCGGAAATCCTAAGTTCAACTGTTTAGTTGATTTGGCGATAATAAAAAATAACGATAAATTGTGTGACCTATTGGATAGCTCTATGCCGGAGAATATGAACTCAACAACATGTAAAAGGGCAGCGGCGAATGTTAACAGGCAAAAAGAAGTTAGACAAACTTTATAAATCAAACTTTGGCGGAGGCGGTGGGATTCGAACCCACGCGAGCCTTACGGCTCAAGGGTTTAGCAAACCCTCGCAATTGACCGGGCTATGCGACGCCTCCAGTTTCCGCAATTATACTTCAAGCGAGGTGAATTGACTAGCGCGCTAGGGTCATGCCCCAAACCCATTGTGCACCATTCCGTTTAAACACTTTACAAGCTTCGGACATCGTAGCTCCGGTAGTCCAGACATCGTCAAATAAAATCAGTTTGCGGGGAATTTGTGAGGACTTAATAATTGAAAATATACCTCGGGCATTCTCTATCCGAGCTTGCCGCTCACTGATATCTGCTTGTGGCATGCGTTTATGCGTACGGATTAATAAATTAGAGGCCAAAGGAATCTCCAGTCTGTTCGCCACAAACTTACCTAATTTTTCTGCCTGGTTAAATCCGCGCCATTTCAAACGCTCACGGTGCAACGGAATGGGAAATAGCTGTCTGTCTGTGCTGTGGAGTTGTAAATTAGTAAAAACAGCTTCGGGAATAGCGGTAACTAATGCCTCGGCTGCGTCGGAAACAAACCGGTATTTGAGGCTTTTAATTGCCTTTTTCAAAACCCGTTCGTATTTAAACACCGTAGTCAAACCGTCGAGGCCGTGCGGTCTACGGCACCCGGGATGTGTGGCGCCCGAAATTGCCGGCCGACTGCAGATCGGACATAGGTAATCCCGAACGGTGAGCGTCTTTTGGCAACTATTACAAAGATACTTCCCTACCCGCTTACACCCAAAACACCGGGCCGGAAAAAGTAGGTCTAAGAGCGCGTTTCCCATAAGATTGAGTATAGCGCCAATTTGCTCCAAACTGGTATAATAGAAACACGGGGATGCATTAGATCGCCGGACTAGTACCTTAAAAACTGCAAGCCGACTTTGACCTACAGTCGTAAAACAGAGGTTAAAAACATAAATGCTAATAAACAAGCATTAATCGCTGCTCTGAAAAGAGAGAAAGAAGCAATTCTGGCTCAACTTTTTGGAGCGCGACCAACTTACGCACTCAATTATTTGAACGCGTAATTGGCATCCAGTAACTCTTTTCTTGGCGGGATTTATTGGGTGTAAACACAGTCAGGATGCAAATAGTTGAGTTTGACGTTCTTAACTATTGAAGCCTAATACGTCTCGTCATATCTTTCCGGTCAGTTGGATCAGGGTATGATTAAACCAATAAGCTGACTACGCTTGTAGATGTTTTTAGAGTTCTATTTCGCACGAGGGCTCACTACCCTCCATCTCCACAAAGATGTTAGATAATTATTTTATCTTTCCTTTCCATGCCCGTTCCAGTTCCCGTTTCTGGGCGCGTTTTTTGAGCAGTTCCCGTTTCTCATACTGTTTTTTACCTTTTCCCAGTCCTACCTCCACTTTTATCAGTCCGTGCCGGGTATAGAGCGAAAGCGGCAATAAGGAGAGTATTGATCCGTCAAGTTTACTTTTTATAGAAATCAGCTCCCGTTTATTAAGCAGCAGTTTCCGGGTGCGCTGTGGGTCGTAGTTGACAATTCGCGCATACTCATACGGCTGAATACTCGCGTTGACAAGATATGCCTCACGGTTAATCAACCGCACAAACGCACCCTTGAGGGATACCCGGCCGGTTTTAATACTTTTCACTTCCGGACCGGTAAGTTTCACTCCGGCTTCATAACGTTCGGTAATCGTATAGTCATGGAATGCGGATCGGTTGGAAATTTTCATAGAGTAAAGACAAAAGGGATAAAGGGTAAAGAAAAGATTAAAAACTTTCCCCTTTCCGCTTACCCCTTTTCCTTAGTGTAAATCTATCCCATAAATTGTACCATGGGACAGGAGCAGAATTTTTTTAATCACTTCCGAAACCACAAAATCTTTAATCTCTATATTTTCTTTCCAACTGTATTGCGCTAAGTACACTCCTTCTTTGTCGCTCACTACTACCCGCTGGTTATCAGTATCAAGTAAGTAAATATTCTGAGTTGTATCATCGGTGTAAATATCCAGATGGTTTCCAAGTGGCTGCTCAAGTCCGCTGATTTGCCATAAAGTTTCTTTTCCCTGGGTAAATTTCAGCACCTTTCCGTTTTGCGTCAGCCAGACTGCCCCATCAATCGTCAAATTACCCGCTCCCGCAAGGTCAACGAGGGTGTCAAACACAAAATAGTCCTGCAAACTGCCGTAACCATCTTCGGTCCGCAGATACTTCCAGATCCAGTTGCGTCCGGTATCCAGTAAATACAGATTACCGGCAAATGCTTTTATATCAGCAATTTTCATCCACTGATCACTTTTTTCAATGACAACCGGCGCCTGAGCTTGCGAAAGCGTAACTTTGCGAATCACATCAGTAAATACAAAGACGTCTTCTCCGTGTACTGCAACTGCCTGGGTATTTGCGATATCGCTGCCGGCGGCAATCACTTTGGCTGCTTTATTTCCAATTGAAATCCGGTAAAGCGCCGCGTGCTGTGCATCTAAAACCACCAGGGCGTCCTGGTACAGCGCCAGTTTATTGCCTTCAGCTCCGGGTGAAATCAGGTCAAGAGTAAAAAATGAATCAAGATTTACTTCATACTGGCGCGAGACAGTCACCATACCCTGATTAATTTTTTCCAGATATGAAGCAATCTCTGTTTTTAACTTTTCATCTGAAGTTTTTATGAGTTCTGCTTCCAATTCGGTTTTGGCTGCCAATAACAGCTCCCGGGCGCGAATCGGATTTAAATCAATAAGCGCCATCCCTTCTTCAAATTTATGCGAGGCGGCACCCAACACTTGCGCTACTTCATTCTGTTGCTGCTGCCGGTGGCGTGTTGTAATTCCGACACTTGTTAGTATAAGTAAGGCCGCCGTTAATCCCACAATCAACATGGCGAGCGGCCGGGCATTACGCCTGATCCGACCAAGCAGAACACGCGGCATTACCAGTGAGACTTGTACTCGCGCGCGCTCTGAAATCTCCTGAAATCGGGGTGCTGCTTGAACTTTTTCCTGAGCCTGACTGACCTCAACTATGACTACGGCAATTACCTGATTTTGTTTTGAGGCATCGATCTTTTCATTCAGGGCTTTTGCGGTTAATGACAGATCTCCGGCTGCAAAAATTTTTTGCAATTCTGGTTGAGAAATCTGTTTACCCAGGGTTAAACCGGTAAATAACAAAAAATCGTCAGACTTCACTTCACCTGAGGCAGAACCAGTTCCGGTAATAATAGGCCCAAACCGGTCTCCACGATTTACATACACTACTCCGTGTTGTACATAAACGTATATGACGTTATCTAATAAATATCCGATAGCACAAACAATTTGCGGGATTTTTTGATTAAGCTCACGGGAAAATTTTTCAAATTGTAAGACTTCAGTAAACGGTTTTTGTAAAACGGGTTCAATAAGTTTAAGAAATGCTTTTGATTCCTGATTTACTCGTTCACCACCGGCTTGGGCTGCTACAAAAAAATTCTCGTTGGCTCCGGTGTAACTCCAGTTCTCAACGGTTTCATGGGTCCGGATGTTTGCAGAAGTGGCAGTCAACATGAGGATCACTGTAGCGTATTTACGCTCCTGTTTCCAGTCTTAGAGTAGAAATACAGCCAGCAAAAAGACGATGATGACTGCCAAAAAATGCAGCGCGCCGATGAGTCGCAACAGCGGCGAAAACGGAATTTCGACTACCCGGGACATCAGATCGTCCTGCCGGACAATAATTGCGGCAAACGCCAGATAAATAAGAATTAGTAACAAAATCCCGATTTTAATAAAACCAAACGGAAAAAGACCGGTTAAAAGTTGCGCAAGTTCAACAATCGTCATAGGCTGTGTCCGTTCTTTTCTTCAACCAGTTCATTAATCTGGCGCACAATTAAATCAGGTTTTGGCACGGCGGCAAACTCAAAATTCTGCTCAGATCCCGCGGTCTGAATATACACGTGGCCGAAGTTAAAAAATAAATCGAGAATGCCGGCTTGTTTATAACTCACATCTTGAACTTTATCCAAACGGGTAGAGGCAAAATGCTTATAGAGTAAACTAACCCAGTCAATATCCACTACCCGTTCATTCGTCACAATATAAATATTAAAATACCAGTGGAGAAAACTTACAAAAATATAACCAAATAAACCTAAATACCAGAGCGCGGGTATCACCACGTAATACCCGGCAGGTAATGTGGGTAATAGATTCGTGCCGCTCAGTAATATTTCAACAATCGTTGGCAGGAGCGCAAGGATAATACTGGCAAAAATCCAGCCGGCATTCACAATAACGTGCTGCCGTAAAAAAATCACGATTTCTTCGTTCGCTTCCTGAGTTTCAAACCGGATATCTTTTGGCAGTACTGCAAATGCCGAAAGTGATCCGCCTTGTGGCGTCAACCCGTTTATTCTTTTCTTAACCGGCGCTTTGGTATACACATCAGGCATATTCTTTTGTCTGCGAGGTCACTTCTTTTCAATATTATACAACGGGCTCCGTATAGAAATATAGCCGGGCGCACGTAAGTTGAATGTTTCCTTAAACTCGCTGCCGGATATGCTTACTTCTCCTCGGTTGGTATTAAGTTTTACTTGTGCAGTTTCGCCACCCGTACTATACGTCACGGAAACTGACGACACCGAGGTATACGCGCCACCCATACCACCTGCTTTATCTTTCAGTTCATTCATTGAAAACGGATTGCCCCCACTGCCGCCAATGGCACAACTGTTAATCGTGGTCGGCAGTATCCGTTCACGATCACTGTCCGAACCGTTTTTCCGCACGACCCAGGCATTTAAAATATCAGCAAATTCTTCCTGGTTAAGCCACGGGTGGCTACGGTTACATTTACCGGAATTATTAAAATAATCCTGGGTATACCAGCCTTTATAAAACCAAGGGGAAGAGGCAATCTTTTCATACGCATCTCCGGTCCAACAACTTTGGTTACCGCATTTGGTATCCCAGCCGCCGGTGGTTGAGTAGCCGCCGGTGGTTGAAGAATAATACGTGATCACGTCTTGGATAATTTGGCCTTTGGTCTCGTCAACTGCAGCTTTCCACTCCGATGGCGGTGGTTATAGACTTGACAGGCTTGCGTGGTACAAATAGTTTTGCCATCTTTTTTATATCGATATGCGTAACTCCGGGCGGCAATTGCCTGGGCTTTGAGCGCTTCTTTGGGAAAATTCGCCGGCATTTCCGCAATTCCGTACAAATACTGACCCTCAAATTGCAAATCACCATAACCGGAAACGCTGATCGTTCCACCCGTATCAGCATTGGCGGGTTCTTTTCCGTAATAGGCTTTCAAAATGTCCTTGTGATTTTGGCCTTCCATGGCTCTACCTTTGGCGCCGTACTGACTCATACCTTTGCGGTGGGTATAGGCGCCAAACGAAAACCCGGCAAAGGCGGGACTGAATCCCGGATTGTAGTTTGGAGCGGCATTCGGGTCATCAGCGAGTGGTACATCGCCGACGCTTGTAGTGAATGTTCCGGACCGCTCCGCAAGTAATGCCTGCTGGCGCGAGGTAAGCGAGCCGATCTTAGATGACAAGACACTTTGATAGGAAGTGGCTTCACCGATAAGTTTTCTGGACGCCTCGGCCTGGGTATTCAAATTTGCAGTCAGTGCAGCCAGACCTGATTTTTCTTTTTCCAGATCAGCTTTCCGGTCTTCCAGATTTTTAATAAAGCCGATAATGTCCACGATCACCCGCTTGTCTTCATTGGCCACTGCTTGCTGGTACGTGAAAGCGCGTAAATTGGTGCTGAAGTCGTTGCTGGCAAAGATGAGAAAAATCGGATTCGTACCAAAACTGCGAATATAGGCTTGCCGAACGCGGCGGGCTAAAAGTTCCTGCTGACCGGCCAGGTCTGTTTCATTTTCGGCAATTTCAGCTTCTTTTTGTTTGAGTTCGGAACCAATGCCGACGATTCGGCGCTGAAATGAGGCGATGTCTGACTCCATTTTTTTGAGTGATGCCTCGTGTGGTTCTTTGGCTTTTTGCACGTCTTCCCAGATTTTCTGGCACTCGGTGATTTTTTTCGTACACTCGTCAACACTGCCGCACGTGGTCTCGCACTCTGCAGCATAAACCACAATCGGGATGAGTAAAAAAAGCATGAACAACGCAATAAAAAATCTGAAGTTCAAAGCTTGAAATTGAAAATTGAAAATTGAAAATTGAAAATTTGGCATTGTCTTCAGTATACCATCCATTTCCAATCTATTTATGTACTCCTAACTTGATTGGGGTCAGGCCTTTAACGCATTTAAGGCCTGACCCCATTTCCTACTTGCACCACACTGTAATTCGCAGTACGCTGAATTAACCATGCCCATAGCCAAACGCACTGCTTCCGGTTTTAATTTACCCCATGAAAAACACCACTATAAAATTCTGATACTCGTGGGTCTAGTCGGCCTTTGGCTGATCCTGGAACTCTTAGGCTACGGCGTTTTCAATCGCGCATCTCAGAATAAAACTGTCGACCCTCCTCCTCTCTCTGCTTCCAAAACAAAATCCTTTACCGCCAGTTCTGTCATGGGCGGGTTTACGATCGAAATACCAGAAGGGTTTGAGGTGGAAGAGAAGTTTGGAACAGTAATAATTAGAAACCAAACAAAACAAATAAGAATCTCTCAAAACAGCACAAACTTCAATAACCTTAATGATTACGTAACAAGTTTAGAAGAACTAAATAAAATTAATTTTAAAGAAGAATCTAGCATACAAATAAATAATCTACCAATAAAACTCGGGTATATAGAAAATCAAAAAACATATTTTATTCTTTTCCAATACACTGTGTATTCTCTATCGACTGAGGACGCATCTCAATATTCGATACTTGACCAAATCGCCCATTCATTTCGTATACAGAATAACAAGTAATGTGCGCCACCGGTTCCCTCTCTTAAGATAAGAGAGGGCTTCGGCCGTGAGCTCAGCCGAACGGTTAGGGTGAGTTATGAGATTTAAACGATTTATACAGCTGGTATGCGTTTTAACATTACTATCTCTTTTCTCTTCTACACAAATTAAGCAAACTCTAGCCCTTGAAACTACAGTTCGTGACTATGGTCTAACTCCAGCAAATCCCTACGTTGATACCGGAATTGATGTACGTATTGGAGATTACCTTACTATCAGGCAACTGAGCGATACCAGTGCAGCTCTTTATGTCGAAGGCATGACTGTACCGTGGATTGCAACTCCCGGTGATCCGGGATGTGTAGCTGGTCCAAATTTTACGTTACCCGGAGTGCGATGTTGGTCATTGATTGCCCGAATTGGTTCAAGTAATCCATTTTATGTCGGGTTTTCCCTCAATTTTCCAGTTCTCCAAACCGGTAGATTATATCTGGGGATAAACCACGAGTTGCCATTTATTGCGTCTGGATTTTTTACTGTCAGGGTTATCGCTAACTATGTTCCACCTCCTCTACCACCTACTCCATTTCTTGAACTGCCGTGGAATCATCAATCAAGTAATTTACCTTTTGATAAAGCGGCGTTAGAAATCAACTCCTATTTTGATCATGAGTATCCTTTGTTAAGTATTGGTGGAATTGAACCTGAAGGTTCAATTGGTGTATTGAGTTTTGATGGATTGAAGATACCCGAAAGATTTTATTCCTCTCACGACGGATATGACTGGGGTAAATCGGCTGGAGCTACGATTGGTGAACCAGTTCTCGCCGCAGCTTCTGGCTGCGCCATTTTCAAAAATGATTGCGGTGCGTGCGACAATGCAATTCTGATTAACCACGGAAATTACTATCAGACTCGTTACTATCACTTACAGTCAACTGACTTAGTTATCAACTCCACTACTCAATGCGTGAATGTCACTCAAGGTCAGATGATTGGCAGAGTTGGGTTTTCCGGTAATGTCCAACCTCCAGGTGAATCTGGGAGTCACCTCCACTTCATGGTCATCGAGGATAAAGACCGGGATGGAGACTTTGAGGATAATATTCCGGATGGTTTGACAGATCCATTTGGCTGGCAAAGTGAAGCTACTGACCCCTGGCCGAACTACTCATGGGTTGTGGGTGAAGACACAGATGCCATTACTTATTATGGAAATGACAGTCACTACCTTTGGCTTCATCCAATCCCCGATCTCAATGCAGACCTTCCAACCAACGGCGGCTTTTTTGAATTTCAAAACCTCAAACTCAATTTTCCCCAAAATGCAGTTAAGGAAAAAACTAAGCTTGAAATTCTGCTCGCACCCTTTGTGACTGTTTCTGAAACGCTTGAATCCGTAGGCACGTCATTTATTATTACCTTGAAAAATTTCTTCAATACGCCAGTGACGACACTTGACCAGCTCTATTCAATCACCTTTGATTACTCGAATGAAGATCTCTCACGAGTCAATCCTGAGACGCTGACTATTTATTCAAGTGAAGATGGAGTGAACTGGGTACCGGAAATTACTGACCTCAATTCAACTACCAAAACCGCCTCAGCAACACTCCAACATCTGACTCACTTTGCCCTAATTGGCGAACGTCTGGACACCGAACCACCGGTGACCCACCACGACTTCTCGCAGCAATTGAATCCTGCGGAGCAGGATCTGGCTCTGCCAGACAATAATGACAATGAGGCAATCTTTCCTTCGGCAGTTAACCTGACTATGCTTCCTACCGATAACTTCTCAGGTGTCGACTACACCCTGTACAAACTTAATAACTCTGACTGGCAGGAGTACTCTGCTCCACTTGAGTTTAGTGAAGCAGGTACGTATACCTTGGAATACTACTCAGTTGACCAGCATGAAAATATTGAGGAAACAAAAACTACCACGTTTGAAATTCAGTTTCCGGAAATCATCCCCGAGGCGATGATCACCGTCAATCCCACCAACTTTTCTATCCAACTCACTGCCACCGGCAGTGGTGAATTGATCCACCACGAAGAACAACTTGCTGAAGAAAAAGTCAGCCACACCTTTTCAGATGCGTTTAACCAAAGCCTGACTCTGCTTACCAAACCAGCTCATACCTGGCTCTATGACCAGTTGAAGGTTGAGGAACTGACGTACTCTCCCACGCTCGAATCCACTGCTTCAGGCATCCTGACCGTTTCCGGTTTGAAAGATAAAAAAGGTGTCGTCACCATGCTTACTACCTGGAAAACGCCGGACTATTTACTGACTGTATTTTTCGAGCGCTGGACCAACCGGACGTATGTGGTAAAAACAGAAGGTAAACAGGTACTGTCAAGTGAAAAGCTGCCCGGACTGCATTTGCTCGTCTTAACGAGTAACAAGGGCATCTTTGAATACAACTACTGAAATATATACGGCTTGGTAATTTAATTGTGGTATATAAAGAAGTTGATCTTGATGGTTTTATTATTGCTGCCTTTCGGACACGAAATATCAAACCGTATCTTAAAAAGGACAACATATGGACAAAAAATCGTAAATTCTATTTACGCGGCACTACCGCAACTCTTACAACTCACCAACAAAAAAACGGTCTGGTTTGATTATGACCAGTCTGCCGACGTCTTGTATGTAAGTTTCAGGCGTCCGCAGGATACAACTGAGACAATTCCTATCGACAATCACGTTCTACTCCGTCAGCGCGGCGATGAAACCGTTGGTCTGATTATTTTGAACGCCAGCCAGATCGCCCGCACTCAAACTAAACAGTAATTCTCTGAAAGTATCAATTCTCTTACAACTCACAACCTACAACTTACAACCTTTTTTACGCTATACTACTCTTTTCCCAGTCTTTTGCTGATCACAGTTTTCTGATTTCTGTTCACTGATCACTACCGTTGATTCCCTACCCGGCCTTTGTTAGACTGGAACGGTGAAGCGAAAAGCAAAAGTCTATATTGACGGCGCAAATATTTTTTATACACAACGCAAGTTGGGCTGGAGCGTTGATTGGGTGAAAGCTAAAATACATTTAACAAAAGACTACGAAATTATTGAAGTACGTTACTATACAGGAATTAAAGATCATGATGAGAAAATGAAACGGTATTTAGAGTATTTCGATCATATAGGCATTGTCGCAATTACTAAACCGTTGAAAAAAATCAGAAGTACATCTGGATTCATCTTCAAATCGAACTTTGATGTTGAAATGACAATGGATATGCTTTTGGATAGAACAAGCACTGAAGATATTATCCTATTTAGTGGTGATTCGGACTTTCAGCACCTAACCAGAAAACTCCAAACCTTGGGAAAGCGGGTTATTGTATATTCCTCACGTAAAACACTCTCCTGGGAATTAAAACTTGCAGCCGATAGATACGTATTCCTGGAAGATATTCGGACTGAAATTGAACGTATAAAAAAACCTCCACCCGAAGGTGGAGTACTGTAAAACTAAACGAAGTATAGCATTAAAACAACCTTTTGTCAAATAATCAACCGACCTTTGTTAGACTGAAATGGAAAGAAAAATGCGTGTTCTGTGTCATCCTGAACTGCGCCACCTCCGCAGAGGGAAGTCCTCTTGGAGAGTTTCAGGATCTACTATGCATTGGGTACAAAATAAATTTCATAAGGCTCGAAAAATCTATTTAAGAAAGAAAGCTTACATGCAAGTTGCTAAAAAGTTAGCGGTTTTTGTAGTTAGCAGTCTACTAGTAGTATTTATTACTGCAAAGACAGCAATTTTACCTATTCATGCAGCTTCCTCCTGCTCTTTTACCCCAAATCCTATCAATTTACAAAGTTTTATAAACGGAGTCCCTCCAGAATTTACTATTGCTTCAGACATAACACCAAGTTGGGTACGCACTATTTTAGTGCACTGCCAAACAGGTAGCTGGCAAGAGTCTCCGCGTGATTTTTCATTTACTGTTAGTCAGCAAGGAACGATTAAATTCAAAATGCGCGATAATAGAGTTCCTGATGTAACTCAACTTCAATGTCTTTTAACGGGAAAAAGTGCAAAAATTGAGGTAAAAGGTGGAGAGATGTCGGGTAGTAATAATATTTTATGCACAATAAATGTGCCTGTAGTTGATAGTTTTACTGGAACCGGTTGCTCAATATCAGTCAATCCTAATCCACCCAAGGGTGGGGAATCGTATTCTGTTACCGTAAAAAGTATACCTTTAAATGAAGGGTTTAAACTATATTTTTCAGTCAACCATGGTACATGGGTCGAGGCGACTGCGCTTACACAGGATCCACAAACTATTAATACCTCAAGAACTTATGATGATGGGACTAAAATTACATTAGCAGTCAGTAACGCCTCAGATTTTAAGGCTACCGCACCAATACTTTGCTCAACAGAGTTTATTGTAGGTCAACAAGCGGCTCCTGATGATACAAGTGGTCAACTTACAGTCACTGACATTTGCACATTCTCGCCTGGTCAAGAATGTGATGATTGCGTAAATGGTGTTACTTTTCCTGGAAAACCTGGCATTTATACGCCATTCGGATGTATTCCAGCCAACCCACAGGGATTTATTGAGAACGTACTCAGAATTGCCATCGGTATAGCCGGCGGCATTGCATTTTTGATGATGCTTTATGCCGGGTTTACGATGATGATGTCAAGCGGCAACCCGGAAAAATTAAATAGCGGCAAAGAGATTTTTGTTTCCGCTGTTGCCGGACTGCTTTTGATAATTTTCTCTGCTGTAATTTTGCGTATAATCGGAGTGGACATTCTAGTGATTCCGGGGTTTGGATGATATGAAAAAAATAGTATTAGCTTTTTTTTTATTAGTAAGTGTCCTAAGCATAGTTTTCCCTAAAAACGCTCAGGCGCAAACTTTTTATTGTGAATGGAATGGTGCTGTTGCAGGGGTTTTGGGTTCTTGCACAGCTGTGGCGAGCTGTGGCGCGAATGCTATAGCAGAGTTTCCCGATGGAAAAACTTGCGAGTGGTTTACCACCAAATTTGAATGCAACTTACATAATTCATCTGCGCCACAAACGTGTATCGCGCAACCTTATTGTAACCCCTCAAGGTGCCCTGCGGGTTGCACACAAAATACTCTTGAAGGTGGTGATTGCATTAATTATTGCATTCCGGGAACTCGCGCCTGTGGATCTAACAATACTATCTTGGAATGTACCCCCGATGGTTCGAGTTTCAATACAGTTGAAAATTGCGCAGCTTCAGGACAAATCTGCAATCAAACTTCAAAAACTTGTATTACTCCTCCTTATTGCCTGGCGTTCAGTGCTGGCGACCCCTCCTGCTTTACCGACTGTCTCAACTGTGGCCAAACGCAATCACAATGCGCCACAGCATGCCAATCAACTGGCAGTATACCGACTGGGTCTGGCACTGCCAACATCATCAACCTTGACACGCTGATTGCAAGCATCGGCTTAAACAATGAATGTTTAGCAGATGCCAGCGGCGTGATCAGACTGGGCTCAATCATCTCCTGTCTTCTCCCCTACGTCTACGCCTTTGCCGGAGTTGGGTTACTACTATTTTTGATGGCAGCGGGATTTAGTTATTTGACCAGCGCCGGAGATGCGAAAAAAGCTGAGGCAGCCAAGGGTAAACTGACTGCCGCTGTCATTGGCTTTATTATCATCGTCGTCGCCTTCTGGGTCACCCAGATAGTGAACACCGTCTTCAAACTGGGATCTGGAGTGTAATCCACATTTGTCACTTTCCAAACCGTCTTTTTCTTTGGGTAAAATCAGCCAAAGCTTCATCCAGTTTTTCCGGTGTAAAATCAGGCATTAGAGTATCGGTGAAATAGAGTTCGCTGTACTCACTTTGCCAAAGTAAAAACCCGCTTAACCGCTTTTCTCCGCCAGTACGAATAATCAGATCCGGATCAGGAAAATCTTTTGTATCCAAGTACCTACTAAAATCTTTTTTATAAACAATCTTGTCATTCCCGCCCCGTGTCGGAGCACGGGGTAAACTCCAACGGGAATCCACAAAATTATTTGTATAGATTCCCGCCTGCGCGGGAATGACAGTTGAACCGATTATTTTATTCACTGCCCGAATGATCTCGTCTCTCCCTCCATAATTCAACGCTAGTATCACGGTAATCCGCTTATTGTCTTTTGTCTTTTCTACTCCATCCCGAATCCCTTTTGCTATCTCTTTTGGAAACGCCTCAATATTGCCAATGGTTTTGACTCGCACTCCTTTCCGGTGCAAACGATCGATATTTTTCTTAAGTATGTGCTGAAAAATCCGTATAACTCCACTTACCTCTTCTTTGGTGCGTTTCCAGTTTTCAGTAGACCAAGCCCAAAAGGTCACGTATTTAATACCTCGATCAGCTGCATGTTCAACCAGCTCTTCCAATAACACATCAGCTACATATCGGTGTCCGGCTAAAACGTGCTTTCTTTTCTCTCTCGCCCAGCGGCGATTACCGTCCATGATTATTGCTATATGAGTAGGGGTAACCGGAAAGCGGAAAGCGGAAAGCTCACTCATGAATTCATCCTTTCAATCATTACATACAACATTTTCATAACTTCCGACAAAAGCGATTCAGCTTCTGAGAAATCTAAATGGGCAAATTTTTGTAAAGATTTGCAAACTAATATTTGAGTTTCCAATTCAGCCGCCGAACCAAGGGCAATAGATAAAAATTGAATATATTCTTTTTTATGACTACGCCAATATCCATCTGCAATTTGACTCGGAACGGAAACAACAGCAGGTTCCATTTGCGATTTTAAACCATATAATTCATCTTTAGGATATTTAGTTGTTAATGAATAAATTTCCTTAACCAAATTCATAGACTTCTGCCAGACAACTAAATCCTTATATGATTTTACCGTCATGTTTTTCCTTTCCCCTTTCCGCTTTCCCCTAAAACAGATGTTCTTCAATTATTTTTGTTCCATCTGCTGGCATATTCACCACAATCTCTTTCGCAATTCCTAACTGTTTTACTTTTTCAATTACCTTCTGTTCATCTTTAGCTTCACAAATCAAATGCACGTTGGGGCCGGCATCAATCGTAAAGTAAACTGGCAATCCTTGCGCTCTCCATTCGTAAACTGCATGAATTAATTTAAGTGTTTCAGTCATCCAGTAAAAAATCGGCGGAGCTTGCGTCATCATCACCGCATGCATATTCAGACACTCTTTTTCAATCAACTCGCCAAGAGCTGGGAAATCTTTGCGCGAAAACAGTTCTTGTATCCGGTTAATTTTCTCCGGAATACGTCGCAGCCTGCTTTGTAAAAATGGGCTACTTTGCACATAACTCATGCCCTCGGTACTTAAAAATTTTTTCATTTCAGATGCAACAATCACTAACACATCTCGCAAGTCCCAGTAATCAGATGGATAAAGCGAATACGCATACGAGCTTTCTGAACCAGTTCCTTTTTCCCACATCACAAACCCGTCCGGAATTGACCGGCATGCCGAACCTGAACCAATGCGCGCCAGCATAGTTAACTCTTTTTCCGAAAGAGCAAGTCCTAATGCAGTAGCCGCAGCCATAGTGAGCGCCGCAAATCCGGAAGCAGATGCTGCAGCACCAGCGCCTTTGGGAAACGAATTTTGGGTGAACACTTTAGCCATAGCAGAAATACCGGCTTTTGCTCGAATTAAATCAAGATGCTTAATTATTCGATTTTTTTCTTCCAGAGAAAACTTTTCATCACGAGCAACTATCATCCCGAATTCATTTCGGGATCTGTAAACTTTTTTAGATGCTGAAACGAGTTCAGCATGACGAGCGCTCACGAATTCTATTATATCTTGAGTGTACTTTTTGCTAAATTCAACTGTGGTGGTGGTGAATGCTCCGCTTAAATTCATCGAAAAAGAAGCATTAAGCGGCAGGCGCAGCTTTTCATCCTGTTTTCCCCAATACTTGATAAACGCAATATTAGCAGGCGCTCGGGCTGTGGCTTTCATAAACTTTAGAGCGAAGAGGCAGAAGGAAAAAGTAAAGAATAATTAACTTCCCGCTTTCCGGTTACCACTTGCCCCTGAAGAGTTTCTTCGCATACTCCTGGTGCATGGATCGAAACTGGAATTATGGTTCCGCCAGCTTGAGTAATTGCGTGTTCAACTGCTGCTTTATGAGCTAAATCAACAAGCGCAATCATACAATCCCCGCCTCCGGCGCCGGATAGTTTGGCGCCGAGCGCTCCAGCGCGCATTGCCGCCTGAATTGGTTTTTCAAGAATCTTGGTGCTAATCCCAAGTTTTCGTAAATAATCCTGATTTACGTTCATAAGTTTTCCCAGTTGCAGCCAGTCTTTCTTCAAAAGTGCTTCTTTTGCTTGCGTAACTATTCCGCCTATTGCGTGCATCAGACTATCAAAATCCCGCTCGTTGTGTTCTCGAAGTTTTGCTACTCGTTTAACCAACTCCACGGTATTGCTTTTGACCCCGCTATAACCAACTATCAACTCTATTCCTTCCCAACTAATGGGTAATGGTTCAATCATCGTGCCTGCTTTTTTGAAATATAAGGTGCCGCCAAAACTTGCCGCAGCTACATCAAAACCCGAGCCGACTCCTTGAACCTGAGAAATTACCTGAAAACTCAGGTCAAATAATTCTTTATTGGAAAGTGGTCGATTAAAAAACTCGCTTAACACTTTCAGTGTCGCGACTGTTACCGCAGAAGATGATCCAAATCCGAATTTACCGGAAAACGGGCTATGCGTGGTGACTTTAATTCCACTCAATTCGTGGTCATTCCCGCCCCGTGTCGGAGCACGGGATAAACTCCAACGGGAATCCAGTAAATTTTTAGCTGGATCCCCGATAACTGTCGGGGATGACAAATTAAGCATACGCACATTAAAGACCTGTATCGCGGCTTCCACAAATCGCGTATCTTTACTTTGTGGAGTCTCAATACTAATACCTTGCTTATCTGAAGGTTCGATCGTTACCTGCAGTCGTGAGTCAACTGCCGTGACCAGACACGGCTCCCCATACACTACTGCGTGCTCGCCGAAAAGCATTAATTTTCCTGGCGCCGAAACTGTAATTTTATTCATATTGACTATCCCTTTCCGCTTCCCCCTTCCCCCTAAATAACCATCTGTTCTCTTCTTACTCCCTCGCCTCCTAATTGTACCTGAAATGAGGGAAATCCGTGAGTTTTGGCAATTTTAATTAGTACTTTTGGATCATCATGGGTTGCAGCCACCACTCCAGATCCGTTTTTCCATCCACCAGCACCAGTTATTTTTGCAACACCCCCACTTTTCTCAATTTCACGAATCATTTTCTTAACCGGCGCTGATACAACGCCCAATTTCTCTAAACAATCTTCATTTATCTTGATTGCGCGTCTAAAATCAGTTTCGTTTTCTTCTTTTATTGCTAATGTTAAAATTTTCGCTGCCGCTTCCATTTGGTCAAAAATTGGCTTTTTAATTGACTCTTTTTGTTTAACAACAAAGGTGATTATTTCACCAGATGATTCTTCACGTCCGGTATTAATGAGCACAAACGGTTTAAAATCCTTGGGTAATTTAAACGGTAATAACCAAAATGTCTTGAGAAATTCTAATTCCTTGCGATACCACAAAAGTCCTCCAAAAGATACAATTGTATTATCCCCACCCGATGGTGTGATATGTTGTGCTTTTTCAGCTTGAAAAGCAGCTTCATTAATTTCTTTGACAACCCATGGCAATTTCGTATAGCCGTACAACGCTCCAATTGTGGCAACTGCAAGCGCAGCTGATGATCCCATTCCTTTACTCACCGGAATATCTGAACTGATACCAATAAAAATATCTTTTATCTTAGTTTTGTGAATACGCTCAAATGTTTCAACAATGGCATTAAAATATTTGTTTTCTTTTCTAAAGTCTGTAACTGGTATAAATGGTTTTCCTGCTGTATCAGAAAGTGTTACATATAAACGAAGTGATGTTGAGACGAGTACGGCAGGTTTTCCAGCAACCACAGCATGTAAGCCGGATAGATGAATCTTTCCGGGAGCTGAAACTGTGATTTTCATTTATTTATGATTAAGACTGTCTAGCGTTGCCTGTGCCAGTCCCGGGCAATTCGTAACCGGGGTTGTATAACCTTTAAAATCACTCTCAAATTGGAGCGGTTGGCTTGTACCTGGCACTCTAATAATAGAAATTATACCGTCTGGATAAATATATTCATTCACCTGTATTCTTCCAGGTATGCAATCTGCTTTTATTTGCTGTGGTTGTGTAAATAATTTTTCTCTCATAATTCTCTCCTCTCTAATTTTTCCAGTATGTATTGAGTCGGGAAACTCACCAAAATCATGCAAGCAGCACAAATTTAATCCCATAGGGAATCACGTCTTCAGCTTCCGGGCGCCTGAGCCGGCGTATTACGGCTTTGACTTTTTGGCCAGTAGCAACAATACCGGTGACATCAACGAGCTGACCCAGGTAATTCCGGTCTGCGAGACGCACTAAAACTACGTAATATGGAGCCTGTTCTTCAAATCCGGCCAGCGGCACCCGTACCTGTGTCCAGGAAATGATTACTCCTTCTTTCCCCAACAGTTCCTTGATTTTTTTCTGGTTGCGCCAGATTTTGACCGGACTATTCATAATTTGTTTTTTTAACCTTTCCCCTTTCCGCTTCCCGCTTTCCCCTGAAAGATATGTACTGCTGCTACTGCGCCTGAGCCACCCACGTTATGGGTCAAACCAATCCGTGTCTTCTCAACCTGCCGTTTGCCACTTGTTCCCCGCAGTTGACTGACTATTTCAACTACCTGTTTCACACCTGTTGCTCCTACCGGATGGCCACAGGCTTTGAGTCCGCCAGATGGATTGACGACCAGGTGTTGAGCTTTACCCAAGGTAAGTTCTTCACGTAATAAAGCTTTCCCCGCCTTGCCTGGTTCATAAAACCCCAAGTCCTCAAGCGCAATTAGTTCTGCAATCGTAAAACAATCATGCACCTCGGCTACCTCAATATCGCGCGGACCTACGCGAGCAGCCTTATATGCCAATTTTGCTGCGCGTTTGGCTGCAGATAAACTCGTGATTTCTTTGCGCCCTGCCAGTCCCAGACTGTCAGAAGCCACACCGGCGCCGATTAACCACACTGGGGTTTGGCCTTTTTGAGCTACTGCTTCAGAAACGATCACTGCAGCTGCAGCCCCATCTGATATTGGCGAACAGTCAAGTAATTTTAACGGGTCGGCAATTTTTGGACTGGCCAAAACTTTTGCTATCGTTATCAAATTGTTAAAGTGAGCCTTACTGTTGAGCACGGCGTGGAAGTGATTTTTTACAGCTACAGCCGCCAGTTCTTCTTCAGTTGTCCCGTATTTTTCCATGTGGGCCCGCGCTAAAATTGCGTACAGCCCGGGAAACGTAATCCCGGCCTGTCGTTCAACATCGCTTCCCGCACCCATTAAGCCGAGCGCTACGTCCTCTGGCTTGTGATCAGTCATTTTTTCCACGCCGACGACCAACACCCGCTCAAACATGCCGGATCTCACTGCAACTGCACCATTGTAAAAAGCCAGGCCGCCGGAAGCACATGCGCCTTCAATTTTAAAAGCCGGGCCGGCAAATCCCAACTCTTCGGCAAAGAAAGCTCCCAGGTTTTCCTGTCCACCTAAAATGCCGGACAGCATATTACCCACATACAAAGCATCAATGTCTGTGATGCGGAGATTACTGGCTAACAACGCTTCAGACACTGCTTCACGCACCAAAGCACGCGGAGAAATATCCCAAAGCTCACCAAATTGTGTAGTTGCTGCACCAAGTACGGCTACTTTCATACATTAAATTGTTTTGGTTTGTTTTAAATAGCGCGGGTAATCTATATATTCTTTTTGTGAAAGCAGTTGATTAGACTCGTGCTTCCGGTATTTTTCAATGTGTTTGGTAGTTTTCCAGATAAATGCATCGCTTCCAGCTCCGGATCCGTATGAAACCATAAAGATTTTTTGATCTGGTTTTGCCTGCTTCAAAACACTTGCTAATCCAATAAGTGTTGAGGCAGAATAGGGATTTCCAATCTGAGGCGCAACAAAAGAAGGTAGAAACTGTTCTTTAGTAAAACCTAAGCGCGACGCCACCGCCACTGGAAATTTCCCGTTTGGCATATGAAACACGCAGTAGTCATAATCTGCAGGTTTTGTTTTGGTTTTTTTAAACAGTAAATTGGCCGCCCCTAATACATGGGTAAAGTACGCC
>Ga0075643_127_pt1 | contig 26672 bp, 35 predicted proteins | sample RifGroA1_FD_68207 | JGI IMG/M metagenome (GOLD analysis project Ga0075643, IMG submission 68207) | Microgenomates (Gottesmanbacteria) bacterium GW2011_GWA1_43_11 | reverse complement strand
GTAAGAAGAGATTACAAACCTGCGATATACAAAGCTTTTGTATATTTAGCACTTATTATTGTCCTATTAAGACAAAATTAGTTTTGAAATGAGTTCATTTATTTGATAAGTCCTTTCGCCGAAATACATAAAAAATATCGGCTGGCGTAAGGCAGCTTATATTATCACCAAAAAAAACTCCATAACTCGCCATTTGACCTGACTTCGGAGAAAAAACGCTTTCCGCAACTTGAAGTTTTCTTACGTCACCATCGCCTCGCACCAACCAGTTTTCTGCTAAAGTACCAGTTGATCTTAAAGGAATGTGAATACCCTGTGTTTGTAGTGCCAAATAAAAACTTTTTAAATTTTCAGAAAGACCTATAACTTCTGTCATATGTCCTTAGTAATTTGTTCTAACTGCGATGCAAACCACTTAATTTCCTCGTGTACTGAGTCTATGCTATCGCTACCATGTATACCGTTATTTAAGTCGGTAAATCTGCTCCTCAACTTCCATGATTCATCTGAAGGAATTAAACTCGGAAAAGTGGGACCGATAAGTTGACGCCATTTATTTACAGCGTTTCCCTGAGGTGAGTGAAGAATAAGAAATGTAGCCATTCCTTGAGCCATAATATATTTAAACATTTCCCATCGATTAGGGAAGTGATGATCATTAACTTGTGCGGCAGGGAGGTTAAGTAACTTGTCTTTAACTCCTGCGTAAAATGATTCTACCCGTTCAAAAGTAAAAGGTAAAGGTAACTCAAAGATTATTTCTAAGCCATTGACACGCGGGCTTTCAAGAGCAATATCTTTCTTAAGTTGTTCTGCAACTTCTTCATCCGTTAAGTCGCTATTAGTTATGCGCAAGTTTGGTTTGATCATTGCAAACGTAATCTGCCCCTTTTTTATCTTTTGTTGAAATTCTGAAGACTTTAGTATCTCACTGATCTGCCGGAGAATTGAGGTTTGAGCTTCGGAAACTGGCTTTGCCTCTGTTGATACCTCTTGAGAAGAACGACTAAATCCGTAAAGGTCTTGCGATTTGGTTCGAAGAATTTCTAGCATAAAGCTGTATTTTACAAAATATCCTAGAGTATTTCAAGCTCACTAAAAGGTCAAACTGACAGGCTAAATCAAGCCGCCCTTTGTTGGTCGAACATGCCTATCTGGGATTCAACAACTCCATTTCGCTTGACTACATAAATTGAAAGATGGTGGTAGACGTTGAAATTTACTTTCGTGGATATTTAGCTATACCAATCCAAAATAGCGGAAAGTAGTTTGCTCCAAGACGTTTTTCCCAGACATCAATTTGAGTTTTCTCTATTGGTATAAAAGCTTGGGAATTCCAAAACGTATGTATAACGTTATCTTCTTTGTAATAAATTCGTCCTGGTACTCTGCCATCACGTTCCATAAGTATTTGGCCATACCACATGACTTCCTCAAATATTGCTCCAATATCTTGTTCCAAAGCGCCTTTATTTAAGGGGATTCCTTTTAACCCTCCGTCATTAGCCGAAAAAGTATCCCATTCAATGGTTTCATCAGGATATGAATCGAGAATGTCACGAAATGTAAATATGAGTGTTCCATCATTTTTTAATACCCGAGCGCTTTCATTTAGTATTTTGCGCCAATCTGCTAGTGGATCATCAGAATTTTCTAGACCCACGCCGATAACCTCAATAAGTGTAACAAGATCAATGCAGTTATTTGGCAAAGCTAAATTTCGGGCATCCATTTGCACTAAATGCAATCCTTTTTGCTCAAGTTCCTGGTTGATTTCCGATCTGGATAGTGCTCGGGCAAGCATTTTGGGATCAATATCAATACTGGTAAGATGTTTGACTTTTCCCTCAGCTGAATTTAACAATTCAACAACACCAAAGCCGTCATACGTGCCAATATCGAGCATTTCGCAGTCAGGCTTCATAAATTGAGTTGTCAATCTATAAATTGGTAGTACCCGGCGTTGTACTACCGGAAGTGATGAATCGCCATTTTCAAGAGGTTGGGCGCGGAATATCTCAGGACTAGCTGCCATAGTTTGGCCGTATTATACTAAAGTTCACAACTAAAGTGGAAATCGGTTTACCAAGGAGTATATAACGAGGACTTTTTCGTTTACACATAGTTCTTTCCCGGATTGGTGATCACCAGGTTATGTGGTGATACAGGCCTATGAAGCGGAATTACTAGTTTCAATAATAGTAGAGGAGCGAGCTTTTTCGATGAACTCCGGCAGCAACTGGCTAAATTCTTTAGCTTTCCGGTAAACGTATTTTGCATTATCTTCCTTGTAAGTATGAGTTGTTAAATTTCTAGCTTCGAGAAACGTAAACCAGATTTCAACGTTGTCGATGAGTTGCAAACGAGCTGCTTCGCGAAAAGTGTTTTTGGGACCGTATACTTCAATTCCATTATCGGCTAAAATTGCATGCATCAATTTCCAGGCCAGTTCAAAGGTAAATTCAAAACGTTGAATAGTTGCATCACGGTGAATTTGTGTTTCGGGAAGTGCGATAGCTTCAATGAGCCGCTCAGTAGCAAGTTCCAGCTGTGTAAAGAGCGCGGTAGTCTTAGTCATAGGTTATAAGGGTAACAGGTGTTGTTTTGCCACGGCTTTGAAATCCTCTGACACCTGAGAAAAATCAACTATGTCAACGCGAAATGGGACATTGGAATTTTCAAAGCTTTCTTCAAGTTTGACTTTGGTAGCCGGATCAAGCGGCTGGTCTGCTTCTATGGCGATATCAACATCGCTATATTTATGTGCAGTTCCTGCGGCCCGGGAACCAAAAAGAAATACCCGCTGGTTTTGATTCAGGTATTTTTTTAAAATTGCTTTGATTTCTTCAAGGTAACGAGCGTCCATAACCAGATTATATCACGATTACACATAGTTCTTTCCCGGATTGGTGATCACCAGGTTATGCGGGTGGGATTCAATGAGTGAGGCATTGGTGATTTTGATAAACTTGGCTTTTTGGTGCAATTCAGAAATTGTCTTTGCTCCTAAATACCCCATACCCGCGCGCGCGCCGCCGATGAGCTGGTGGATATGATCGGCAAGCGGGCCTTTGTGCGCCACCAAACCTTCAACGCCTTCCGGGACTAACTCTTTAGTTTTACCCTTTTCCCATTTTTGGCCGTAACGGGTAGCGCTCCCATGCTTCATGGCCGCAACCGACCCCATGCCGCGGTAGGTTTTGTAGAGTTTATCACCCATTTGTACGACTTCACCCGGTGCCTCATCGGTGCCGGCCAAAAGTGAGCCAAGCATGACCGTGGATGCTCCGGCAGCCAAAGCTTTGACAATATCGCCGCTCGTCCGAATTCCACCATCGGCAATCACGTATTTTTTAAATTCACGGGCTGCACGAACACCCTCAACTACGGCCGTGAGTTGCGGTACACCCATACCAGACATGACACGGGTGGTACAAATACTGCCTGGGCCCATGCCGACTTTGACCGCATCAGCCCCGGCTGCAAACAAAGCTTTGGCGCCTTCGTAGGTAGCTACATTTCCGGATAAGAGTTCAATCTTTGGATATTTGATTTTAATGAGTTTTGTTGCTTCGATCACGTGTTTTGTATGGCCATGTGCTGAGTCAATGCACAGGATTTTAATGCCGGTTTTGACCAGTGCCTCAGTGCGCTCGTTAAAATCACTGCCAACTCCAACTGCAGCCGCGACGGTAATTTTAGCCTTGAGTACCCGTTCGACCTGCTGCACTTGATCAGCAATTGATAGGTTACGGTGTATTATACCCAGGCCGCCAAGCTCACCAAGGGCAATTGCCATCTCAGCTTCACATACAGTGTCCATTGGTGAGGCGACGATGGGAATATCCAACCTTATTTGATCAGTTAATTGCGTTTGCACCTGAGTTTGCGACGGCCGGACTTCAGAGTAGTTGGGTAACAGCAGCACGTCATCATAGGTCAGGTATTCGGGAATATTGAGTAATGGATTGGTGTTGTTCATATGCCTCCTTTGTTTAGACGGTAGATGGTAGAGTATTGAAAATAGTGGTAGAAAATTGAATGTTGAAAATAGATTCGTTGTATCTATCTTCTATTTTCTATGCTCTGTTCCTACCTTCAATCGTCTATTGTCTATCGTCTATCGTCCAGTGTATCTAATAAAGCTTGCCTCGGTTGCGATTTTGTTTGCTTTGAGAATATCTTCTACGGTTAGGATTTGATTATCAAGTAATTTTTCAAACTCACCGCGCAAAGAAATCCGCTGCATTTCCGGGCCGTCAGTATTAATCGTAAATGGAACGTTATGTTGTTTCAGCGTCGAATACATGTGACGCATCTCATCAAAGTTTTTAACCAACTTGGTATGGAGGTTTGAAGTGGGACAGGTTTCAAGAACAATATACTTGGTTGTTAAATGTTTCATTAATTTCTCATCTTCAACACAGGCGATGCCATGTCCAATTCGATTGGGTTTGAGTTCCTCAATCACTTCCCACATTTCCGCGACATTGGTGGCCTCGCCGGTATGTACCGTGACACCGAGTCCGGCTTCCTTAGCCTGTTTGATTAGATGAGCGATTTGTTTTGGCTTAAATCCCTGACTATTTTCAGTGCGTTTAATTGGCCCGGCTAAATCTACTCCGACCACACCTCTGTATTTATACTTAATTGCCTTTTTCACAATTGCGGCATTTTCATGTTCAGTAAACCGGCGGTCCATCATGAGAATGACGCCGGCTTTCACTGGATATTTAAGCATAGCCCGTTCCATGCCTTGAAGGGTAAAGACAATAATGTGATCCAGATCCCGTTCACCGCCGCGGGCTCTTAAGATTGGGTTAAATCTAAGTTCCAGTTTGGTAATATTATTTTTCCGGTACGCGCCGGAAATAGCTACCTGAATGGCAGTAAACAGGGCTTCGGGCGAGGATTGAATTTTTTCAGTTAAGTCATACAGTTGTAAATATTCTTCATAATCTTTCTGGTCGTAAATCGTAATCAGTTTTTCAAATTCCCAATAGTCTTTGGTCGGAAGTTTGAGGCCTTGCTCGTGTGCCAGTTCCCAGAGCATAGTCGGTGACACGGAAAAGCCCAAGTGGGTGTGAAGTTCGGTAAGGGGAATATTTTTGAGAAAAGATAAGTCAGCCATGTTAGATTTTAGAGTTTGTTTTGATTTTGGAATTTGTTATAAAAGATTTTGTTTTGGTGATAAAAGCATTAAGTAATTTATGTGTTGTTTCGAGTTGATCATTTAATTCGTTGTAACTTTGTGGTTGTAAGTATCCCACGTCTCTAGCTATAAATAGTTGATTTTTTAATTCAGTTAATGATCCCGAGGCAAGATAATAGAACTGCACTTTTTCTTTATATGTTTGTCTTCCAAATCCTTCGGCGATATTCGATGTGATTGAAGATGCCGCTCTTCGCCATACAATGAGATCTGTAAATAATGTAATTTTTGAATTATTCATTCTAAAATCCAAAATCTAACTTCAAAGGTCTAAACTACTCCCACCTGACTGTGGCCGGAGGTTTGCCGGTGATGTCGTAGACGACACGCGAGACGTCAGGCACTTCATTGACGATGCGCGAGGAGATTTTTTGCAATACTTCGTACGGAATTTTCGTCCACTCGACTGTCATTAAATCATTGGTATTGATCGAACGCACTGCCACGACTTCGGCAAAAGCCCGGCCATCGCCTTTGACCGCAGTTGAAAAAGCGCCGGTCATGACCGCAAAACACTCAAACACAGTTTCGTAAAGCCCGGCATGTTGCATTTCTTCAACCATAATGGTGTCGGCTGTTATTACCTGTTCGAGCCGCTTTTCCGTCACTTCACCGATAATATTAATAGCGTGTCCGGGCCCGGGCCATGGTTGCTGCATGACGATTTCTTCGGGGAGGCCAGAGCGCCTGCCAATCTCGCGCACTTCATCTTTATAATAGTTACGATTTGGTTCGAGCAGTGTGAGTTTCAGGCTTTTGGGTAAACCACCAACATTGTGGTGCGATTTAATCCGCGATGCATGTTTGCTGCCTTTGGATTCGATCACGTCAGAATAAATCGTGCCTTGTGCGAGAAATGCTACTTCCGGATGTTTCGCAGCTGTTTCCTGAAAAATATCAACGTAAAGCTTGCCAATGATTTTGCGTTTGGCTTCTGGATCAATCACTCCTTTGAGCGCTCGCAAAAATCGCTCACGGGCGGGGACGATAGTTAAATTTGCCGATATGAGTTTTGTGAAAATGTATCGTACCCGTTTATCTGTTTCCGGACGCATCAGACCTGATTCCACGTATACCGGGATTAAATTTTTACCAATTGCCTTACCGATTAAAAATGCCGCTACGGTTGAGTCAACGCCGCCGGAAACTGCGCAAATTACCTTTTTATTTCCCACTTGAGCTGTAATGTCGCTGATAATCTGCTCAGGGTTTAAAACCAGAGGTTGGAGTGTTTCCTGGCAAACTGTTTGTGCAAACAGCCGTAACAACTCCAGTCCGTATTCGGTATGGTCTGCCTCAGGATGGAATTGCACCCCAAACCATGGGTTACTGGAGTGGGTAACTGCGGCAAATTTAACACTTCTGGTGTGGGCAACTGGAGTAAATCCTTGAGGTAATTTGGTTACCGTATCGCCATGAGACATAATAACTGAACACTTTTTTTCCGGAAGAGAAAAAATCCCGGTTTGATTTTCCAGCACCAGTTCTTCCGATCCGTATTCTTTGGCAGCACTTCTCACTTCACCACCTAATAGTTTTGCCATGAGTTGCCAGCCGTAACAGATACCGAGAATAGGAATATTTGCCTTAAAAATATCTTTACTGACGTGTGGCGCATTTGGCTCATACACTGAAGCCGGACCGCCAGAGAGAATGAGGCCATTGGGATTAAGCGTATTAATTTTACTGACCGCTTCATCCGGATCCGCATATTCAGTTTTCACTCCTAATTGCCGGAGTCTTCTGCCAATCAGATGTGCGGTTTGGCCGCCAAAGTCGATAATGAGAAGCATAATAATTATCCAGTCTTAACTTCAACGCCATTCTTAATGATCATATGCTGCGTGCCTCGATAAATACGTGTGCCTTCGGGAAATGGACATGGTAATTTACTTTGCAGCCATTGTTTCCCCATATACGGTTCTGGAGGCAATACAGTTGTCTTATGAGTTTTTAGTTCGCCACAGTATATTTTTATTTCTGACCCATCAGGATTAACCCCGACTTCATAATTACGACCCTCGATTAATTTTGGCATAGTATTCTCCTACTATTTTTTATACTCTTTTCAACTCAAACCACGCCGCAAAGCCATTCAGTTTCAATTTTCCCGGCCGCAGGGAATCAATTTTAATCAAAGAAATAATCTGATCGTCGCTGAAGCCTAAGGATTTGAGTTGTTCCCGGCCGCCAAACGGTTTTTCAATCACAAAGAAAAAACAGGTAACTATTGACTCAGCCTGCTTGACAATGTTGAGTAAGTCCTGAGAAGTCCGGCCGGTATCGAGAAAGTCATCACAAATTACGACCCGCTGGTTGGGTTGCAAACAATCTTTCGCTACGGTCAAATCAACAGACTTGCCGTGGGTGTAGGAACGGCTCTTGGCTTGATATACCTCGGCCATGGTAATCGGGGTGCCTTTGGGCGCGTACACGACGTCAGGTTGCGTCTCGAGATGCAAGGCAGTAGTAATGGCCGGAATATTGCCAGATGAGGGCGCGGTGAGGATAATATCCGGATTGCAATCAGTGATTTTTTCAGCGAGTTCCTGGCCGATTGCGGCCATGAGTCGGCTGTTTATTCGGTGATTTAAAAAGTGGGTGACGTCGAGGATCAAAAGCGGTTGCGCATCATCAGTGAGTTGATATTCAAACACCCGGGATTGGGTGACGAGTGAAGCGGCCAGGAGTTTTTGGGCTTTAGTAGCCGTAGAGTCAGAAATTGTTTTGAGGGCTACTTCCGGTGTCTGTAATGGTAATTCGTTAAAATCGTCCATGAAAAATTATATCATGGTGAGAAATCCCTGGTCAATGCGAAAGTTAAACCAAAGTTAAACCAAAGTTAAACCACCGCATTAAATCACATCAATCTACCCGTAAAGTTCTGCATGAGTTCCCAGAGCCACAAAGATAATCTGTTCTGACTCTTTTCTATACAAAGCTCTCCAATCAGCGGTAACATCAATGCTGTGTACGCCAGCATATTTGCCAGCCAATGTGTGGTTGCGAAGTGCTGCGTGAGTGGGATGTTCCAGGAAAAGTTCGAGTGCATCTCGAAATGCAATTTTGACATCAAGTGGGGCTGAATCACGCTGTTTATTAAACAAATTTGTAAACTCAATCCGTTTGCTTTTTATGCTGCTCATCTTTAATCTCACGGTCAAGGTACGTAAGTGCATCACGACCAGTTTTAAATGAGGTAATTCTTCCTGCCTTTATGTCTTTATCTGACTGTTTCAATGATTTTATCAGCTGCTCAGTTGGTTTTTCGGTCAGTCCGACTGACAGTTGTTTAGTACGAATAAACTGTTTTAATAAAACTTTTATAGTGGCACTGAGAGATAAACCAAGCTCGTTGGCTGTTTTTTGAGCTTGTTTTTTCACCGAGGATTCAATTTTTATGTGCAATGATGTTATATTCATACACACAAAGTGTATACACTGTGTCCAAAACTGTCAATCGGCAAACCTTTCTCAGTTTTAAAAGGTTACTTTCTGTAGGCTGCCCTGACAGGCTTAACATAACCGAAGCTTAGCTTTGGAATTTTACTTATACAGTTCTTTGTGAGTGCCCAGAGCCACAAAATAGGCGACCAGTTCATTTCCTTCTTGCTTTTCTTGATAAATTGCCCGCCAGTCAGCGGTAATGTTAATGCTTCGATAGCCTTGATATTTTCTTTTCAATGCGTGGTTACTCAAATGTGGATTGTGGGCATTTTTGGCAAACAGAGTAATGTGTTCTTCGAAGCTTTTTCTTATTCTGACGTTTGCTTTCTTTAAAGTAGTCAGAAAAGAGGGAGAATATCTGATGATCATACACCTTGCTTTTTCAGCCAGGCAACTGCTTCCTCACCTGTTTTAAAAGCAGGTGAGGTGTTTCCCTTCTGGTAGTCCTTTTCAGCCTGTTTCATAAGTTTCTTAAGGTATTCGCTGGGTTCTTCTGCAGAAGTACTAAACGTTACAGTTTTGGTTCTCACCAGTTGTTTAAGCCACGCATTTACCAGCGCACTCAAGCTCAAACCTAGTTCTTTGGCGATTTTTTGGGCTTTGGCTTTAATTTCAGGGTTAGTTTTGATGTAAATCGCAGCAGTGTTCATATAAAAAGTATATACAAAGTATATATTACTGTCAATCCCAGCGAGTCAGTGATTTTTTTGTGGGTTGTTATAAAGGGCTTAACCTAACCAAAGCTTAGCTTTGGGAGTCCGAACTTACCGGAGGAGGGAAAACTCTATTAGGATTAGTTTGCTCATAAGTTCCATTACCTACATCATTAAAAGTATCATCTATCACCAATATTCTGTCAGTCGGCTTCATGAGTATTCCCCTATCTTTATGTTCCTCATCGGTGAATAATCCATCATACATTTGTTCCTATAGTTTTCTCAAGTTTTGAGGTGCTTTTCGTCTATCTTTGGTGAGAATGTGCCAAAAAGTAATCGCCTCGGCTTCTGGAATATCAAACCGAAAAATAATAGGAATTCTCTGATAAGCCATACGGGAATCTTTAATTTCAGAGTTTGGTTGTTCAATCCCAGTTATTTGAATACTAAGAAATTTGTGGTCAGCTTGATCGTAAATTTGTGCTGCGTTTAAAAAAAGAGTGCCCTGATTTCCTTCATTGAAAATTCCGGATCGGTCAAAATATTTTTTCCATCAGCGTAAACTGTACCAAAACTTCCTCTTTCAAGACCATAATGAGTTATCATATTTCCTTTAAGAGTTGTTTGAGGAGGGAATTTTCCGGTCACAATAACTTCATCAGCCACACCAATGATTCGGGCAATATTTTTCTCAACATTGAAACTGCTGTCTTCCGGAACTCTCATAAGAGCATTATACACTTTTAATTAGATTTGAAGATCCTCGGCAACCTCGAAGCTGTAATTCCTATCCACTATTTATCCACAAAAAGTTGACAAAATTTCAGATGAGTTATCCACAAAGTGTTATAGATTGTAATAGCGCTTTTAAATGACATATAGCCGCAATTTAAATACTATAGACCCTATATCAATCCACATCAAAAATACTACAGGACTTGACAGGGGAATAAACAGCGTGATACAACCGTACTTAAGCGTATGAAAGAATTATTGAAATTTGCCGGACGGAAACTTTTTTCCTGGTTTGTAGAAACCGGTGAAGTGCACCCGGAAGATGTGGAACAGAACGAGTTTACCTCCAGTGTCCGCTGGCAATTTCAGGAGATGAAAAAACGAGGGTTACGTAAAAGAGCATCACTATCGCTAGCATATTGGTGAGTGGCTACGAATAGTAATGCTCTTTGTGTAATGGTACCGTCACCCTAGGACAGAGAAGGGTTTTGGTATCCTCATTCATGTTTTTAACAAGTTGGACATCTCGTGTCAAGTCGATTTTTCGAAGCTAGAGTGAGTTAAAAATGGTGTTAGAAAAGGCTTTTTTAAGAAGTGGGAATAGGCACGGTAAGAAACATAGTTCAATCTTCCGCTACTAAATTATTATTCGATGTGCCGGCTGACGAAGAGGGGATCCCGAAACCCTCCAAAGGCGGGCAGGCAAGTTCGGGATGACAAACGGTATGTTCTCGACCCTGCTCGAACAAAAACGTAAAAATCCATTTAAAAAATTGACAACACAGGTTATAATGATAATCCATGATTCGGCAATCGGGTATACTATTTGATCAAAGCCGATCACTCGCACCTCAAATATCAGGGAGTATTAGAATCCGAACCAGAAAAAGAACTCGCCCTGAAGGTCAAACTTCAGAAGGTGGGAGTCGAACGGTTCATCTTAAACAGAGTCGAGGGGTTAATGGTTTGGATGGGAATTCGGGTGTAGGGCAGGCGTCCGAATTCCCATTCAAGTCATGGTTAACCCGCGCTCAGATTGCGTTGCTTCCAGGTCTCCGATTTTTTCTCCAAATACTGTTACTCATTGGAATATTGCTATTACGAACGCTGCTTCGCTCAGGTAGAAACATATTACATGCAATTGGTGATGCGACGTTGCGGACTGCTTTTTCTACCGGTAAACAATTAAAAAATCTATTGCAACAGGTAACAACTCAACACCGGAAACTATTGCTTGTGCCTGCTAAGCGCAGCTCTATCATCCGTTTGCAGCCAATTCGATTGTTTCCCCGTTTGGGAACTCTCCTTATGTGTCTGGGCACACTTGGTTTTTTATTGACCTACGGGCCGCTGATTCAGGTAGAACTCGGGTATCGGCTGTCGCGGGCAGTTGAGCCGGCGCCGGTGGTTGACAGCACTCGTGAAGTCACGAGCGAGGTCTCCAAGGGTGGGTTTGCGACACTGGTTGATGAAAAACTGATTGGCGAAATTCCCGGGGTCCCGGATCCGCAGTTTAGCCTGATTATTCCCAAAATTCATGCTAAAAGTAAAATTATTGCCAATGTGAATCCGGCTGACGAGACGAGCTACCTGGAATCGTTAAAAACCGGCGTTGCCCACGCGGCTGGCACGGGTCTGCCCGGCACTGACCAGACCATTTATCTGTTTGCCCATTCGACTGAAAGCCCGCTCAATGTGGTGCGGTTTAACGCGGTCTTTTATCTACTTAGGGAATTAGAAAAAGAAGATGAGGTGCAAATTTATTATCAAGGGGTGAAGCACCGGTATTTTGTCACCAGAAAAGTGATCGTTGATCCGACCGACACTTCCTATTTAGCCCCGGTCAATAGCGAGCAAAAAGAGCGCCTGATTTTGCAAACCTGCTGGCCGCCCGGCACGCGGCTCCAGCGTCTCTTGGTGTTTGCGGAAAAGAAGCCTGTAAATTCTTGACAATGCTATAGTCTGTACTATACTACAGACTATATGAAAACTATTAACGCTTTAAGTGCTAGAAGTCGATTGGGAACGATACTAAATGAGGTTTCGCAAGAAGGGGTTCATTATATCATTGAGCGTTTAAGTAAACCTTTGGTAGTTGTTGTGCCTTTTAAAGAGTATCAGGAGTTGTATAAATCAAAGGGAACGAAGCAAGCTGGTGAAGAATTTTTACAGGAATTGTCTCGGTTTAGAAAAAAATATGGCAGGCAGTTTGCGGGGAAAAAGGGGACACTTCATCTTCTCCATGAAATCAGGAACGAACGAGCTAAACAACTGGAGGATTTACAGAAGCAGGGTATTTAGAGCAAAAGAATGAGAAGAGTTATTGACAATTCTGTTGTTTTCAAGTGGTTTGCTGAAGAAACTGACTCAGATCGAGCCAAAAAATATCTCGAAGATTTCGTTGCAGGAAAAGACAAAATTCTCATTCCCACTTTACTTTTCTACGAGTTTGGTCAAGCTTGTAGGAATGGAGCACTTCCGTCCCAAGCGATAAGCAGAATAATGGAGTTAATGCAAAAGTTGCCATTTCAAATAGAGGACGTCGGATTTACCAGTTTTCGAAAAATTTACCAGATTGCTTCAGAGTACGATTTGAGTTTTTATGATGCTTCATATGTGACGTTGATGCAAAAACATGATTGTGAATTGGTTACAGCTGATAAAAAACTCTACAACAAGCTTAAGACAAAACTCAAAAGAACTACATTATTGCAAGCAGTATAACAGTTAGAAAAGTGGTAGTTCTAACTTCGGAAACCAGCTGCTGGCGTAAAGAACAGTTAGGATATTTACCCCGAGATACGCGCCAAAGAGAAATTTAATTCCTAATTGCTTCAATTTGTCCGGAGCCAGTTGAATTATTCCCATAAACATTAACAGTGGGATTAACCCATACTGCCAGCGATAATGCCAGGTAGTTGGCAGCAGTAAAAATAACAACCTGATACTGGAAACACCGAGAAAGAAAAATAGAACTCCAAATTGCAAAATTCCCTGGTCCTGCCAGGCTCTGTAAAGACCTACAGCGAGCGCAATTGCCACAAACGGAAACAGGGGATAGATATGCCAGCCAAAGAAGCTGAAAAGTGTTGCACCGCTTTCAACTATGCTGAGCAATAATAGATAGAGAAAAGCAGGTGCAAAAATTATCATTGTTGAATGAAGAAAGTGAGTTGGCCGTTCGTCATGCTGGATCCGCCAGCCGGTGGAGATAGCATCTTTTGAGATCCTATCAAGGTCGTTGCCTTTCCAGGATGACGTGGCATGCACTCTTTGCTTATGTTGCCACCACGGTAAAGTAAACAGAAACAGATACCCGAGAAGCAGGCTGCCATCCAGAAATGGCCGGTCCTGTTGGCCAATGCCCTGAAACCGAAACAGGGCAAAGGGCAGTTCCGGCAGTCCGACCAGTGTATGGCCATGGCGAAAATCAGACATGACATTGAGATAGAGCTTGAGATCGTAGCGGGTAACGATGGCAAAATGCAAAACCACGAACAACGCAAAAACAGCCGAAGTTATAACTAATTCTTTTAGTCTTCTTTGCCAGAAATAAAATCCGATTACAAACAGGGCAATCACGATGCCGGTTTGTTTAGTATGAAAGGCGAGACCAGAGAGAATTCCCAAAAGGATAGCTTTAAATAACGGAATCCTCACCAATTTGGCGGGTAGGGTGTCACGCGCGTGTCCCAAACTTCGCGCATAGTACCCGCCAATTCTGGCAGGGACTACTGAATGCGACTCAGTTTGGGATCCCTCGTGCGTGCCACCCTTCATTATTCCAAGTTTTAAAGATAGTTGTATAAAGAAAATGCTGGTTAATACAAGCGGCGTCAGTAAGTTTTCAGTTAACGATAGCCGGTTCGCAAATACAATACTCGGAATCGTGGCGTAGAGGAGAGTGGCAAGGAGTGCGATGTTTTGATCAAATGCTCGTTTGGTGATTGTGGCAATTAAAAGTAAGGTGATTACGCTTAGCCCGAGTGGCACCAGGCGCAAAGTAAAAAAGTTGACGTCAAAAATCGAATTGATACCATTTAATTTCATCCAGGTGCCGGTTATCAATGGATAGAGCAGTGGTTTATCAAACCACGGCGTAACTAAGCGGAATTCCTGTTTGCCAAATTGAATGCTTTGGCGATTTTCGTAGCTATCAAAATACGACCAGGAAGTGGGAGTACCGGTATTGAGTAAAGTGATACCAGCCCACGGATACTGCAGTTCGTCGCGCGTTTCCCCAGGCTGTGGGAACTCACCCAACTGGTAAAAGCGCAATATAAAACCTATAACAATTATTATAAATAGCCTGTAGTAAAAAGACCGGTTTTTCAAACGTTAACAACTTGGGCAGTTGTTACAACGGCTGCGGTATACCAGGAATAAACAGACCCATGCGCCAGACAGTCAAAACATTAATCGCAAGATACACAATAAATAATGTGAGTAAACCTTTTACGCGTAGTTTGTGCGGCAGCAGTTCAAGACCTATGATTATACACAGTAGGAACATAAGCTGCGGTTGCCAGGAAATCTGGTGATTTTGATCAAAAATAGTTAATCCGAAACGGAGAGTTGAACTTGCTAAAAATAAAAAGATTATAAGACTGGTAAATGGTGATAGTTTCCCACGCCAATAGTTAAGAAGCATCTGCGCCAGAAAAATTGTGATAAATGGAAACAGCGGAAACACATGCCAGCCGTAGAAACTAAAGCCAGCTCCACTGGCCACCAGGCTTAAGCAAACGAGAAAAACAAATGGAAACAGAAAAAGCGCAAATGTTTTTGACCGGGCCGCGCCAATCAGGCTTGCCGTATGTATTTCCACCGCAGTCCACAGCGGTGCTGCAAAAAGAATCAGATAGCCAAGGAGCATGCTGCCGTCAAACAATAAATGATCCTTTCTGCCAACAGTAGAAAAACTAAAGAGCGATGCCATAAGTTCCGGTAGTCCGGCGGAAGTAAACACCTGCTGAAACTCATTTTGCACACGCATAAACTGTTCCCAGCCATAATAGATGCCCATGCCATAATAAATCCCGAAGCCTGCCAAGCCAGCCAGTACCACCAATCCCAGCATTTTCCAGGTGCGTTGAGCAAGGAGCAACACGCTTATTGTAATTAAAAGAGAAATACCAATCTGTTTGGTGAGCACGGCCAAAAATACTCCGGTTGCAAGAAGTAAGCCAAATGCAAGTTTACGTTTTGACTCAAGAAAATAATAATAGGCAAGTAGTGTAAGTAATATGAGTGGTGTCAATAAATTTTCAGTCAGTGAAAAGCGATTGCTGACCGCAATTGTGGGAATTGTGGCATAGAGAAGTGCGGCAAGGAGTCCAGTTGCAGGAGTAAGAACTTTAGCTGCCAGTGCTCCGACCAGCACAATAGTTACAAAACTTAAAGTAATAGGCAGCAAACGTAGTACGCTCAGGCGTACGTCAAAAAAATCACGGGCGCCGGTTGCCAGCATCCAGCTGCCGGAAAGCAACGAGTATAAGGGCGGTTTTTCGAGCCAAGGAGATACAATTCGGAATGGTCCCCCCCATTTGTTATATACTGTTCCCTCAGAATAACTCGTAAACCATGACCAGGAACTCGGGACGCCGGTAGTTATTAATGACATACCTGCCCACGGATACAAAAACTCATCAGCCGTTTCGCCGTGAGGAGGCAAGGTATCATAACTAACCAGTCGTAATAAAACGCCAAATATGGCAATACATGCTAGAATTGCTATAAATGGAAAGCGTGATTTTAACACAATACTGACTATAATAATCAATATGCGCGCAAAATTACATACAGCGCTCATTTGGAGTGTGGGAATTGTTTTATTCGCGGGAGTTTTTCATCTTTATGTAACGAGCAAAGTGAGAGATCGGGGTGATTCACGGTATGTCTTGCATACGGCCCAAAGTATAATTTCAGAAAAAAATACCGATCTTAACGAATACAGCTGGTTAATCGATAAAGAAGGTATTTATAAAACCCGCACTCTGACACGAGAAGGACATATTTATTCCATCTATCCAATTGGAACGACTTTATTAACGGTTCCCTTGGTTGCAGTCTACGACTGGTATAGCACGAACTTTATCAATCCAATCGGTGTAAACAAACAGGTCGTGCTTACGCAAACAGATCGTTTGGATACGTTTTTGGCCGCCTTGTTTACAGCACTGGCCATCATCACTATTTACGCTATTGGCCTTACTATTGTTCCCTGGTATTACGCACTACTGGGCAGTGTCAGTATTGCATTGGGTACCAGTGCTTGGACCTCAGCTGCTCGAACATTGTGGCCACATGGTCCATCAATGCTAATGCTTGCCCTTGCGCTGTGGTTACTGATTAAAGCTCGGAAACATCAATTCTTAGTTTTACTTGCACAAATACCTTTAGCTTACAGTTTCATAATCCGGCCTACCAACTGTATTCCGCTCATCCTGTTTTCTATTTATGTGTTTATAAAGTATCGCAGAATTTGGTTAACTTCAGTACTCCTGTCCATACTATTGTTAGTGCCATTAATTATCTACAATCTACATATTTTCGGAAACCTGCTTTCACCCTTTTATTATCCGGGGGGCATTAGCATGGGCCCTTATACTCACACTTTCCGCTTTGGTCTCGAAGGACTTATGGGTTTATTAGTCAGTCCTAATCGCGGGCTGTTTATTTTTTCACCTTTCATTCTATTTATTTTTATAGGGGTAATACTTGCCATCAAACGGAAAGAAATTACCTTACTGGACGTGCTGATATTTGTCGGGATAGTTATCCATTGGATTTTAATTTCTAATTATCAAGGCTGGTGGGGCGGTTGGGGATTTGGACCACGCTACTTTACCGATACCCTGCCCCTTTTTGCCTATATGGCGTTTCTGTTTTTCAAACAAATTAAAGCGCTTAAAATAAAATACAAATTGACACTTTTAAGCCTCTTTGTACTTGCTTCTCTGGTTAGCATCGGAACTTACCGGTCAGGGGCAACTTACTATCCAACTATGTATTGGGATGGGAATCCGGTAAATATTGATTTTCATCCCGAACGAGTGTGGGATTGGAATGATCTTCAATTCTTACGCAGATAATACAATGAAATCTACCCTACTTTTCTTAGCCGCGATTACCGTTCTCGGTACAATTGCCGTTCGGGATTTATTGCATACCGGTTATTTTGAAAGTCATGACGGAGTGATTCATGTTATGCGCCTTACTCATTTTGATGAGGCGCTAAAATCAGGGCAATTTCCGGTGCGCTGGCTCTCGACCTGGTCAGGGGGTTACGGCTCACCCGTCTTTAACTTTATTTGGCCATTACCCTACTATGTGGCGGCTTTAATTCATTGGATCGGCTTTTCTTACGCAGCGAGCATTAAGCTCATACTACTTGCCAGTTTTGCGTTATCAGGATTTACGTTTTATTTATTTTTTTACGAAATCAGTCGTAATCGGTTTGCAGCATTTGCGGGAAGCATGCTTTATCTGTGGGCACCATATCGGTTTACCGATATTTTCATTCGGGGAGCTTTAGGTGAAGCAACCTCATTTTTATTTTTGCCACTGGTTTTATGGATAGTGCATGTCGGCTCCCGATCTGAAAAAAGATCCGTTTCCCCGTTCTGGGGAGTAGTGATTGCACTTTTTATTTTTACTCACAACATGATGGCAGTTTTAGGTGTTGGGTTTATGACTTTATACGCTGTGTGGCTGACAGTTAAAGATAAAATATCTTACCGGTTTTTACTTTCACTACTGTGGGTTATTGGTATTGGCTGTGGAATTGCGGCGACCTATTGGTTACCCGCCGTAGTCGAACAAAGTTATACCCGACTAAGCAGTTATTTAAGCGGGTCATACGGTATGCATTTTGTACCATTACCAGCGCTATTTAACTCGGCCTGGAAGTACGCTTATGCCGCTCCCTGGAGTCAGGAACACTCGATGTCATTTCAAGTAGGTTTAGTTCATTGGTTGCTGTTTTTCTTAAGCTTTATATTTCTGCCTCTAGTGTATAAAAATTACAAACAAATGCGGCCGGTCGTAAGCCACGGGATATTTTTTTTAATAACTGCGGTAGTCTTAATTCTAATGATTACCACTCCAACTGGAGAACAGTTGTACCATTTTATCCCGCAGTTGTCCTTTCTGAATTATCCCTGGCGGCTGTTGGAAATCATGACTTTTGCCTTGAGTGTGGTAGGAGGAACATTAGTTGCCATAATTGGAAAAGGTCAAAAACTCGCCGGGATCGCATTAGTCATAACACTTATCTATATAAATTTGCCAATGAGTCGGATTGTAAGTCAGTCGCTTACTTATTCGGACCAGGAATATTACCAGCTCATCCGCACGAATACAGGATTTTTACCTGATAGTGAATTTTTGCCGCCGGGGTATGAATTCCATACATTACTTAAAGAGCGAGGTGATAAAAATAGAGATTTGGTTGAATTTGTAGACAATAACAATAATGGCAACATGCACACTGAAACTCTTTCACCGCTTCACTTTAAAACTTCAGTAATTACTAGTGAACCACAGCAGGTGCGTATTAATCAGTTTTTCTTCCCGGGTTGGCAGGTGAAAGTGAATACAAACCTGGTAGAGATTACTAAAGATGAATTTGGACTCATGCAAATTGCAGTACCGTCCGGCAGCAATACGGTTGAGGTAGCGTTTCAGAATACGTGGACACGAATTATAGCAAATGTGGTGAGTGCGTTGAGCGCTACAATAATCCTTGTATTGGGTATATGGCAGATAATGAGAAGAAAAGTGCGGGTAAGTTTTTAATTACTTCTTTGAAGAAAGTTCCTCCAGAGTCAAACCTGCCTGTTCTGTAGGATTTAGACTTACATATTTACGATCACTTAATTGGTGAAGCGTGTATCCGGTAGGAGTCATGTAAGCGATCATTAGGTCATTATCAGGACTTTTACCGATTAAAACATCATTCGTCAGCCACACCGGGTCGTGGATGCCTGGTATAGTTGTTTCATACACATCATCTTTATATATTACTGTATTCCAGGTTTCATCTTGCCCATCATCAGGAGTCACAACGTAAGCAAAACGGCTTTCGTTTGGAGACCAGGCAGGGTATTGCACTCCGTCTGTGTTAAAACCATTAACTTCAAGGATTCCTAAATTCTGTCCTTGTTCATCGAATAGTTGAATTTGGTCTGGTTGACCTTTTGGAAAAGTAGATATACCGAAAATTTTACCGTCCGGTGTCCAGTCATAAAATCGAATGCTACCGGGTGTATAGGGAAGTTCAATTACCTCGCGAGTGCCGGCTAATTCTTCAATTTGATCAGGTATCACATCACGAAAATTGAAATGTGGTATTGTTATTTTAATATCCGGTAGTCTCTGTCTTAGACTTTCTAATGGTTCTTCGAGCCTATTGGCAATATCTGCTAAGACCTGTTTTGGATTTTCTCCCAGTTTATTTTGAATTTCATCCGCAAGTAAGGATAATCCCTGTTCGAGTTTTTCAAAATTCGGATTCTTAAGTTCGATAAGTTCTAATGTGGCCGTAGGAGTTTCCCGTATAAATGAAATATTTTCACCAGCAACTTCCGGAAACTGAGCATTTTCTGCAAAGACTGTGGTTAATCCATCAGCAGTAATGAAGAGAATGCTCCGATTGTTTTGATTTTCTGCCAAATATCCGCGTCCGTCAGGCGTATAAACAGGGTCTTTACCGATCGGACTGACGTAACGAAATGATTGCTTTGTTAAATCAAATTCTCCAAAGCCATACCACTGACCATTTCCATAAATAGTGGCAATCACTTTTGTGCCGTCAGGTGAGGCAGCCGGGGCAAAAAAGCCGGTGCCGGGTGGTATTTCGCAGGTAATTGGCTCGAAGTCCTGTCGTTCAGGTTTGGCTAATACTCGTCGTATGTCTGGAATTAAAAAAGCTCCAGCTGCCGCAGCACCTGCAACTTTGAAAAAGTCTCTCCTAGTGAGTCCTTGAGGTTGTCTGTCTAGGTTTGGCATAGGCTCTTATTATACCATTTCTCTTCAAACTTGAGGCTAAAATAGGGAATGAAGCCTACTTAAACGCCTCCCAGAGCTTCATTTTGATGTAGGACTGGTAGGGGATATCGCGCTTGTTTGCTTCCATTTTGATCCGGTCAAGCAGGCCCTTAGGCAAGCGGAGCGAAATAGTTTGGTTACTGGGTTTCAAATTTGGAAAAACAACTCGTTCTGCTTTATTCCAGTCAAAATAATCCACTGATGAGTGAGAAGCCCAGAACTCGCGCTCCTCATCCTCATTCTTAAATTCAGGAAGTTTTTTTAATTTCTTTACCATACATACTCCTTTCTTTTTTATCTTGATCACGAGCAGAAATTACTCTAATCTTGTTATTTCTGATCGTAAAGCTAACAAATAGCAACCGGCCTTGTTGCGTTTGCCCTAAACACTTATACCTTTTTTCTGCAGTTGAGTGTTTGACATCCTTACTTGTTACTAAAGGGATATTAGTAAATACCTGTTCTGCCTCTTTATCACTTACACCATGCTTATCCCAATTTTTATTTCTATTTCCGGCGTCCCAGTCAAACTCTTCAGAGGGGAACATATGTATAGTATAAACATATACAAAATGCTGTCAAGTATGACTCTCTTTCAGTCGCCGGGCTTGTATTTTTGACTTAAAATCTGCCACAATGAGGTGCACGTATGAAACTGAAGTTGCGCACACGCACCGGAGTGCTGTTGCTGTTATTTATCGGCTTTCTCGTGTACTTTGCTTCACTCTCGAATGGGTTTATCCTGGGCGACGATATAGACCAGATTCTGGAAAACCCGCAGATTCGCAGTCTTGCAAATATCCCCTGATTTTTCACCGGCAGCGCGTATCTTAAATATCACTTGCATTGATTTCTCTAATCTACTAGAGTAAAAATATAAGTTATTTTTTGTAAAAACTCACGAAAGGGGGTGATTTTGCATGTTCAACCTCGGTACACCTGAGATCGTTGTGATAGGCATTGTTCTGCTCATCCTGTTTGGCGGCAAAAAACTACCAGAGCTTGCGAGAGGTATGGGTAGCTCACTTAAAGAATTCCGCAAAGCAGCTGGTGAAAATGCATAAAATCTTATGAAATCTGCCCGATTTGCACACTTTGCATATTTGGCAATTCTTCCTGTTGTAGCCTTGGCGTTTCCCCTAAACGCTAAGGCTGCTTCAGGTAATGCTCAAGTATGCGCGCCAGGTACTTTGTGTACCGTGGGTGAATTTTTATATAATGACGCATATGCGCCGATTACCGCAGCCACATGCAGAATCACTACCAGCTATCCTGATGGAACTCCTCTCCATAACGGCCTGGTGATGAACTCTGCTCCCGATGGTTGGTATTCGTATGAGTTTACCGCCAGCTCACGGGAAGGACTCTACCGCACCCAAGTTTGTTGTACCTCAGGCTCAAATTATTTATGCCTTGATAAAACCTTTGAAGTCAGATCGGTAGCTACGGTATCTGCGTCGAGCATTCTTTCTGCTGTTTGGGGATATACGGGCCGGACCCTCACCAGTTTTAGTATGCTCGTTTCTAATATTTGGAACCACTCAACCCAAAATCTGGCGGAAAACAATATTTCAGATATAAAGACTGCTCCGGTGACCACGATTCAAACTGCTACTGCGGAAACGGGAAATTTCCCCGAACAAATGATTACACCCACTATTGAAAATATTCTTGAGGATGATGACAGCACCAATCAAAATATACAAAATAAACTGCAAAAATCAAAAGAAAACACACAACTTTTGAGCACCTCAGCAGTTCATATTAAAAGCAAATTATTATTACTGAAAGAAAAATGGACGAGTTTAAGTAGCCAAAAAATTACAACCACTATTTCTGAACTCGAAAAACTTTTAGGGAATAAATCAGATATAGAACCCAGTTCTCTCCATGGGCAGCTCGAATGGTTTACTGCTAATTGGAATTTGGCCATCACAAAAAGACTTCAGCTCACGGAGCAAAAAGTAGCTTCATCTTTGCCACAATTAAAAGAAATTGCCGAAACAAAAATTGAATTAGACTCAGCTCCAGAAGAAATCCAAACGGTAACTCTGTTGCTTGATCAATTTATTCGCCTTATCGGTGAGAAGCAAGACGAACCTGCAGTAAACACCTTATTTGGTAATGTAAATAAGCAACAAAAATTGGCAGATAACCTGGACCAACTCTACCAAAAAACGACGGCATTTTTAGTTCAGGTAGATACCGATGACACAGATTCATTGACAACCGATGCCAATGACATAGCCTACGAAATAAGTAAAATCAACCAGGTACCTGAAGTAAATCAAACTATTTTAGATACATTTCCGCCAAAAAATGAAACGAAAGCTTTCAAAAATAGAATACTCGCACTTCGTGGTTTAGTAAAAGCCAACGTCGCACTGCTGCTTAATGGCAGTAATCAACCCATACATACTGTTTGGCTTGAAGAGGGAAGTATCGTATTTAAATCTCTGATGTCCAATCCATCCAAAGTGCTTGAACAGACAATGCCTTTGAAATTTTATTTGCCAAAAGAAGTAACTCAAGAAAACGTCAGTAAACTCGATGAAGAATTAGCCATTCATTTTGATATGGAAAAAGAGCAATCATATGTATCCGGGGAATTTACGTTGGCGCCATCTGAAACCAAAACTGTTTCCGTGACCGTTGACGAATCGGTATTTCAAATTGGTCAGTCTCAGCTTGCCTCTCTAGAGGAACAAGTAGCAGTCCTCGCAAAACCGCTTGAACACACTGCCTACTTTGCCGAAGGGGTTACAGTAAGTGCTGATATTAAAGCAGCCCTCGCGAGAATTAAAGCATTGCATATAGCTGGCGTGATACCTGAAGCACGAGTTAAAAATTTCCAGCAAGCTCAGATTGAGTATGAAAGGATAGCAGAAAAATTCACGCAATTGAAAGAATTAACCATGAGCGCCGCGGCGCCAGGAACAGTTCTCGGTTTTGTCAGTAGTATCGGGCATAGTACGGTATGGGGTCTGGTGGTGATTATGATTGCTGGATTTTTATTTTTAGCCATTTATATACATAAAGTACGAAAAAATATAGCGGTTATTCCGAATACGGTGAAATCGCCTGCATATCTGCGAGCTAAAAGATACATCCGATTCAGAAGAATCGTTAGACTGTTGATCGTGGCTATCGGATCAGGTTTACTGGGAGTTGGCAGCGCTTATAAGGTTTTAGCCCGGCAACAGGATGGTTTTGTCTATAAAGCTTCCGGTACCAGAATAGTTGCAGATGCAGTGGTGCCGCAAGATACAGAAGAACCAGTACTTTCAACTGCAACAAAAACAGTCAGCTTGTTTGTTCCAGACGGTGCACACATTGCTATCCATTTGGAGCCTGCCCTGAGTTCGAAAGTTGTGATATACCTGGACACAACACAGATAGTTGCGGAAACAAAGCGTCAAGATGGTTGGGTTAAAATATCAGTAGCTCCGTCAACGGGCAATGTGATCACAGGGTGGGTAGATGCAGATTTTATTGAACCAAGTTCAATCGGTGAAACTGCATCAACCCAGGCAACTAGTGAACAAGCAGCGCCCGTAGTTGCATCCGATAATCAACAACAGTTTGTCCTCATCAAGAATACGCCCACTGGATTTCTGAGTGTTTATGAGAGCCCAGGGGAGGAAGAAATCACCAAAGTTATTCCGGGGGAGTCGTTTATTTTCCTGAGAGAAGATGCTGATTGGGTGCAAATTGGTTTGGATGATGCGAGTCAAACGCCCGGTTGGATAGAAAAAACGTATATTGAAAAATTATAAAGTGCTTTTATAAAGTACTGAGGTCGCAGGCAACCGGGGAAGGCGCTAATTATTTTTCTTCGCCACTTTTGACTGCTTTACGCAGTTCTTTAATGGCTTCTCCCAGACCTTTTGCAAATTCTGGAAGTTTTTTACCACCAAAAATTACCAAAATAACTGCCGCTATGATTATGAGTTCAGTAGGCCCAATGTTTCGAAACATGCATTCTCCTTTTCTGTTATAAATGGTGTGTTTTTAACAGAAACTTGTTACATAATAATGTAAGTTCAAAGAGAAATGCAAGAGGCAAAAAAAGCAGGAGTAATGAAAGTAAATCAGTTGGGGGCATAAGGGCTGCAAAAACCAGTGAGACACCATACACCAGCAGGCGTTGTTTGACCACCTGATGATAACCAAAAATTTTGAGCCGCATCAGTATGGTTAAACCAATTGGAAATTGAAATCCGATGCCCATGAGGATTGAAGTCAAAAGAACCTGAGATAAAAGTAGCGAAACATCAATAAAATTGCCGATATTCAGCTCAATTGATTTTTGAAAAAAAATTATGAGTACGTATTTCATCATCATTACCCCATACGTAAAACCACTAATAAAGAGCAAAAATCCGAGCGGAATAAGAACGATGAGGCTTTTAAATTCCGATTTTTTCAGGGCAGGTTTAACAAAAATCAAAGCCTGAACCGTAACAGCTGGAAACACGGCGACAGAACCTAAAAGAAGCGCTGAATTAATGGCTAAACTCAAAAATTGAAACGGAGAAGTAAAAACAATATTCAGTCCCTTAAGCGAAAATATCTGTAACACCAGGGTAATGATACGTTCATAATAGATAAAACCGATGGCAGCTGAAATAATAAATAACGAGATGACAAAGAGAGTTCTGCGGCGGATTTCAGCTAAAAAAGGAGAGTATTTTATAATCGCCAGCTCAACTTCGGAAACAATTTTCTCAGTTTCAGGCATGTTTATCGTTTTTATTTTTGACGTTGGTAGCTTTAACGGTTTTTTTCAATTCCTGTTCTGTTTCTGAAATGGCGCTCGTAATCTCATTTTTGGCTTGTTTTAGATCTTTAGTGGCTTCGCCAAATCCCCGCGCCATTTCCTGCAATTTTTTACTGCCAAAAAGAACCAGCAGGACAAATAAGATAACAATAATTTCAGTTGGCCCCATAAACTAGCTTCAATAATAAACCACCTAAACAGGTGAGCGCAAGGAGGTAAAGAGCGTGCGAATGCCCTCAATGCTTTAAATTTTTCTCAGCGATACGCCGTACCAGAAAGATCCGTTCCAAATTTCCAGGCGTTTTAATTCAGTATTTAGCCCGATAGTCCCGCGCTTGGGGTTGGCGGGTCTGCCTGACGTATTCCAGGTAGCAATTCGGCCCAGGCCGAGCATGATCGACAACCCACCTCCGATGCTTAAATAGCGAGGGGTATTTTTTGAAAATTCGGGTGTTGGGGCGAGTTTTACCTGCGGATCAGTGGCACTACTACGCGCAAGCTGATTGTTGGTTGTACTCGCAGCGAGTACGTTATTACCAGGCAGTATCACCCCGGTTCCGCCGGTGGCATTCTCACTACCCGCAAGAATATCCTGGCTTTCTCCCGGTATAATTAAGAAGGCATCGGTTGAGTGAATAACTCGTATTTCTTTTCTTTTGCTGGCATCGGTAGTGAAAATGGCGAGTGGGTAGGCGAATTTACTCGTATTAGTAGTGTAGATAAGCCGTACCTCTTTCCGTTTGCTGGTATCGGTTGCGTGCAGGATGACTGGACCATTTAACTTGTAGGTTTCGGTGGCGTGCGCGAGCGCATACGCTTTCCGCAGGTATGTATCGACAGTATGGATAGTTTGAGGCGACCTTTTCTTACTTGCATCAGCAGCATGAGTCAGGCTGGTTTCTCTCCTCTTGGTAGCATCGGTGGCATGAGCAACGATTGGACCTGTTAGTTTATAAATATCGGTAGTCTGAATCAGCCGGACTTCTTTTCGTTTGCTACTATCAGTTGAGGACGAAACAATCGGACCGTTGAGCTTAAAGGTCTCGGTGGCGTGCGCGAGCGCATACGCTTTGCGCAGGTAGGCATCGCTCGTATGGGCAGTAGGTAGATGTTTCATAGCCACTAAAATTGATCCATAGGTATACTGTACCAGAGAAATCCATCCCAGATTTCTAATTCGTCTGTTTGATGGTTAAATCCAATAGTACCTTTCTTGGGGTTCACTGGTCTACCCAAGATGTTCCAGGTAGCCATCTGGCTCGGTCCAACCAGCGTGTCGGTGGTAACGTTTAAGTACGGGGCATTTTTTAACAGTTCCGGACCATCTACAGCCGGGCGCAGTGGTATGCCTGCTCTAAAAGCAGCTGATGGAGAAAGCGATGCTGATGGTGAAAGGGAAGCAGAACTGGCTGACGGAGAAACGGATGCGGAAGCACCACTGACTCCAGCTGACGGGGAGGCCGATGGTGATAGTGATTGTGAACCACTTTCTCCTCCTTGTGAGGGAGATGCTGATGGGGAAAGAGAGGCTGATGGACTTTCACTGGCAGACGGACTCAATGAAGCCGAAGGAGACAAAGATTTACTAGCGCTGGCACTGGGTGATAGAGATCCACTTTGGGAGGTAGATGCCGACGGTGACAAAGATGCACTCGCACTCACTGATGGGGAAAGTGATGCGCTTGGTGATAATGAAGCAGAAACAGAAGCCGATGGTGAAAGACTGGCACTGGGACTCAAACTCGCACTCTCTGATGCGCTAGGACTCAGTGATGCTGATGGAGACAAAGAT
>Ga0075643_114_pt1 | contig 26801 bp, 27 predicted proteins | sample RifGroA1_FD_68207 | JGI IMG/M metagenome (GOLD analysis project Ga0075643, IMG submission 68207) | Microgenomates (Gottesmanbacteria) bacterium GW2011_GWA1_43_11 | reverse complement strand
GTTGAGTCCGGGCAGCGTTATGCAAACAGTATTATCAATTATTTAAACAGTTACTACCCGCTAAAAGGAGGATTACACACTAATGCTTGACAGTATCGACAATCGTAATCCGCTGGAAGTTTACACGGTGAACCTGACGCAAAAAGCTAAGATGGGCAAGCTCGATCCGGTTATCGGACGAAACGAAGAGATCCGGCGGGTGATGCAGATTTTGGCCAGACGTACTAAAAACAACCCTGTGTTACTCGGTGATCCGGGCGTGGGTAAGACCGCAATTGTCGAAGGGTTGGCACAACGCATTGTTTCCGGCGATGTCCCATCAACCTTACAAAATAAAAAGTTTTAATGCTTGATATTGCTTCACTCGTTGCCGGTAGCGCTTTTAGGGGTGAATTTGAGGACCGACTCAAAAAATTGCTTTCCGAAGTAGAGAAAGGTGCTGGTAAATACATTCTGTTCTTGGATGAGTTACACACGTTGGTTGGTGCAGGCTCGGTTGGCGGATCAATGGATGCGGTTAATATATTGAAACCCGCCTTGGCGCGCGGAGAGCTGCATGCCATTGGCGCAACCACAGTCAAAGAATACCGCCAGTTTATTGAAAAAGATGCCGCCTTAGAGCGCCGGTTTCAACCTGTGTATGTCAACGAACCTGCAGGTGAAGACGCACTGGTAATTTTACGCGGGCTCAAAGAAAAGTACGAAATCCATCATGGCATCCGGATTACCGATAATGCTCTTGTTGCTGCAGTTTCGCTTTCCAACCGCTACATTACTGATCGCTTTTTGCCAGACAAGGCTATTGATTTGATTGATGAGGCAGCTTCAACTCTGAAAATTGACACGGAAAGCAGGCCATATGAACTGGATCAAATGAAGCGCAAAATTACCCAGCTTGAGATAGAGCTCGCTGCAGTGAAACGGGAAAAGGATAACAAAGAGCGGCGCAAGACCCTTGAAGCAGAAATTAATCATTTGAAGAAAACGGAACGAGTTTTGACTAAACGTTGGGAGGAGCAAAAAGAAATTATTGGCAAACTGCAAAAATCACGTGTTGAACTCGACAAGCTGCGACTGGAACTTGAAAAAGCCGAGCGTGAGGCGTTACTTGAAAAAGCCGCAGAACTGAAGTATGGCAAAATTCCGGAAATAGAGAAAACAGTTAAACAACTTGAAAATCAGCTAGCTCAAATTCCCCAAGAAGAACAATTATTGCGTGAAGAGGTGACTGATGAAGATATTACGCAGGTAGTTTCGCGCTGGGTAAGTGTACCGGTAGCGCGGTTGTTAAGTTCTGAGGTTGAGAAACTCGTTCACCTTGAAGATGAACTGCGCAAGCGGGTGCTCGGACAGGACGAGGCGCTGAAAAAAATCGCCAATGCAATTCGTCGGAATCGGGCCGGAATTTCTGAAGAAAATCGACCGATTGGTTCGTTTCTTTTTCTGGGACCAACGGGAGTTGGTAAAACTGAAACTGCCAAAACTTTAGCTGAGTATTTATTAAACGATGACAAGGTTTTGATCCGGATTGACATGAGTGAATATCAGGAGCCACATACGGTGGCGCGGCTGATTGGCGCCCCGCCTGGTTACGTCGGATATGATGAAGGGGGACAACTCACCGAAGCGGTACGCCGGAAACCGTATTCAGTGATTCTGTTTGATGAAATTGAAAAAGCGCACCCGCAAATTTTCAATATTTTCTTACAGATTCTGGATGAGGGCAGGCTGACTGATGGACGCGGCCGGACTGTAAATTTCAAAAATACGATACTGATTATGACTTCAAACCTCGGCAGTGAGATTTTACAGGAGGAAAAGTCGGAGAGGGTAGCACGGACGAAAGTCCTAGAAGTGGTGCACAAATACTTCCGGCCGGAGTTTTTAAACCGCCTGGATCAGATTGTGATTTATAATTCGTTATCAGCTGAGCTATTAACGAAAATTGTTGACCTGCAACTTAACGAGTTGAAAAACCGTTTATCAAAACAAAAACTGGTCGTTGAGTTTACTTTGCAACTTAAAAAACATCTGGTTGAAGCTGGTTTTGATCCGCAGTTCGGCGCCCGGCCCCTCAAACGCGCCATCCAGGATGAAATCCTTGACGAACTGGCACTCCAAATTATCGAGAAAAAGATTCCGAGTGGGGAAAAGGTAAAGATGGACTGGAAGAACAATAAGGTTGGGTTCAATTTACCGAATTAGGATTCTTCTTTAAAATTGTCAAGTTGCTCTATACCGTCTATGTCGCTCAGTGATGTCAGAAATACTTGATGTTCATCTGTAAGTCGGGAATTTTCTGTATTTGCAGTCTGCTTGTTAACCTTACCTGCTTCAAACCAGAGAGGTTGTGTGGGAGATTCACCGCCTCCATTTAATGCTTCGAGTACATCTTTGGCCGAGGCGCCTTCAAGTAAGCTTAAAGTCATGTCAAGCGCCATGGTAGCGTTATTTATTGTATCATAGGAATTTGATTGTATATTATGAACTGATAGCCATTCTGAACGAACCACATATGCGACTATTTCAAGGTCAGTAGTTGGATTTTTAATTTTATCAGTTGAAACAGCTTGGTTGTTAAGTGTATGAACAAGTTGACGGATTGGAACTTTGTATTCGACAGCATTTTCATAAAGGGTTACGAATGCACCATGTAAGATATTGACATCATCTGAATGAAATTCGTTCTGAAGAATTGCCTTCATGTTGCCCACCGCCAATTTTGTATGCCTTTCGTTCATTATATTACTATCTTCATCATAATGAGCCCACAGGGATCCTGAAAGAATGATAGCCGCGACTTCAATTCCGTATATACGTAAATCCAGCGCGGGAAAAGTTAATAATTGTGCTGCTAATCCAATGCTAAAAGAGCCAGACTGTCCTAAAACAAGACCCGCATGAATCTTTGCACGCTTACGTAGTTCTGAATAATCGTTAGTATTAAATATACCCCGCAGCAAATTTTTCTTTTCAGCCGACATAATTATTTGAAGCTTGTTATACTAGGACAGTGAAAACATCGCTGTCTATATTAATTTCCAAGACAGTATACATAGTTACCCAGCTTTTTCAACTGGGAGCCGGGGGGACGTGGCCAGGGGAAATTGCACTTACTCTGAATCCGAACATCCTTCAGGATTTGGTTAAGCACATTAAAAAAGGCATTATTGTGGTTGTCGGGACAAACGGCAAGACGACCACCTCCCTTATGATTGTGAAAATTCTTGAGCAACATGGTTACTCAGTCGTGCACAATAGTAGCGGAGCAAATTTACTCAATGGTGTAGTTTCAGCTTGTATTCAAAATGCAAACTGGTTTGGTAAATTAACTGCTGATTGGGGAGTGTTTGAGGTAGATGAGAATAGTTTGCCGATTGTAATTTCTCAATTGTCATCCCGACTAAGTGAGACGCATGGAGGGATCTATCACAAACCAAAATCTGGTGTAAAAGATTCCTCGACTGCACCGCCTGCCGGCGGTTTCGCTCGGAATGACAAAGCGTTAATTCTGGTTCTTCTTAACTTATTTCGTGACCAATTGGACCGGTATGGAGAAGTGGATGTGATTGCGGAAAAGTGGGGGAAAGCATTACAAGAAATCAGAAATCAGAAATCAGAAATCAGCGATTCAGAGATTTTATACGTTCTCAATGCAGATGATCCGTTGATAGCGCATTTGGGAATTAAAATTAAAAATGTCATTCCGACCGAAGTGGAGGAATCTAATACAGCAGCACATCGAAGGGGAAATGAAGTAGATCCCTCGACTGCGCTCGGGATGACAGAAACTATTACCTATTTTGGAATTGAAGACAAGAAACAGTTTCTCAAAACTCATGAGCACGCGACTGACTCAACGTTTTGTTTAAACTGCGGGCACCACCTGGATTATTCTGGCATTTATTTTTCGCATTTGGGGATCTGGAAATGTAATCACTGTGGTGCAAAGCGGCCAAAACCGCAGGTAACCAGGGTAAAAATTAGATTACCAGGTTTATACAATGAATATAATGCGTTGGCGGCACTGAGCGTAGCAAAGTCGTTAGATCTTGACGATAAAATAACACAGATCGCCTTGCAAAATTTTCAACCCGCATTTGGCAGGCAGGAAGAATTTACAGTTGGCCTAAAAAAGATAAAACTCTTTCTTTCGAAAAACCCAACTGGATTTAACGCGTCTTTGCGAACTGTTCTGGAATTAAAACCTAAAGTATTGTTACTCATGTTGAACGACCGGATTCCGGATGGCCGGGATGTGTCCTGGATTTGGGACGTAGATTTTGAAACGATTCCGAACAATATTACAGTTATTGTGAGTGGGGATCGAGTACATGATATGGCGTTAAGAATTAAGTATTCGCAGAAAACTCAGAACACAGAACTCAATGACCAATTACAGATTGAACCGAATCCGGCTCAGGCACTTGAAACAGGACTAAAAAATATTAGGACAGGGGAGACGCTTTATGTTTTACCCACCTATTCGGCAATGTTGGAAGTACGGAAGATTTTGGGAGGGAAGAAGATTCTATAGAATGTCATTGCGAGGATACGCCCAAGGCGGATCGAAATGATATTGTCTTACAAACCTATAACTTTATAACACATTACTTTATGAACTTAACTATTTCCTGGTTTTATCCGGATCTCATGTCGACCTACGGGGATCGGGGAAATATAATTGTCCTTAAAAAACGCTGCGAGTGGCGCGGGATCGAGGTTAAAATCCAGGAAATTACACTTGAGTCTCCCCTATCGCAACTCGGGGAGAGCGACCTCTTGTTTATGGGAGGGGCACAGGACCGGCAGCAGAAACTGGTGAGCGATGATTTTTTACATAAAAAAGCGCCGGTAATGAAAAAAATGATTGAAAAAAATATTCCCGCACTCCTGGTGTGCGCGGCTTACCAGTTTGCCGGACACTATTACCAGCCGTATCAAGGCGAGAAAATTCCCGGTGCCGGGATTTTTGATCTCTACACCAAGCATCTGGGTGATCAGACCAAGCGGCAGATTGGAAATGTGACTGCAGAACTCATTAATTCAAAATTCAGAATTAAAAATTCAAAATTTGGAAAAATTATAGTGGGGTTTGAAAACCACGGCGGAAGGACGTATTTAGGAAAAAATATAAAGCCGCTGGCAAAAGTAATTAAAGGTTTTGGCAATAACGGAGAAGACGATTATGAAGGCGCAATCTATAAAAACGCAATTGGCTCGTATTTTCACGGACCGCTGCTGCCCAAAAACCCGCATCTGGCTGATTTGTTAATCCAAAAAGCTTTGGAAGTTAAATACCAGAGAGAAATTAAACTTGTTACCCTAAATGATGAGTTGGAGTTTCAGGCACAGAAGGCAGCAGTAAATAAGGTATAAAGAATAGGTGTCAAGCTAATACCACCCGCCGGGTGTCAGCAAGCATTTGACTTCTCTGCCGGATGATTTAGAATACAAGGCTAGAGAAGCGGTTGCGAAAAAGAGTAGGTAATTCCAGTTAACCAGCATGTATGACTACAGGTGAACGAATCAAGCGCCTGCTGCCTAGATATAAGCCGGAAAAACTAAGTAATCAGGATGGTCAATTGGTGTTTTCCTTGAATTCAGACAGGTTGTTTTTTTTAGCGAAAAGCAATCGACACCGGAACCTTTCAAGTCATGAGGCCGCACTTATATTAGCTGATTTACTTGGTAATTCGGGTATTGCTGTTCAGTTTAATGTTGATACAATGAGTAAAGCAGCTGGTCAGTATGAGCTGTATCCATCAGATGAAATAATAACTTTTTCAACAGGGTTGACGAATTTTCAAAAGGATTCTGTAAATCTTCCAACAGGTTGGTGGCTCGTTCAAACAGATGGAACCAATAAGGGCATGACAAAATTATTTGTAACTTGGGAACCTAGGCGAGGAGAGTAGATTTATCTGAATTGAAGTAGCCTTTGTATTGCTCGTGCAGTGCTGGAGTAAGTTCTCTAATCGTATGGTTGAAGTGTGAGATTGGCGTTTCCAGTAAGCTACGCATAATAAAATTACCCAAGCCGTCTTCGTTGGAACATTCATTAATTTTAATCGCCAAATCTGCATTATTTGGATTGACACGTTGGGTATACACTATTGCCGCTTTTAAAGGCATGTATCTGACCGTATCGATACCAACTACCAATAAAGTGTTTCCGATTTCACTTGCTATCCCAAGCTTTGCAGAATTTTCAGGACGCGTCAATACAAATCGTTCGTCAAAACCCCTATTTAATGTAACCAGTTGATTATGAAATCCTGCCTTGCTTGCATCGCCCGCATCCGGTGAATTTGCCTGGTCCAAAATCCATTGCAAAACTTCCGCTACCTTTAATTGGGCAAATATTTCATTATGAAGTTTGATAACCTTAGGGTTATCAGGATTCACCAATCCTGCATTTTGTGCGTGGACAGTTGCCATTCGCTCTGCGTCTTCTTTCCAGTTACTCATATTTTTTGTATCGATGTAGTATACATTAAATGTGAACCATTTTCATTACTTTACTCCCACAAAGTCAATCTTGGGAAACAGTTGCCGCACGCCTGACCAGAATTTTTCAGAAAGCTGGGTGGAGAATTTACTGTACTGGCTGCGTTCGGTACTGCCGACGAGTTGGTTTTCGTATTTGCGAATGACCTCAAGGACCTCAGCGCCGACTGTATTAAACTCTTGTTTATTGGTTATGCAATCCTGGATGTAACGATCATGTACATCTTTAAACCGGGAAAAGAGGCTTTCGTTGTCGGCCAGCATTTGTTGAAACAACTTTTGGTAGAGTTTCATGGATGGTTACATCATGAGCATCGGTAAAGGTCGAAGTTGACGGTTGATTGGGTCGAGTATTACTCCCAGAGATTCAAGAGTAACGGCGCCAAGCAGATATACGTCCTTTGCCCCAAACACAACCGGAGATGAACGTTTTTTACCCTGAAATTCGAAAAGTGCATTTCCTACTGCTTTTTCAATCACTTCACCATTTGCCAAGGTGAAGCGTTCCGTATCGGTGTCAGTAATTCCCAGTTGCTTCAGATCTTTTTCCGGCACCACTGAATAAACAGCCCCGGAGTCAACCAGAAACTGAACTTTTTTTGACCTTTGCGGATCTATCAGGTTTGCAATTTTTACGTCCAGATAGGTTACACTCATATGAATTGAGTATAACAGAATTTGTAAAGATTTTTTTGCTGCGTATTTTGCGCTATAATACGCGATAGAGATGCCAGGTAGTGAATTTTCGATAGAAAATATCTTTCCTGGTAGAATATATCAACATTATTAAATTTTCTAACCGACTGAACAAATCTTTGACACATTTTTTTAAAAAATCGAAAATCTACTACCTGGGATGAAAAATAAAACTACCTTTTCTGCAGCTGACGTGCACCATATTGCTCAATTGGCAAATATTCCGGTGACGGAAGCTGAGGAAAAGAAACTGGAAACAGAATTGGGATTTATTATTGATCTGGTAAACCAACTTCAAGAAGTTGATACAACCGGAGTTGAGCCTACGCACCAAGTTACTGGCCAAATCAATGTTTTTCGGGAAGATGAAGTAGATGAGGAGAGAATGCTCGTGCAAGAAGAAGCCTTGCGTAATGCTAAAAATACTCACGACGGTTATTTTGTGGTAGACGCGATTTTTGAAGAAGAATAAGTTTATGTTACTTGACAAAACTATTGCCGAGCTCGCCAAGGGTTTACGAAATAAAGAATTTACTTCAGTTGATTTGATTGAGGAATGCTATCAAACAATTAATCAAGTTAACCCAAAAATAAACGCATTTATAACATTAATTAAAAAACCAGACGTTTTAAAAATCGCTCTGCAGAGAGATGCGCAACGAACAAGTTCCAGTTCTCCACTGCATGGATTGCCATTTATTCTCAAGGATACATATAACACCAAAGGCATTCTGACTTCGGCAGCTTCTCATGTATTGAATGGCCATATTTCACAATACAACGCCACAGTCTATCAAAAGCTTTTGGATGCCGGTGCAATTCTCATCGGCAAAATGAATATGGATGCGTGGGGACACGGGGCAACGAACGAGAACACCGATTATAAACCAGTTAAGAATCCATACGATACCAGTCGCGTCGCAGGTGGATCAAGTGGTGGGAACGCTGCGGCAATCGCGGCGCGTATGGCTGTATTTGGAATTGGAGAGGATACAGGGGGTTCGATTCGTAATCCGGCTTCGTGGAACAATATCACCGGGCTTAAAGTGACCTATGGTCGGGTATCCCGTTATGGCTGTATCGCTTATGCTTCGTCGTTTGATACGGTTGGCCCAATGGGAAAAACTGTTGAGGACTGTGCGCTTGTTTTGGAAACAATTGCCGGGAAAGATCCATACGACGCCACCAATTCACCACATCCAGTTCCCCCATATTTTGAAGAGTTATTAAATATTTCTTCAAAAGATACCGTGATTGGTTTACCTAAGGAATGTTTTAGTGAAGGACTTGATTTGGAAATAAAAAAAAGTACTGAAGTTGCAGCGAAGGAGTTGGAAAGTTTGGGTTTTAGAATCAAGGAAATTTCCATGCCGATGTTAACCTACGGTTTGGCGGTTTACTACTTAATTGCGCCGAGTGAAACCAGTTCTAACTTAGGCCGTTATGATGGAATACGATATGGGTTGGGTCGTGAATACTTTACTCCTGAAACCAGACGCCGGATTATGGTAGGTACGTATGCGCTTTCTGCCGGATACTACGACGCGTACTACAAAAAAGCCCAGCAGGGTAGAACTTTATTTATTAAAGAATACGAAAAAGCGTTTACCCAGTGTGATGTACTTCTCATGCCGGTCACTCCACATCCACCGACGAGGTTGGGGAAAGCTGTTGATGATCCGATGCAGAATTTACTGATTGATGTTTATACAGTCACACAGAATCCTGTGGGTGTGCCGTCACTTGCATTACCTTGCGGATTTACCGCAACCGGGCTACCGATTGGTATGCAGTTGGTTGGGAAAATGTTTACCGAGTCATTGTTGTTTCAAGTTGGACATGCGTATCAACAGGTTACTGATTGGCATAAAAGAAAACCAAATCTAATCGAAGCAGCATAACCCCTCCTCACCCCCCCTATCTTAAGAGGAGGTAATTCCCTCTCCTAAGATAAGAGAGGGCTTCGGCCGTGAGCTCAGCCGAACGGATAGGGTGAGTTATGAAATGAGAAAAAATTATGAATAACTACGTTCCCATTATCGGTTTGGAAATCCATGTCGAGCTGAAGACCAAAAGCAAAATGTTTTGCGGCTGCAAAAATGACCCGTTCCATGCGCCCAAGCCAAATATGTACACCTGTCCGGTGTGTTTGGGGTTGCCCGGTGCCTTGCCGGTAGCCAATAAAAAGGCAATTGAGTGGACGATTAAATTAGGCTTGGCATTGGGGTGCGAGATTCCTTTATTTAGTAAATTTGACCGGAAAAATTATTTTTATCCGGATTTACCCAAAGGGTATCAAATCAGTCAGTATGACCAGCCGCTTGCGGTAAACGGTTTTCTTGTCATTCCGAGCGTAGTCGAGGAATCTAATTTATCAGTATCTGGTGTAAGAGATCCCTCCACTCGTCGTTTCACTCCTTCGGTCGGGATGACAAATAAAAAACGGATTAGGATCACCCGCGTACATTTGGAAGAGGATACGGGAAAATTATTACATGCCACTGTACAAGGGAAGAAGATATCGCTTATAGACTTCAATCGTTCCGGAGTGCCTTTAGTTGAAATTGTGACTGAACCGGATATCCATTCTTCTGAAGAGGCAAAGGCGTTTCTGAAAAAACTGCACCAGATTGTCCGTTACCTCGACATTTCTGATGCGGAGATGGAAAAAGGCAGCATGCGGCTAGAGCCGAATATCTCAGTGAGCGGTAGGCGGTTAGCAGTAAGTGGCAAGAGAATAGAATTACCGAATTACAAAGTCGAAGTGAAGAACATCAATTCGTTTAATTTTGTCAAAAAGGCGATTGACTTTGAAGTCAACCGGCACATTGAATTATTAGATCGTGGTGAAACACCGATCCAAGAAACGCGAGGTTGGGATGAGAAAAAAGGCGTCACTTATTCACAACGGATTAAAGAAGAAGCGCATGACTATCGGTATTTTCCAGATCCGGATTTGCCGCCGATGCGGTGGGAGAAATCTCAAATTACAAATCTCAAATCCCAAATTCCTGAATTACCTGATGAAAAAATTATTCGATTTGTTAACACATATCAATTGCCTGAAGTTGACGCAATTCGACTCACCGAAAACAAGGAGTTGGCAGATTACTTTGAAAAATGTATCAAGTATCAAGTATCAAGTATCAAGAAAAATGAAGTAAGCGCAAAGGACACAGCAAACTGGTTGTTAAATAAAAAAATTCATATTGTAAAGATAAGCCCTGAAGAACTCATTAAACAGATAGCTCAAGCAAAACGAAAAGTTACAGTCGATCCCGGACTGTTGCAACAAGTTTTGCAAGAGGTCCTCTTGCAAAACTCAAAGGCGGTTGCTGATTATAAAGCAGGCAAAACCGGAGTACTCATGTTTCTGGTCGGCCAGTGTATGAAAGAATTGAAGGGGAAAGCAGATGCACAGGAGATTTGCGCGAAACTTGAGGAAACATTAAAGACTTGATGCAGAGAACAGGTGTCAAGCTAAACCCACCCGCCGGGTGCTCGACCGGGTGCTTGAGCAATCTAATCAGCAGGAAGCAAGAGGCGGGACCAACAAGCGGACATTTCCTGCAGGTAGTTGAACAGTGTACATTCCAATCTTATCATTGACTTCTTGAGTTGGATTATTGGCCGTAATCAGGTGAGCTACGCGCCGGTCAGCAAGTAAAACCAACTCATCTTCTGTACTTGGAAGCTTGCGAAGCGTGTGATCAATGTATCGGGGAAGAGAAAGTATTTGGTTTTTATGTTTGAAAGGAATTTCGCCCATTTGCTCCGTTACAATATGTAATTTGCTGATAGAATTAACTGATCCAAGATGTGACCAGGTTAAATTTAGAATACTCCAATATACGGTAGGAAAATTTTCACTGCTTTCTATTGTCGGAATAGTAAAAAATAGCGGAACACTACCTTCTACCTCAAGGTTACGCTTACCAATAATCGCCCTAACAACTAGGTCTTGTCGTCTCATTACGATACTCATTGCGTTAAAGTCGTCTAATTCTCTGAAATATTTCGAAAGAATTTCACCTTGAATACTCATAAAAAGTATTATAACACCAGAACGATACTGCTAGATTTAGTAAGCATTATTTGCTACAGTAGGGCTACTTAACCTCACCCTGACCCTCTCCTTAATAAGGAGAGGGGAGTTATTGGAAATATATGGCTGATTTTGTACATCTGCACGTGCACTCGGAATTTTCGCTGCTGGATGGCCTTGCGCGCATGGAAGATCTCATTGGTAAAACTAAAGAGTTGGGGATGGATAGCGTGGGACTCACTGACCACGGTGCCATGTACGGCACGATTAAATTTTACAAGCAGGCAATTGCCGCCGGCATTAAACCTATTATTGGCGTTGAGACGTATGTAGCCAAACGCAGTCGGTTTGACAAACAGGCCGGCGTTGATAAAGACCAGTTTCACCTGGTGCTGCTTGCAAAAAATAACATTGGCTACAAAAATTTACTGAAACTGGTGACCAGCGCGCACCTCGAAGGCTACTATTATAAACCTCGGATTGATATCGAGTTGTTGCGTCAGCATAGTGAAGGTTTAATTGCCTTGTCTGGCTGTTTAAACGGCGAGATTCCGTCGTTACTCCTCAACAATCAGGACACGGCCGCAGAAAAAAAAGCCCGTGAGTATATGATTCTATTTGGCGAGCACCACTTTTATCTGGAGTTGCAGGTGCATCCGGCAATTGCGGAACAGGAAATTGTCAATAAAAAACTGGTTGAATTATCACGGAACTTAGGAATTCCATTGGTTGCGACCAATGACGTGCATTATGTCAATCCCGATGATGCTGAGGCGCACGAAATTTTACTCTGCGTGCAGACGCAGCACACGATCCTTGAAAGCAATCGGCCGTTGTCGCTCGCCAGTTCCCCAGATTTTTATCTGCGCAGCAGTACGGAAATGCAGGAGTTATTCTTGCAGTATCCGGATGCAATTGCCAACACCCGCAAAATTGCTGATCTGTGCGAGCTTGAGATTCAACTCGGGAAGTGGATCTTGCCGGCGTTTGCGGTGCCGGAAGGCGAAACGGCTGACACATTTCTGACTAGACTGGCCCGAACCGGAGCCGCACGCGTGTACGGTGATTCGTTTACTTCGGAAAAAGAAGAACGGTTTAACTACGAACTTTCGATTATTCATAAAAAAGGGTACTCAACGTATTTTTTGATTGTGGCGGATTTCGTCAACTGGGCAAAGCAGCAGGGGATTTTTGTGGGACCCGGAAGGGGTTCGGCTGCCGGATCAATTATTTCTTATTGTTTAGGCATTACCGGCATTGACCCGTTTTTTTTCAATTTGCCGTTTGAACGGTTTCTTAACCCTTATCGGCCGTCGCCGCCTGACATTGACCTCGACTTTGCCGATAACCGTCGGGATGAAGTGATTGCTTATGTGACGGAGAAATACGGCGCTGATAAAGTGGCGCAGATTATCACCTTTGGTACCATGGAGGCGCGGGCTGCAGTCCGTGATACAGGTCGAGCTTTGGGTATGCCCTATGCCCAGCCTGACCGGATTGCCAAACTGATCCCGTTTGGGGCGCAGGGATTTGGGATGACGATTAGTAAAGCTCTCAAACAATCGCCGGACTTATCAGTTGCGTACAATACCGAACTGGAAACCAAACGACTGCTGGATTTATCACAAAAACTTGAAGGGGTGGCTCGGCACGCCTCGGTACATGCGGCGGGAGTCGTGATTGCCGATAAGCCGTTGGTTGAATACACGCCGCTCCAGAAAGAAACCAAAGGCGAAAAAATCGTCACCCAGTACGATATGTATACGGTCGGTGAGGATGGGGTGGGATTATTGAAAATGGATTTTCTGGGTTTACGGAATTTGACAATTATCGGTGAGACTTTGCGGTTTATCAAAGAACTACACGGTGAAGTTATTGATATTACGCGGATTCCGCTCACCGATCAGTCCACTTTCGCGTTACTGGCAAAAGGTGAAACCACCGGAATTTTTCAGCTTGAATCAAGCGGCATGCGCCGCTACATTAAAGAACTGCAACCGACCACGGTGTTTGATCTCATGGCTATGGTGGCGCTGTATCGGCCAGGACCGATGCAGGTGATTCCGGAATTTATCAGCCGCAAACACGATCCCAGCAAAATCACCTTCCCGCATCCAAAACTGGAGACCGTACTCAAGCAATCATACGGAATTATTGCCTATCAGGACGATGTGTTGCTTACCGCAATTACTCTTGCCGGGTATTCCTGGGAAGATGCGGACAAACTGCGTAAAGCCGTAGGCAAGAAAATCCCGGCTGACATGAAAAAACAGGAAGAAAAATTTATTGCCGGCTGCAAGAAAAACGGCATCACCGACGCGCGCGCGCGCGAAATTTTTCATCTGATTGAACCATTTGCCGGTTACGGATTCAACAAAGCCCACGCGGCCTGTTATGCAATGATTGCCTACCAGACTGCGTATTTAAAGCGGCACTACCCGATTGAATTTATGACGGCGATTTTGACTGCCGAGTCGCGAGTTGCCACGGGTTCTATCCGGGAAGAAAAAATGACCATGATTGTTGAGGAGTGCAAGCGGATGCAGATTCCGCTCTTGGCTCCCGACATTAACAAATCAGAAATAGAATTCAGTATTGAAGGCACCAAAGTGCCAAAGATCCGGTTTGGTTTGTCAGCGATTAAAAATGTGGGCAGTGCGGCGATTGACTCAATTCTGGCAGCCAGACGTAGAGATGGGTCATTTACCTTACTCCATGATGTGTGTAACCGCGTAGATTTATCCAAAGTGAACAGGAAAACGCTTGAGAGTCTCGTTAAAGCCGGAGCGCTCGATCAGTATGGCAAACGCGCCGCCATGCTGACGGCATTACCGGAAATAACCGAAGCCGCGCATAAACTCAGAAAGAAAACCCAAGGCGGTCAGGTAGGTTTGTTTGACAGCGAAGAGGAAAAAACACCCGAGGTCCAGGATCGTTTGCCGGAAATGGAAGAATTGTCACGGCCGGAACTTTTGCGTTTTGAAAAAGAACTCCTGGGGTTTTATCTAACCGAACACCCGATGAGCGCGCATCTCAACAAAATTGCCAATAAAGTGTCGCATGAAATCGGCTCGATATCGAGCGCCGACGTTGACACTTCAGTTGTGGTTGGCGGTATAATTAGTACCGTCAAGAAAATTATTACCAAGTCAGGGGGCAAAGAAATGGCGTTCCTGCGCCTGTCTGATTTGACCGGCAGCATTGAAGTGGTAATTTTTCCGCGTCTTTTTGCAACAGCTAAAAATAACCTACTGGTCGATACAGTGGTGATTATTAAAGGCAAGGTTAGTGAAAAAGATGAGCGGCTGGCAGTTTTGGCAAATGATGTGTTTGTGCAGTAGAAGTTGCACAATTTGTATTGACTTAACGCCATTTTTAACTTACAATGAACGCACGGAAACGCAAAGTTCTCAAACTCGATGAGAACCGCAAGTTTACGGTAGTTGAAGAACCGAGTAAGATAGAGAAAGATATCAAGATCTTTTCGATCGGACTGGCATCGGAAATTGGATATTCAATTGCCATTCCGATTGTAGTGGGAGCGCTCGTGGGTGTGTGGCTGGATAAGCGATTTAACACCGCACCGAAATTGACGCTCTCGCTTCTGTTTGGCGGGATTATTCTGTCATTTGTAAATCTGTTCCGGATCGTTGATGATATTATAAAAAGAGGTAAAAAATGAACTCGTACAGTGCGTATTCACTCAAGTAAATTAAAAAGTTCGTTTCATAAGAAGAAAGTGGCACATGGGACCACACATATCACTTTCAGCTGAAAAAATTGGATCGCTTTTTGGTTTACCGATAACCAATTCGCTCCTGACTACCTGGGTTGTCATGGCGATCTTATTTATCCTCACCTACTTTTTCACGCGTTCGATTCAACTCATCCCCGGTAACTTGCAGCAGGTTGCGGAAATGATCCTTGATATGCTCTATGGTTTATTTGCAAGTGTAGTCGGAAAAGATAAAATCAAGCAGTTTTTTCCGCTCCTGGCCAGTATTTTTTTGTTTGTGATGATTTCCAACTGGTCAGGACTCCTGCCTGGAGTTGGCTCGATTAAAATCACGCCCAAAAGTTCAAATTCAAGCGAGCATGCGCTGGTCACTCAAGTTGCCGCAGTTGAACAGATAGTTACGACAGGGTTAAAACCAGAATTAACTTCCGATGAAGTTCGTGGGGTAAGTAACACAGGTGAACACAAAGCCGTACCGCTTTTTCGCGGACCAACTGCTGATTTAAATACCACGCTCGCGCTCGCCTTAGTTGCAGTTTTTTCACTTCAGTATTTTGGATTTAAATCACTCGGATTAGGTTATTTGAAAAAATTTATCAACTTCGCAAACCCAATTGATTTTTTCTTAGGAATTTTGGAACTGATTTCAGAATTGGCAAAGGTGATTTCATTTGCCTTCCGGCTGTTTGGCAATATTTTTGCCGGTGAAGTGCTATTAACAGTAATTGCATTTTTGATGCCGGTGATTGCACCATTGCCGTTTATCGGACTTGAGCTATTTGTCGGCGTGATTCAGGCTTTGGTTTTCTCGATGTTAACCGCGGTATTTTTGAACATGGCAACGACAGCGCATGGACATGAGGCAGCGCATTAACCTAAACTGTAGATGCCCGAAATGGGAAGGAGGTGCTTAATTAATTATGGATCCGAAAACAATTATGACTGGATTAACCATTGCGCTTGGCGGCGGCATTCCTGCTTTAGCCATCGGCATGATCGCATCCAAAGCAGTTGAAGCAATGGCCAGAAATCCCGAAGCATCCAATGATATTCGAACCGCGATGACTTTGGGACTGGCGTTTGCCGAAGCAATTGCAATTTACGCCCTTGTTATCGCACTTATTATTAAATTTACATAATTCAGTAAATTGGTAGATGTAAGCCGTAGTACTGAATTCTGATTTCTGATTACCAATCACTAATCACTTTTTATGGAAGCATTAGGAGTTGAATTACCATTACTATTGACACAAATTCTCAATTTTTCAATTGTGCTGTTTGTGCTGACTAAGTTTTTATACAAGCCTATTTTAAAGGCACTCGACGAACGCCGGCGCAGGATTGAGGAAGGCTTGGCTTGGAGTGAAAAGGCGCAGCTTGAAGAAGAGAAAATGACGAAGCGGAAACAGGAAACGCTGCGTGAAGCGCGGGATGAGGCACGGGTGATTGTGGAAAACGCCAAGAAAGATGCCCAGCGGCTGCGGGATGATATTGTCGCCGCCGGACACCAGGAAGTAGCTTCACTCAAGGTGCGTCAGCAAAAAGAACTGGAGGCCCAGTTCGAGAAAATGTCGCGCGAGTTGGCCGGCAAAACGGTGGATATTGCGGCAGCCATGGTGCAGCAGATTTTGCCTGACGTATTGACGTCAACCAATCAACACCAGTTGGTTACCAGTCAGCTCGCAAAAATAGCCAAAGCTCATGAAGTTAAATAACGCCAAAGTTATTGATACTGCTCTGTCGCTTATGGAGTCGGAGCGGGCAGAAGCGTTCATTGATGAATTTCATCATGGATTATTTGAAGCAGTTGAAAAAACCAAAGGGTACACCATTGCTTTTGTTGAGAGTGCAGTGGAACTAAACTCTGAGGAACGAAAATTACTGGAAAAAGAACTGGTAACTATTTTGAAACATGGCATTGAAGTGAAATACAGCGTAAAACCAGAACTTCTGGGTGGATTCAGGATTACGGTTGGCGACTGGAAGTTGGATGCTTCAATTACCAATGAACTTAGGAAGCTGGTTCTGGATCTACGAAAAGCCGGTTAAAATCTATGGATAAAGATATTGCAAAACAATTACTTTCAAAGATTTCGGCGCATAAACCAGGAATAGAAGAAAAACTCACCGGAAAAATTGAAACCATAGCCGATGGGGTCGCCCGTGTAAATGGGTTGCAAGGGGTGGCGATGATGGAAATGGTCGAGTTTCCGGGCGGGATTCTAGGTGTTGCCATTAACCTGGAGGCAGACAGTGTCGACATCATCATTCTCGGCGACTATTTACGGTTCAAGGAAGGCGATGAGGTAAAAAACACCGGGAAACTGCTTTCAATTCCGGTGAGCAATGAACTCATTGGTCGGGTGGTTGATCCGCTGGGCCGTCCGCTTGACGGCAAAGGTGAAATTAACAGTAAAGATTGGTATCCGATTGAAAAACGGGCACCGGGGGTGACCCAGCGCCAGTCAGTTGATACGTCGCTTGCGACTGGAATCAAGGCAATTGACGCGATGATTCCGATTGGCCGGGGACAGCGGGAGTTGATTATTGGGGATCGGGGGGTGGGGAAAACCGCAATCGCAGTTGACACGATCATCAATCAAAAAGACAGCGGCGTAATTTGCATTTATGTGGCAATCGGCCAAAAGGCCGCCCGTGTCGCACAGCTGGTTGAGATTTTAAATCAGCACGGCGCCTTAAACCACTCAATTATCGTCGCCGCAAATTCTGCTGACCCGGCCTCGCTCCAATACTTAGCCCCTTATGCCGGAGCCGCAATCGGCGAATTTTTTATGGATCAGGGCAAAGATGCCCTCGTTGTCTACGATGATTTATCAAAGCATGCCTGGGCATACCGACAAATTTCACTGATTTTGCGCCGGCCGTCCGGCCGTGAGGCGTATCCGGGTGATGTGTTTTACTTACATTCACGCTTACTGGAACGGGCATGTCGTCTGAATAAAGCCAACGGCGGCGGTTCAATTACGGCGCTCCCGATTATAGAGACGCTCGCCGGTGATTTGTCTGCATATATTCCGACCAACGTAATTTCAATTACCGATGGCCAGATTTTTCTCGAGCCGGATTTATTTTATTCCGGGATTCGGCCGGCAATTGCCGTCGGTCTGTCAGTTTCTCGCGTCGGAAGTGCAGCCCAGACCAAAGCCATGAAACAGGTAGCTGGTAAACTTAAGCTTGATCTGGCGCAATACCGGTCGCTCGCGGCATTTGCCCAGTTTGCTTCAGACCTTGACCCGGTGACCAAAGCGCAAATTGAACGGGGAGCGCGGATGACCGAACTTTTGAAGCAACCGCAATATGCACCCTTACCGTTTGAAGAACAGGTAGTCACAATCTGGGCCGGTACCAATGGACACCTGGATAGTATACCGGTAGCCGAAATTGCCGGATTTGCCGCTGGTTTTCTGGATTACATCAAAACTCACGAACGAAAACTGCTGGCCGCTCTTAAAGCGGAGAAAAAACTAAGTTCTGAAGCCGAGCAACAATTAGTCACCGCAATTACTTCCTTTAAAGAAGAACGCAGTCCGGAAACAAATAACGAAGCGGCAAGTTAAAGGCTCGATATCTTGTAACTATGGCAAATGAACGGTTAATTAGAGGTAGAATCAGATCGGCAAAAAATATTGCCCAAATCACAAAAGCCATGCAAATGGTGGCCGCGTCCAAAATGCGCCGGGCCCAAGCACTCGCTATTTCGGGCCGGCCGTATGCTGAAAAAATTGCCGAAATGGTGTCTGAGTTTGTGAGTCGAATTGATGCTGCCAGCCACCCGCTTTTGAAGAAAGCGGGGCAGGGTAAAACTTTGATCGTCCTAATCAGCAGTAATAAAGGCTTGTGCGGCGGGTTAAATACCAATCTGTTCCGGCATCTGGTTCGCACGTTTGATGACAACGCATTAAGCTCCGGTGTCTTTGCAAGCTTGGGTAAAAAAGGCGAGCAGTTTCTCATCAGGCGCCAATTGACGCTCGCGGCTGACTTTTCCCAAACAACTGCAATGAGCTTGAGTATTCCAGCCTTGACTTCGTATATTACCAAAGGTTTTTTAGCCGATGAATTCCGGGAGGTGCATCTGGTGTACAACAACTTTATTTCCGCCTTGCGGCAAGAGCCGATAAGTAAACAGCTATTGCCAATTGCCGAGTTTACGGTACAGAAATCGAACGAGTCGAAACAGACCGGCGAACGGAAAGAAGAACTGGATTTTTTGATTGAACCTTCAATTGAAGAGATACTGGATACTTTATTGTTTCATTATCTGGAAAACCAAATCCGGGATGCGGTCCTAGAAGCCGAAGCGTCGGAACATAGCGCGCGGATGCTGGCAATGAAAAATGCGACTGACAATGCCAATGAACTGGTAGGGTTGTTAACCCTTGAATACAACAAAGCCCGGCAGGAAAAAATCACCTACGAAATTGCGGATATGGTAACCGCACGACTGGCGGTAGAAGGGTAGTAAAAAATTAAGGAGTAGTATGGCAGACAATACAAAGGGCAAAATTATGCAAATTATCGGGGTTGTGGTTGACGTGGAGTTTAAAGGGAAACTGCCGGAACTGAATACGGCGCTCCTCACCACCAGTCCGACTGTGGCCGGTGGAGATTTGACCCTGGAAGTAGCGGCGCATCTCGGAGACCGGCGGGTACGGACGATTGCGCTTGCTTCAACTGATGGGCTCAGGCGGGGACAGGAAGTGGTGAATACTGGACAACCAATTACTGTGCCGGTGGGTAAGGAAATTTTAGGCCGGATGTTTAATGTCGTCGGTGATCCAATCGATGATAAACCAAAACCTCCTACTAAACTGGCCTGGCCGATTCACCGGGGAGCTCCGCAAATAGTCGACCAGGAAGTCAAACCGCAGATGCTGGAGACCGGAATCAAAGTCATTGATCTCATCGCCCCGTTTTTACGTGGTGGTAAGGTGGCTGTATTCGGTGGAGCCGGTGTCGGGAAAACCGTTTTGATTCAGGAATTTATTCGAAATATTGCGACCGTTCACGGTGGTGTCTCAGTGTTTGTCGGTGTCGGCGAGCGTTCGCGTGAGGGCAATGATCTCTGGAATGAGATGAAGGAAACCGGCGTCATCAACAAAACCGCGCTCGTTTTCGGACAGATGAATGAGCCTCCTGGCGCGCGTCTCCGGGTCGCCTTATCCGGACTTACTATGGCTGAATATTTCCGGGACGAAGAAAACCAGGATGTGTTGTTGTTCATCGATAATATTTTCCGGTTTGCGCAAGCTGGGAGTGAGGTATCAGCGCTTTTAGGCCGGATTCCCTCTGCAGTCGGGTATCAACCCACCTTGGCCTCAGAAATGGGCGCCCTGCAGGAGCGGATTACTTCAACCAAAAAGGGCTCGATTACCTCAGTGCAGGCAGTTTATGTACCGGCTGACGATTACACTGATCCGGCGCCGGTTGCCACTTTTACCCATATTGACGCGAACATTTCACTGGAACGGGCGCTCACCGACCAGGGTTTGTATCCGGCAGTTGATCCGCTCACTTCAAGCTCGCGTATTCTCACGCCGGAAGTGGTCGGCCAGGATCACTATGACGTAGCGCGCGGAGTACAGAAAGTATTACAAAGGTATAAGGAACTGCAGGATATCATTGCTATCCTGGGCATGGAAGAATTATCAGCCGAGGATAAATTGACCGTTGCCCGAGCGCGCAAAATCCAGAAGTTTTTCACCCAGCCGATGTTTGTAGCGGAGCCGTTTACTGCTAAACCGGGTAAATACGTTTCGCGTGAAGAATCCATCCGCGGTTTCAAAGAGATTTTGGAAGGTAAACATGATGAAAAGAGCGAACAGTCGTTCTATATGGTTGGGACGATTGATGAGGTGAAATAATATGTTGCAACTTGAAATTGTTACCCCGGACCGGATTGCATTTTCCAAACAAGTAGACATGGTAGTCGTGCCTTCGACCAGAGGCGCTATGGGGATATTGCCGCGACACATTACGCTCTTTGCCCAGCTGGTTGAAGGGGAACTGAAAATTAAGATCGGCAACGATGAATATTATCTGGCAATTGGTGGCGGATTTATTGAAGTGACCAAAACCAAAGTCATCGTTTTGGTAACCCGCGCTGTTAACGCTGGCGAACTTAACGAGCAAGTAATACTGACAGCGAAAGCTAAAGCCTTGGCAGCGCTGCATGAAAGACCAACCGGTGAATCACTGGCCGCGGCCCAACTGTCCTTGCGGCAAACCATCGTTGACCTGCGGATTCTCAATAAACGTAAACGCCGGACTCATTAAAAATCACAAAATAAGCTCAAATTTTACCAAAGATTTGGGTAACCATTGATGAAAGACCTAAGCTTTGCGACAAAGCTTAGGTCTATGTTGCTCCGAAGAAGTGAATAGCTGGGAAGAGATAAGCGATAAGTTGACAAGATCGCCTAAACATCGTACAGTAGGAAAAATCAAAAGATTACCCATGAACGTTGCCAACTTCATGAGTCGCCAGGTGGTGACGGTTACTCCAAAAACGCCGCTGCACGAGGTGTGGAAAATTATCTTTAAAAAACATATCCATGGATTACCGGTCGTTGATGAGCGCAAAAAACTCTTAGGAATTATTGCCGAGGAAGACTTGCTAGCTGAGTTATTTCCGGATTACAAAGACCTGGAAGAGGCGCTCGGTAAACTGGATGATGACGAACAAATTAAAGAAAAACTGAGTAAACTAAAAAAACTCACGGCTGAAAAAATCATGAGTAGACGCGTTGTTTTCACCCGCCCCGATACAGAAGTGATGCGCGCGCTGTCCCGCATGATCGTGCGCAAGGTCAGGCAATTGCCGGTGGTTGATGACGATGATCGGCTCGTGGGCATGATTTCAAAATCCGACATTTTCCGAAAACTCTTCAACCGGTGATTCTCCGATTTATGGAAAGCGCATATTTGCACTTGACTGATGGGACATCTTTGCAGGGAACAGCGTTTGGATACCACGGCGAAATGCGGGGAGAAGTAGTATTTACAACAGCCATGACCGGGTATGAGCAGTCGTTGACTGATCCCTCATTTGCAAATCAAATTCTCGTTTTCACCTATCCTTTAGTTGGTAATTATGGTGTTGCTAAACCACAGTTTCAGGATAAACATTTAGTTGCTAATTTTGAATCAGAAAAAATCTGGGCCAATGGTGTGGTGTTGTCTTCATTACCCAAGTCACCTTTCCATTATCAAAGTGTAACGTCGTTTGCTAACTGGTTAACGGAGCAAAAGATTCCCGGGATTGCCCGGATTGATACGCGCGCTCTGACTATTAAATTACGTGCACACGGAGTCCTTGCCGGAACAATTTCCCGGCAAAAAATGCGGCCACGTTCATTTACTGCCAGGTACCGGTATACAGATGTCAGTTGCAAAAAAAATGTTTCCTATCCGGCGCCGAAACCGAATACTCCCCACGTTGCTTTACTGGATTGCGGTGTCAAACACGGGATTATTCGGCAACTATTACACTTGGGAATTGCAGTGACCCGTATTCCCTGGAACGTGAATCCGTTGGACATTGGGAAATTTGACGCGGTCGTTTGTTCCAACGGTCCGGGCGACCCAAAAAACTGGGTTGAAACAGTGGCGATTATTAAAAAAATTCTCACCAAAAAAATTCCCTTCTTGGGAATTTGTCTTGGGCACCAATTATTAAGTCTCGCAATCGGCGCTGATACATACAAACTTAAGTACGGACATCGGGGAGTGAACCAGCCAGTGCAGGAGGAAAAAACACGCAAATGTTATATCACTTCTCAAAATCACGGCTACGCAGTACTAACTAAAACTATTCCCCGCAATTTTGACCGGTGGTTTACCAATTTAAATGACGGAACCAATGAAGGCATTTGTAATGATCGGGCCAAAATCTGGAGTACACAATTTCACCCGGAAGGTGAGCCCGGACCGTTTGATACAGAGTGGGTGTTTGAAAGACTATTGACTGCATAACTCACCCTTACCCTCTCTTGAGGTAAGAGAGGGTAAGGGTGAGTTATGAACCTAAATGAAACACATTCATAAAGTTCTTCTTCTTGGCTCCGGAGCCTTAAAGATCGGGGAAGCCGGTGAGTTTGATTATTCCGGTAGCCAGGCGATTAAAGCGTTGAAAGAAGAAGGTATCAAAGTTATTCTGGTTAATCCGAATATTGCCACCATTCAAACCTCCGAAGGTTTAGCTGACGAAATTTACCTGCTGCCCGTCACTCATGAATTTGTCAGTTCCGTCATTGTGAAAGAACGGCCTGATGGAATTCTGCTGTCCTTTGGGGGCCAAACGGCTTTAAATTGCGGACTGGAGCTGGCGCGGCGCGGAATTTTCAAAAAATACGACGTGAAGGTGTTAGGTACTTCAATTGCCGCAATTGAGATCACTGAGGACCGGAAACTGTTCTCAGAAAAACTCACCGCACAAAAACTGAAAACTGCACCAGGCAAAATCGTGCATTCGCTTGCCGAAGCCGAAGTATTTGCAAACAGCACAGGGTTTCCTTTGATGCTGCGAACCGGATTTGCCTTAGGCGGCATGGGTTCGGGGATTATTACCGGTAAGCGCGATCTTAGGTTGCGAGTTGCGCACGGCCTGACCCTATATCCGCAATTACTACTTGAAGAATGTCTGTCTGGTTGGAAAGAAGTTGAATACGAAGTGGTACGGGATTGTGATGATAACTGTATTACTGTCTGCAATATGGAAAATTTTGATCCGACCGGCATTCATACCGGCGAATCAATAGTGGTGGCGCCCTCACAGACACTCAATAACCACGAATACTTTTTTTTACGCACTATTGCAATCCAGGTAATTCGCGCTATTGGGGTGGTTGGTGAGTGTAATATCCAGTTTGCCCTTAATCCTGATAATGGAGAATACCGGATTATCGAAGTTAACGCTCGTTTGTCCCGTTCGTCGGCACTGGCTTCCAAAGCTACCGGGTATCCGCTTGCCTATGTGGCAGCGAAACTAGCTCTTGGTAAACGTTTATGGGAAATTCCCAATAGCATAACTGGAAAAACCACGGCTTTTTTTGAGCCGGCGCTCGATTATATCGTGATTAAAGTACCAAGATGGGACATAGATAAATTTATCCGGGCAGAGAGCACAATTGGCAGTGAAATGAAAAGTGTCGGGGAAGTCATGAGTATTGGTCGGACGTTTGAAGAAGCAATCCAGAAAGCGAGTCGGATGCTCAACGACGGGTATGCCGGAGTCATGGATAAAAACTTCACCAGAGAAACGAAACAACAATTACTAAAGCGCTTAAAAACTGCCGACACCATGCGCCTGTTTACGGTTTGCTCGGCAATCCGCGAAGGGGTAACGCTTGCGGAAATCCACCGGTTGACTCAGATTGACCATTGGTTTTTGCAAAAACTTGAAAACATAGTGACTACGTATAAGCAACTGGAACAGACTGTCCGATTAACCCGGGATTTGCTACGCACCGCAAAGCAACAGGGTTTTTCCGATTCGCAGATAGCAGATTTAACTCATTCGAATGAAGCAGCAGTTCGAACCAAGCGCCAGCAGTTGCAGATTACGCCATTTGTGAAATGTATTGATACGACTGCAGGCGAGTTTCCGGCTACCACTAATTATTTATATCTAACCTACTATGCCGATGAAAGTGATTATGTCCCGATTGCCGGTAACAAAGCAATTGTTTTAGGCGGTGGGCCGTACGCCATTGGCACGTCGGTGGAGTTTGACTGGTGTGCGGTAAATACGGTCATGACGTTACGAAAAGAAAAAATTAAAGGTATCATGGTGAACTGCAATCCGGAAACGGTTTCAACTGATTATGATATTTCCGATGTGTTATATTTTGAAGAATTGTCACTTGAGCGCGTACTCGATATTTACGAACTCGAACAGGCACCGCTCATCCTTTCAGTTGGTGGACAGATTCCTAATAATTTATCAGTCAAATTACCTCGTAGCGTACCGATTCTCGGGCCGACCCGTAAACAGATTACACAAGCTGAAGACCGGGAACAGTTTAGCCACTTACTGGATACACTTTCCATTGCCCAGCCGGCGTGGGGGAAGGCGGCAACCATTGCTGAAGCCAAAAAATTATGTGCTGCCATTGGTTATCCGGCGCTGTTGCGTCCGTCATTTGTCTTATCTGGCAAAGCCATGCGTGTATTAGATACTGAAGTTCAGTTGGTCAAATACATGCAGTATTACGCGCAGCTTTTAAAAACGCATCCGGTCCTGATTACCAGATTTCTCGAAGATTATGGTGAGTGTGATTTTGACGGCGTAGCGCGAAGTGGCGACATACTTGTCTCGGCAATTTCCGAGCACATTGAAGGTGCCGGCGTGCATTCCGGTGACTCAGCCATGATTCATCCTCCAGCCACGATGACTTTTGAAACACAGCAAGAGGTCAGCCGGATTGCCGCCAGGATTATTAAAGCATTACATCTAACCGGTCCATTTAATATCCAGTTTTTACACAACCGTGATGTACTGGTGATCGAATGTAACTTGCGCGCTTCGCGCAGTTTTCCGTTTGTCAGTAAGCTTGACGGTGTCAACTTTATTGAGGTGGCCACGCGTACCATTTTAGGTAAAAAAGTACCGCGGTTCCCCGTTCCGTTGTTGCCTTTCTACGGAGTTAAGGTGCCCCAATTTTCCCATCACAAAGTCAAAGGTGCTGATCCGGTATTAAAAGTAGAGATGAACTCTACCGGTGAGGTGGCAGCTTTAGGAGCCGATTGTTACGCAGCCTATTTGACTGCTTTGATTGCCACCGGATTTAACTCTCCGACTCGGAGGGCCGCCATGGTAACTTTAGGTGGAGAACGGGGGAAACTTGCGCTGATTAACTCCTGCCGAAAGTTGAATAATCTGGGTTTTACCTTGTATGCTACCTCTGGTACACACATGTTTCTTAAGTACAATGGAATTCATTCGGAAGTGATTGGCAAGGTATTCGAACACGACCAGCGCACGGTCATTAATTTATTACAGGAAAAAAAGATTGATTTTATTATTAATTTACCTGAACGGGGTGAGTATCAATCCACCTCAGCCAAAACCCTAAGCGACGGATATAATATCCGCCGGGCCGCCATTGATTACAAAGTGCCGGTATTTACGAACCGGGAGGCGGCTGATTTTTTTGTTGATGCGATTGCGAAGTGGCACGGTGATGCATTGCCACAGTTGTCGTTGCAAGCGTATAAAAAATTAACAGTAGTTACAAAAGGAGCGCGATGAAAAACCAAAACAATTTTTATAAATCCGATATCCTGACAGTTGACCAGTTTGACAAAAAAGATCTGCGCGCAATTACTGACCAGGCGCATAAAATGAAACAATTAGTCAAAGAAAATATATTAAAAAATAAAATTATGACCGCGCTCTTTTATGAGCCGTCATCGCGTACTTTTGCTTCGTTTATTACCGCAATGCAACGTCTGGGTGGTGGAATTATTCCGATCCAGGGTGTAGCGTATTCGTCGGTATCAAAGGGTGAAATTTTAGTCGACACGATCCGCACTTTTGCTTCATTTTCCGATATAGTCGTTCTCCGGCATCCGGAAGTTGGCTCAGCGCGACTGGCCGCGGAGTTTTGTGATCGGCCGCTTATTAACGCGGGTGACGGAGTCGGCGAACATCCGACCCAGGCTTTACTTGATTTTTTCACGATCAGTGGCCACTTTTTCCACCACCCAGACGTTGCATTGCGGTAATAAACGAAGCAAAAGTACGCGATGACGGCTCATAAAAGAGCGCGGTCATAATTTTATTTTTTAATATAT
>Ga0075643_116_pt1 | contig 34835 bp, 45 predicted proteins | sample RifGroA1_FD_68207 | JGI IMG/M metagenome (GOLD analysis project Ga0075643, IMG submission 68207) | Microgenomates (Gottesmanbacteria) bacterium GW2011_GWA1_43_11 | reverse complement strand
AATGCGGGAAATAATTAAAGCTCAGGGCGGGGACCCGGATTTTTCGCACCAGCAATTGAAGTTGCCGCCGTACCACCACGAACATACAGCGCTCACGCATGGCCAAATTACCGTCCTCAATAACCGCAGCGTTTCAGTAATCGCACGAATTTTAGGCAGTCCGACCGACCGGAAAGCCGGGATATTTTTAAATCGCAAACTGGAAGAACGATTAGACAAAGGTGATATACTGTGTACACTCTATAGTTCAGATAAATGGCGTCTGGCCGAAGCGGTTGAGACACTGAAACATTTGCCTATCTATCAACTGGAGTAAGCTGGAAACGATAACCCACGTTTCTGTTCGAGCAAATTGGGCGTTTCAAGTCACGGACTATTTAAACGACCTTTTATGCTTAAAAAAATATTCACACCCGTTCAGACTTGGTTACTTCTTAACAAACGTTGTGCCGGGTGTGGTACACCACTTGCCAAGGGAATACTCCGAAAGAAAAATAAACTAGCTATTGTTAATTGCAGATGTAACCGTCTGCCGTTGCAGACTGATGCGACACTTCAATACGTACTTGGCTACCAGTCAACAGAAAAATATATACATGACACATAAATTTATCATAAGATTTGTGGTATTTGGAATTTTACTGCTCGGATTTGTCGGTGGTGGAGTAATCTGGTGGCTGGATGCGGTGTCAGCGGTAAATCCGGGAGATGCAGAAAATAGAGTATTTGCTGTTTCAAAAGGGGAGGATATTCGGTCGCTGGCCAACCGTTTGAAAGCCGAAGGGCTGATTAAAAATCAGATTGCCTTTTTTCTCTACGTTAAGTTTGCTCAAATGGATCAAAGCATTCAGGCTGGTGATTTTCGATTGACATCGGCCATGGACATGTACGCCACCGCTCAAGCTCTCACTCACGGGAGCCTTGACATCTGGGTTACCCTTTTGGAAGGTTGGCGGATAGAGGAGATTGCGATGAAACTGGCCCAGGAACTGGCTATTCCTGAGGCGGAGTTTCTGAAAGTTGCCCGCGAAGGATATATGTTTCCTGATACGTATTTACTTCCGCGGGAGGCGACCGCATCCGGAGTGGTAGAAGTATTCGAAAAGAATTTTAATGATCGGGTAACTACGGAAATCAGACAGGGAATTGAAAATCAGGATTTGACCTTTGCTGAAGGGATAATACTCGCGTCAATCGTCGAACGTGAAGGTAAAACCGAATTGGACCGGCCGGTAATTGCCGGGATTCTTTTGAACCGGTTACGGGAACGGATGCCGTTGCAGACTGATGCGACACTTCAATACGTACTTGGCTACCAGTCAACAGAAAAAAGCTGGTGGAAAAAAACGCTCTTTAATGAAGACAAAGAAGTAAATTCACCGTTTAATACGTATGCCCATGTTGGGCTTCCACCTGCTCCGATTAGTAATCCCGGGCTTGCGGCACTGAGCGCGGTTGCTACTCCCACCGAGACTGACTACTTATATTATCTGCATGATGGGAGCGGAGTTGCGCACTACGCCAGGACTTTGGACGAACACAATGCAAATGTAAACACATATTTACAGCAATAGTTCGTGATCCGGTATCTCCCCGTAAATATCCGACAGTCCATGTACAATCATGGACATGACAAACTTAACGCTCATTACCCTTGCCTGGGAACTTTATGAGCAAGGAGTACCAAAATACATATAGCTCAAGAATTAGGAAGGCACAGAGAAACAATTGTAAGTTTGCAGACATTTTTTAGTACTTTTTTGCAAATTCTAGCTTCAAGTTGTGCAAAAAAAGTATCAATTTTAATCTGCAAACTTACAGCACGTAAGGCAACTTGCATTTTATTACCAAATGTATTACATTTCCAGATGTTATGTTAGACATACGGGCGCTGGTGTGGGATGAAGTTAATATTCCCCACATTGCCCGGCATACCGTGACTAAGGATGAAGTAGAGCAGGCATGTCGCGGCGACTACATCGTTTGGGAAGCGGACAAAGGACGATTTATGCTGGTGGGAGAAACGAGCGCAGACAGGCTGATTTCGGTAGTGCTCCACGACAAAGGCGAGGGGCGTTACTATCCCGTTACTGCTCGCTCAGCCAGCCAAAAGGAGCGCCGCCGCTACCAGAGATTGAAAGGTGGTGAAAACACAGCATGACGAACACATCTAAAAGCAAAATACCAGCGTTCAAAAGTATTCAAGAAGAGGCCGCCTTCTGGGATACGCACGACTTCACCGACTACGAAGACGAGTTTAAGCCGGTACAGGTTCACTTTGCGAAAAAAGAACGTCCAGTAACGGTACGCTTTGACCGACAGACCCTCACCCAACTCACGCAAACTGCCAGAGAGAAAGGGATGGCAACCACCACACTTATTCGCATGTGGGTACTGGAACGGTTAAAGATGGCTCAGGCGTGAGGTGTGGTCATTCACTGTTGATACGCCGTAGCCGTGCTGGGAGTCTGCAATCGGTGGAGCAGATGGGGAACTGTCAGTTCTCACAGAAATATTAACGCTTGTATCAATAAAATATTAACTCCAAAAGTGAGAATTTAGATTGTATAGTCAGTATAAGCTTATATTAACGCTTGTATCAATAAAATATTAACTCCAAAAGTGAGAATTTAGATTGTATAGTCAGTATAAGCTTTAACTCTAGTATATAACATTTTTTTGCTAATTCTGTTAATATTTTAGTGAGAACTGACAAGCAGCTAACAGTTACCTCTATGAGGATTTCCCTGGGCCAGACAATACCCATATTTTCCGCATGGGTCTCCGATGTAGAGATTTTCTCCTGCTCACCCTTGAACAAGTATATTCGCTGGAAGACGAAGATAACTGGGAGTTGATCTATCGAGAGCAATAGCAAGTTGCTCACATATGTATAATTATTAAATCAACCATGAACAGGCAACTCTTATCTTAATAGCCTATTTCTGTTATCTTGCGCCTTGTTTGGTGGTGTAGCACTTGCCATTTGGAACCCCAGTGACCGAAGACTTGAGCGTAGATGGGATGCAATGAAAAGATGCGTACAAGTAAGAATTTATCCAGATTTAACTTTCCGGGAAGGTGAGAAATGGAAAGATACCCAGTACCAAGTGCGCTTTGAGGAGGAGTTTTTGTGCCCTACATCAGAGTATTCAGCGCTTGAGGCGCTCTTGTTGGCTGATACCTATCTCAAAATGAGGGGAAAAGACTTACAATTAATCCTCACTAAATCCCCTGACGGAGTACATGTAAAGAGCATTTTGGGAAAACAAGATGGGTATGGGGGTAAGTGGGAACTACTTGCAAGCAGAGTGAAAATCACCCGATTGGTACTATCTATCAGTAGACTAACATAATTTAGCTATAAGCCTCTTTACCCCTTTTCTCTTGTCCTCAATCTGACCAAACACATGTCGCCTTCGTGCCATTGTACGACTTCACGCCAGGGTGCTTTCAATCACTCCATCACCCACATGTGAATCAGCGTGGTCGTGCCTTCCTGCTTTCTCTAGCGGCTTGGGTTAACTGGGTTAGCGTGTGCCGGTAAAACCGTACTGTCACCGGGCGTTCCTCTAGACATCAAGGAAATCAAGAAATTCAACCACAAATTCTCGTGAATAGTACTCCTGACAATGTGCCAACTTCTTTTGATTACCCCAGTTTTAATTAAATAGAAAAAAGCGTACGATAAACGTGGAGTACGCCTTTTTTTGTCGTATTTACCCACTTTCTTAAAAACTAATGCAAAGCGCAGCACATCGTCAATACTGGGGCAAAAAAGCTTCGCACCTTCCACAGCTTGATCTGACGCTTGTGCAACGGGAATCATACCAGATGTTCCTCGATCACGGCATCCGCGAACTCCTTGATGAAATTTCCCCGGTTGAAGATTTTACCGGTAAAAACTGGTCGTTGAGTTTCGGCGGTTATGTATTTGGTAAACCACCCCATACGGCCCGGGAAGCGTTGGAAAAAGGGGTGACCTATGATATGCCGCTGCGGGTTGAGGCGACTTTGACGAACAAACAAACCGGCCGCTCAATTACCCAGGAAGTGTTTTTAGGAGATATTCCGGCGGTGACGGAAAACGGTACTTTTGTCATTAACGGCATTGAACGCTGTGTGGTGAACCAGTTAGTCCGTTCACCCGGCGTTTACTTTAACGGTTCAATTGATCCGAATACCGGAAGAACTCTATTTAGCGCCGAAATCCGGCCGCTACATGGATCCTGGTTGGAATTTGCGGTTGCCAAAAATGACGTCATTTCAGTCCGGATTGACCGCCGCCGCAAATTTGTGGCCACGACGTTACTGCGAGCAATTGGCTTTGGCAGTGATGAAGAGCTGCTTAACTTGTTCAAAGCAGTTGATATTAATCCCGACCATTCGTATATCGAGATGACACTTGAGAAAGATCCGACTAAATCCCAGATTGATGCGGTGCTCGAAATTTATCGCAAAATGCGTCCTGGAGAACCGGTAGTGTTAGATAACGCCCAGGAGCTCCTGACCAACATGTTTTTTAACAGCCGTCGTTACGATCTCGGTCGGGTGGGACGGTTTAAAATGAACAAAAAGCTCGGGTTGGCAGTTGAGAATACCAATAAAAACTGGGTTTTAAATAAAGATGACATTTTGGGCGCGGTGCGCTATCTGATTGGGCTTACCAATGGGAAAGGGTATATTGACGATATTGATCATCTGGCAAATCGCCGGGTGCGTCGCGTCGGCGAGCTGGTAGCCACCAGCGCGTTTCGAATTGGTTTACTGCGGCTGGAACGGATGATTAGAGAAAAAATGAGCCTGGCTGGTTCAACCCCCGAAGATGAATTGACACCCACACAAATTGTCAACGCCCGACCGGTAATTGCGACGATTAATGACTTTTTCCGCTCGAGTCAACTTTCTACTATTCTTGATCAGACCAATCCGCTGGCTGAGGTTGATAACTTACGCCGGCTTACGGTCATGGGCAGCGGCGGTATTTCCCGCGAACGTGCTTCTTTTTCAATTCGTGATATTAATGCATCGCAGTATGGCCGGATTGATCCGGTGCGCAGCCCTGAAGGACCAAATATCGGACTGGTGACGTATTTGGCCCTCTATGCCCGGGTGAATGAATACGGATTTCTGGAAACCCCCTATAAGAAAGTAGTAAAGGAAACTAAAAATGGTAAATTACATGTCCGTCTTACCAACGAGATCGCCTATCTGGCCGCAGATGATGAACGGGAAGTTAAAATTACGCACGCGGATGTAGTACTTGACACAGACGGGTTTATTATGAATGAGCGCGTGCCGGCGCGTTACCGCGGTGATTTTATTGAAGTGTTGTCTGAACAGATTGATTACATTGATATTATTCCGCGTCAGGTGGTGGGGACATCAGCTTCCCTGATTCCATTCCTCGCCCATGATGAAGCAAACCGGGCGCTGATGGGTACGCACATGCAGTGTCAGGCAGTACCACTTTTGACTCCGCATTCGCCGGTGGTAGGAACCGGAATGGAGTCCGAGGTAGCAAGCGCGATGGGGCGTGTGGCATACGCCAAAAATGCCGGTGTTGTTTCCTATGTCGATGGGACGCACGTGGTCATTAAAACCGGGCCCAAAACCGAAGATACGTATCGGATCGAGAAATTTAAGCGCTCTGCCCAATCAACCTGTTACTCACAACGAGCGCTCGTCAAACCTGGCCAAAAAGTTAAGCCTGGCGAAATTGTTATCGATGGTCCGGCAAGCCAAAATGGCGAGTTGGCACTCGGACAAAATCTCCTGATTGCCTACATGAGTTATGACGGATTGGGTTATGAAGACGCAATTGTGATCTCCGACCGCCTGGTGCGCGATGACGTTTTGACCTCAATTAATATCGAAGAATATGAAGCTACCGTGGTTGACACAAAACTCGGACCCGAAGAAACTACGCGGGATATTCCCAACGTCGGTGAAGATGCATTACAGAATCTGGACGAAGAAGGAATTGTCGTGGTTGGCGCCGAAGTCGGTCCAAATGATATTCTGGTTGGAAAAATTGCCCCCAAAGGCGAAACTGAATTAACCGCCGAGGAACGCTTGCTGCGCGCAATTTTTGGCGAAAAAGCCCGTGAAGTCCGAGACACGTCGCTCCGCATGCCGCACGGCGAACGGGGGACAGTCATTGATATTAAAATTCTGGATCGGGAAAAAGGTGACGAGTTGGAATCTGGGGCGAACCGAAAAATTATCATTAAAGTCGCCCAAATCCGTAAAGTAGTGGTTGGTGATAAGCTCGCGGGGCGCCATGGCAATAAAGGGGTCATTTCCAAAATCGTCTCAGAAGCAGATATGCCCTATCTATCCGATGGTACACCGGTTGATATTATTATTTCCCCGCTTTCAGTCTTGTCCCGGATGAACCTGGGGCAACTTCTGGAATCCCACCTGGGAATTGCGGCGTACCGCCAGGGGTATAAAGTAGCAGTGCCGGTTTTTGAAAAAATTTCCGAGGAACGCATTCAACAGGAACTTGATAAATCTCACTTTCCCACCAATGGGAAAGTCACCCTCTACGATGGTCGTACTGGGCAAGCGTTTGAACGCACGATACTGGTTGGCGTCGGTTATATCATGAAGCTCATCCACATGGTGGAGGATAAAACCCACGCGCGCTCAACCGGTCCGTATTCACTCGTTACCCAACAGCCACTCGGTGGAAAAGCGCAAATGGGAGGCCAGCGTCTGGGAGAAATGGAAGTCTGGGCGCTTGAAGCCCACCGGGCAGCGCATACTTTGCAGGAGATGTTGACGATCAAAAGTGACGATGTGGTTGGCCGAGCTAAGGCGTTTGAAGCCATTGTCAAAGGTATCGATATTCCCGCCTCAAATGTGCCGGAATCTTTCAAAGTCTTAGTCAAGGAATTACAGGCGTTGTCACTCAATATTATTCCGACTGGAGTGGTTACGGCGCAAACAAGACTCGCCGATCTGACTGATAAAACTGAAACCAAAAAAGAAGATATTGCCGAAGCCATGGGTGCAGAATTAGTGCCAGAAGCAGGTGCAACTGAAGTTTCCAAGCCTGAACCTGAAGATGAAGCGACGGTAAAAGAAGCGTTAGTTAGTTAAGGAGATAAGATGAATAAAAAGGGCAGTTTAAGTAACATTGTCGATTTTTCCGGACTGAAAATTTTACTGGCATCGCCAGCTACCATTCGGGAGTGGTCGTATGGCGAAGTCACGAAACCGGAAACCATCAATTACCGGACACTCAAACCGGAAAAAGATGGTTTATTTGACGAGCGTATCTTCGGGCCGACCAAAGACTGGGAGTGTTTTTGCGGTAAGTACAAACGCATTCGCTACCGCGGAATTATCTGTGATAAATGCGGTGTTGAAGTCACTCAGTCAAAAGTCCGCCGGGAACGGATGGGGCATATTACACTGGCTGCACCCGTTGCCCATGTTTGGTTTTTCAAAGGCGCTCCCTCAAAACTATCACTACTACTTGATATTACCCCGCGGGCTTTGGAAAGCATTATTTATTTTGCGCAATACCTGGTGATTTCAGTTGATGAGAAAGAAAAAGAAGCGGTCTTAAAAACATTTGATAAGCGGGTTGAAGAAAAAAAGAAACAGATGCTTGAAGATCTAGCCCGCGCCAGAAAACAACTTGAGAAAGAATTTCAAGAAGAACGGGTGGCACTTAAAGCTCGCATCAAGTCAAAAGAAGAACGCGATGTAGCGCTTACCGAAATTCAATTGAAAGAAAAACAGCGGCTTTCTGAGCTTGAGAAACAGGCTACCAAGGAAGAAGGCAAAGGACAGGAAGTCCTCGAGGCCTTAATGAGTCTGGTTAAGTCAATTAAGACGCTGACGATTCTTTCCGAAGATGAATATCTGAAGCTGCATGAGTATAAAGCGGGCGGATTTTTCACCGTCAGCATGGGCGCAGAAGCGCTACTCCAGGTAATTAAAACGATTGAGCTTGACAAGCTGGCCTCACAACTGCGGGAAGAAGTGCAAAAAACTATCGGACAACGGCACATTAAAGCCACCAAACGGTTGCGGATCGTCGAAAGCGTCAAAAATGCGGTGATTGATCCATCCTGGATGATACTAACGGTATTACCGGTAATTCCTCCGGATTTGCGTCCCATGGTGCAGCTGACCGGCGGCAGGTTTGCGACGAGCGACTTAAATGATTTGTATCGCCGGGTGATTAACCGCAATAACCGGCTCAAACACCTGATTGATCTCGGAGCCCCGGAAATTATTTTGCGCAATGAAAAACGCATGCTGCAGGAAGCGGTTGATTCGCTCATTGATACGACCCAACGACCCACCTCACGGGTGATGACCAAAGCTTTGCGTTCACTTTCAGATATGTTGCGTGGTAAACAAGGCCGTTTCCGGCAAAATCTTCTGGGTAAGCGCGTCGACTACTCGGGTCGTTCAGTGATTGTGGTCGGGCCGGAATTGAGTCTTGGTCAATGCGGATTGCCCAAAGAAATGGCTTTAGAAATGTTTAAGCCGTTTGTACTGCGTGAACTGATTGCGCGCGGTTTGGCTCCCAATGTGAAGTCAGCCAAAAACGTGCTTGAACGCAGAGACCCGGAAGTATTCGATTTCCTGGAAGAAATAACCAAAAATCATCCAGTACTTCTCAATCGGGCACCCACACTTCACAAACTGGGAATTCAGGCATTCATGCCAATTCTCATCGAAGGCGCTGCAATCCGGATTCATCCATGTGTCTGTGCCGGCTACAACGCTGATTTTGATGGTGATCAGATGGCAGTACATATTCCACTTTCCAAATCCTCACAGGAAGAAGCGATTAGTCTCATGATGCCGGTCAATAATCTTTTGAAACCTGCAGACGGAGCGCCGATCACGGTGCCAAATAAAGACATGGCGTTGGGTTGTTATTATCTGACGACGATTGATCCAAATCTTGAAAATAAACCCGAGGCAGAACTGCCGATTGTCAGTGATGAGGCAGAAGCAATTTTGGCGTCACAGACCAATAGCTTGAGCTTACGGGAGCCGATCCGGGTGCGAATCAATAAAAAACTCACGACCACAACCGTAGGGCGGATTCTTTTCAACGAAATTCTGCCTGTCGAACTCAGGTTTTTCAACGAACCGGTAAAAGCCGCAACGATTAAACAGATTATTACCAAAGCGCTTGATCTCGTGACCAAAGAAGAAGTAGCGCATTTGATTGATGATATTAAAAACCTAGGTTTCAAGGGGGCGACCATTTCCGGAGGTATTTCACTTTCCGTATTTGACAACGAGATGATTCCACATAAAAGTGAAATTATTGCCGCGGCGGAAAAACGGGTCAGTGAAGTCGAACAGAATTACCAGCAGGGTTTAATTACGCTTGAAGAAAAACGCCGGCTCGCCAATGAAATCTGGATTGAAATTACCGAAACTATTGCCGATGAAACCTGGGCCCGGCTCTCAAAAGACAATCCGGTCCGGATTATTATTGAATCAGGTGGAGCCCGGGCTTCGAAAGATCAGTTGAAGCAACTGGCGGCCATGCGCGGACTGGTGGTTGACCCGCTCGGAAAAATTGTTGAATTGCCGACCAAATCAAATTTCCGCGAGGGACTGTCAATTTTTGAATACGTCACCTCCACCCGGGGGTCACGTAAGGGTTTGACTGATTCGGCGCTCAAAACTGCTGATGCCGGGTACCTGACCCGCAGACTGGTTGACGTATCGCACGACGCAATTATCCGGCTTGAAGACTGTCAGACCACTGACGGCGTAGAATTTAACCGCGATGATGCACGTCAGGCTACGTTTGCTTTACGTATTTTAGGGCGGATTCTAGCCGAAGCCGTAATCAAGCCAAAATCAAAAAAAGTCCTGTGCGAGGCCGGTGTTGAAGTCACCCAGGAAATCGTTGACCTATTTGAAAAAGAGGAGGTAGAAACCATTATGGCCCGGTCGCCGCTAACCTGCAAAGCGCGCTATGGGTTATGCGCCACCTGTTATGGGAAAGATTTTTCTTCCCGCAAGCGCGTGGAAATTGGCGTACCGGTAGGTATTGTGGCGGCCCAGTCAATTGGCGAACCGGGTACACAGCTCACCATGCGGGTGCGTCATGCCGGGGGAATTGTCGGACTTGATGTGACGCAAGGACTACCCCGGGTTGAAGAGTTATTTGAGGCGAGAACTCCCAAGGCGCTTTCTCCAATTGCCGAAATAGCAGGTAAGGTGGAAATTGTTGAAAAAGAAGACGGTCGCCTGGTCCGGATTAAAAGCATCGGTATTAAGCCGGCTGAAGAGCGTGAGTATTTGATTCCGGCAACCAGCGAATTCCTGGTTAAAGAGGGAGATCTGGTCAGTGTCGGGCAGCAGCTGGCAAGCGGTTACCTGGATGTGAAAGAAGTGTTGAAGGTGCGCGGACTGCGCGGTGCCCAGCAGTATCTCATCAATGAAATCCAGAAAGTGTATGAGTCGCAGGGAATTCCCATTAACGACAAACATTTTGAAGTCATTGTCCGCAAAATGAGTGACAAAGTCCGGATTGAAACGAGCGGAGACACGACACTTTTGCCTGGCGAACTCGTTGACAAACTGACGTTTGAAGAAGAAAATGCCCGGGTCTTGGCCGAAGGCGGAGAGCCGGCTACGGCTCAAGTGGTTATTTTAGGCGTGACCCGCGCTTCACTCTATACCGAATCATGGTTATCAGCCGCCTCATTCCAGGAGACTACGAATGTGTTGACTGACGCCTCAATTGCCGGAAAAGAAGATAATCTTGTCGGACTTAAAGAAAACGTGATTATTGGCCGTCTGATTCCGGTGAGTATGGATCGGGCCAGGCTTGAGTAAGATTGAAGATTCAGTTATAATTAGCCATATAGCCATACATTTTCGAGACGATAGATGATAGAGCATGGAAGATTGTGGTAGAGAATCGAGGATAGAAGATTGAGGTTTTCTATTTTCAATTTTCTACCTCCGACTCCCATTTTCTATATTCCATCATCTACCGCCAAATACATAAGACTATGCCAACCATCAATCAACTGATTCGTAAAGGAAGAAAAACACCGGCCCGCAAAGTTAAGGCGGCGGTTTTGCGCCGGTTTTATAATGCCAAGGATCGCGTCACCAAAACCATTCCGGCGCCGCAAAAGCGCGGAGTTGTGACTTTGGTTAAAACCATGACGCCCCGGAAGCCAAATTCAGCTCTCCGAAAAGTGGCTCGGGTGAGATTATCCAATAAAATTGAAATTACTGCCTATATTCCGGGTATTGGACACGAACTAAATGAGCATGCAATTGTGATGGTCGAAGGCGGTAAAGTGCAGGATTTGCCAGGAGTAAAATACCACATTGTGCGCGGAAAATACGACACGTCGGGAGTTGCAAATCGCAAGCAGGGTAGATCCCGCTATGGCGCGAAAAAGTCTGGTGCAGTAGCTCCTGCAGCTCCAAAAGCCGCAGCGAACTTTTAATTAAGCGAAGCACACATGGCCAGGTAGTGATCCCGCATCACTATTTGGAAAATTATAAAAATGATGTGCGGGACTACTATCTGGTATGGCACGTTCAAGAAAAGTTATTCGAAAAAAAATCATCGAAGCCGATCCGTTATACGGAAATCGGTTGGTGGCCAAATTTACCAATAAACTGATGCGGGATGGAAAGAAATCAGTTGCGCAGAGCGTAGTCTACAAAGCATTTGAAATCATTAAAGCCAAAGGTCATGACCCGGCCAAACTGTTTGAAACTGTGCTTGCAACAGTCAGCCCGCGCATGGAAGTTCGCCCAAGGCGGATTGGTGGCGCTTCCTATCAGGTACCGACTGAAGTCCGAGGTGAACGGCGTAACTCTTTGGCCATCCGCTGGATCCTGACTGCGGCCAAAGCCCGTTCAAACAAAGAATACCATACGTTTGCGGAAAAACTGGCAGCGGAATTTCTGGATATTGTTGAAGGCAAAGGCGAAGCGATTCGCAAACGCAATGCCATGCATAAAACCGCCGAATCCAACCGCGCCTTTGCCCATTTCAGGTGGTAAAAGCAACTTTTAATTAAGCGAAGCACACATGGCCAGGTAGTGATCCCGCATCACTATTTGGAAAATTATAAAAATGATGTGCGGGACTACTATCTGGTATGGCTCAACAGCAGCAATCAATTGTTACCAAAGACCGCAATGTTCCACTCGATAAAATCCGTAACATCGGGATTATTGCCCACATCGATGCCGGAAAAACCACCACGACTGAACGTATCCTGTTTTACACTGGCCGCACCTATAAAATCGGTGATATTGACGAAGGTACGACCACCATGGACTGGATGGATCAGGAGCGGGAACGCGGTATAACGATCGTTTCAGCGGCTACGACCACCTTCTGGAAAGATACACGTATCAATATTATCGATACTCCAGGACACGTTGACTTTACCGCCGAAGTTGAACGGTCACTGCGTGTACTGGATGGTGGCGTAACGGTACTTGACGCGGAAGAAGGCGTACAATCGCAGTCAGAAACGGTTTGGCACCAGGCTGACAAATACCATGTGCCGCGGATTTGCTTTATCAACAAAATGGATAAGGTCGGGGCCGACTTTCGCCATACTATCAAGATGATCGAAGAGCGTCTGGGGGTCAAAACCGCGGTCATGGTCGTGCCTATGGGGAGTGAATCAACCTACAAAGGCAATATTGATTTACTCACCCGCAAAGTTCTGGTATGGGGAAGCGATGAATTGGGCGCCAAGTTTGACGTCTCAGATGAGATTCCAGCTGAATACAAAGAAGAAGTCGAAACCTCGCGCGCGGCCCTTATTGAGCGGATTGCCGAAACTGACGATACGCTACTTGAAAAATACTTAAACGGTGAGGAACTTTCAATTGATGAACTTAAGGCAGGCTTACGCAAAGCCACGATTGCCTACAAACTGGTCCCAATTTATGCCGGCACGTCACTTCGTAATAAAGGTGTGCAACCGCTTTTGGATGCTGTCGTTGACTATTTGCCATCGCCCAAGGATTTAGGCCACATTGAAGGTGTTGATCCGAAAGACGAAACCAAAAAGCTTACCCGCAAACTTATCAATGAAGAATCATTTTCAGGTCTGGCTTTTAAAATTCAGATTGACCCGCATGTGGGTAAACTGACGTACGTCCGGATTTACTCCGGCACGGTCAAATCAGGTTCCTATGTCTACAATCCGAATAAAGGCGTTAAAGAGCGGGTCGGCCGGATTCTCCTCATGCATGCGAATAAACGCGAGGAAATTGATGAGGCGTATGCCGGCGAAATTGTGGCCTTAGTCGGGGTTAAAGATACGGTTACTGGTAATACCGTATGTGATGAAAGTCATCCGATTGTGCTTGAGAAAATTACCTTCCCGGATCCGGTCATTTCACTGGCAATTGAACCAAAAACCAAATCCGATCAGGAAAAAATGGGGTATGCCTTGCAGCGGCTGTCTGAAGAAGACCCGACCTTTAAAATTAAAACCAATATCGAAACCAACCAGACGATTATCTGGGGCATGGGCGAACTGCACCTGGAGATACTGGTGGACCGAATGAAGCGGGAGTTTAAAGTTGATGCTAACGTCGGTGCTCCTCAGGTAGCTTACAAAGAAACGATTCGCAAACTGGTGGAAGCGGAAGGTAAGTATATCCGCCAGTCTGGAGGTCGAGGTCAATATGGTCATTGTCTCATCCGTCTGGAACCAAAAGCCAGAGGCGAAGGCTACGAATTTGTCAATCAAGTGAAAGGTGGCGCTATCCCCAATGAGTTTATTCCGGCAGTTGATAAAGGCGTGCGGGAAGCAAAAGAAAATGGGGTGATTGCCGGTTACCCGATGGTTGATTTCAAATGCACACTTTACGACGGGACCTACCACGATGTTGACTCATCTGAAGTTGCGTTCAAAATAGCCGGCTCAATGGCATTCCAAAGCGGAGCCAAACAGGCTGATCCGGTGCTTCTGGAGCCGATTATGAAGGTCGAGGTCACGACTCCCGATGAATACATGGGAGACGTGATTGGTGACCTCGGAGCCAAACGGGCGCAGATCATGGGCTCACAGAAACGCGGCACCGTGACTGTAATTTTGGCCCTGGTGCCGTTATCCGAACTATCCGGGTATGCCACCCAACTCAGAAGCATGTCCAAAGGCAGGGCGACTTACTATATGGAACCGAGCCACTATCAGGAAGTGCCCAGGCAGATTCAGGAGAAGATAGTTAGCGCAAAAGTAGCTTAAGAGCCGTTGCTATAGATAAAAGTGGCCTGATCTGGCAATCTATTGCGAATCGAGCCTGACTTATGTTAGAATTCTAAGTACATAAGCTTGACAATACAACAATAAAACAATTTGAGAATAGTTTTGTTAAATTGTTATATTGCTGAATTGTTGATTAAAATTTATTAAGGAGGAAAACTCATATGGCAGACCAACAAAAATTTAACCGCAATAAAACCCACGTCAATATTGGTACCATTGGTCACGTTGACCACGGTAAAACTACGTTAACTGCCGCAATTACCCAGACGCTCGCCAAAAAAGGCTGGGCCACAGCCAAAAAATATGAAGATATTGATAACGCACCGGAAGAACGGGCCCGGGGTGTCACGATCAACATCCATCATGGTGAATACGAGACCGCCACCCGCCACTATGCGCATATTGATGCGCCGGGGCACGCTGATTATGTCAAGAATATGATTACCGGAGCCGCGCAAATGGACGGCGCTATTCTGGTGGTTTCAGCGCCCGATGGCCCCATGCCGCAAACCCGGGAACACATTCTGCTTGCACATCAGGTCAACGTGCCGGCAATTGTGGTATTTTTGAACAAAGTCGACATGGTACAGGATCCGGAACTTCTGGATCTCGTTGAGATGGAAGTTCGCGAACTTTTGACCAAGTACAAATATCCGGGCGACAAAGTTCCGATTGTTCGCGGGAGCGCACTTAAAGCTCTTGAAGGCGACGAAAAAGCTCAGGAAGCGATACTGGAACTGATGAAAACCGTGGATGAGTATGTGCCGACACCAGTCCGTGACCTTGATAAACCGTTCCTGATGCCGATTGAAGACGTCTTTTCCATCAAAGGCCGGGGTACAGTCGTGACTGGCCGGGTGGATCGGGGTCGCGTCAAGGTCAATGACACGATTGAGATCATTGGTATCAAAACCACACAATCTACCGTCGTTACTGGAGTCGAAATGTTTAAGAAAATTCTCGACGAAGGTCAGGCTGGAGACAATGTTGGAGTGCTTCTGCGCGGAGTTGAGAAAGACCAGGTCGAGCGCGGACAAGTATTGGCGAAACCAGGTAGCATCAAACCGCACACCGAATTTGAGGCTGAAATCTATGTTTTGGCTAAAGAAGAGGGTGGACGCCACACGCCATTTTTCACCGGATACCGGCCGCAGTTTTACATCAGAACTACTGACGTAACCGGAGAAGTGACGTTGCCGCAGGGAGTCGAAATGGTCATGCCCGGCGATAACATCAAATCCACGATCAAGCTGATTGTGCCGGTAGCACTCGAAGAAGGTTTGCGCTTTGCTATTCGCGAAGGTGGCCATACAGTTGGAGCAGGTGTAATCACGAAAATAATTGCTTAAAGATTAAGACGATAGACGATAGAGCGTAGACGATGGTAATAGAGGGTAGAATGTTGAGGATAGATTTTTCTATTTTCGATCTTCTACTTTCTATGCCTATCTTCTATTTTCGACCATCTATCGTCTAATAATTAATAGAACCTTAATAAGGAAAACGTATGCCAAAAGGACGGATTCGAGTTAGACTCAAAGCCTATGATGCACGGATCATTGATTCGTGCTGTCAGCAAATTCTCGATACGGCAATACGGACCGGCGCCAAAGTCGTGGGTCCGGTGCCGCTTCCTTCCAACCGGCAAAAGTTTTCCGTCCAGCGTTCGCCCTTTACTGACAAAGATTCCCGTGAAGACTTCATGATCAAAACCCACAAACGGCTGATTGATATCGTTTCTCCGACCGACAAAACCATTGACCAGCTCATGCACCTCGAACTGCCTGCGGGAGTTGATATTGAGATCAAGATGTAAAGATTATTCTTTATTCTGAAAATTCTGAAAGGAAAATTTATATGGGAAATGCAAAAGAGCAGGAAAAAAAACGAGTCGATTTGGGATTAGAAAAACTGCAACCCTTTTTGCAACCCGGAGAAATATTTCTAACTAATGCTGGGAATCGAAAACTCAGGGGAGATTTCGATAATATGACTGCACATGAAGTAGTATCTCTCGTTAAGAGGAACTGGCAGGTATTCTTCGGTGAGAATAATCCCCCAAGCCTTTAATATTTATGGTGAGCTAATTAGGGGAATGTCATCAGTTGTGGTTAAACCAAAAGAACATCCTACTGTTAAAAGTTAAATTTACGATTAAGCTGGAGTAGGTTTACAACCTGATCCAGAGTATTTTTTTAAGTACTTCTCGTAACAATCCCTCCTGCCCCAAAATACACCTGCCGATTTAACTAGATACAAGTTGAAAACGGTGAAATTAGAGCAGGCATTCCACTGAGTAAGTCTGTGGGTTCACGTATCACTAGCCAGCAGGAAGTTTACGCTGAAACACTTGATACTGATACGTTGTCGGTTACAATTCGTGAACACACATGGCCTGAAGATCAGCGAATTGTTTGGTATGTTAATACAAGTGGAGTTGAGTGGGCTTGGTTGAGGACAGCGCCATTTGCCGCACGTGCACTTCCGCTTACTTCACAAGCAGGACAAAATGGACATAATGGAAAAGATAGTTACCTTGAGAAAGCTTTTGAGTTACTGAGATCCTTTCCACAAACTTACAACTTAATCCAAACGCGGAGAGCAAAGGGTAGCTTGAGAGTTAGCTGCGAACCTGATATACTATCCGTTAACTCATGAGATACTTTGCGTCTCACAAGTAAACAGAGCAAAAGTCTCGGTAGAAGTCCCAACGACCTCAACCGGGGTCGTTTTTGTTGTTGATTCAGCATTTACTATGATTACTACCTTTTTTGGCAAAAAACTTACCTCACACCGGGTGTTTACCGAAGCCGGCAAAAGTATTCCGGTCACGGAAGTGCTCGTCACACCGGGTATGGTCGTGCAGGTCAAAACCAGCGGAAAAGATGGTCTTGATAGCCTGCAAGTAGGTTTTGACTGGAACCTTAAAAAAGCCAATCAACCCCTGAGCGGACATCTTAAAAAGACGGGTCAGACTGAAAAGCTGCCCCGTTTTTTACGGGAAATACGAGTTGCCGGAGAAGACCTGAAGCTTGAACCCAAAGCGGAAATTTCAGTTGATCAGGTGTTTAAAGTCGGAGATCGCGTTAAAGTCACGGCACTAGCTAAAGGTAAAGGTTTTCAGGGTGGCGTCAGGCGTCACGGATTCCGCGGCGGTCCACGTACCCATGGTCAATCAGACCGCGAGCGAGCGCCGGGTTCAATTGGCCAAACTACCACCCCAGGTAGGGTCTACAAGGGTAAACGGATGGCTGGACGCATGGGTGGGAGCCAGAAGACGGTTACCGGTCTGACAGTTACCGGTATTGATTCAGCTACAAATCAGATGCAAATCAAAGGTTTGGTTCCCGGTGCACGTGGAGCATTTGTGAAAATTAGCAAACAAAACACCAGGTAGTGAATTTTCGATAGAAAATGGTTTACCTGGTTAAATAAACCTTATGAGTATAAAAAGTATTTTTTTAAGAACAGATTTTTGATTCATTTTCTTTGAAAAAGATCGAAAATCTACTACCTGGTATGCCAAAGACGACCAACACTACTAAAAAAGTAACCAAAACAGCAGTTAAAGCAGCTGTTAAACCGAAAGTTGTTACTATTAAAAAAGTGGCCAGTGGTTTTTCACTGCCGACGTTTTCGGTTACCGGCGAAGCCAAAGCCGAAAGTGCAGTACCGAAACTCATGGAAAAGGCAGTGGCAAATGCACAGATTTTACAGGCAATTCGTGTCTACCAAACCAACCTGCGTCAAGGGACGGCTTCGACCAAAACCCGAGGCGAAGTCACCGGTTCAACCCGCAAAATTTACCGGCAAAAAGGGACGGGCAGAGCCAGACACGGCGCTATCACCGCCCCTATTTTTGTCGGTGGCGGAATTACCTTTGGACCAAAACCCCGGCACTTTGAGTTATCATTACCGCAAAAGATGCGGCGGCAGGCGTTTGCGTCAGTTTTGTCAGACCGGATAAAAGACAAAGCCGTCAGCGTGCTGTCCGGTGTTGATAAAATCAGCGGCAAAACCCGGGACATGCACAAGTTTCTGGAAAAGACAAATTTACTTGATAAAAAAGTATTATTTGTATTTGGACCCAAAATGAAAAAAGCCATTCAAGCGACACGCAATCTGCCGCTTGTGACACTGCGCACTGCGGAGAGCCTGTCGCTACTTGATCTTCTGACCCATGAACATGTAATTGCCGCAGAAGACGCGGCTAAAGCACTCTGGTTGCGGCTTGAAGCCGGAATGAAAAAAAGCGTATGACTGTCATAATTAGACCAATTATTACTGAAAAATCGTTGCAACTGGCACAAAAGGGTTGGTATACGTTTCAGGTGGCGAAGCAAAGTCATAAAGTGCACGTAGCGCGGGCGGTAAACGAGCTGTACAAAGTAAAAGTGCTTGACGTCCGGTCGATTACCGTGCCTGGTAAAGAGATGAAAACCGGCCGCAAGCGGACGGTAAGAAAAACTAGCGCCTGGAAAAAAGCGCTCGTAAAGTTGGCGAAAGAACAGACCATTGCTGTATTTTCAACAGGTGAAAAGAAATAATGCTATGCAATTAACGAATAAAGAACCAGAAAAAAAACTGACCTATATCCTTCCCAAAAGATCGGGACGGGATAATACCGGTCAGGTATCAATCCGCCATCAGGGTGGTAGGAAAAAACGTTACTATCGGATGATTGACTTTCGCCGGGACAAAGATGGGGTAGCAGCGCGGGTTGATGCGATTGAATACGATCCAAACCGCAATACTAGAATTGCACTTTTAATTTATACTGACGGCGAAAAACGCTATATTTTAGCTCCAGACAAAGTCAATGTCGGTGACGTATTACATACTGGAGCAAAGGCCGAGATTAAACCGGGAAATACACTGCCGCTTAATCTGATTCCCGTTGGTACTGCCGTCCACAACCTAGAACTGATCCCAGGCAGGGGTGCCAAGACAGTGCGTTCAGCTGGAAGTGCTGCGGTAGTTCTCGCCAAAGAAGGAGAATGGGTGCAGGTGCGGTTTCCCTCTGGTGAGGTACGGCGTTTTATTGGTGAATGCAAGGCTACCATTGGACAGCTGGGTAATGTAGAATGGCGACACCAGAAATTGGGTACAGCCGGTCGGGCGCGCCGCATGGGACTACGTCCTGAAGTACGCGGAACAGCACAGAACCCACGGACTCATCCGCACGGCGGTGGAGAAGGTCGCAGTGGTATCGGTCTGGTTTCACCAAAGAGTCCATGGGGCAAGCGCACTTTGGGTAAACGGACCCGCAAACCGAATAAATACAGTACAAAATTTATTGTTTCCAGAAGGAAAAAATGACACCGTAGTGTCATCCCGAGGCGTTTCCCGCCGAGGGATCCCCTGCGTAAAAAAGAAATATTAATTATAAACTATGAGTCGATCAAGTAAAAAAGGTCCGTATATAGATCCGCGTATCCTAAAAAAGGTGCGCGATTTAAATGCAGTCGGACAGAAAAAGCCGATCAAAACCTGGTCACGTGCGTGCCAGATTGCGCCTGAATTTGTCGGGCACCGGTTTTTAGTCCACAACGGCCGGGCGTTTATCGAAGTGTTTGTATCAGAAGATATGGTTGGTCACCGGTTGGGTGAATTTGCACTTACCCGTCTGTTCCGTGGACATGGACAAATGACGAAACGGGTACTAGAAAAGACGTAAAAAATATATGGAAGTACAAGCAATCAGCCGTTATATTCGGATTTCACCGAGAAAAATGCAACTTCTTGCTCGCGAAGTTCATTCTATGGCGCCTGCAACAGCCGCGAGCATGCTTACCCATCTCAATAAAAATGGCGCGCAGGCACTCAAAAAACTGATTGAGTCAGCACTCACCAACGCAAAAGTCAAAGAATTGCAAGCGGCGCAACTTAAATTTAAACACATTGAAGTAGTATCAGGGGGAGCCATGAAACGGTTTCGGGCAGTTTCCCGGGGGATGGCACATACCTATAAAAAACGGATGAGTCATGTGAGAGTGGTTTTGACCGATGAAAAAGCAGTTGCAGCAAAAGACGCTACTCCTAAAACAGGAGTCATAAAGGAGAAAAAGTAAAACGTATGGGACAAAAAGTAAATCCATTTGGTTTTCGTCTCGGTCCACTTTATAGCTGGAGTTCCCGTTGGTTTGCAGATGGCAAGCGGTACAAGCAGTTGTTATTTGAAGACGTAAAACTACGTGAAACGTTACAAACACGGCTTAAATCAGCGGGCCTGTCCCGAATTGAAATCGACCGGTCAATTAACAAAGTTGATGTGACTATTTACGTTACGCGACCCGGTGTCGTCATTGGGCGGGGTGGTACCGGACTGGAAGATTTAAAAAAGTTCATCACTAAATTTTTAAGTAAACAAAAAAGCACTACACCGCAAAAAATTGAGCTGAAAGTGGAACCGGTAAAAGAGCCAAATCTGGATGCGCAGATTGTCGCCACCAATATTTCAGACCAGTTAATTAAGCGCTTGCCTCATCGTCGGGTGATCAAGCAGTCAATTGAACGGGTGATGAATGCTGGAGCCAAGGGAGTCCAGATTCAACTGGCCGGCCGGATTGCTGGAGCGGAAATTTCCCGCCGGGAAAAATACAAACAGGGTACGATTCCACTTTCGACAATTCGGGAAGAAGTGGATTACGCTTCAATCCCGGCGCTGACTAAATCAGGATATATCGGTATTAAAGTCTGGATATGTAAAAAATCGTAAAACTTTATGTTGACACCAAAACGAACAAAATATCGAAAAAGCTTTCGGGGTAGCCGCGCCGGTATGTCCATGCGGGGAGCTGAAATCAATTTTGGCGAATTCGGGATGAAGGCCTTAAGTTCGGGTTGGGTCAGCAGCAAGCAAATTGAAGCGGCACGCCGAACCCTGACTCATTATACGAAACGCGGCGGCCGGATCTGGATTCGGATTTTTCCGGACAAGCCGATTTCAAAAAAACCTTTGGAAACACGCATGGGTGGAGGTAAAGGCGACATTGCCGAATACGTCGCCGTCGTCAAACCAGGCCGGATTTTATTTGAAATGGGGGCAATTCCGCGGGAGACAGCGCAAGAAGCTATGCGTCTCGCCGCAGCCAAATTACCGGTTAAAGTGAAATTTCTTTCGCGTGAAGAAGTATGACCAGGTAGTGACCCCGCATCACTATTTGGAAAATTATTAAAAGATGTGCGGGACTACTACCTGGTATGAAAACAAACGAGCGTAAATCATTACATGGGAAATCACGGGAAGAGTTGCAGAAAGAACTCAAATCAAAATTAAGTGAGTTAACCAAAACGCGGATTGAGCGATTTGAAAAACAGAATAAAAACACTCGTTTAGAACGGGTATTGCGGGTTGATATTGCCCGGATTCGGACCGTATTACAAGAGTTAACACGCCAGGAGAAAAAAGTATGAAAAAATTGACGGGAACAGTAGTTACCAATCAAATGACCAATGCGGTAGTTGTTGCCGTGCGCAAGGTCTGGCGTCACCCGTTATACAAAAAAGTGGTGGAACGCACCAGCCGGATCAAAGCCCACACTGATGAAAAGTTAACTGTTGGAGATGTGGTGACTCTAGTTCCCACCCGGCCACTATCAAAACAGATTCATTTTAAAGTCGGCGAAGTAGTTACCGATACGAAAACAAAAACATAACTATATGATTCAGTTACGAACTTTATTAACAGTCGCAGATAACACCGGAGCCCGGGAAATTTCGGTAATTCAGGTCTATGGCGGATCAAAGCGGAAATTCGGTTACATTGGCGACGTTGTAAACGCAGTGGTTAAAAAAGCTGATCCGTACGGCACCGTGAAACGGCACGAAATGGTTAAAGCGGTGATTGTGCGCACGCGCAAAGAGAAACGGCGCTCAGACGGTTCATATATTCGTTTTGATGACAATGCAGCCGTAATTATTGATACGGCCAAGGACAAAAATCCGCGCGGCACCCAGGTGTTTGGACCGGTAGCTCGGGAATTGAAAGAATTAGGCTTTAATAAAATCGTGTCCATGGCTGACGAGGTCTATTAACTATGACCAGGTAGTGAAACTTCGATAGTGCGTTGCACCGGATCGAAATACTCACGCTTGGAAAATAAAACTTTTAAAAAAAAGTAGAATAAAATTTTTTGTTAAAAAATCGAAGTTCTACTACCTGGTATGAAAATTAAAAAGGGCGATGAAATTATGGTTACCGGAGGCAAAGACCGGGGCAAACGGGGAAAAGTCGAAACCGTTTTGACCAAAGAAAGCGCGGTTGTGGTTCCGGGGTTAAATGTTTTTAAACGTCATATGAAAAAGCGCGATGCGCAAAATCCGGGTGGCATTGTTGACATCCCCCGTGCGCTTCCCTTAGCCCGGGTGGCTTTGATTTGTCCGAAGTGCAAAAAACCGACCCGAGTGGGATTTCAAGCTGCCGGAAAAGAAAAACACCGGATTTGCAGTAAATGTAAACAGCTTATTTGAAGTATACCAGGTAGTGAATTTTTGATAGAAAAAGCTTTATACCTGACAAATTGATTACATATATATAATTTAATTTTCATTGAGGAGTCTGATTTTTAAATCTTTTCTGGAAGAAAAATCAAAAATCTACTACCTGGTATGTCATTACTTGACCAATACAATTCAACCATTAAACCTGAGCTCAAAAAAGAGCTGGGGATTGCAAACCTGCTGGCAGTACCGAAACTTACCAAAATTGTAGTGAATGTGGGTTTGGGTGAGGCACTGGCTGACCGCAAACTGCTGGATAAGGTGGCGGAGCAGCTGGCAGTGATTACCGGTCAAAAGCCGCTTGCCACCACTGCCAAAGTCTCAATTTCCACGTTTAAACTGCGGGCAGGAGAAAAAATTGGGTTAAAAGTTACCTTGCGGGGAAAGCGAATGTATGAATTTTTGGAAAAATTGATTAGAATTGCACTTCCGCGGGTGAGAGACTTCCGCGGAATATCAATGCGCGGGTTTGATAACCAGGGGAATTATAGTCTGGGTATCCGGGAGCAGATAATTTTTCCGGAGATTGAGTATAGTGCAATTGATAAAATCAGAGGGCTTGAGGTGACGTTTGTGACTACTGCCATTGACCGCAAGCAGGCACTTGCGCTTCTTAAGCATTTTGGCATGCCGTTTGAAAAGGAGGAAAGTTCAAAACTCAGAACACAATGACCAGAACACATCCGCCAGCCGGCGGATTGGTTATTGAGATTTATGATTCGGAATTTTTAATATATGGCAAAAACATCTGACATAGTTAAATTTAAAAAACCACAAAAGTTTACCACCCGCAATCGTAACCGTTGCGCTTTGTGCGGTCGTTCGCGGGGCTACATGCGAAAATTCGGGATCTGTCGCCTGGACTTTCGCCGGCTTGCACATAAAGGAGAATTACCAGGAGTAGTAAAAGCATCGTGGTAAAAAAATATGACAACGAGTGATCCAATTGCAGACATGTTAACGCGTATCAAGAACGGTTATCTGGCACGTAAGGAGACGGTTGAAGTGCCTTATAGCCGGTTTAAGGCGGCGCTCGCAAAATTACTTGCCCGCTACGAATACGTGGGAGAAGTTTCTCAGACAAACAATCAGCGGACATTTACAATTACCCTGCGTTACAAACAGGGAGAGCCGATGATGACTGAAATAAAGCGAGTCAGCAAACCCGGTCTTAGACGTTATTTAAGCGTTCGGGATCTGGAAGCGGTGAAACAGGGATTAGGATATTTAGTCCTGTCAACGCCCAAAGGATTAAAAACGCATATTGATGCCCGCAAAGAGCGGCTGGGTGGAGAAGTTATTTGTAAGGTGTGGTAACCAGGTAGTGAATTTTCGATAGAAAATAGCTACATTGGTTTACCTTGATACAACTAACAAATAGTATTTTTTTTAAAAAAAGGAGCGATTTTTGATTTTCTTCTGTAAGAAATCGAAAATCTACTACCTGGTATGTCGCGCATCGGTAAACAACCAGTTGAATTACCTGCTGGAGTCACTGTTACACAACAGGGTGTGACACTCATGGTACGTGGTGCTAAAGGTACAGTGAGCGTAGTCGTACCGCAGGCGGTTGCTGTAAAAATCGCAGACAGTTCCGTGCAATTTGAGGTTAGTTCCCAGGAAAAGGATATAAAAAGCCTACACGGTTTGGTACGAAGCTTAGTTAAAAATGCCGTGTTGGGAGTTTCGAAGGGATGGGAAAAACAACTGGAACTGGTGGGCGTCGGCTACCGGGTAGCAGGTGGTGGCAACGAAATCACGCTCACCGTCGGCTTTTCACACCCGGTGAAATTTACCGCGCCGCAAGGAGTAACCTTTACGCTTAAAGACAACAAAATCCTGGTTAGTGGAATTGATAAAAAAATTGTTGGAGAGGTGGCAGCCCAGGTTCGTCATATCCGGCCGCCGGAACCATATAAAGGTAAAGGCATCCGCTATGTCAATGAAGTAGTCCGTCGGAAAGCCGGGAAAGCGGTTAAAGCCGCGGGAGCTGCCGCTTAAACATATGAGTAAACAAGTAACCAGTCGAATGAGGAGAAAATTACGGATTCGCGCCAAAGTGAGTGGAACACCAATTCGGCCGCGTCTTTCGGTATTCCGTTCAAATAAACAATTGTTTATTCAACTGATTGATGACGTGCATCAGAAAACGCTACTCGGCATGAGTGACCGGTTACTGGCGAAAGAGGAAAAAAACAAGTTGGTACGGGCCAAGTCACTCGGCGTTTCTATGGCAAAAGCCGCACTCGCGCAAAAGATTAACAAAATTGTCTTTGATCGAGGGGGTTACTTGTATCATGGTCGGGTTAAATCACTCGCCGAAGGGTTACGTGAAGGAGGTTTGCAATTCTAAAATTGCATGAAAGTATGGACAGATCGGTTGAAATTAAAGAATTTGAAGAAAAAGTCATCCAGATAAACCGAGTTTCCAAAAAAACTAAAGGCGGCAATCGGATTGGTTTTTCAGTGCTGGTTGTGGTGGGAGATAAAAAAGGGCAGGTTGGTGTAGGTTTAGGTAAAGCTCCGGATGTTGCCTCATCAATTCACAAGGCAGTGAGTTACGCCAAAAAACACTTACAACGAATTGTGCTTTACAAAGCCACAATTCCGCATGAAGTGTATATAAAACAAGGTGCGGCTAAAATCCTCTTAAAGCCGGCTCCGGAAGGATCTGGAGTAATCGCCGGAGGTGCGGTGCGGGCAGTAGTCGAAGCAGCCGGAATTCGTAATATTGTCGGTAAAATTTTGGGCAGCAAAAACCAAGCCTCAAATGTCTATGCGACACTTGAAGCCTTGAAATTATTGCGGCCGATCCGGGTTGAACATAAAAAATAGAAGGGAAACATTATGCAGTTACACAAATTAACCCCAAGTGTGAGTAGAAAATTACGCCGAGTTGGTCGTGGACATGGAACTGGTCGGGGTAAAACCGCCGGCCGGGGAACCAAAGGCCAAAAAGCGCGCGGTCGAATTCCGATTGGTTTTGAAGGCGGACAACAGCCGCTCTCTCGTCGCTTGCCGTTATATCGGGGCAGAATGAAAAACCAGCCGGTACGGACAAAAGCCCTCCCCATTAATTTAAAAGCGCTTAACCAATTACCTTCAGGGACTGAGGTGACAGCAGAGGTCTTGGTCAAGTATCATATTATTGATAAGTCGGTAGTAAATCGGCGGCTGAAGATTTTGGGTGACGGTGAATTGACTATCCCGCTCACGATTAAATTACCAATTTCAAAGCGCGCAGCCAAAAAAATTGAAAAAACTGGCGGAACCGTAGTGCAAGCAGCATGAACAACATTCTCTCTCCGCTTATACGAAGTTTTAAAACGAAAGAACTGCGTAAAAAAATCATTTTTACGCTCGTAGTATTTGTGATTTTTCGGCTGTTTGCACATGTACCGCTCCCTGGAGTTGACCGGGAACAGATGCGCGCCCTGTTTCAGAGTAATGCCTTCTTGGGACTTCTGGATATTTTCTCCGGCGGAACACTCCTCAACTTTTCAGTGGTGGCACTGGGACTTAATCCTTATATCAATTCTTCAATTATCTTTCAGCTTCTGACTATGGCCTTCCCCAAGCTTGAAGAGCTTTCAAAAGAAGGGGAATATGGCCGGCAGAAAATTAATCAGTACACCAGGATGCTTGCAGTGCCACTATCAGTAGTGCAGGGAATTGGGATGTATGCGCTCCTGCGAAACCAGCATATTATTACTGATTTGAGTCCGATTTCACTGGTTGCGATGATTGCGACGATGACAGCTGGCACCGTGTTTTTGATGTGGCTTGGTGAACTGATCACTGAACAGGGAGTAGGGAATGGTATCTCATTACTTATTTTTGCCGGAATTGTGGGCAGGTTGCCGGTTACACTCGGTCAAACAGCCTCAACGGTGACCGAACAGTCATTTACCAACTTGATCATATTTATTGTACTGGCGCTCGTAGTAGTAGCTGGAATAGTTCTCGTTAACGAAGCGGTGCGCCAAATCCCGGTCCAATACGCCAAACGAGTCAGGGGTAACCGGATGTACGGCGGTACTACAAGTTACCTGCCACTCAGAATTAACCAGGCCGGGGTAATTCCGATTATTTTCGCCGTCTCATTTGTATTGTTGCCGCAACTGGCGGGTCAATTTATGACACAAACAAATCAGGCGCAGCTTGTGGCAATTGGTACGACGTTGACTCGGGTATTTAATCCGGCTGGCCTGACCTACAATCTGATTTACTTCATTCTTGTGGTTGCTTTTACTTATTTTTATACTGCAGTTACCTTTAACCCGCAAAAAATTTCTGAAGAAATTCAAAAACACGGTGGTTTTATTCCGGGAATTCGTCCCGGCCGGGTGACGGCTGAATATTTGCAGTACATCTTAACTCGGTTAACCCTTGCCGGCGCTCTGTTCCTGGGAATTTTAGCAATTTTGCCGTCAATTGCCCGTGGAATTACCGGAGTCAGTACGCTCATGCTGGGGGGAACGGGAATTTTGATTGTCGTATCTGTGGTTTTGGAAACAGTGAAATCATTGGAGGCGCAACTGGTAATGCGTAATTACGAAGGGTTTCTCTAGTATTATAATTCCCCCTCTTAAGATAAGAGGGGGTGGGGGGGAGTTATAATAAACAAATCATAACTCCTCCTAACCTCCCCTTATTTTAAGGGGAGGGAATAATTAGGGAGGTTTATTTACTATGAAACTAATTCTTATCGGAATTCAAGGATCAGGAAAATCTACCCAGGGCAACATGTTGTCTGAACAACTTAAAATTCCCTATCTCTCATCGGGTCATATTTTCCGGGAAATGGCCAAGGAAAAAACCACCTGGGGTAGGTATGTGAAAGAAACCTTGAACGCCGGATTTTTGATCCCGGATGAAAAAACGGTACCGATTATCGAAGACTACTTATCCAAGTCGGAATATAAAAGCGGTTATATTCTCGATGGGTTTCCGCGCACGACCGGACAAGCTGAGGCATTTAAAAATGGAGTTGACCATGTAATTTATCTTAAAGTATCAGATAAAGAAGCCTTGTGGCGGTTAAGCGGCCGGATTGAAGAAGGGGTTCGGGAAGATAATACGCTGCAGGCGATTCGCAAGCGGATCCAAATTTTTCATGATATCACCAAACCCGTACTCGAATATTACCGGTCAAAGAATCGGCTAGTTGAAGTAAATGGTGAACAGTCGATTGAAGAAGTTAACACGGCCATTCTGGCGAGAATAAAGGAATGAATAATTTACCAAAAATTGTCGCGATTGTGGGGATGCCTGGAGCGGGTAAAAGTATCGCCGCCGATTTTTTTAAAAAAAGGGGAATTCCAGTGCTGCGATTTGGAGATCAGACAGATATTGGACTCAAAGAGCTGGGTAAAGTGAGAAGTCCGCAAAATGAACAATGGTATCGAAGAAAAATCCGTGAAGAGTTAGGTATGGCAGCGATGGCAATTAAAATGGAGCCACGAATTAAAAAAATATACAGTGAGCACCCGCTTATAATACTTGACGGTCTTTATAGCTGGGAAGAGTATCTCTATTTAAGAGAAAGGTTCCCACAACTCAAACTACTCTGTGTATATGCAAAATCTGAGACAAGACATGCGCGGTTGGAAAAAAGAACAATACGTCCATTAACAAAAAAACAAGCTCAAGATCGTGATATTCACGAACTTGAACAAACTAATAAGGGTGGTCCGATTGCGATGGCAGATTACATAATTATTAACGAATCCACGATTGAAAACTTTATTACCCATCTGGAAACACTTCATCAAGAGTTCTCCCAACCATGAAGCATGTAAAGTCTTCTCACGAAGTCGCAACTATGGTTGAGGGTGGCAAATTGCTTTCCCAAATACTGCATCAATTACTCGATGCGGTGCAACCGGGAGCCATCCCGCTTGAGGTAGACAAACTGGCCAAACAGTTGATTGCGCAGGTTGGTGGCAGTCCTTCATTTATGACCGTAAACAACTACCAGTGGGCTACCTGCATTTCGGTAAACGAGGGTGTAGTGCATGGAATACCGACCACCACCCCGTTTCAAACGGGTGATGTGGTGGGGGTTGATGTCGGGCTTTTGTACAAGGGGTATCATACCGATACGTCGTGGACAATACAAATTAAAAATTCAAAATTGAAAATTAAAAATAATGCTGAAAATTTTTTAAGAACCGGTGAACAAGCGCTTAAAAAAGCCATAACGAAGGCGATCGCCGGAAACCGGATTGGGCATATTTCACAGGCGATTCAAGAGACAGTCGAAGGTGCTGGATATTCAGTGGTTGAGTCGCTCGCGGGGCACGGAATTGGCACTAAACTCCATGAACCCCCCCAGGTGCCCGGTGTTTTGACGCGGCCAATTGAGAAGACGCCCCTGCTTCAGGCAGGGATGACCATCGCAATTGAGGTGATTTACGCAGCAGGTCAGCCTGAAATTATGTACGGCAATAGTGACGGCTGGACGCTGGTGACCAAGGATGGGAGTCTATCAGGGCTGTTTGAGCAAACAGTCTTGGTAACTGATTCGGCACCCCGGATTATCACCCCATTTTAAGGCAGAAGTGGTGTATCTTGTCTCCTGTCGTTTACGCAGGCTACAGGATTGACCCAAAGCCAAAAGTGCGGTACAATTACTCCACTTAACGACCAGATTAGTATTTTATGCCCGCTTTCACTCAAAAAGTGGAATTGGGTTTTTTTGGCTTTTGAAATAAGGAGTGCTGCCAGTGTCACATCAAGGAACATTTGAAACAGAAGGAATCGTTACTGAGACGCTTCCGAATACATTATTTCGGGTAAAACTGCCGGATGGGAGAATTCTTTTGTGCCATTTGTCAGGCAAGATGCGCATTAATTTTATTCAAATTCTGCCTGGAGACCGGGTGAAACTGGAAATGACGCCATATGATTTAACTAAAGGCAGGATTACCTATCGGTTAAAATGACGCCGAATGGCATAAACATGTATGAAAGTGCAAGCATCAGTCAAAGTTCGCTGTCGCAAGTGTAAAATAGTTCGCCGAAACGGTCGGGTGATGGTGATTTGCGATAACCCGAAACATAAACAAAGACAAGGATAATATGACACGGATTGCCGGAATTGACATACCAGAACACAAACGAACCGATATAGCGCTTACCTATATTTATGGAATTGGCCGGTCAAATGTAAAAGCCTTACTCAAAGAAGCAAACATTGATGCTGCCAAACGGGCAAAAGATCTGAACGAAGATGAAATAAACCGGTTGCAAAAAATCATAGAGCAGACGCTCCAGGTTGAAGGGAATCTGCACCGGTTGGTACTTAATAACATTAAACGCCTCAAAGAAATTGGCGCTTATCGCGGCATTCGGCATACACGGAATCTGCCAGTCAGAGGCCAGCGCACTCGGGCTAATGCCCGGACCAAACGGGGCAAGCGGATGACCATAGGCGCGCTTAAGAAAGACGATCGGGCAAAAATAGCAACTCCCGGAGCATCGGCTGAGAAAAAATAAAACTATCCAAGTAATGATCCCGCATTGCTACTTGGAGCATTGTATAAAGAATTTGCGGGACTACTACCTGATATGGCAACAAAAGTCAAAAGGATTGTCGAAAAAGGTCGCGTGTACGTAACGGCGACATTTAATAATACGATTGTGACGATTACTGATGAATCAGGAAATACCCTATGTTGGGGTTCAAGTGGCGCAGTTGGATTTAAAGGGGCACGTAAAGCCACCCCGTTTGCCGCAACCAGTGCCGTTGAGTCGGTTGCCAAAAAGGCAATCATGTACGGTTTGAAAGAAGTTGAAGTGTATATTAAAGGACCAGGTGCAGGTAGAGATCCGGCTCTCAGAGCTCTCCGGTCAGCTGGTTTGCAAATTAAAATGATTGCCGATGTAACACCAATGCCGCACAACGGCGTCAGACCTAAAAAGAAAAGAAGAATTTGATGAGCGGCAAGCGGTAAAGGGAAAGTATTTATAAAATTACTATTCAATCTTTCCGCTTTCCGCTAAACGCTTATCCTTAAAATATATGGCACGATATACAGGACCAAAAAATCGACTAGCACGACGCGAAAGCGTTGATCTGGGGATGAAAACTGCCGGCAGCCACGCGCATGCGATGCTACTTCGCCGCCTCAATGTCGGTCCTGGTCAACATGGAGCTAAAGGCCGCCGACGCATCTCCGCATATGGTCAGCAACTGCGGGAAAAACAAAAGGCGAAGAGAGTGTATGGTATTCTGGAGCGCCAATTCAGACGGTACTTCACCAATGCGTTGAAATTCAGAGGTAATACCGGAGCCACACTACTTACCCAACTTGAAAAACGGCTGGATAACGTCGTCTACCGCTTGAGTCTGGCTCCCACCCGGGTGATGGCCCGGCAGCTCGTCAATCACGGACATGTCACGGTTAATGATCAGAAAGTTTCCATTCCTTCCTATCAAGTTGCGCTCAATGATGTTATTACGCTCAAACCAAAAGCAGCCAGTATTCCGGCGGTTAAAAAAATCCTGGAAGAGAAAAATCCGGTGATTCCGACGTGGCTCGCCAGGCAAGGCATAATTGGAAAAATAGTCCGCCAGCCGGAACGCACTGATGTGGATGCCGATATTAATGAACAGCTTATTGTTGAGTATTATTCGCGCTAATTAGAATAAAAAATATGCCGGCTTTTGAAAAGCCGGTAATGAGGAGTCGGGGTTTGTACAGGAGCATGGTTCTTTGGAACTCTTGCGTCTCCCGGCTAATAAAAAAATGACAGACCCAGTTTTTAAGATTAAAGGAGAAAAGGAAACCGAAAGTTACGGTAAATACGTACTCGAGCCGCTAGCGGAAAGTTACGGGCACACGTTGGGAAATGCATTGCGCCGGGTACTCTTGTCATCGATGAAGGGAGCCGCGATCACGAGCGTCAAAATCGACGGCGTGAAACATCAATTCACGACACTTCCCGGTTTAAAAGAAGATATTGTCGAGTTTTTGTTAAATCTTAAAAAGATTCGCCTTTTTATTGAGGATGACCGTGAGGTCGTACTTCGCCTGACCAAAAAAAGTGAGGGGGAAATTTTTGCCAGCGATATCGAAGTTCCGGCCGGCGTCAAAATTGTCAACCCGGATCACTATTTGGGGACACTTTCTGATAAAAAATCCAAGCTGGAAGTTGAGATGACCGCGCAAACCGGTTATGGATATGTGAAAGCTGATCAGCAAAAAAACAGCGGAATTGGAGTTTTGCAGGTTGATAGTGTATTCAGTCCGGTCACCCGGGTGAATTACAAAGTCGAGGCCACCCGCGTGGGGAGAGACACCAACCTTGATAAACTAATTATGGAAATCTGGACAGACGGGACAGTTGCCCCTCGAGCAATGCTTGAGGCAACTGCTCAGATTCTGGTTTCGTATTTTGTGCAAGTGTATGAACCGCGGGCTGAAGTCAAAGAAGGAGTGGCGGTGACACCGACGGTTTCTGACGAGATTTTGAAAATGCGGATTGAAGAACTCGATATTCCAACCCGGATAGTCAATGCACTCGCAAACGGCGGGATAGAAACAGTCGGTCAACTTTTGGGGACACCGCGGACAGAACTCGCCAAAGTCAAAAACCTGGGTGGTAAGTCACTGGCGATTGTTGATGAAAAGTTACGTGAGAAAGGGGTAGCGCTTTCGGTATGAAAAAGCGGGTCTACGGCCGAAAGTTGCATCGCACTACTAATGAGCGAAAGCGATTGTTTCGCAATTTAATCAATTCATTTATTGAGCGCGGGTTTCTGGTGACGACAATTGCCAAAGCCAAGTCGGTGCAGCCGACGATTGAACAATTGATTACCGGTGCTAAAACAGATTCACTTACCAGCTACCGGCAGTCGGTTTCTGAAACCGGCCAGGTCGCAACAGCAAAGAGCTTGAAAGAATTGGGAACACTGTTTGCCAAACGCTCCGGTGGCTACACGCGGCTGATTCGTCTGGGAAGCCGTCTGGGTGACAACGCCGAACTCGTGCGTCTGGAACTGGTAGAACAACTCATTAAACCGGAAGTAGTAGTTGCACCAAAAGTTGCAGAGACACCGGTTAAGGAAGAAACTAGAGCTGTACCAGTAACCAAAAAGCTAACTAAACCGGTGATTAAAAAAACAAAAAAGCCGGTAGCTGCAAAAAGTAAACTTAAGCCGCAAAAAGTATGAAATTAAAAGTTGCCAAACCAACCAAACCAACAAGTATCAAAAGCATCAGCCGCAGCTGGCACCTGGTTGACGTCAAAGGACAGGTACTGGGTCGGGCTGCAACCCAAATTGCAACTAAACTCACTGGTAAATCAAAGCCGGTGTTTGTTCGCAATCTGGATTGCGGAGATTATGTCGTCGTTGTTAATGCCAAAGCAATAGTCGTAACTGGTAAAAAATTGGATGATAAAGAGTATACCTCATATTCAGGTTATCCGGGAGGCATACGCAAAGAATCACTGACGCATCTGCAGGAACGCAGACCAGTTGAGGTCGTTCGCCGGGCAGTCTCAGGCATGTTACCGAAAAATAAATTACGCGCACCACTACTGAAACGCCTCTACATTTATGCCGGCAGCGATCATCCGTATAAAGCGCAACTGGGAGCAAATTAACAAATATATGACCACAACTACCGAGACAACTGAAAAAACCGAAAAAATTACTGAACCACAATTTTATCAGGCAATTGGCCGCCGTCGCGAAGCCACGGCCCGAGTCCGCTTATACGTAGTTAGCGCTGAGGAAATGGTAAAAGTAAATGGCAAAGAACATAAACGCGGAAGCATCATGGTTAACGAGCGCCCAATTGAAAAATACTTTGCCGGAGAAACAGCCAAAAAACTTTATCTGGAACCATTTCGGACTACCAACACGCTTGACCGGTTTGTAATTAGTGTTAAAGTTGAAGGCGGCGGGTTAAATGGGCAGATGTTTGCTTTTATTCACGGCGTAGCCCGGGCACTTGAGAAAATTGACCGCGAACATTACCGGCCGACGCTAAAAAGACGGGGGTTTATGACGCGTGATCCGCGGGCCAAACAACGCCGGAAAGCCGGATTTGCGCAAAAGTCGCGCAAGCGCAAGCAAAGTCCAAAAAGATAAAGACTGCAGTCCCGAATTGCCGCTCTTGCGACGCGAGGACGCAGACCTCGGGAGCAAGGAAGGCTAATTCCGGGACAATCACCAAAACGGTAAAAATACTGTTGAAACCTATGACAGAAGTGGGAAGAAACATAGATATTAACACATTGCCGCCTGCGGACAAAGCTAAAAGAATTTTTAAAGACTTATCCACCGTTTTTAAGGCAAAATTTTCAATTCCAACAGAAAGAGACTTAGACAATCGATTCATTACCATTCGAGGAAGTCTAGAACATTTAACAAATGATTTAATGGCTGATCGTGCGTTAAGCGAAAAATTTCCTGATAAAAAAATTGCTGGGATAACCATTGCTGAAGTTGGTGCAATTGATTATGCTAATAATTTAGCCTACATAGAGACAGGAGAAAGTAAACAATTTTTTGACATTAAAACTCGGTACGAACTTTTTGGAAAACATGATGGAAAACTGCTTACCATTGAGGACATTTTTGATTATTTGAACACACTGGCGCCTGGAACGTACTCTCAAGTTCAATTTATGGCCAAGTTTGAGGCTGCAGTATAAAAAACTTACGTTTTTGTTTCCTTCATTTTCACTACAACCGGCCGTAAGAGCATCACTCCGAGGCTGCCGAGTTTGTAGCCGATACTTGCTATAAACCCCATGAAGAACAAATGCGCGGTGAGATTAAGCGGGTCATTAATGAGTTGTGAAGGGATGATTTCCTCTTTTTGACTCAGTGTGGCCCCGGGAGGCAGGGCACCGGCTGGCAAGCTGTTGCTAATTAGTTTTCCCAGATCCAGTTGGATACCGGAAAGACCAAATACTGCAACCGGTTTAATTTTTCCGGTAAACACCAAATAAAGAACTCATTTCAAAACTAATTTTGTCTTAATAGGACAATAATAAGTGCTAAATATACAAAAGCTTTGTATATCGCAGGTTTGTAATCTCTTCTTACTC
>Ga0075643_110_pt1 | contig 35998 bp, 37 predicted proteins | sample RifGroA1_FD_68207 | JGI IMG/M metagenome (GOLD analysis project Ga0075643, IMG submission 68207) | Microgenomates (Gottesmanbacteria) bacterium GW2011_GWA1_43_11 | reverse complement strand
TAAGAATGGCGCAAATTGAAGGTTCTAAGAATTTATTTTTCTCACGATATTTATTATTTGTCCCAGATCGGAAATTAGATAATCAGGCTTTGCGGTTTTGAGGCGGCGGGTTGAACAGTTTCCGTGCGTAATTGAACAAACCATAGAACCTAAGGATTTGGCAATCTGGATTTCTTCTATTGTATCTCCGACAATTAAAATTTCATGAGATTTTAGTTCATTTTTCTTAATATATTCTTTGACCATCACATTTTTTGTTATTTTGCTGAGTGCAAGTCCGGGCAATGAAGCCGCCAAAATTTCTTTAAAATAACTGGAAATCTTTAACCTTTTTGCGTGTCCTTGGATACTTTCAGGTGTATTGTTGCTGAAGACTATGCAGTCAATCTTATTCATTTGCAGCCATTGAAGTACAATTCTGGCATTTGCCCTGGTTCTAGCGTTTTTAGCCTCCTTTTCATAATTTTCATAGAAAATTTTACGATTTAAACTGGCATTTTCAATTACAGTTTCACCCTCAGCTAAAACTGCAGCTAAAATTACTGTTTCTGTACCCGTATGCGTATTTTTAGCAAACTCTATTTTTGTACCGTGCAGTTGTTTGGCTACGGCGACAAAGTATCCGTCTTGATAAGTAATCGTCGCCCCCATTTTTTCAAGCGCATGGATATGCCAGTCAACCGGTCGCTTCCCCAGTCGGCACCCGCCGGGGTTGGGGACAACTGCTTTTCCAAAACGCGCCAGGAGTGGACCAATGGTCATGGTTGCAGTCCGGTACAATCCGCCCAACTCAAGTGGCACCTGAAATTTATGTACGCCTTTACCGGATATGGTCAGTTCGTGATCGGTCCGGTTGATTTTGGCTCCGAGCGAAGTAATGATGCGGGCAGTCCCTAACACTGAAGAAATGAGCGGAATATTTTTAATGTGAATCGTCTCTTCGGTCAGTAATGCGGCAATAATTGCTTTCATGGCGACATTTTTGGCGCCGCTGACCGCAATTTCACCGCGTAATGGTTTTCCACCTTGAACAATTAGTTTTTCCATATTTTTCTGTTAATTAAACTTACCGAGTAATACGATTTCCGGTTCGATCGTTACCTTAAATTTTTCCTGTACCCGTGCCTTTGCCTCATCAATCAACCATTTCACATCACGAGCAGTGGCTCCACCCTGGTTAATGATAAAATTTGCGTGCTGATCTGAAAAATGAGCTTTGCCGTGAATCGCTCCTTTGAGTCCAGTAGCATCAATGAGATAACCGGCTGAGGTGGTCTGATTGGGAGTGCCAATCCGCAATGCCTGCGCCGGGGCAATATTACGAAATGTGCAACCCGCAGTTTGAATTCCCATGGGTTGTGTTTGCTTGCGATACTCCATTGATTCGTGTGCCCGGACCCATAATTTTTCCGGGTCTGCTTTGTTTAGTAAAAATATCGCGGCAACCACCGTTTCCCGGGTTTTTTGTAAAATACTCTGGTCATACCCGAAGTTAAAATAGTCTTTATTAACGAGCTTAATGGTCCCCTCAGGAGTCAAAATTTTTGCCTGATACAAAACATCACCTACATACGCCGTCGGATGCGTCCACTTTGAGTTCATAAAGAGGGCTCCGCCGACTGTTCCGGGTAACCCCAGGTGCATTTCCAATCCACTAAATCCCTGGTCGCAGGTGAAACGCACCAGTTGATTAATAAGCGCCCCGGTATCGGCTTCCACGAGTGCCTGCCTGACGGCTGATTTGCCATTTTTGACCTGGCCCAACTGGCGGACAATCTTAATTCCCCGGGTTTCGTTTTTAACCACCAGTCCCGGCAATCCGGAGTCGGAAATCAGCGTGTTGGTGCCGCCGCCCAAGAGCCAGAACTTGATTCCAGCTTTTTTGGCAGCTAAAAACGCTTTGGTAAGTTCTTCAACAGACTGGGCCACGTAAAAGAATTCGGCCGGGCCACCGATCTTAAAGGTGGTGTAGCGGGCAAGTCCTTCTTGCCGTTTAACCCGACCCTCACCTAAATCTTGTGTCAGAAGTGAGTAAGTATCCATGCTGATGGCTAGAGGAGTGCGGCAATCTCAGGTATCCAATTGTAGATATTTCCAGCTCCCATAGTCATGATTAGATCCCCGGGACGCACGTTACTCCTCACATATTCTAGCACATCGGATTTTTGCGGCACGAAATATACCTCCTCCTGGTGCTTTTTTATGGCTTCAGTGAGGTGTCTTCCGGAAACGTCACCGCGCTTCGTTTCCCGCTGTGAGGCATAAATTTCCGTAACCAGAACTGTATCGGCCTGGGTGAAACTCTCGGCAAATTCCGGCAAAAGTGCGAGCGTTCTGGAGTAGGTATGGGGCTGGAAAATGACGATCAGCCGGCGTTTCCCATACCAGTCACGGCAGCTGTTTAAGGTGGCGCGAATCTCTTTTGGATGATGCGCGTAGTCGTCAAACATAAGTTTGCCGTCTTTTTCAAGGATCAACTCAAACCGGCGCCGCGTTCCCCGGAATGCCGCCAGTCTGTTCTTAATTTCCTCGAGCGAAATTTGCAGATTGGTAAGCCCGGCAATCACTGCAGTCGCATTTACCGCATTGTGAGCCCCAGGTACTACCAGTTCAAATTCGTGCACTTTTGTATCCGGAAATTTAACGCTGAAGTTTGTTCTTCCTTCATGAAACATTAAATTAACCAGTTGAAACTGCGCAGTTTTTTTAAGTCCATACGTGACTACTTTATGCTTAATCAGCGGCAACAGTGAAGCAGAGGGCGGGTCGTCCTGGTTTAAAACAATTGTTGCGTTTACTGCAAGTCCGTTTATAAACGTCAGAAATGCTTGCTTGACTGCATTAAGATCAGCATACGCATCCGGATGATCAAAATCAATATTGGTAATTATAAGTAGTTCCGGCTTTTGCCATAAAAACCGTGGTGTGGCGTCTGCCCCGGGTTCGGTCATGTACTCATCGGCTTCTGCTACAAAAAATTCGCCTTTTCCTGCGTGGCCACTTGTTCCCAACCCCAAAATTTCGCCGCACCCGATCGCATACGAAGGATCACGTCCACTCTTCACCAGTACCGTAGCCACCATCGCTGAAGTAGTCGTTTTGCCGTGTGAGCCGGCGACGGAAATCCCCCGGCTGCCTTCCATAAACAGCCCAAGTGCGCGCCCGTGCGGCATTACCGGTATGTTTCTCATTTTTGCGGCAAACACTTCCGGATTTTTTGACCCCTGATGCGCTCCAGTATAAATAATCAGGTCAGTGCCCGCTGCAATGTTTAACTCGCTAAATCCTGTCGCATAGGGAATATGAAACCGTTTAAGTGTAGCGTCGGTGGGAAATTCTTCGCTGATATCAGATCCGCTGACTGCAATTCCCATTTCTCGCGCCACAATAGCCAGCGCCGTCATCCCCACCCCTTTTATGCCGGTAAAATGTATACGGTGGTATTTTGAACGGTCAGTTAAGTTCATAATAATTCAAGAATTACACAAGTCCTTTGTCATCCTGAACTTGTTTCAGGATCACTAGCGACATTAGATGCTGAAATGAATTCAGCATGACAAGATTTTCTAAATAAAATTCGATATGTAACTTCTCGTATTCTTAAACTACACACGGTTCTAATCTAAATTCCAGTTTTTCCGTATCTACGAAAGCCGCGCCGCCGATCGGCAAAAACGTATTATGGCATTTATGGCCAAATTCGTTAATTTTTAAAATCGGAAAAGTAAAGTCTCGACTCACTTCAAGTAATATATCTTCAAACTGGGCTACTCTATTATACCGATGTTGAAAACCATATACATAACCTACGGCAATTGCGCTCACCGCCGCAAATACTCCCATATGCCGCAACCGCGTCAACATATACTCTGCTTCCGGAATACCGATATGGTTATCTTCAAGCAGTAGTATCGCGCGCTGAGTGTCTGGCCAGAAAGGCGTCCCGGCAAGTTTAAGTAAGCTGCGCAAGTTGCCGCCGATGAGCTGCCCGAAGGCTTGGCCCGGACGCACTGCTTTCCAGTCACTTTTCTTTCTAATTTGACCTGCTTCACCGTTTACCAGACGATTAACAAATTCTACTTGCGAGTATTCTGATGCAAAAGGTTCTTCTTTTGGATACACTTTTGGGTCAGGCGCATGAAAAGTAACGAGTCCGGTTTTCTGATAAATTGCGTTCAATAAAACGGTGTTATCGCTAAACCCTAAGAACAACTTCGGATGGGTTCTAATTAATTCATAATCAAGTAAATCAAGTACCATATTGGCCGTTTGCCCACCCTGCCAACACCAAATACCTGTGACTGAATCATCGGAAAACAATTCTATTATATCTGCTGCACGCTCAGTTGCAGTTCCGGCAGAATAGCCGTAACGGTCAACTGCAAACAGATGCGCACCTGGTTTTACTTTAAATTCCATCTGTTCGAATACCACAGTAGTCCGCTTCAGGATAAAATGGTCATCATCACTCAAATGTTTTGAAGGCGCAATAATTCCAATTGTGTCACCTATTTGCAATCTTCGAGGTAAAATTACTCTTTTCATAATTTATAAAACCTGATAAAAGTAAAACGTCATCCTGGCAATCCGCCAGTTGGCGGAGCGTCCAGGATCAGACGGTTCGTATTCCAATCACTCCAAGCATTTCGCCAAAAGTTGCTTTGCTGTCTTTGCGATATGAAAAATACCGGTCATTCTGACAACTCGTGCAGGTAATAGGTACATCAATGTGTTCAGGCAGCACTCCCAATTCGAGCAAACTTAACTTATTAGCTTCACCTAAATCCACGTGCCACTTGTTTTGAGTTTGAAAAACCACCTGTTCACTGGGAAACCTTGTTTTAAAGACATGCGCAAGATGATCTGAAACCTCATAACAGCAACCGCCAATATGTGGCCCAATCGCTACTAAAAGATTAGTTACACGTACTCCCTGACGTTCAGCGAACCGAATAAACTCAGCAGTAATTAATAGGTATGTGCTTCTGTGACCCGCATGAATAACTCCAGTCATCAAAGTTTTTGGGTCATAAAAAAATATCGGCACACAATCACCAGCGTTAACTCCTAAATAAATACCCCGTTCCGATGCGATTAAACCGTCAACGCCAGGTATAGTTTTACCTCGAAATTCTTTATTGACTACTGCAACATGCTCGCAGTGCACCTGTTCCATACTCACCAGTTCATCTGGTCTAATTGCGAGTTGACTTAAGAAAGTTTGTACCTTTTCCGGCTGCCTGAGATTTTTGATATACAAATCGCCGGCTCCCCGCATTGACATGACACAAACAAGTTCAGGAAATTTTTCGAAGATTGAAAAGGAAATAAAATTGTTGTTAACGGTAAGCATTACTTTCTCTGTTTCAGTGCCTTGGCAACTGCCTCGTGTTCACTCCACGGATATTCAGTTGTTCCCCGACACAGGCTTTTTTCATGCGCTTTACCGGTTAAAATAACGGTGTCGTTTTTGCGGGCAAGTTTGGTAACTGCAAATATAATTGCTGCCTGCCGGTCCGATACTCTGAAAAAGACTGGTGACTTTTGTTTTATTGCTAATAAATAATCTTTGGGTAGAAATTCTTTTGCCCCCTGTTTTTTACATCCGTTAGCTATTTCGTCAATGATCTGGTTCACGTCCTCAGTCCGGTAATCTTCTTCGGTTAAGATAATGTAATCAACATAACGCGCGCTTTCCCACCCCATGAGCGGTCGTTTAGTGTAGTCTCGTAAACCAGCAGAACCAAATATATGAATTAATTTGCCAGAGGTTTGCTTTCGGGCTGTGGGCAGGACTTTGGCAAAAGCATTGGGTGTGTGAGCAAAATCAATAATAATCTGTAATCCGGATGAACTCGGGATAAGTTCAAATCTGCCTTTAATGCCGGTAAATGATTTGAGGGCTTTTTTGATGTCAGTATCAGCAAGACCCAGCTGCTGCGCTACACAAATTGCCGCTAAACAATTGTATCGGTTGTATTCCCCTAGTAGGGGAGTAGTGAAAGAAAATTTTTTAGGCGTCAAATCAGCACTTTTATCTACGAGGCTGTACGTAATAATAATAGGGCTAGATGAAGATTCCAATGATACAGAGATAATTCTAGTATAAAATTGGCGGGATTCCACAAATTTAGGAGTATTTGATGCAATGGGTTTTATGGATAAATAACGGTAAGATTCATCATCTTTATTCACCACCGCCACTTTTGCTCTTTCCAACAACTTAATTTTTGTCCGCACATAATTTTCATAAGTTTTATGGTAATCCAGATGCTCGTGAGTTACATTCGTGAGTACCGCGATTTGAAACTTAATCCCCAGTATCCGGTTCTGGTCAATGCCATGCGAGGTGACTTCAAGCACCATATATTTGTCCCCTGCCGCGACTGCCTGGCGTAAAAACTTTTGCAACATAAAGCTGTCAGGAGTCGTGACATGAAAACCCGTGTCATATTGCTTTCCGCCAATTTCTGCGTAGACACTTGATACCATCGAGGCTTTTTTCCCGGCTGATTTTAAGATGTGGCGAACTAGATGTATGGTAGTGCTTTTCCCGTCAGTTCCAGTGACACCGATAACTGTTAATTCTTTACTCGGAAAACCGTACCAAACCGCCGCCAGATAAGCGATGATTCCGTGATAAATGTTTTTGAATGATTGTAAGTTCACTAAGTAATTATACAGTAAAACTATCTCGGTCGTACAAAAAAACGAGTTTATTTATCAAAGAAGCATGTTGAAAATCTTAAGTAGTCAAGGAAGTAGTAAATCATGTATCAAATAGTAAAGAGAACTGAATCGTACGAAGGAAAATCTATAATTCAAATGGGTATGTATTTGACACATTACTTATCCTGAATGACTAAATACGCAATCAAAATTGCAGCAAGCGAAACACCGGCTAACATAACTAGTAATCCCACATTCATATACGAATCACCCCTTTCTCATAATTTCAATACCAATATAGTACATGAGCAAGAATACGCCAATTCCTGCACCTGCAGCAATAAGATCAGTCTGTCTATTTAAAATCTGTCCGATTCCTAATGCGGCTATGGTTAGATTTCCTAACTCCATCAGTTTTTCTGCAATCCGTGTACGTTCATCGGTGCTGAGCCTTCGAGCCATACTGAATTTATGATAACATATCAAAACAACATTGACAGCATGCGTAAATTATGGTGGTGAAATGCCGTAGTAGTTGAAAAGTTCCTTGGCAATTGCGAAAAATAAGGGCGCGGCAGTTTCTGACCCCCAAGGACTGGTTGACGGCTCGCGAAGTAAAGTCAGCATTACAAACTTCGGGTCATCAGCCGGTGCAAATCCGACAAATGAGGCAATGGTTTTTTCTGCATCGTAGTGGCCAGCCACGGGAATTTGCGCCGTTCCGGTTTTACCGGCAATCCGGTATCCCGGAGGTTTCGCCCACTTAGCCTCACCCTGATCCACCGCATTTACCATCATTTCCGTAATCACCCGGGCAGTTGCCGGACTGATCACTTGCCGCACCTTTTTTGGCTGCCGGTCAATGGTTTTCCCACGCGGATCGATGAGCTTTTTCACCACCTGCGGTTCCATCAAATCTCCCTTATTGGCAAGAGCTGCAACAGCCCGCACCATCTGGATCGGCGTCACCGCAATTCCCTGGCCAAATGAGGCGGTTGCGAGTTCAATTTCCCGCCATTCGGATTTGGGTCGGATTTGGGCTATGGCTTCACCCTCAATATCAATTCCGGTTTTTTCACCAATGCCGAATTTTTCAAGATAATCATAGAGTTTATCTTTGCCTAACTGCTGTCCGACAAATACCATACCTGGATTTGAAGAACGTTCAAGTACCTGAATCATCGTCATTTCACCGTGGTATTCATTATTCCAGGTTCGAATCAGATACTCACTTACCTTGACTGGACCTTCTTCCTTGAAAGTTGTTTTGGGTTCAACCACTTTTTCATTCAATCCGGCTGACATGATTAGCGTTTTAAACGTAGATCCCGGCTCATAGGTTGCGGAAACCAGGGGATTTAAATACGTAGCTTTGTCAAACTCGGAGAATTTAATCGGGTCATACGCGGGAAAACTTGCGCTCGCGAGGATACCTCCGGTTTTGGGGTCCATCACTACGACCAATCCTTCTTTTGCCCCGTAGCGTTCGATCGCATTTTTAAGTTTCGTTTCTACGATAAACTGCACGGCACGATCCAAATAAAGCTCCAAATTTTGCCCGTTTTCAGCCGTGATCCGTTTGTTAGTACCGAGAAGTATAGGTAAACCACGCGCGTCTTTTTCCAATATGAGCGACCCCGGCTTGCCTTTGAGCGCCTGATCATAAAAGCCTTCAAGACCAAAATACCCCGTATCATTGCCATTTTCATCACTCCCCACAAACCCAAGAAGTTGGGCTGCCATTGATGCTTCCGGATAATATCGTTTACTCTCTTTTTCAAACCCGAGTCCTGGAATTGCGAGCGTTTCCAGTTGCAACTTCATCTCTTCATCAATTTTGTGTGCCAGTGGCGCCCAGACAATATTTTCAGCTGATATGCGTTCTTCAATAATTTCGGTATCCAGATTAAGTAGTTCAGTAATTTTCTCTGCAAAATCTTTTTGGTTCGTAATCTTTTTCGGCTCGGCATAGGCCTGGTATGCGGCCTTATTACTGACCAACGGACTCTTATCAGCTGACAAAATTTCTCCACGGGTCGGAGTCAGGCTGAGTTTAAAGTAGTATTGATCTGAAGCAGCCTCAGACAGTTCCACCCCCCGCACGATCTGCCAGTAAAACAAACGTGTCACCACGATAATAAACGCGAAAATAAAACAGATTAAGATCAGACGTTGCCGGATCATAAGCGTGAGTTATTTGAGATTATGGTAAATCAAATGCCACCGGAGGTTCTTGCGAAAGGTACACAGGTTTCGTTTGCACTATAAAACCCATCCCCTTAGCTTTGTCCTCAATGGTTTTGAGCGAGGAAAAAGAGGCGATTTTCTGCCGCATGTCAGTGCTGTTTTCGGTGAGTGTCTGGATCTCGGTTTCAATTTTAGTCAGCTTCAACCCACTGGTTGCCAAACGATTTGATACCAGAACCTGTGCTACCAATAGGATGAGGACGAAACTGCCTAATAAATAGGGTAATTTTGAAGTGTGAACTTTTCTAACTTCCGACTTGACTGGACTGAAATTCATATTTTTCCAAAACTCGTAGTTTTGCGCTTCTGGAGCTGCGATTACTTCTCACTTCGGCTTCTCCCGCCACTACTGGTTTTTTCGTAACTAATCTAGCTTTTCCCGAAGCTACCTGACTTTGAAAATATTGCTTAACGATGCGATCTTCCAACGAATGAAAACTGATAACCAGCAATCTGCCGTTTGGCTCTAACAGGTCAAATGCTTGCGGCAGTGCGTTCCGTAATGCATTCAACTCATTATTTACGCTAATTCTGAGCGCCTGAAATGTTTTCGTTGCCGGCGACATCAGTGAATGCACCCGGGCTTCCTCGTAAACTCCATTTACCAGCTGCACCAATTCTTCAGTCGTCTCTAGTGCTTTCTGACGGCGTGCGTGCACAATTTTTTCTGCAATTTGCGCAGCCAGCCGTTCTTCACCAAATCTGATGAAAATTCCCGTCAATTCCTCCTGCGATGCGCGGTTCAGTAAATCTTTTGCCGTCTCTGCTGCTTCTGTATTCATCCGCATATCAAGTGCTTCATCAGACTGGAAACTAAATCCCCGGCCTGACCGTTTAATCTGGAAAGTAGATAATCCCAGATCAAACAGCACTGCGGCTACCGACTGCACCTTGTTTGTTTTTATTATTGATAATAAATGTGCAAAATTACCGTGGGCAATTTTTAGTTGTTGCTTTTCAAGTTCAGTTCCGAACTGACGTTTCAACTCATTGACTGCCTCTACGTCCTGATCAATTGCCAGAACTTTTCTTCCCGTGCGTAAAATTTCTCTGGTATGACCGCCGCCGCCGGCAGTTGCGTCTACCACCCACCCGTCAGTTATATCCGGCAGAAACGATAAAACTTCCCCAACCAGAACCGGCGTATGAAATACAACTGGAAATGAGAAAGTCAGGACAGACATTTTCAGGACTTTCTCACCACCTGTGCTTCAAACTGAGCGCTACTCCAAATTTCAAAATGGTCACCTACGCCCAGCACCACGACCTCTTCTCCTACTTTTCCTTTTAAACCCACCCAGATCAGGAGTGGATCAGGTATGACAATCCGCCCCTGGGCATCGAGCTCAACTAACATTGCCGAAGCAAACACTCTTCGCCGTAAATTTCTTCCTTCAGCTTCGGTAAAAGGCACGGTTAAGAACTGTTGCACTATCTGTTTCCATTTTTCAACCGCAAACCCCTCTATCCAATTACCATCGCCTTTTGCTAATACAATTTCTGCACTTTCAATTTCAAAACGAAATCGCTTCGGAAGTGCGAGTCGGTTTTGAGCAGTTAAATTATGCTTATACTCACCCAAATAATATCCAACTCGCGACATCTTCACCATATCTCACCATCTTACACTATTTTGCTGCAATTTTCACGCAATGTCAAGAGGTTTTCACCAAATGAATCATCAAATGAAACTAGATCAAAGTGATGATACGGGGAGTAACGAATTCGTTAGGCGGCGAATAATTGGTAAAGCAATTGTTCCCGATTGTTGCGCTTTGGTTTTTGATACGCATAGGGCGCGTGGGTCATTCGATTAAGCATCTCAATCATTCCTTGGTCTTCTCTGGGCATCCAGTTTCTCTCAAGAATACCCTGGCCGGTTTTATTCCAGAAAAACCAGAGCAGTTGTTTGAATCCGGCCCGGATAGCCAGTTCTGCAATTGTCTCTTCATACACAGTCCTGGCCTGGTTTCGGCGCATAGAACCAAATTCTCCTAACACTTTCGGTTTTTCTGTTTTTTGTAAAAAAACTATATCTTTGCCAAAATTGGCAAGCGGCGAAACGTCAGGTTGTACAAAATAACCGTCGAAATTAAATGTGAGATGTCCATCTAAAATACTAATTAATTCTGTCTGATGCCGGTCAAAGACATTTGCGCCAACTATGTCAACATACTCGGGCCCCGGATAATACGTATCAATCGGCGCGGTGTTTATCGGATTAATTGTACTGTTGGGACACCAGAAAAACAAAACGTTATCAGCCCCTTCCTTACGAAAAATATCAACTGTCTTTTTCCAAGCCGCTATATAATCCCGCGAAGTATTCAGTCCATTATTGCCATACGACAACCAGTTACCGTTTCCTTCAATAAACAATCTGACTATTACCATTTCCTCCAAATCTTTACAGCGCTGGGCAAAGTCTCTCACATAAGCAACTAGCCCCGGGTCGCCTTCAACCAGATCAAGCAAACGAAATCGGTGGTCACTCCCCGTTTCTCCCGGACCAGTCGTAATTATCGTCAGCACATCATGGTCAACAAATGTTTTTGCGGTATGAAAAAGTTCATCATTGGTGACTTTCGGAGCTACGTGCGGCCTACCAACCTTTTGATCCCGCCAATTTCTACCACTGATATCCCAAGTGTGAAACAAGTTGGTGGTCGGTGCGTCATAACCGATCTGCTCATTTAGGCTCAACATTTCTTCAAGGCTATTGTTATGCGGAGAACTACCAAAAGCAACTGAATTCGAATCAATTTCACTCAGATCTTGAAGTATCAGGTCATCCGGCATGCGCATAGCTTCGATAACTGAACCGTACACGCGCGGAAACACATAAGTAGTTGCAGCAGCTATTCCTGAAGCTAAAGCTATACGTCGTGAAATCTTAGTCTGTAGAAACCGATTGAGCCGAAGATCAACATCATAACTGAGCCTTGGCGGTTTCAGTTGCTCTACGAAATTAGTAAGTAATCTGCGGCGAGCAGGATCTGACACGTCTTGACTGTGAAGAATTTTTTCAGGTTGCACCGCTTACATTTGAGTGGCAGAAATAAGTTGTTTACTCGAGTGAAAAATCTTTGCTGAGTTGGGTTGCGCCATCTGGGTGGTTAAACCGCAAAACGACATTCACCGAAGTGACCCCGGTATCATACGTACATTTATTTTTCGAACAGGTACCAAGTAGTATTTCCCGTTCCAGCTCACTTTTACCATTGACATCGATCTTGCCAATCGTTCCCTTTGGTAACCCTTCACCGGTGGTGTAGTTAAACTCGTATTCGATGGATTGCGTACCCGGGGGAATTTTGGAAATCATCATAATTACCGCCTTACCATCTGCCTTTGGAGTTACATTCACTTCAATCGAAGGATCAGCCGGCGGCAGGTTACTTACTTCTTCCTCTTCCTCAATAACTGGTGCTACCGGCTGAGTCAGGTTTTTGATAACCAGAAAACCGCCGATCAAAACCACGGCAAGCACAACGACTGAAATAATCAGGGCAGATTTGTTTTTCATGAATCTCCTTCAATAGTTAAATAAATAGTGCGCTATTTATTGTTCGAGTCCCGATAGTCATCGGGATAAACTCCGTCGAGAACTGACACTACGTGTCATTCCCGCGAAGGTGGGAATCTATTTAGATAGATCCCCGATCGTAATCGGGGATAACATTACTTCTCGATTCGGCGCCTAAGGCGCCTCACTCAAAGAATAACGAATGAAAATAATCTATTAACTTTGTAATCTTTATCCTGTCCTGCTTTGTCGTATCCCGATCGCGCACCGTCACCGTGTCATCTTTCAGTGTATCATAGTCAATGGTCACACACCATGGAGTTCCGGCTTCATCCTGTGACAGGTATCGTTTACCTATATTCCCCCGTTCATCCCAGGCTACTGCCAGATCATGAGCTTTTAATAATTTATAGACGCTGTGGGCTTTGGCCACCAGCTCTTCTTTATTGGCTACCAGCGGAAAAACTGCTACCAACTTTGGTGCCAATTGCGGTTTGAGTTGTAATACGGTCCGTTTTTCTTTTTCGACAAAACTGTCAACCAGCGCCATCAAAAACAGACGGTTTATTCCTACTGCCGGCTCAATGACGTGTGGCACAAATGTGCGCCCGCTGACCGGATCGCGATACTGGAGATCTACGCCCGAATACTGGATGTGCTGTTTTAAGTCATAATCAGTCCGATACGCAATTCCCCATAACTCTTTCCAACCAAATGGAAAATGGTATTCCAGATCATAAGTATCCTTACTATAGTGGCTACGCTCCTTGTCAGTGTGTTTGCGCCAGCGCAGGTTTTCTATATTAATGCCCAATGTGCTGGTTACGAAGTGCCACATCGCATCCTGCCAACTTTTGAACAATTGTTCCCAATCAGTGCCCTCCGGATCAAAAAAATATTCAATCTCCCCCTGTTCAAATTCCAACGTCCGAAACACAAACTGGCCGGAAGTGATTTCATTGCGGAATGATTTCCCAATTTGCCCGATTCCAAACGGAAGTTTCACCCGGGTAGAGTCCAACACGTTTTTGAAATTTGAGAAAATTCCCTGCGCCGTTTCTCCCCGCAGATAAACGGTAGATTTTTCGCCTGCGACAACTCCCAAATGTGTTTCAAACAGCAAATTAAAACTCTTTGGCCGGGTGATGTCATTACCATCCGGGCTTTTCACCGCATGGGTTTGCAAAAACTCAGCCATCTCGTCAATTGACATGTTTTCAATCACAACATCTTTGATATCCTGATGCTGTTGTAACCAGGCTTCGATCAAATGGTCTGCTCGATAGCGTTTATTCGTAACTTTATCTTCAACTAAAGGATCGGCAAAAGAAGTTACGTGGCCGCTGGCAACCCAGGTCTCTGGACGCAGCATGATTTGACTGTCTAACCCAACCATATCATCGCGCTTGGTAATAAATTCTTTCCACCACAAGCGTTTAATGTTATTTAATAGTTCAACTCCGAGCGGCCCGTAATCGTAGGAACTGGTCAGTCCTCCATAAATCTCGCTCGTCGGATAAATAAATCCCCGGCGCTTGGCTAAAGCGGTAATTTGGTCAAGTAGATTATTCATGTATGCTTCCCATAAATATTTTCTTCATACTTCAACCTTTCTACCATTCTCTACTAAATATCTACCTAATAATATCGCTTTCCCCAGTTTCATAAAAATTGGGTCTGTAATTTGATTTTGACGTTTGAAATTCGCTTTTAATGTTGAACCTGGTACGCTAATAAGTTCTTTTTCGTCCTCTGATAAAAGAGGACATGCGGAAATCAGAGACTGAAGTGAAATATCCGGGTTTAGCAATAATTCTCCAAGTGCGAAAAACTTTGGAAAAAAATCGTCAGAGGATACTAAAAAATTATTTGCTTCATGTTTGGAAAACTTGAACTGGTCGGTTAGTATTCTATTCCACATCAATAACGTGGCATCTCGTAGTGAATAATTATTCACTCCTCTTCCTAACGAATTGTCTTCATGGATTGAACTAATATAAGGTGTGGTCGTCCTAATTTCACTTCGGTTTAAACCTGTAATGGTTTCTATCTCTTTACGTGTGAAAATTTTCTCAGAATCAACACTCATATAAAAAATCCCCTCTCATACTTTGAGAAGGGACGATAATTACTACCGTGGTTCCACCCTAATTCCCTGTAAGTTATTGTTCGAGCGTCAGCGAGAACTATTTTATCTGTCATGAACTTCTCACTTCGTTCGAAAAATACAGGACACTTTTTCCAAATCAGCTCGCTCATGCCCTTGAGGTCAACGCTGCACCTAATTATAAACCGCTTTGAATGGTTGTCAAGAGTAATGGGCTTTTAAGCGGCGCGTTTAATATTTCTTCAATTTGACCATCAATCCATTCCTTAGTCGCTGTGTCCAATCGATGTATAAAACCAAGTTCTTCCAAAATAAACACTTTAAATGCGGCAAGTGCCAGTGCAGCTTCGCTTCTTTGCGTCTCATGATCGTCTAGCACCGAAATGTAGTTGATGAGCCGTTCAAAAATAAGGGGTGCTTCCTGGTTTTCCGCAGTCAGGCGCTCAGTCAGTTCCAGGACAATATATCCAAAACTAATCCGTTCCAGCCGCGTGCGCAAGGTCAAAAATGGCTGGATATTGACAACTTCTGCTACATAATCAAAAGTTTTGCCGCGGTTAAGAAGTAGTCGTACGTGCGAAAACAGTTCCAAATGCGGGGCCCGTCTGCTAAAAAGCCGCCGGACGCCTTTGGCAATCACCACCTTCTTCCCGTACTCGCGGGTAAACACGGTAAGGAGTTTATCCGCCTCACCGATATTTTTACGCTTAATGACCACGCCTTCGCAGCTATAGCATCGATTCATAAGTTTTACGCTCGCTTATTCTTCGAGCAAGTCCTCCGAATCAGAGGACGAGTCGAGAAGCTTCATAATTGTCATCCTGAACTTGTTTCAGGATCTATATAAGGTAAGTTCTCGGCTTTGCCTCGAACAGTAATGAAAATTATAATCTGTGTGCAAAACTTAAAATTAGAAGTTTACAAAAATTTAAACGTGGAGAGAATTTGAGAAAAAATTTCCTCTTCAGCACTGTCTATAGGTTGTGGTTTATGATTCTTATATGAATTCAGTTCGTCTTCTGTCAACATGATTGGTAACTCTTGTAGCGTAATTAAAAAGTATTTACCTTTTTTAGTTGGTATCTCGTACTTTATATATGATTGTGCTGGATTTCCTCCGATTTCTCCAGTCCAGCCTTTGATTTTCGTACTATTTTGACCAGATATGGTGACATTTTCAATTGAATCAACAACAGGACAATCTCCTCTGCAATCTGCATAAGATTGATTTTCAAATCGCCAACTTATTTTTCTGTTTAAATATGGGGAAACATAATTTAAATCTAATAGGTAATCCTGAGGATATTTGAATTGGAACACTCCAACAGAGTCTGTGTATGTCTTCCATCCACTCGTATCAACACTTTCCTCCACAAACCTAAACGTGGAGAGGATTTGCGCAAATAAGTTTTCTGTAGTTACATCTGTATACGCAAATGTTGTAGTTTCATTATCTTCCGTAACATAAGCAACAAAATATTTTCCCGCTCCTTGACTACCAAATCGATCTTCATGTTGATAAATAGCTTGTTTTCCGTTAATCAATATATTTTTTCTGTCAGAGACTACTGTATAAATTTCATTACCTGTTGGTGGGGTTGTGTCAGAAGGAGGAATATGTTCTTGAGACCTTGTCACCCAGAATGTACCAGAAGGTTCAAAATTGCATTCTTTCGTTTCATCATTTGCATGATTTGGATCTACAAAAATAGCTGTGTCACTACACTCTAAATATTTCCAGCCTTGCGGAACTTTAAAACTCCAATTTTTTCTTTCTATCGTTCTCCACCCCGCAGTCGGGTCAGTAGACGCAATTGGTTGTGGAGAGGCGTAGACTTCTGGAGAAGCTACTGGTTGAGATTGAAGAAAATTGGTGCTTCCGGCATAATACCCGCCAGCAGCAAACAAAACAATAATAAGTAAAACTAACAAAACTAAAATCTTTGGTAAGCGCTTTGGTGATGGAGTAGGAACTGGTTGCGCTGGTGGTACAGCAACTGGTGACGTGGCTGGTTGAACTGAAACTGGTTTACCATCCATAGGTTTATTACAATCCTTTCAAATCAGAAATGCAAGAACAAACTTTTACGGTTCGAGGCGGAGCCGAGAACTTACCACTTGTCATCCCGAACTTGTTTCGGGATCCCATGAACTAAGTAAAGAGATGCTGAAACAAGTTCAGCATGACATTAGCGAGAGATTGCTTCGTCTCTGCCTAAGGCGGATCCTCGCAATGACTGTATGCGAAAATCCTATTAATTACAACTTTATCTGTAATAACACGTCGGTTTTCAAAGGTAGTTTTTCCCGCTGCTTTCCGTTTACCAAAACTGTATAGTCGTGACCATCAGTTCCCGCCTGCTTTTGAATGAGTAATGGTAATTTGTCACCGCTTTTTTTAAACGGAAGTTTGTATTTCACCGTCAGTTGCGCTGAACCCAGCGGCCGCACCGTCAAAAATCCTTCAAATATAGTTTTTCCTAAACCTTCCGAGGTCTGCATATCAACGCCACTTTCGTCTTTCGGCGATTGGCTGCCCTTACTTGAAATAAGTTCACTGCCTTTGGGCACATAAATCCGCACCCAGTTGCGTAAAATTCCGTTTAAACATAAACCGCCGGATTCAAGGTTACAATCCGAAGGCGGCGCCGGATTTTTGTAGTCAATGGTAATAGTCTTCGTGAGCGCTCCATCATTTGCAACTTCGTATTCCTGTTTCACCTCATGGGTCACAAACAGGTTTGATTTTGCTCCGGCAAAGTTTACATCGCTGACATGAAGATAATCCCAGTTGTTTCCGTCTTTGTAACCCAGCATCTCGACTCCGTCAGCAATCCTGCCCGCCATGTTAAGCGACTCAACCCCTTTTTGCGATTTTTCATCTTCCATGAACGCAAGAATATGTTTCTGGTTAATCTCGGAAATCGCCATCTGGAAGAGTTGCCCCCAATATTGTGAAGGAGATACGCCAAGGGCTTTTTTCATAATTTGCAGCAGTAACTCGCCTAGCACATCTTTGCGATCTTCCCGCACGTAGGCAACCGGCCGGGTCGAATAATCTTCAAGCTCGTAGATTACTTTGGGACAGTCGCATCGTTCATCAATTTCTGAACTAAACGTCCGGCCCTTGACGACAAACGTGCCCAGGATTTTGATTGATTCAACCAGTACGTGCGTATCTACGGAAATTATCCCGTCAAAATCCCACTTATTCGGATACAACTCCTTAAATTGCTGCATGGAAACTGAAAAATCCGGCGAGAGGTTAGAATCCCGAATATTGAAATAATAGACGCCTTTGTGGTAGGTCAGAATCTCCGGCGGTGCATTTATTTTAGGTTTAATCTGATCATCCAGCTCATAAATATCATCTGATTTTTCCACGATGAATTTTCCCTGTTCAATGCGAAAAATGGCATAAGCCGTCATAAATCCGCCGGTTGCACGCAGTTCTTTGTCGTTTTGGAATAACACCAGATAACGTTTGGGGTCAGGCTGGCCTAAGAGCTGCGGCAAAACCTCTAAGAGCGGCTGAGCATTGAGGAATAGTCCGGTAGTCTCGGCGAGCAGATTTTTGCCTTCGATAATTTTGGCACGCACCGGTTTACCTTGAAGTGATTCGGGGTACCGTTCAGGATCTATTGCATCAACTTCTTTTTCAAGTAAGGCAATTTTGTCGCCGATCTCTGTTATTTTTGGCGTCACTTTCTCCAGTGTTTGTACCGCGAGTTGGATCCGCTCATCAGCCGAACCGGCGGTAAAACTCTCCCCGCCTTTAAGACCTAATAAATCAGCGTATGGTTCAATTGCAGAAACCGCAATTTCAACCGCATCAAGCCCGTAACCCGCCGCATTAAGCCCGTGCAACATGTCTTGATGGTAGTGACTCAAAACCGGCAATACCCTCAGCGGAAGGACCGCATTAACTGCCTGTTTAGTCTCGTCGAGTTTTTTGCGCACCTCGGGTAGCTTCGCTTTTGCGCCTTCCAGATTCTGGTTTTTCAGTTCGTCAACCAGCTGAGTGGTTATTGTTTGTAATTCCTGCGCCTTTTTCCAGGCGGCCTGAGCGGGAATTACGGTTGCAACCGTTATAACCACGAGGAGTGCAACCAGGATAAGTGGAATCAGTAATAATCTTTTATTAAAATTGAATTTGGCAAATCGTTTTTTGGGCATAGTGGTTTGAGAAATATCAATTTTCTTAAATTCCCAGTCCTGTGGCACTTCTTTGGTCACGACAGGTTGTGTAGTCTGATTTGGATGTTCAAACTTCTTGAGCAGGTTTTTCATGTGTTCGAAATCAAAAAAAACAGTAATCAGCAATCAGAAAATTGATAGTATTTAATTTCTACTTGACTCGTGACTGACTCAGTCTACTGTCATGCTGAACTTGCTCACCTCGCAGCGAAGCGGGTTTCAGCATCACAGGCGCTTGAGATCCCGAAACAAGTTCGGGATGACAAGTACAACTTACAGCGAAGACCTGTACGTAAGTTCTGTTTACTGATTTCTGATCACTGATTACTTCACTACTATATCGCACTCCCGTCTATTTCTCAAACCGCGCCCTTGCCAGTCACCATCGCCATAGGGCTTTTCAGCAGAATCTCAATGTCATGTAAAACTGATCGTTCCCTTACGTATTCCGCATCGATCTGGATGCGTTTGTCAAAGTTTACTTCGCTTCTGCCTGACACCTGCCAGTTGCCCGTCAAACCCGGTTTGGCTGAAAGCACAATGCTGACGAGCTGTTTCGTGTGCGGATATTTCTTTTGCTGGTCTATGAGTTCATCCGGATAGTAAGGGCGCGGCCCAACCAGACTCATGTCACCGATAAGTACGTTAACCAGCTGCGGAATTTCATCAAGCGAATGTTTGCGGATAAATTTTCCAACCCGGGTGACCCGGGGATCATCATGCAATTTATAGCTGTTTTTTTTGTATTGTTGATACAGTTTGCGCATAGTCGGATCAGTCCGTAAGACCTCGTGTGCATTCGTAATCATCGAGCGGAATTTAAAGAGTTTAAAGAGCTTGCCATTTTTCCCTACTCGCATTGGTGTATCCGCAAGTACCGGTCCGGGCGAATCAAGTTTGATTGCAATAGCAGTAAGGGCGGCAATTGGTAAAAACATAAAGCCGATGACTATACTTCCGGCTACATCAATGCAACGTTTTAATAAATAATACATGGTGCGTGGTAATGGGGAGTGACAATCTTGTTACGCTAATTTTTCATGCTCGGTACCATCCAGATTCTGTACCAGCTGCTTGATTTTCGAAACCGACGATTTTTTGGCAACCAGAAGTACGTCATCGGTATTAACTACCAGAAAATCGTTGAGATCAATTGTCACTACCAGTTGTCCTGTATAATTATAGATCAGTGAGTCAGCCGTGTCAGTAAGTAGTACGTTTCCTTGCGTTACGTTTTTATCTTTTGCTTCCTCAAGCGCCTCTTTGAGCGCTTCCCAGGCGCCAATATCGCTCCAGCCGATATTTTCCGAAATAACGAGTGAGGAAGACGGATCAAGTTTTTCTAAAATTGCGTTGTCAAAGGCGATTTTTTCAAAGGTTGGGTAGACTTTTTTCAGTGTCTCATGGTATCTGCCGGTTTGCCATGCAGCTTGAATTTGCATCAACCCTGAATACAAATTGGGAACAAACCGTTTGTATTGGGACAGTAAATAGCGCGGAGTCGTCACAAAATACCCGAGATTCCACGCATGGTGACCACTTTTAAAGTAGTTTTCCGCTGTTTTGCGGTCTGGCCGATACTGAAAATTAACCAGTGAACAGAACGAAAAACCGTTTTTGTGCCTTACTTCTTTGCCGAATTCAATCCAACCCAGGTTTTCATTGGCAAATCGCGGCTTTTGCGAAACAAAAATGACCTGATCGGGATTTTCCGCCACCAGTTCCCCGGCTGATTTTAAAATTTTACGAAATAGGGCATCGTTTTTTACTAAATGGTCGCTCCACAGAATCGCCATGGGTGTCGTGGGCGCTTCTTTGGCGAGGATTGCGGTCACGAGTCCCACCGCCGGTCCCACATCACGCATGGCCGGTTCACCAATGATCTGTTTCGGAGGCACCTCGGAAAGTTGTGATTGCACAATCGGGACGTAGGCTTCATTTGTGGAGACGAACATCTCTTTCCAGCCAAAATCCGGCTGTAGGCGCTCACCCGCAAGCTGCAAAGTAGATTTGTTACCGACTATTTTTTCAAATTGTTTGGGTGAACGCTTCCGCGACAGCGGCCACAAACGCGTCCCTACCCCACCTGCAAAAATCACAATATTCATGGCGTCAGGAAACAGTTTGCCGGAACTGCTTCCACTCCTTTTCTATATAGTTTAAAAAGTTACGTTTAAATTGCATAGCGGAAAAGCGCCCTGCAGACTCACGACATAATCTATTATTATACTGACTGGCTGCAAATTTGCGCAAAATTTTTGCCAAAGCTTCCGGTGATTGCGGATAAAACAGCTCACCGGTAATATGTGGTGTAATAAGCTCGCTGGCTGCACCAGACTGGTACGCAATTACCGGCCTGCCGCAACTCAGCGCCTCAACCATGGATATTCCAAAGTCTTCTTCCTGCGGAGCGATAAATGCGCTACAGTTTTGGTAAAGTGTTACTAGTTCTTCATCAGTTACTTCACCCATAAACTCAATCGTCCTGCCGGCTATGGCTTTGAGTGACTTAAATTCCGCACCAATCCCTACAATCTTGAGCGGTAACTGCAAATCATTGCACGCTTTAATTGCAATTTCAATATGCTTATACGCAACCAGGCGGGAAACGATTAAAAAATAGCTTTCTTTTTTAATTTTTAATTCCTGTCCTGAGCTTGCCGAACGGATTGAATTTTGCTTGCCCGCCAAAGCCTTGGCGAAGGCGGGAATTTTAAATTTGTTGACGTCTACCGGCGGGTAAATTACGGTGCTTTTCCGGCGATAGTATTTCCAGATCCGTTGTTGAATCGTCTTCGAAATAGCGATGTATCTATCAGGACGCGCGGCGGCAAACCCATCCCATACCCGCAGAAGTGAAACTAAGGGTAATGACAATTTTCGAAGTAACGGTCGGGTAAAGTAATCCCAGTAATGTGACCATAAAAACCGGGTCGGAGTGAGCAGGTAACAAATATGTAATGTGTGCGGACTGGTAACGATTCCCTTTGCCTCAGCTGAAGTAATACTGATAACTACATCAAACTCAGAAAAATCAAATGATTCAAATGCAAACACCGGAATCCCTGGATACCATTCATGGCGTTTTGCAGCCCCTGGTAGTTTTTGCATAAATGAAGAGCGCACGCGAAACTCACTGGCCCACGTAGCCTGTTGATTATCAACAACCGCGCTATACAGCGGTGCTTCCGGGAATAATTCGTGCAGCGTCATCAGAACCCGCTCTGCCCCGCCGAATTTATTGAGGTGATCGTAACAAAGTGCAACTTTCATAAAGGGCAAGGGTGCTTTCAGCCATTTTTTTCCAGGAATATTTTTTCACCTGCGTTTTACCCAACGAAATAAGTGCCTGGCGCAATTTGATCCTAGTCACGACGCTGGTAATTTCATCTGCCATATCCAAAATGTCGGTTTGGTCAAAAAAGCTGGCCGCACTGCCATACACTTCCCTAAAAACTGGAATATCCGAAACAATTATCGGACAGCCGGATTGCATGGCTTCAAGCCCGGGGATTCCAAATCCTTCTGCCAGTGACGGAAACACAAAGGCTGCAGCGTGCGTATACCAGTGCGCCAGTGCCGCATTGGTCACTTCTCCGGGAAACAACACATTGGCCGCTGCCTCACTTTTGGCTACTTCTTTTTGCAAGCGCGTATAAAAATAATCATGTTTACCAATACACACGAGCATGAGTTTTGGTATACGTTTACGGATGAGTGCAAACGCTTCAATTAACCGAATTAAATTTTTATGCGGATGGGCATTCCCCACATACAGAAGATATTTTTTGGGCACCGGGAAAGTTGACTTATCACGGTTTTCTTCAAACTCACCTGACTCGTAGGTGATGGAAATTTTATCAGGAGAAATTGCAAACTCCCGCACAATATCCTGCTTAACTGCTTCCGAAACCGTAATTATTTTCGCCGCCCGTTTCACCGCCTGCGTAAGCACAAACGAGTAACCCAGACGTTTAAACTGGTATAAAGGATACGGCAATGTCGTGGCTTTACCAGTTGCATGATGTGAAATAGTCAGGTCATGAATGGTGACGATAAACGGCTGCGGTGTTGCGAGTGGTACGGAAAAATACGGAATGTGAAGTAAATCAAGCTTGGCCTTCCGATACAGTTTTGGCATTTCTAATTGTTCATGCAGCGTGTGCCAACGGACATGAGCTAATTGTTTTGTCCAGCGGGAATTTTGAAACTTTATACTGTCAAATTCCTGTGGCCGCACAAATACCACGTACTCATTCCGGGTATCAATTGCCTGCAGGTGTTTAATTAGCGCCCGCATGTACCTGCCGACGCCGGTTTCATTCCATAAGCGTGCGTCAATGCCAATTTTCATAACAATTTGCGATTAAAAATTCAAGCTGAAGAGCGTAATCTGCTCCTTTAACCATACTCCAAATAACACTACGAATCGCACCCACGCCGGATACGTCTGCGCGTAAAACTTGCGATAAAATATCCGCATGACTTCGAATCTTGCCCGTGTGGCGCGCAACTTTGTTTCCCGATCCGCCCTGCTTAACTCCCGTGAGTGTTTTTTGATGCCGCTGGCTACACCCTTATGGTGAGTTACCGCTACAGTTGGAATAAAAACTACTTTGTACCCCGCCTGTTTTACCCGATAGCAAAAATCCAGATCCTCCCCGTACCAGAAGTAGTTCTCGTCCAGCCAGTTTAAATTTTCACCCACTGTGCGCCGGATACACATAAACGCTCCCACACAGGCATCAATTTCGTGAGGAATATCAAGGTTTTGATACCCCAAATGATATCCGTTCAACCACACGGAATGGGGAAATAATTTTCCTAATCCGGAAAAATGAGTGAGAGAGCGCCAGGGCGTTGGAAATCCCCGGTGTGCAGCATCATCGAGCTCGCCGCTCGTTAACTCCAGCCGGGCAGTGGCTACTCCAACCTGGCTTTGTCCTTCCATGTAATCAACCACCTGAGTGATTGCATTTTTGGGAACTACCGTGTCCGGGTTAAGCAGTAATACGAAAGTACCGTGCGAAGCACGAATTCCCTGATTATTTGCCCGGGCAAAACCCATGTTTTCCCGATTCTCAATTAGCAAGACTTTCGGAAACAAACGTTTGATTTCGGTAACTGAGTTATCATATGAAGCATTATCAACCACAATTATCTCAAATTTTTTAGCCTTAAGTTCAAGAGCGTAGTTCTCAAACAGTGATATTAAACATTTGCTGATCACTTCCCGGGTATTAAAATTAACGATAATAATCGAAACTTTAGTTTTCATGATAAGGCCAGTTTTAAGGCGGTAACATAGAGTTTTTGATCATTTTTTCTATTCAATAGGGTAAACAACCCAATTGCTAATAATGATTTGTACACTAATAATACTTGTAAAGTTAGATTTGCCGCTAAACTGTAATGTTTTTTGTAAAAATACTTGAGCCCTTGAAAGACATTCAGAATCGGGGTCCGGTGCCCGCTACTGCTGGCTGCCCCTTTGTGAATAAAATGCGCCTGTGGATAAAAAATAATCCCATATCCCTGTTGCTTTGCCCGATACTGCCAGTCAATCTCTTCCATATACATAAAAATGTTTTCGTCAAAACCGCCCACAGCTGTAAAATCAGCTCGCCTGGCCACGATACAGGCACCCATCACCCAGTCGACACTACGTACCTCGTTCGGGGAATAACGGGTCAAATGTAAATGGTCACCTTTGAGGAAAAGCGCCGTAAAAATAACCGGTAATGTATACCCGGGTCCGCATGAATCCTGTGGCGAATAGTCTGGATTGAACAGTTTTCCACCGGCAATTGACTTTGCCGGAAGGGTCATAAAAAACCGGTAGAGTTTCTCAATTGCCTGATCAAGTACCAGAATATCTGAGTTGAGAAGTAATACAACAGAACCAGTTGCTGCTCTAATTCCCTGATTATTTCCTTTACCATACCCGGCATTTTCTTTATTACTCAGTAATCGAACCGCAGGGTAGTGTTTCTTAATTAATTCCGGGCTGCGGTCTTTGGAGGCATTATCAACTACAATCACTTCATAAGAAATTGAAGTATTGGCAAGACTTGTGAAGATTGATTCAAGACACTGGTCAGTCAGTTTCCAAGTATTATATGAAACAATGATAATGGACAAATCGACTGCTTTTTTCATACTAGTTTACGGGCGACTGCTTCATAGATAGAATCAAGCGCTTTGGCAATCATTGGCCAACTATAAGTTTTTCGGACCAGCAGGTTAGCATTCCGTGCCAGTTGTTTATATTTTTTCTCATCCTTAAGGACTGTAACAGTTGCCTGAGATAATGACTCGGCGTGATTGCGCACCAGCGCCTCTTTTCCATCCGTAACTCCCAGACCTTCAATACCCTGGGGAGTAGTAATCACCGGTAAGCCGGTCGCCATTGATTCGAGAATTTTATATCGGGTTCCGCCGGGACCAAAAATTGGCGCCAGAAGCACATCTGACTGCCGATATGCCATCCGGATATCTTTCATAGATTCAGCAATCTGGACAGTTTTACTTTTAAATTTAAGAATGTCCGGAGAAGGATCGTGTCCGACAATCCACAGCTGCGCCAGAGGTATTTGTTTCTGGATAAGTGGCCAGATATTATGAATCAGTTCCTTAGCGGCTTCACGATTCTGCAACCATTTGAAATTACCGACAAATAATATTTTCGGGTTCGGACCAATTCGTTTTTTTTGAAAGCTGAATACGTTGGTATCAACGCCGTTTGGCACAATAGATACTTCCAGATTAGCGACTTTCTCCATAATCTGCTTGTCCGGAAGCGACATAGCTACCACGCGGCTCGCGCGTTTCCAGTAATATTCTTCCCAATAGCGGATTTTATCGACATCAAACGAAAACAGGAACCGCAGCGGCGGGAAACTGATGGTTTCCACAAAGTGCTGATACACCAGATATTCAATCGTCTGTTCAACCAGCAGAATAGGCACTGAGGTCTCGGGAATATGTGGCATGACATAAAATGTTTCGGCGTGAATGAGGTCGAAATTTTGTTGCCGTAATTCCTCAACCACTGCATTTTTGGCTTCACTGGAAAAATTCCGGACCACCAGAAACGGATATTTGCCAAATCCGGTTTTTAAGATATTTTGGATCGTCCACGGTTTCTCAGGCCGCTTGCACACAATCACCCGATTGCAAAAAGCACTGATGTTTTTTATGTAACGCTTCTCGTTATCATGTTTAATCAGCGCAACCAGGGTAATTTCGTGTTTTTGCGCCAGGTTTTTGAGTAAATTGTATGAACGGATCTGACCACCTGAAAGAAGCGGATAGGGTAAATAAGGAGTCAGCATTAAAATTTTCATACGTAAATTCTGGCTTACGAGCGGGGTAATCGGTTATCAGGCACCAGTTGAATGAGTATAAATTTTTCGGTTTCTTTAAGAAGTTTAAATGGGTGGTACGGATCTTTTTGCGCTTTTGCAATACTCACAAGTTCCTGAGTCAACTCGTCAAAATTAACACTAATATAATAGTGGGCGCCTTTCGCAATCATTTCGTCAATCGTGCCTTCCATCAGCGGCCACCCCCACTGATTGGTTTGGTATAAAAATGCCGTATCACCGCCATACGGCGCAATTGTGTTTCCCCGCTTATCTCCCAAAACTCGCTGCATTTCCTGGCCAGCTGCAACAATTTCCGGATGATTGATATTAAATAAATCCCGGGCCTGGTACCAACCAAACATGAGCGTAAAAACGATAATTAATGCGACAAGGGCTTTTGCCATTAAAGAATGGAACTGCCTTTTCACATTTTCCCATAAGGTGACACTTCCCAAAGCCAGAAAAATACACAGGATCGGCACCAGAATAATCTGGTAGTAATCATGTTGCACATTACCGGTTGCAAATACCACGAGGTAGGCAACCATTCCAAGAAGCCACACATGAAAAAACCAATTTGGTTTTTCATAACGATCAGATAGTTTTGCAGCCAGGCCAGGAATAAGTAATCCTATTCCCCAGCCACCCAAAATGAGTTTGGCAATTCGCTCGGCATACAGCCACCAAAACCAGGCGCCTTTAAAGCGAATCCCGTTACCATTGAGTAACCATACATACGCCGGGATGCCTGCCGGAAATTGGGCAATATGCAACCTCCATAAGGCAAAAGGCAACACTATAAGAACTGCATAAACGTACAACAAGAGCTTAGTAAATAAGGCAGTCCCCCACTTACGCCAAGCCAGGTAGACAAGCGGAAATGCGAAAAAGACAACGGTAACTTTAACTAAAAGTGCTGCCGTACCAAAAACCACCGCCAGTACCCACCACCAAATTTTTTCTTTGGTTATCCAGCAGTCAAAGAAAAATATCATGCCGAGACTTAAAAAAACCAGTGTTGGTTCAGGTAAAATCACCCGCGACCAGAAAATGTTATAGGGCAGTATGGCAAAAAAAGCCGCGGCCCCCAAACCCACTTTTACGTTAGCGTGTCTTTTGGTAATTAAATAGAGAAAAACTAAACTTCCCAAAGAGGCAAAGATCGAGGTTAAACGGCCGGAATATTCGATATTGTATCCAGGAAATAATTTATCAACAACGACCGTTGCCAGGTTATAGAGTGGAAATTCTACCATGCGATACCCCTCTGGATTTGGCATGCCTGAGGCAACTGAAGACAAATCATCATACCGGGGGACAAGCGGCGTAATTCCGTAGCGCAGGAAATTGCGCGTAACTGCTGAAGTATCTGCCTGCCGCCAGGAATGCCAGTCAGCAAGTGGCGTATGAATTTTATAGTGCCGGACAATGAGTGCGACTAACAAAATAATCAGCAAATAGGTTTTATCGCTTGCAATTATCTTTTGCAGCAGGGATTTTATATCGCTGACCGTATCCTTTAAATCCGGAATTTCGGGAAGTACCAGGTGCCCTTTTTCTTCCTGCGGCAAAATTTTAATTGCCCCGAGCGTAATTCCAGTCAGCGCCCAAAACGAAAAGGCTACTTTTGACGCTTCAAATATATCGATATACACGGCATTAACAAGCAGGGCACAAACTACTGCTGCCATACCGATCAGTAAAGAAAAAATTAGTGGGTCTTTTACCCGCAAAAACGCTTTCCAGATCGAAATGAGAATCATGACAATAATCCAGCCAAAAGCCAGGAATCCTAAGGCTCCGGTTTCACCTAAAGCACGTAAGTAATCATTGTCGGTTGATTCCGCTTCAGTAAATTCAGTTACCTGGGTTTTGGTCAATGTGGAATAACCGCTGCCTAACAATGGATTGCGCATAAAACCGGCAATTGCCCGGGGCCAGAGCGCATCAAGTCGAATTCCGGTTGACAGATCGTATATTTTAGCGTTTTGCGAATACGTCCGGGGCACCTGTTTAAGTATGGCGGCACCGCTGGCTGAAGTGGTGGCCTCCAATCCATCCAGAATATCTGTAGTAATATCAAATGGTTTAGTTGGCAGCGGCGGAAAATCACTTTTGCTGGTGACGTCTCCAATATTTGCCGGATTATTTTCAAGAAAAGCGATATTACTGCCGGTTGGCGGAGCACCGACTGGCTGAGTAAGTAATGATTTGATACCGCCAATCCGCTGATCAAGTTTTAAAAGTTTAAAAAACCGGTCTGACAAATCCCCAAACATAAGCATTATCAGTACGCTTAACAAAATAACTCCGGTCCACCGGGTGGCTGACCAGCGAATTCCTTTACGAAACATCCAGAAGAAAAATAACATGGTGACTCCAGCTAGATATGCCAGGAACGAAGTTCGGGAAACAGTCAGAATCAGTAACCAGAAGGCGCCACCGAGTACGATAAATACCAAGAGTTTCCAGATCCGCTGCTTGACGGAAAAAAACAGCGCCCATAAAAATACGAGAATAGCCATGGTAAACGCTGCCAGATCATAATGCCCGCCGAAGGTAGACATCACCCGTGCGCCCTGGGTGAGCACCAGTTGCCAGCCTTTGGAAAATTCCCGGTTCATGGTTGAGTAGGCCGGCCAGTAGAGGTATTTCTGCCCATACCCGTAAATGGTAATTGCGAGCATGGTCAGAACCAAAATTATGAGGTATGTTTTCACCTGTTTGAGTGACTTAACGGCACTGAAAAACACGAAAAACAGGCTGAAATACTCCACCCGGCGCAGGAAATGCAACACCATTTTGCCAATATGCAAAGCTTCCATCGGCACGGTCCCAATCACGAAAATAGCCGAAAGCATTGACAAAACACCGATTACCAGGTAAGTAATGATTGGCTTGGCGAGCGGGTTCGGCCCAAATTTAGCCTTACCCCGAATAAGCTGAATGAGCCAAATTATCAAAACTACACCCACCAGAAAATCTTCGATTCTGACCCGGACAATGTAGCCTGGAATAGCCTCAAATAGGGGTAATTTCGGGTAGAGCGGAATAAACGCCAGTAGAAAGCCGGTAATAAGGAACAATAGGTGCTCATCAAGCCAGGACAGTACGCCTTTGAGAGTACTCATGTGAGGTTAATTATAGCATTTTACAGGGACTTGCAGATATTTTTCGATCTGTACGGAAAATTTGAGTCTCTACGTCACGTTGGACGGGGTACAGGTTACCATTTGTTTGTCACCTTGTCAGTTCTCACAGAAATATTAACGCTTGTATCAATACCAAAAGTGAGAATTTAGATTGTATAGTCAGTATAAGCTTTAACTCTAGTATATAACATTTTTTTGCGAATTCTGTTAATATTTTAGTGAGAACTGACAAGGATTGTTACCGATGAGGTATTGGCTCAAAAACGCCGCTTATCTGCCCAAAAATGAGCAAGGAAATCCCACTTCAGAGAGATATGTTTACTGATGATCTGGTCGATGCCCGAAGCGACTACCGGAAGCGGCAGGACAAGCAGCACCAGCAACTCAGGCAGACGGAGATGTTTTCGGCCAGAGAGACGGTGCAGATAGGTGTGAATCCGTGCCCCTGGCTGAAGGGAATGGCCCGGTCCGAGTTGGTATTGGAGATTCAGGATGTTCGCACCCACGATGAGAAGGAGCGCGATTGGTGGCGGGAAGCCCAGTCGCAGATTGCCCCCATGTTTGACGGCGGCACAGCGACCAATAACCACGAGCCAGATGATAACAGGCAGTCAGAAAAGGCCGCAGAAGCTGAAACAAAGGTTGTGTATGAAGCACCAAATCTGCGGCAGATTGGTTTTCGAGCCTATGCTCGTCGAAACAGCATCCCCGTTCGTTGGAAAGGGGTAAAACAGGGTGTTTAGGCTCAAAAATCCGCCGTCAAAGAGAAATTGGGCGGTAGAAAGCACTCATTTTTAGGTAATTGCAATGTGGAGTATACTAACCTGTAGTAGATGCTAGTCTTAGGGGGATATTTATTTTTCTAATCTCTATTTTCAAAATTACAAAATAAAAATATAAATCAAACTAAAATAAAATACTTGCTGATTGCAATGCGGTAGTGGAATGCAACATGATCTTATGAAATCAGCAGTCGGTAATCATGAGGAAGTATATGGTTAGTCATTCAAGTCGGTATGGTTTGAAAAAAAATGCGGGTTCCATTTGGGCCAAGACTGTCATGGTGTTTGTACTCTTGGCGATTGTCGCTCTTGCTTTCCTCTATTTGAGACCTAAATTAAATGGAAGCAGCGCTACTCCTGCACCAGGAGCAACAACTGAGGCTCCTTCAATGGGGATTGAACCTACGCAGGAGCCATCAGAAGTGGACTTATACACCTTAGAGGGACCACCATAGCTGAAGGCGCAAACTTAGCGCCAATAGGGTTGTACAAACTTAAGACATATCGCGTTGATGAACTTAGTCTGCCACAGCCGGTAAGTATTACGATTGATGGTCAAAGCGTCGATGTTGAGAAGGTGTGGCGTTTGAGCATTAGCGGAGCATTCGAGGTGCGAGCATTACCTGCTGTGATCTGGGTAAACGGTAAACTTGCTGGATATGCTAGTCCCAATAGTGATCTGTCTCAGGTTTCTACAATTTTGCTCGATGACTCTTTGCTCATTGATGGCGCTACTATTGCTTTCTCCTATGGTGACAACATTAGTAATGCAATTGAACTACCCGATACTCTGCATTTTCCTTCCACCAAAACACCTCAGAATTAGCTAGCCGTGGCAGCTCTTATGCGAGTTCCAAACGGGCGATAAAAAGGGGGGAGTATGTTTAACTTAAAGAAGTTGTTGTTACTAATTTGTCTGACAACCACTATTTTAATTGGTGCTCATTTCGGTATGTTCTCTGCATCCGCTCAAGGAGGTGGTGATCCTGGTGTAACTGGGCCTTTTTTGTTCCTGCACTTCCTCAAATATATTCCTTTGGCGACACTGCATTCACGCCAACAGATTTCCCAGGGCCAGTCGAACTGACTGCTGCGGTGTGGTCACCAGCGGACTTATCAGAAGGTCCGTTTCCATTGGTTGTCTTTATGCATGGTAGACATAACATCTGTTACAATCCAGATAACAATTCACTAAGCTTAGAGTGGCCCTGTAATCCTCCTTTTGAGTCAATTCCTAACTACCGTGGTTACGACTACATCGCGAAAGTGTTGGCGAGCCACGGTTTTATTGTCGTTTCCGTGAGCACCAACGGCATCATTCGAAGCGAGGATCAACAGAACATTTTCGGTGGCCGACTCGTACCAGATTTTGGTATGAGCGCGCGCGCTGAACTACTTCAGCGTCATCTTGCAATCTGGGAAGAACTTAACGATGATGGTTTCGTTGATGAAGTTGGTTTTAGCCCCTTCGACACTCGTTTTGTAGGGAAGGTTGATTTAAGTAACGTGGGTACAATGGGACACTCACGCGGCGGTGAAGGAGTTATCCGACATTTTATTTTGAATGGAGAGCAAGGATCGCCTTACAGGATTCGAGCAGTAATGCCTTTAGCCCCTGTTGACTTTAACCGGTTTGTCATCAACAACGTCCCTACAGCTATTCTATTGCCTTATTGTGATGGTGATCAAAAGTGAGAATTTAGATTGTATAGTCAGTATAAGCTTTAACTCTAGTATATAACATTTTTTTGCGAATTCTGTTAATATTTTAGTGAGAACTGACAGAATTGATCTGGGATCGCTGCTCAAAATGATGCCTCCCATCCTGATCGGCTTTCTTTCACGCACTTCTTTCGGCTTACCGCTTAGCATAAGGCCCTATTAGAACTGGATATGCTGAACTTATATACTCCCGCCGGGTATAATAAGAACTTCTCCTTCAACCAACGAATGTGTCTCTAGATCAGCGAACTTATTAAACGGGTAGTCAATGATTTTCTGTGGAGTAGTATGGTATTTTAATGCCAAATCCTCTACGGAGTCGCCATTCACAACCTTATGGGCAATACCGGTGACGGGCAGAATCTGAAGGTTCTGCCCAGGGAGAATGACATCCGATGTTAAGTTATTTGCCCACTTGACACTATCAACAGAAATATCAAAGGTCTCTGCGATTGAAAACGGGGTATCACCTTCTTTGACCATATAGCTGACTATCTTTTCTCTTGGAGCACGAAACTCGCGTTCTCCTTCAAAAACCTGAGGAGAACTTGGTTGTTTCACAGAGTGATATTCCAACCATGAACCGAGACCCAGGATGAATGCCCCACAAAGTACTCCCAGAGTGGCAAGCTGAATTTTCTTTCGGTTAATAATCGCCATAATTCGTATCGAATAATAATACTTCTCGACCGAGAAGTCAAAAGTGAGGACGAAAAAAGTGGCGACCCCACAAAGGGTCGCCAAATCTAATTACATCAATCAGGGAACCATTGGTTAGGTCAGCACCGAGCCTCGTAAGTGTCTCCGACCTGGAACTTGGGAACGTAGACGGGCTGCGAGTACCAGTAGTTGCGAGATCGGTTCCAATAGTAGACGCGCACCCAGCCTTTCCACCACCAGCCCCATGTGGTGATAGTACCTTGGTTTGCAGAACCCCGCCATTCTACACGCTGCCCATTTTGGTTGTAACCTCTGATAATCGCCTCATGCATGAGCGAGCAGACAAAACGGAGTTGCTGCCCGTTTGTGCCAGCTTCTACTGGTTGCGATTGAGTAGCGAAAAGCATAGTAGCCAGGGTCAGCACGACGAGAAGAACCAGGAACAGCTTTTTGTGGACTGAAGCCATATGAACCTCCTTATTGAACTAGCGATTTGAAGATCGTGCTTACGTTAGCAACGAACATAGAAGATGTCTGAATAGAGCTGGACTCTGGGGACATAGACCTGCTGTGAGTAGACATTCCCGCCGGGGTTACGGTAAGAAACCCGAACCCAGCCTTTCCACCACCAGCCCCAGGTGGCGATCCAGCCACTCACACCTGTTCTTTGCCATTGCACGACCTGCCCGTTGTGGTTAGGACCGATGATCGTGACAGTGGCGTTTCGCATAAATGGACAATCAAAGCGAATTTGCTGCCCATTTACGCCTGCTTCAGCGGTCTGCACGTGAGATAACAAGGCGAAAGCAGCGAGTATCAGCAGGATGAGGAGCATCAAGGTCGGCTTTTCTTTGACGGACACCATTTCCAAACCTTCTTTCTCTAATTGTGGGACACCCCACGCTTTCGACACCCACAGCATAGCTGAATTTCTCATCCTAGTAATCAGCAAAAGGATTGATAAGTAGAATGAACTTTCCTTCATACTAAAGTACCTTTGAAGTAATTCGGATGTGGCTCTAATCGGCTGGTATGCGCTGATAATGCAGGGAAAAGGAATCTGTGTCAGAATTGCTGGCTATCGGTTCGCTGGTTGCAGCGTTCGACGTTTAAGCTATATCTCTTTAAGATTCCTTCAAAAAACTCTACGAAATTCTCGCTTTTATCGAAATAATGCCTTGCCCCAGCTTTCTTAGCTAATGCAATATATTGTTCTTGGTTATCGACGGACATCATTATCAGGATTGTATTGGGCAATTTGCGGCTTGATACCACCTGCTCGCAAAACGCAAACGATTGTTGTGTGAGGTCGTATTTTGTCTGAAGTTTAGGTACAGGTTTCCAATCACCTAATGGTATGTGTATATCGAGGAAAATAATGTGTGGTTTCCATTGAACTACTTTGTGCATGGCGCTGTTCAAATCGGTCACGATATGGACGTGGCACTCGAGGGTGATCTGAATGTCAGATTTGATTAAGTCCGCCCATGTTTCTTTGTCGTCCACAACCAAGATTCGGAGAGAATGCAAGTTGCCGTAGAGAGTGTACATGGCCGCCCGCCTGTTTCAAGGATACCCGATTACATATAAAACTATTGTATTCCTTCTCTGGTGGGGAAAAGGATGAATTCTTGTAGTTCAAAAGTATGAGAAGTATCATTCTAATTCAAGTCAGAAATGTTTTGTCCTATCAGTTGTCATAATGATGAGATAGGGAATTTACTCTTGTCAAGCAGTAGCGTGTTTTTCGATATTCTCCATTTCAATAAGCCCGGTTCTTCGCATAGCGCGCGTGACTGCCTTACTCAAATTGCGGCAATTCTCAAAAGCTATTTTGAGGCAGACATTGTGCTTGGATATGAACTTATCCAGGAAACTGGCGGTGTTCCGCGAATACCACCTGTCTGTGTCGGAGAGCGCATTGACCCTGATAAAGCGAGCCGCGCACTCGAAAATACATCCCACCGATATGGTTTGGGTAAGCTGATCCAACTTTGGGAACCGTACTACGAAGTCAATCCCAAGAGGTGGGCGATACCAAAAGCTAGTCAAGATAGTTTTATGACTTTCATAGAGTGCGAGCAGATAAAGTCGTTCGTCTTTTTGCCACTGCACCATAGTGGCCGGAAGTTGGGAGCCATGCTCCTGAATTATCGTAGCAACAAGCCTTTCAGTAACGATGAAAGGCGGGAATTTGAGGTATGTGCCACTTTAATAGGCAATCATCTTGCGCAAATTGATGGTTACACAAGCTCCCTATGGGCACAACGAAGCCGAATGGCAATTGCTCATACTCTTTACGATGAGGTGGCTACCAAGTTCAAGTACCAGATTGAAGGGCTGGAAAGAGAGATTATGGATGTTCTCAACAGCAATAGGGTAGAATTGCCCTCTACGCTTGCTTCCAGAATGGAAGCTGCAAAAGCTATAGTATTTGAAATAATGCGTGATCTTGTAGTCAAGTCTTCAGGCGATTTGTTAATTGACCTTAAAAATATGTCCCTATACAAAGCATTAAATACCGCAGCCGCAGCATTGCAAAGAGGATGGCCTGCGGCGCGACAGGTTAGAATCGATATTCATGAAGTTCCGCCCATTATTGACGATCAACCCTTAGAATTTCGTCAACTAATCTACTCCCTTGTTTTGGAAGTCATGGGAAACTCGATAAAACATGGCGGGCCTGCCCCATACATCAGTGTCGTGATAAGTTGGCACAATAAACACGCCATACTTCAGATTATCGATCATGGGCAAGGATTTAATCTTCAAGATAAGAAGTTTTCTGAGCGTGGCTTGGGCTTCTGGTCAGCCTACATCGCACATCTTCGAGGAACTTTTGAGGTTTCCAGTCTGCCTGGCTATGGCACGAATGTTATCGCAAAAATTCCGGCTATTCCTGTGAGGAGATAAGACTTACGATGTCTGAGATAGAAATTCAACTCAATGGACTAGAAGTCGCCGTTGTAGAGGACGAGCCGATGGGTCTTGAGGGCTTGATCCAAATACTTCAGAAATTAGGATGTAATGTTGTGTGGACAGCAAAAAATTACGAAGATGCGGAGGAGAAAGCACAAAGTTACTTACCAAACGTCGTTTTTGTAGACCTCAAATTGCTCCGTGGAACCAATGATTATGAAACAGGATGGCAATTGGTAAAAGCTCTACGAGGTAGGGATTCTCGCATTTCAGTCATTATTTGTTCAAGCACCCCCGTCGTCGACAACATAGTTCTGGAAGCGATTCATCTTGGGTGTCCCTACATAGTCAAACAAGACTTATGGCAGCAAGAACAAACAGTAGTTGCAAGTGCGCTACTTGCTGCACATTCCAAATCGGTGACGCTATCAAATGAGGTCGCGGGCGCTATTCAGGGCATTGTAAGTAAGATTAGAGGCAAAGGTGGTCTTTCCCTTAGAGAGCAAGAGGTTCTTGAGTTGGTTGCAGCCGGGTTAACCAATGAAGATATAGCGGCAGTGTAAGCTTTTAGTGTGTAAAACCGAAGCAGGTAGGCATACAATATTTTTTAGAAAGGAAAAATACTATGATACCTACCCAAAACAATAGTA
>Ga0075643_117_pt1 | contig 37837 bp, 41 predicted proteins | sample RifGroA1_FD_68207 | JGI IMG/M metagenome (GOLD analysis project Ga0075643, IMG submission 68207) | Microgenomates (Gottesmanbacteria) bacterium GW2011_GWA1_43_11 | reverse complement strand
GAGAATTAAACTCACAAGAGGTCCTCTTGCAAAGTTTTCGGTTCAGATGTAAATCACTCTCTCATTTCTGGTATACTTTTCTTTTATGGAGATTTTGACTCAGATTCTTGATTTGTTTCTGCACCTTGATGATCAACTGGGCGTGATTATCCAGACCTTTGGTGCCTTCACCTACATCATTTTATTCGCAATAATTTTTGCGGAAACCGGGCTCGTGGTGGTTCCCTTTTTGCCCGGAGATTCGTTACTATTCGTTGCTGGCACTTTGGCCGGAGCGAAACATTTACATATCATTATCACCTACTTAACTTTGCTTTCGGCTGCAATAATTGGTGATACGGTCAACTATTGGGTGGGACATCACATCGGCCCAAAGGTGTTTGCAAAAGAGAATTCGCGGATTTTTAAAAAGGAGTATCTGGAAAAAACCCGCGAGTTTTTTGCGCGTCACGGAGGTAAAGCCATCATCCTCGCGCGTTTCCTGCCGATCATCCGCACGTTTGCGCCATTTGTGGCTGGAGTGGGTAAAATGCACTATGAAACGTTTTTGTTTTACAACGTAATTGGCGGTTTTACCTGGGTAACCCTGTTTACCTTTGCCGGTTACTTTTTCGGCGGACTTGAGTTTGTGCAGGAAAATTTCCACTATGCGGTGGTAGGAATTATTTTTGTTTCAGTTCTACCAATGTTACTTGAGTATGTTAATTACAAACGCAAATTACACCTGACCCGTACCCAACTGGAGCATGCCACTTACAAAGAGATGCAAAAAACCTTTAAAAAAGAACACCTGAATGATTGAATATTGAGTAAATTGATTTGTCTGATATAATCCTGATGTAGTCGTATTCCATCAGTCAGGTGGAATAGCTTTGCACCCTTAAGAGAATAATGTCTTTTTCAAATTGACAAGCATCACATTCGTTCCGGATGGTTTGTTGAAGTTTCAATTTGACTGCGGATTGTTCCACCCTCACGGGCAGGGAGTAAATAGCGAGCATCTGTATAATCTATTGCATGGCGCAGTTTTCTGAGAGATTCGCTGCTAAAAATATTGAGTTGAATGTCTGGAATGAAGCGTGAGTCTTGTTGCGCTCGCGCTATACCACCAATGATTTGCAACGGATGTGTAATTAACCAGCTGTTGTCATGGACAGCTTCCATAGCCTGGCGACCAATGCTCCAATCATTTGCAAAGCGAAACAGCGCGCGGATGATCTCATTGGCGTGGTCAGGCAATCCATATGCCCGGATTGACTCTTCCAGTTCTGATCCCTGGTAAAATTCACGCGTTCCGTAGTAAAACCATTCGGAAGGCCTCAGTGGCGCGTCATCTATCGGTATGGTAATTAAATCCGGATGGGTTTCTATGGGAAGATCATTCCTCTTGTGCGCGTGTGCAAACGCCTTTATCACGTATTCAGGTCGTGGAAAGCCAAAATTGACCACCATTGATTGCGTCAGCGTCGAAGTCCAATTTTCAAAATGAATCAACATCGCGTGTATTTTAATTATTTTCTTCCGGTGATGCAACTCCGGTTCTGATTACCGTGTGCAGTCCTATTCCACCTGACAGGTGGGATAGCTTAGCACTTAGGCATTGAGTGGTAGGGTTACTGTAAACGTTGAACCGTGGCCTAGTTTACTCTCCACTGAAATTTTACCCTTGTGGAGCTGGACAATTCGTTTGGCAATTGCGAGCCCCAGGCCAAAACCACTCGATTTATCTTTGGTACGCGCCAAGTCAGCTCGGTAAAACCGGTCGAAAATATGCGGTTGCTCTTGCCGTGCAATTCCAACTCCGGTGTCGCTTACTGTAAGTTGCAATGCCTTATCTGAATGCTCTGAAGTAAGTGTGACTCTCCCCTTTTCCGGTGTATATTTAATTGCATTGTCAAGCAAGATTGTCAACAGTTTGGTGATGCTCGTTTCATCGGCTGTTGCGACACAGTCAGTTTTATGGGTTGTTAAGGTAATCTGTTTCTTTTTTGCCAACGGTTGGAAGCGGCGTGTTACCTCAGTCAAGAGCGGACTGATGTCGACGCGGGTAAAATTAAAATTACTTCCGTTGGTAGCAGTTCTAGCAAGTGTCAAGAGGCTTTGACTTAGGTTGGTGAGTTCATCTACCTGAATTAAACTGTAGCGCAACACCTCACGTGTGTTTTTAGCAGTTAATTTTTTATCCCGCAAAGCCACTTCAAGCGTCGTTTTGATAGCAGTTAAGGGCGTACACAGCTCATGGGAAGCATCAGCGGTAAACCGTTTTTGTTCTTCAAGTGTATTTTGGATTGGAGCGAGCGTTTTTCCGGCCAGAATATATCCCGCGAGCGCTCCAAATGCCAGAATACCGCCATTGGTAATTAATAAACCGCGCAAGACCCGCAGTTTTGCCTCGGTAATATCTTCGAGGAAAAAAACGTTGACGTCACTGGTGGGGACGAGTAGTCCCAAACGCCTGGCCTGCATGCGCATTACGGCCTGATGGAATCCCCGCTCGAGCTCACTACTTACCATTCGGTAAATAATGGCACTGAAGAGGAAACTCACGGCCATGAGAATCAGTAGATACCAGGCAGTTAATTTGAGTCGGGCATTGGTAAACATTACACTCCTATCTTATACCCAAACCCCCGGACTGTGCGGATGAGTTGGGTTGCAAACGGCTTATCAATTCGGTTGCGTAAGTAACCGATATAGACTTCGACGGTGTTGGGTAAAATATCCGCATCATATTCCCAGACATGGTTCATAATCTGGTCTTTAGTGACAATAGTATTGACATGCCGGAGTAAAAATTCGAGCAATGCAAATTCTTTACGGGATAAAGTAATCAGTTTGCCATTTCGTTTCACTTCATAGTTGATTGTATTTAATTCCAGGTCAGCCACGGTTAAAATTTCGGCAATTCTGGAAGTCGGCCGGCGGCTCATAGCTCTAATGCGGGCAAGCAGTTCGGTAAAGGCAAAGGGTTTGGCTAAATAATCATCAGCCCCACTATTTAAACCGGCGACTTTATCATCTACCTGGCCTTTGGCGGTGAGCATAAGAATCGGAGTGTGGATATTTTCAGCACGCAATTTTTTAGTGAGCGAAATGCCATCAAGCTTGGGTAACATAAGGTCAAGGATAATTACATCAAAAGTTTCCGTAGATGCGAGGTCAAATCCTACCTCACCATCAAAAGCTACATCAACCGCAAATGCTTCCTGTTCCAGGCCTTTTTTAACCGCGGTTGCGATCCGGTGGTCGTCTTCAATCACCAGGATTCTCATACTGATAGTATACCCCAGAAGCTGAAAAGAGTCGAAAGGCCTACACACCCCACGCGTGTACTAGGTAGATACCTACGGTGACATGCCAAAGCAGAGTGGATTTTTCCACCCTGCTTCAGCTTATTAGCCAAATGGGAATTAGTTAACTAGTTAATAATGTCTTTTCCTGGCCAATGTCCCATCTTCATACCCATGTGGAAGCCGCGGCCAAAACCGATAAACGGAAAATCAATGTCATTTTCCTCTGCCCAGATTTTCATTTCTTCATGGATTTTTTCCATTTCAGTTTTGCGTTCCTCAGGAGTCAGACCTCTGAGCGCCTCCATTTTAGTTTGCATTTCTGCATGTTTACTCAGAATTGCTTGTTTTTGCACTTCAGTAATTTTACCGTCAGTCACTGCCTGCGTTAGTCGTTCTTCCAGGCGGGTTTGCATTTCCGTCTGTTTTTCACTGTGCATTTCATCAAGTACTGACTGCACCTGACTCGGCTGCATATTAAGTTTGGCGGCAATGCGTTCCACGATCTGGGCCAGCTGTTCGGACGGTTCCTGGGCAGCTGCGGTTTGGGAAACCATGACTGCTCCTCCAACGACTGCTGCAGTGGTTAACAAAACTTTTTTACCTAGGTTCATAATTTTCTCACCTCCAATCGTTTGATAATGACGGGTAACTCTTGTCAGTTCACTTGTTAAGTACTGGGTACTTTATTGCAGTAACCTGAAAAAAGGCTGAGGAGATGCACTTTGTCATTTCGAATGAAGCATTTGCGAAATGAGAAATCTAGCAAAGCGTCGTTCGTTTCACTCACTGGATTTCTCGCCTGCAGCTCGAAATGACTAAAAAAGGAAATGTAATGTATTTACAAAAATTTAAACGTGGAGAGGACTTGGTCAAGAATAGCTTGTTCCAAACCGTAGGAAACAATAATCACAAAACTATCTTCCTGTTTCTCTATTTTAATTACAGAGTATTCAATATTGGTTTCATTTTCTAGTCCCGATATTTGTATTGCTTCATAGTTTCCTACTGAAATTGTTTTCTCGGCAAAATTGGAAAATGAGTTTGGATAATTATCTCTGTGCCAGTTTTGGAATAAATCATCATTTTCCGTTTGATAAATCGCAATTAAATATCCTCTTTCAGCGGCGGAGCCACAGGGATCTGTCTCACTTGCGTCATATGTACCACTTGAGATCAAGCCTATCACAGCTTCCGTCTCACAGACAACAAAACTTACTGGGTATTTAAACGTAATTCCATTCGCGTCGTAAGTCTTCCACTCCGCAGTCGGGTCAGTGGAGGCAACGGGTTGGGGTGAGGCATAAACAACTGGAGAAGCTACCGGTTGTGGCATAAGCAAGTTAGTGGTTCCTAAGTAGTAGCCTCCGGCGGCGAAGAGGGCGATCACTATTACAACCAGCAAAACTAATATCAGCGGAGAACGTTTAGGTGCAGATAAAGTTGGTGGGATAATTGGTGGAGTTGGGGGCAGGACATTTGGTTGCGGTGTACCAGTTTGTTCTTCCATATGTATATCATTTTCCTTTCAAAAGAGAAATGCAAGCTATCATGAAGTTAGCCTGAAGTTTCATTTTTCACCAGAGGCTTCAAATGCAGGTGCCGAAGATCCCGATAAAAATTTTCGCGCGTTGCCGCATAGCGAATAATGACCCGCGAATTTGTTTTGTCCACTTCATAGACGATGCGGTACTGTGTGTTCTGGTACTTACTGTGCAGGGAACGGAATCCACTCCAGGGCGGTTGCAATTCTTCGGTTTGATACGGATCTGTTTTGAGAATTTCCATGGCTGAAATTAAATGCTTGCGTATCCGAAGAGGTAATTTTTTGAGTGCCTGACGGGATACTGGAATGGTAACGATTTGATAACTTGCGTTTTCCGGTTCACTCATCTTCGAGAATGGTTTCGATTGGAATCAGTTTGCCTGCCTTGATCTCTTTGGTACCTTGTTTGACAATTTCTTGAAACTCTTTGTTCAGTGTCAGTGCCAAAGTGTCGGATAAGGCCGGTTCGTTTTCAATAATGTAGTCAATGATTGTATTCACTGTTTGCACATACTCGTTTCCCACCAGATAAGCCATCGGTTTGTCTTTGCGAGTAATCCGAAATTTTACATTCTGGTAGTAAACTCGTTCCAAAAGTTCACCAAACTTCCGGCGGGCTTCAAGGGCTTGAATATCCGTTGTCTGCATAGTGATACAACTATATCATATCTGTCAACTGATAATTATGTACACTTTGCGGATATATAACTTGGTCTTGACGAAAAGGCACCTGGTTATATTATTCCCTGTGATCGCCGGCGCGCAGCATCCTTTTCATCCAAAATCATCTTGCGGATGCGGATGTTTTGTGGAGTGACTTCGACGAGTTCATCATCGCCAATGTATTCAAGCGCGTCCTCAAGTCCCATCGCCTTGGGTACGTCCACATGGACTGAGACGCCGTCGCCTTTGGAACGCATATTGGTTAAATGCTTAGTTTTGCAGACGTTGACGCGTAAATCATTTTCGCGGGCGTGGATGCCGACGACCTGGCCTTTATACACTTCCAGACCGGGTCCGATAAACAGTTGGCCCCGTTCCTGCACATTGGTGAGGCCATAGCCATTTGAAGTTCCGCCTTCAAAGGCAATGAGCGAACCTTGCTTTTTGTTTGAGGTAAAGTTATTATCCTGGGCATATTTTTCAAAAATAGTATTCAAAACACCTAAGCCTTTGGTATCGGTTATAAATTCGCTGCGGTAACCGAATAAACCACGGGTGGTAATAATAAACTCGAGATAAGCAATTCCGTTTTCAGTGCGCATGTCAGTGAGTTCGCCTTTGCGCTCCCCCACCTTTTGCATGACTGCGCCCACAAAACTTTCCGGAATTTCGATATACAGCCGTTCATATGGAGTTACCGTGACTCCGTCAATTACTTTATCAATCACCTGCGGCCGTGATACCTGAAACTCGTAGCCTTCGCGGCGCATGCGTTCAATCAGGATTGCAATATGTAGTTCCCCTCGTCCGGACACGACCCAACCAGTGGTTTCCGTTTCCACGCGTAATGCCATATCAGTTTCCAATTCTTTAAATAAACGCGCCTGGATCTGGCGCGAGGTCTTAAATTCACCCTCACGTCCGGCAAAGGGTGAATCGTTCACACTAAATTTGACCCGAATCGTCGGTTCCTCAATTGCCAAGACAGGCAGAGCTACTGGGTTTATTGCGTCAGAAATCGTTTCGCCAATCATGGGTTCAGGGATGCCGGCAATTGCCACAATATCACCGACGTGCGACTCACTGGTTTCAATCTTATCCAAACCTACAAACGTCATGAGCGCAGTTATTTTGCACACGTGCATAGTTCCGTCCCGTTTGATCTGCGCAATGTCTTGGGTTTTTGTAACTTTACCATTATAAATCCTGCCAATTGCGATCCGGCCTTTATAGGTATCTTTGGCAAGCGTCGTAATGAGAATTTGTAAGGGATGATTAGAATCACCTGAAGGCGGTGGCACGATTTTAAGAATCGTTTCAAAAAGCGGTGAGATATCGGACATTTCCGATAAATTCGGTTTTAGTCCGGCCTTACCTTCTTTACCTGAACTGTAGATAATCGGAAAATCTGCCTGCGAATTGTCAGCACCCAAGTCAATGAACAGGTCTAAAGTTTTATCCAGGACATAATCAATCCGTGCATCAGGCCGGTCGATTTTATTAACCACGACAATAATTTTCAGCTTCATTTCCAAAGCTTTTTTCAACACAAACCGGGTTTGCGGCATCGGGCCTTCAGAAGCGTCAATCAGGAGTAAGCACCCGTCAGCCATTTTCAGGACCCGTTCCACTTCCCCGCCAAAGTCAGCGTGTCCGGGAGTGTCAATTATATTTATCTTGGTCTCGTTCCAAACGACCGACGCATTTTTGGAAAAAATCGTAATCCCGCGTTCCCGCTCAAGTTCGTTACTGTCCATAATGAGTGAATTCGCCGTATCCTTGTGGAGCTTGGTGTGCGATTGCTTTAAAAGCGCGTCAACCAGCGTAGTTTTTCCGTGGTCGACATGAGCGATAATGGCAATGTTACGTATGTTCATAAATTCAGGAGAAATTACTTTTTGCGGAAGCGTCTGAAAGAAGGATTAAACTGATAAGTTGCAGCCTGAAACACCGACTGGTCGGCGTGGTTAATTAAGCACAAAATAGCTTTGACTGACTGGTTGGACATGAGCGTATTATAGCAGTTTTAAAGCTCATTTGCTCATTTCCTGTTGAATAAACTGCTGTACTCCTGTCCAGTCGTGCATACCAGCTTTGGGGATAATTATGGAGCCTAAACTGGAAGAGCTTGAGATAGCTAAAACATTGGTGGTGGAGAGATTGATCGTGATTTTTTTAAAGTCAAAACTGGCTTTAGCTAGAGGCGCCAGATACTTGACGATGTCCAGGTCAATATCCGTATAAATATTATTTTTGGCTTTGGTAAATAAATCAGGTAACTGATCAATCAGCTCAAGCGAAATGATTTTATTGGCAACTGCCTGAAGCACCTCTTGCTGCCGTTTGCCGCGGGAAATATCGCCCTCGCCAGAACCATGGCGGGAGCGGACGTACTCAAGCGCGTCGCCGCCCTCCATTTTATTAAGTCCCGGATCAAAATGCAGGCGTTTATACCGGCACGTAAACTGGCGTTCGAGTTCAAACCCGGAATATTTTTGATGAACTTCAGTAATTTCTTCAGGAGTCATCTTACACAAGTTGAGTTCCTCACCTTTAATCGGATACCAGGGATCGTCAAGCGTTTCATATACATCAACCTCAATGCCACCCAGATCCTGGCCGATCAAGCGCTGGAAGCCGACAAAATCGATGCCAATCACGTAGGCCACATTAAGACCGGTGATTTGTGAGATGGCTTTCTTGAGCTGAGGCGCCCCATTTTGTAGGAATTCGTTTTTGCCAGAATCGGAAAAAGCGACGGCATTGAGCTTCATTTCGCCTTTTTCGGTTTTGACCAGTAAATCCCGCGGGAGCGCAATAAGTGCAATTTTTTTCTGCTGAAAATCTACATAGAGGAGTTGGTTAGCATCAGTCAAATACCCGCCGTCGTGCCCGGCTCCGCCAAAACCTACCAGCAGAATGCCCAGGTTATCAACGTTAGTGAGATCGATGTTCGGATCGGGCTGGTCAGTATCTGCCAGTACCTCGGTTGGCACAGTTGCGTTCGTATCAGCGTGTTTGCCAATAGGAATTACCAAAGCAAAGCTGGTGGCGACAAAGCTGAGTAGTGAGGCAACCAGCATGGCTTTTTTGTGGGTCGAAAGGTTGAGGTGCATAAGTTCCCAAAGCTATAAGTTCCCAAAGCTAAGCTTTGGTTCTAATTATTCGATCAGGACACTCTCTATATATTTAAGTTTTTTAGAATAGTCAATTTGATCGGCGGCAAAGTTTTTATAAACTTCGGTCTGCTTTTGCTCAGACAAAAGCCTTAGAATTTGCTCTTTAGCACAGATTGTATCATGACGCATTCCGATATAATCCGGATATGATGACCATGGGTACGTTTCCAGCTTGGTCGTAAGATTTGCCAGTAATGGATTAAGGTGGATGTAACGAGTTGTATGTAATAGTAGTTCTTCACTGGAGATATGAACTGCTTTGAACGAATTTTCAAATAGCCGGCCGGTACGCTTCCGATTCAGATTAAAATACTTGGTGTAACTTGTACTTAAACGGTGCATAAAATCGGAAATGGCATTTTCCCGGGTTTGCTGGATTACCAAATGGTAATGGTTTGGCATGAGGCAGTAACAAATAAAGCTTAGCCTTCCGCGGAAGGCTAAGCTTTGATCGAATAGCTTCAGGTCAGTTTGTGCGGTACCAACGGTTAGTAAATACTTAACTGTATACAGAAAGCGTTCATAGTCATAGTTTGCCAAAAATATTTTTCTTTTGTCTACACCGCGGTTAAATACATGATAATATTCACCATTAACAAAACTAATTTTCCTCATACTTTTTAGCTTATCACAGCAACAATAATAAAACCAAAGCTTAGCTTCGGTAGTTTAGCTTCGGTAATTTTGCTATAATTCTACGATGAAAATCACCACCTACCCCACTCATTTAAAAAATCACCAGCGGTTTTTGAAAATTAAGCAACTGATTGATGAGTTTTTACCCAAGCAAGGATACACGAAGGTTGAGGCGCCGCTTTTATCTCCGGTTCTGCTTCCGGAATCATATTTAGACATATTTGCTACTGCATACCGCTACTTTCAAAAACCGCAGGAGCTCTATCTAACGCCGTCCTCAGAATTATTTCTGAAACGCCTGCTAGCGAGTGGTATAGGCAGTTGTTACACGCTGGACCAGGTGTTTCGCAACTCCGAGCCTACAGTCAGTAAGCACAATTTCGAGTTTACGATGTTGGAACTGTATAAAGTAAGTGCTAATTATTTTCAGATTGCCGCTGATACGCTCGCATTACTTCGTTTTATTGCGCAGAAGTTGTTTGGTAAACCGGAACTGATCTATCAAGGAAAGGTTATGAAGCTCGATAGTTTTGAAACAGTTACGGTTGCCGAAGTTTTTGAAAACTATGCACAAATTCCGGATATTTTTAACCACCAGCAGTTTTTCAGTGCTGCTAAAGCCCGCGGCTATCGGATTGAAGAGAATTTTTCTTATGTTGATCTGTGGTCGGAGATTTACAGCCTGGCTGTTGAGCCGCATTTGGGCATGAATGGCCGTGCGACTTTGATTTACGATTATCCCAAAGAATTGGCTGCTATGGTAAATTACAATTCTCAAAAGCAGGTTGCCGAACGCCTGGAGTTGTATATTGCTGGAGTTGAACTGGGTAACTGCGGCAATGAAACAAGCAGCAAGGGTGTACGTAAGCAGTTTGAACAGCGGTTTAAAGAAGAGATTCACGAACGAAAACGGCTGGGAAAATCAAACTACGAAGTAGACTGGGAATTTCTTGACGTATTAGAACAACTTCCTAAAACTGCCGGAATTGCAATTGGTGTTGACCGCCTGGCCATGCTGTTTTGTGACGTACGGAGTATTGAGGAGTTAAAAGTGGTCGGGATTAAATAAGTTTTTGATGCGGGGTTATTTGCGCGCCAGAAAATACACAATCGTGATAAATACAGCCAAGATAAAAAGTACAATTAATGATGCATCAGTGAGAACACCGCCAAAAAATTGCATTATCGTTTTTCACCACCTTTCTTCAGTCCATGATTATTTCAGCCAAAAAGTCTCCTTGCTTTTCAGTTAGCTTTAACTTTACCATGACATTGCTGTCTTATCATACAAAGCAACAATACGTTTCATGAAATTCACTGATAATTATTCCCCGTTCCCTTGACAAATTATTGCTTCTTCGCTAACTTCAGGGTATGGGTTTTTATAGGATGTTGTGTGTAGTACTCATAGTTTTAGTACTACGTCTTTTTATTTTCCCTGCATATACTGAAGCGAGAAATAGTAACAAGATAAATACGCCGTGGACAGTTATTTCTCCACTTGCTGATAAACAACCGATAACAAAAATTACGAAAATACGTAAACAACGCGCTTCTCCACTGCCATCTGCCACACCAACACCTCGTCCAAAAGACGATCAGCCTTTGGCTGAAACACCAAAACCCAGTCCGGTACAGAATGAAAACAGTATTCTGTTTCAAGTGAATCAGTATCGGAAGAAGTATGGACTAAGCGCAGTGATTGAAAACGCAACCGTATGCGCGTTTGCGCGACTGCGTCTGGGAGAGGTTACCCAACAATTTAACCACGATGGCTTTCAAGACAGGATTAAATCCAGTACACTGCCGTATCCGGGGTATGAGCGGGTGACGGAAAACTTGGCGAAAACTGTTGATTATAAAAATGTGGTAGGATTATGGAGTAATTCCTCTGGTCACGCCGCAAATATGCGCGAAGACACTCCCTACGCATGCATTGCCAGCAGTGGCGAGTATTACGTGTATGAAGGTTGGAAACCGGCGACTAACGAGGAGTCGACCAGTGGAAAGCAGGTGTTAGTTCCGTGATCAGGCATTGCGGCTAATTTGTTTGACAAGAAGGGATCCTGTAGACAGGAAAGTGCTTGTCAATAACCAAGTATTTAAAAATGACTCCCCTTGTATTTCTGTTGTTTTTTTTCTACACTAGTTACTAATAAACTCAAGATCACATGTTTAAACCTTCACACGCACGAGCCTTAAAGCGATTAACGCCCATTGCGTTGCTTGCGGCAGTGATTCCGGTGTTGGTGCTGTTGGTCACTTCACCGGTCAAACTCACCTTGTTTTCTCAGGCGAGTGCTACTTCCGAGTTGCGGGTTTGGTTGGAACCGGATATTTTGCACCTTGCTCCCGGGGAAAGTGGTGAAGTGTGGGTGATGGCAAAATTTTCGCCCGAAAACAAACTGTTGCAAAATTTAACAGTCCTGGTGCAAACAGAAAACGACAAAATCTCTTTAAATCCTTCTGAAGTGCGGATGCCCAACCCATTTTACGGATGGATTCGCGTGGGTACAATCAGGGTAACTGCCCCCCAGACTCGAGGCAGTTATTCAATTGCGCCAATTATTTCTTTGCCGGCTGATAGTACGAGGGATACACAACTGATTACAGCAACCGGAACTATAGTAGTGAACTAAATACTTTATGCGCTCGCCTGCCTTTACACTCGTTGAACTGGTGATTGTCATTGCCCTGATTGGGATCTTCGCGTTAGCTATCGGAACTGCTTTGGTTACTGCGCGTGATAATCAGGCGCTGGTAACTTCAGCCGAAACGCTCGCTGACCACTTGCGGGAAGCACATATCTTTGCCCGCAACGCCCGCGATGGGACTGCCTGGGGGATTCGCAATCTGACTTCCACAAGCTATGCATTGGTTTCCGGAACCGATGCCTCGTGGCACACGGAAAAAGTTTATATGCTTGATCGACAAGTGACGTTCACTAGCAACTTTGCGGTCTGGTTTACGATTGGCACCGGTACCAGTCTGGTAGCTCATACCATAGAATTGATAAACACCCACGGACGAACAATGCACGTTGAAGTTCTGGAAAGTGGTGTGGTTGACGTAGTAGCGTTATAACTATGAGAATTTTTACGCGACGCGGTTTTCTGATTCTGGAAGCAATTATTGCAATTGGAATTTTAAGTGTCATTCTGGTGACGGTTTTGCCTTCATTAAGTTTTTTTGTGAAACGCGCCCGTAGGTCGCAAAATGAGACACAGGCGACTTTACTGTTACAGGAAGGTATGGAAGTAGCCTATCATGTGTTTTCTACTACCAGCAACTGGGATTTGTATGCAATAGATACTTCCTACAGACCGGTTCACAACGGGATGTGGGAACTCGTAGCCGGAGTTGACACTGATCTGGAGACGCTCTATACCCGTAAAATTGAAATTAAAGCTGTGTGTCGTCATCCTGCAACAAGTGCGCAACCTGGCGAAATATTAGATGTACCGGATTGTTCTGCGGCACACGGGTTATTTGACCCAACTTCACGTAGCCTTATTACCACGGTTTCGTGGGATGAGGGTGGTACTGTTCAAACACTCACTGCGAAATTATTAGTTACCAAACAGCTGCTTTCTCTTTAAGTATGAAAAGAGATATGAAATTACGAACAGGTTTTACCTTAATGGAACTTTTGATCGGCATGACGCTCATTAGTTTTATTTTTCTGGGCGTGATTACGGCTACGGCCGTGCTACTCAATTCCAATGCCCGGGTAAAGCAGATTGACCACCTGGAACAGGCAAAAAACGATCTGCAACTGGAATTTTCCAATTCCATCCGCTGGGCCAAAGCAATTACCATTGTTTCACCTTCAGAACTCACGATTACGAACTCGGATAGTAGTACCAGTGCATACCAACTCGATGTCAGTACCAAACGCATTGTCAAAAACGGGGTGCCGATTACGAGTGATACCGTAGATATTATGAATTTTGAAATTAACGACTACTCCCGTCTGCCAGCACCTGCTCTTCGCAGTCTTCAGTTGTTTATTGAAATGCAGCACCATGATTTTAGCGCGGTGCGGCAAACCTTCCGGCTGGTAGTTTCGCAGCGCGTCGGGTCATAACCATATGAATATGCAGCAGCTTAAAAATTATCTGAAAAATAAGGGCAGGCTCACCGGTTTTGCCAGTTATTCAATGGTCCTGCTGATTGCGCTCATTTCAATTTTGATCGTTTCATTGATCCAAAGCCGCCTGCTGCTCTCTATTTACCGGCGGCAGTCGTTGTCAGATACGCTGGTTAACGAATATGCGGCTGAGTCAGAAATCTATGATATTTTTACCCGCGTAGTTACGTACGGCGCTACGTTTCCCCCTGATGACGTTCTAACCTTGCCTGATGGAACCCAGCTGACGATTGATACTGAGGAAGATCCGATCACTGGTGATCAGGCAGTGACGGTGACTGCCCGTAGGCCGTATGCGGTGACTATACTGCGCGGCGACCGGACCGTCACGGTGACGGGAACTGACCGTGTGGAAATTATTTTAGCTATTGACTGTACCGGCAGTATGGATAATCCGTCGGGTACGGTTGACGGCTTTGGAAAACCCACCACCCGTATTGAAGAAGCAGAAAACGCGGCGCTGGCCTTCGTTGATGCAATTATAGCTCATCCTAACTACGACCGGTTTTATATAGGCGTTGAGGTGTTTGGGATTGATGCTGCCTGGCTCAAAGTTGATCCGCTCGATGTCACGAGCGCAGATCTAACTCCCACGAATAATCACGCTCAGGTGCGTACATCAATTGCGGCATCTTTCGGGCATGATACCAGCTTCATTGAGAGTCCCGCGTGCAGTCTGGTGATAGATAATACCAGTATTGGTTCGAGTTTTGCGCTTGCCCGTGACTACTTCATGGCCTATCCGGTTCCATTAGGTTTGACTGTAAAGCGGGCCGAAGTTTTAATTACTGATGGTGCGCCGAATTCCCGGATGCCGTATGCGGATTGCCCTGACACTGACTTCGGTGGGGACAACTTTTGCCCGGCGTTCCGCCATTTTTGTCCGGGTAAATTCTATGAAAATACCAAAATCCCGCAGTGGCAGTGTGATAATGCCTATATGTCATCCTGTCTGGCGAAAAGGGAAGATGATGTGACTACACCACTTATTGTTAATTGTAATGAATGCCAAGGTCGCTCGCGAGATTTCGTACGTTGCGTTTTGGCCAAAAGTGGCACCACGTATACTGAACCGCCCCCGAGCAGTTTAGTATATTCAGGTGGTGTCAGGGATCCGGATGTTGATGCCTACGTGGTCACGATTTACAATGGCGTATCGCCGGAAATACGCGGAATTTTTGAGACCTATGCTACCAAATATTTTGATCTGGGAAATGCAGCCAACCTCACGACCATTCTGGGTGATATTTTTGATGATATTGTCACCAGCACTTCAAGTTTCACGCTTCGCCGGATTATCCCAGCGCCCTAGTGTACCGGCAGCTCCATTGACTGCATGAATCTGAGCGTGGTATGTTGGAACGGTGACATTTGAGCTGCGATAAAATTGACTCAAGCAACAGAGTTGATACTCAAATCCAAAATTTGCGGAGATGAAAAAAAGCTTCACAATAATATTTCTGCTGTTGTTAATAAGCGGTACTGTGTTTGGGTTTAGACACTGGCTGACGCAAGTTTCGGCTGACGGAACGTATGTAGCCATAGGTACCGGAGCAGGAAATGATGGTAGTCAAGACGCAATTAATTTTAGTCAGGGAAGGGTGTGGACGATAGATACATATGGCAAGTACATTTGGTTGACTGAAAAACGCAGTGACGGTGCGCATTACTGGGCTTGGTCCAATGATACAGGTACAACCTGGAGTCAAAGCAGCGAATCATACAATTTTCTTACCCGCGGCTCCGTCGCCTATGATTCGATCAATGATGTACTTCATGTCATTTGGAGCGCTGATTCTGCTTCGGATGGCATTATTTATCGTCGTTACAGCATTACCAGGGACGGCAGTAACAATATTACCTCTATTCAACGGGTAGATACTAATGTCAATTTACAACTTGATACTTCTGCCACACGAATACTTGAGGAACCGGTAGCATTATGGGTGAATGACGGTTCGACAGACGGAATTCTGGCGGCTGTGTGGACTAAGCGCGGTGGCAGTTTAAACGAGGCTCGTGGATCAATGCGCGCACTTTCCATGACCGATGCTGATGGTACTGCGGGTAATTGGACTGCCATAGATGGAACGGGTGACACATTTTCAATCGATGCGCCTGCAGTTGCCGCAGATAAAATATATTCTGATACATCCGGTTCGTCAGCAGTTTCAGCAACAGTACGGGGAGGGAACGGGAGCCGCAAAGACGACCTCTATGTTTTTGTGGCGGAAGAAGATTGGGAACTGCAAGTGGCTACTCACTCAAGTATCAACTGATAACGAAACCGGTTTTAGATAGCACGAATGACCGTTTATATATTGGGTGGGCACGATATAAAGATGTAACTTCAGGAGACACGGTCAGTATTGCGTACTTAAATAGCAGTGATACTGCTTCCGCAACGGTGGATGTTTACAGTGCCAATGATACCCACAGTTATGCACCAACACTCGATATAGCCTATGACGCAACCCAGGATTTAGTGTACGTTTCCTATGTCCAGTCTACTACCAATGGAGACAATGGATCTATTTACTACAAAACATACAATGGTTCATCACTCAGCTCCGCAACTATTTTTTATACAACTCCGGGTGGTTCAGGGGGTGCCAATGGAAGCGCCGATATTCCAATTCTTTACGAAAATCGAAGCACTAATGACCGGCTTTTGTTTGCATTTCGGGTCAACGGAGCGCTTCCGCCAACTGCATCAGAACCGCATACGGTTTACTGGGGGTATATTTCGCTTCCCGATCCATCACCAGCTTCGGCTACCACCAGCACTTCGTCAAGCCAAAATCGGGATGTACCCACCTGTGGAGTACAAAAACCGGGGAGGAAAACCCCGCAAATCTATGCGGTAAACGCAACGAAGGCAGATACCGTCACCCTCTACTTTGCTGCTGCTGATCCTCCGGTTGATGGATACACATTGCAATATGGGGTTGAAAAAGGCATTTACCCGTATGGAGTTGCAAAATTTGGCGACCAGGACACGCGAACCTATACGGTACACTCATTATCGCCCAATACTACCTATTATTTTAGAATCAGGGCGACCAATGGCTGCGCCTCAGGGGATTGGTCAAATGAGTTATCGGGAAAAACCCTCACTCGGCAGGGACTCAATCCAACTGCAACGGGAGCATCTAACCTGATCATTTCGTCAGATTTAACTCCGATTCCCCAATTAGATCAGTCATCTCCCGCAGTATCGGAAGATGCACAAAAAATCTCATCAAGCGGTTATTCGGTTACCATCAAGGTTGCCGATACTGAAAAAAAACCGGTTGAAGGGGCAAAAGTAATTTTACACTCTACGCGACGTGAGGTGACTACTGACAAAGAAGGAGTTGCTCAATTTGACGATGTTGAACCCGGAGACCACAAGGTCACCATCGAATACGCCAACCAAACCGGCGAACAAACCATTAATCTTACGGGTGACGTCAAGGTGTTTGAACTGGCAATCGAAATTAGACCCAAGGCCGCCGCCAAATTTATGTGGTATGGGTTTGGTATTGGAATACTCGCCACATTACTGATCTGTTTTGGGATCTGGAAGTTGCGGCATAAATAAGAATCCGCGCCCTGTCGAGATGCGCAGACTCGAACTGCGGACATCTCTATCCCAGCCGCCAAAATTCGCTGTCGGAGAGCCGGGACTTGAACCCGGAACCTCATCGTCCCAAACGATGCGCGCTAGCCAATTGCGCCACTCTCCGAATTGGGCAGACCAGCTGAGCTGGTCCTTGTTTGGTTATTTTAACATAAAGAAACTAATCTTCTGGGCTTTGGGCAATGGCCGTTTGTCCTGTCGCAGCAAATTGAATATCTGCTTTTATTTGTTCGTGTGCGCGCATCAGTTCTCCTGCCGAGGCGCGCAGTCTTGGGGAAATATCATATAAATAAAATACGTTATCCTGATACAATGAGTAGGTATGCGGTGGGTTTATATTTACTAATGAATATATATATCCTCTTCTTGAATCAAACCCAGGTATTAAATAGCCTACGCACGCCTTACCCAAAAACAGACGGAAGTATGTCGCACCCGAGATTTCTTTAACCACGAGTGGCGCATTTGGATCTTGTTGGAATTTCACTTGGCCGGATAAATTAAATTTTATTTGATCAGTCCGGTCAATCCGAGAAATATTTGAGGCATACCGCGGCTTAAGTGAACGCAACAAAATAAGTAGGTCCGCTTCGTACGGATGTAAAGCAGACATAGATTCAATTTCCCGTTCTTGTTGAAAAGAAACAAAAGTTACGAAGTTCTTCCTTAGCTCACTGAGAAAAATTGGCATGGTTGCTTCTCTGATGGCCGCTTCAAGTGTCGTAAAACGAGCGTTTTTATATTTATAATCGCTGCTGGTGAATTGTAGGAATTGCCGTCGGTAAAACCTGGGAACGCTTATTGACGTTTTTCCGTCTCCTTGTCTTATAGTTATGAGCAACTGCTTATTGGGTTCACCCGAGTAAACACTGAGCGTGCTAAAATTTCTCAGCCACTCGTTACCGGCAATAAATTCAAGTGTGCTCTCAAACGTCCGGTTTATTTCAGTCGCTTCATTTGTGTTGCGGGCAACTTCGCGAGCCATTAGATTAAAAGTAGCAAAAATTGACGTTAAACTTCCTGCTGCTACAGCTGTAGCTGATAATTGTAAAATTTTCGCCGGTCGTATTCGCGCATCTATAAATTTAAGAGCAGGAAATTTGCAGACAGGAAATTATTTGCAGGTGGTTCTGGAGGACACCGTCAAACCCTCAAGTGCCGAGGGTGGGGATCGAACCCACACGGAGGGTTTTACCTCCACAAGATTTTAAGTCTTGCGTGTATACCAGTTTCACCACCCCGGCGCGCTTAAATTATAACACGAACTCGCCGTACCTTAGACTGGTGTGTACTAATTTGTTATGATAGTGCATGCTGATGAAAAAAGTTATCTTGATTATTGCGATTTTGTTCCTGATCGGTGCACTTGCGTTTCTGACTGTGCGAAATCAGTCCGGTCGGCCAACCGTAGCTATCAACGGCCAGACGTACTTTATTGAAATTGCCGATACTGCGGCGAGTCAACAGCACGGGCTTTCAGACCGGCTCAGTTTACCCCAGGACCACGGAATGCTGTTTATTTTTCCTGAAAAACAGGTTCGCTCATTCTGGATGCAGGATATGCAGTTTCCCCTTGACATAATTTGGATTGACGGCGACACGATTGTCGACATCTCAGAAAACATCCCGCCGCCTGCTGTGGACGAACAACCCGCAATCGTCTATCCCAAGGCGCCGGTTGACAAGGTGCTGGAAGTGAATGCGGGAGAGGTGAAAAGATTGAGCGTTTCCGTTGATCAAAAAATAATCACCGATCTCTAAGTTGACATTTTGACTTGATTTAATTAGCATACGAATTACTTAAAGGAATTCAATATGACAGAAGGTAGTATTGGTGTTAAACCGCCAGTAAGAATAGAGAAACCAACAATTAGGCCTAATAGTCCTCCAGAATTTCAAAAAGAAGCTTTATTGAGAGTTCTTAATATGATTACCGGATTTGGACGTCAACTAACTCCTACTGAAGCTACGGTTCGGACGTTAAGTTGGGCAAGTTCAGTAACAGCTGAGGAACGTCAGGGTGTTATTAAAGATGTTATAAAAGGTTTAGGTGGAGATGTGGCTGTAGTAACTGATAAAAAAGTAGAATCTGCGGTTGAGCACGCCATGAATATTTTTCAGGCAGATTCTCAGGCGCAAAGTTTAGTAAATCGAGCGCTTACTGGGTTACGAGTACAACCAACTCAAACAGAAACACAAGATATTAAAACCATTAAATCTAGAGCGCGTAAATTAGTCAAAGCAGAATTAAAAGATGATGAGTTATTCGAGAAAGTCTTTGGTGTAGAGACAAAGCAAAACGACCTTCCTTCACCCAAAAATCCACCTGAAGACATGACAGCAACTTAACTCATGGTTTAATTTCCCGTACAGGTAGAACTGTATATACAGCGTAACGAATATTTCGTCGTGAATCGGGACAATAAAAAGAAAAAATTGCGCGTTGACCAAGATTGTCTTCCAGCCAGTCATAATTTATATCTGTTTCGCTGGTTCTGAGGCTTTGATAAGGAAATTTCGTATTTTCAGGGAAAAATGTTTTAAGTACCCCAAAAGTTAACGTATTATTTTTATCAACAGTCGGGCCAATTAATGAAATTCCTCCTCTTTTTTCATTCCAGACAAGTAACCCAAAATAGGTAGTTTCACCCTGCGTATTATATTCCCTTTTTTCCATAAGTGGGTATTATAGAGGGTTTCGAGTCAGGTGTTAAGGTGTTATCTGTCAGATAGATCTGGAGATTTGAAGTAAATGTTTATATAATACCCTTACGCGGCGGTAGTTCAGCGGTAGAATGTCTCCCTTCCAAGGAGAAGGTCAGGGGTTCAAGTCCCCTCCGCCGCTCCAGACGGAGTATTCATGTCCTGAAATGATCGAATTGATAGATAAATCGGGCTATCCTCGCCTCAAAAATGGTTCAATTTCCGTTTCCTTGTTTTTCCGTGACAAAAGTCCAATCCAACTCTTGACAACATGTTGTATAACATATTAACATAATTTTATGTTAAAAACCTATTTATATGTTCCAGAAGAATTAGTAGCAAAAATAAACCTGATGGCTAAATCTCAAAATAAAAGCAAAGCAGAAGTAATAAGACAAGCTTTGGAAAAAGGTATCAGCGCAATTCATCAACAAGGAACTGCTTCCGCTCAAGCCTTACTCAAAATAGCTGAAATAGGAAAAAAATATAATCTTAAGGGTCCTAAGGATGGATCTGAGAAAATGGACGAATATTTGTGGGGTAAGAAGTGGAATAAAGATGAATAATCCACTTAAAGTTATTGTTGATGCGGACGCTATCATAGCCCAGGTAGATCCAAATGATGCGCATCATGAAACCGCAACAAGAATCTCCGCCGCTTTGGTAAATATAAATGCTCACGTCATTTACCCTGTTACCGCTATTGCAGAATCAAACGCGTATATGCAAAGAGTATTAAACAGTGGAGCCAGTGCGTATGGTACCGCCGTAGTCTTTACTGACCCAGGTGTTCAAGTCGCTGAAGTGAATCAGAAAACTCTAAGGAATGCAGTAAAATACTTTGCTCCAACAACAAGCAAGAAAAACACCTTATTTGATTGCATTGTAGCTGCTGTTGCTGAAGAATATAAAGCTGACGCGATATTTAGTTTTGATAAATCTTATCAAGGTAAAGGTTTTAGGTTAACCAATGAATTAGAAGATTTAAACAAGTAACCTATTCATTATTTTTATATACTTTACATCAAGTTGTTAAAATGTCCTAGAAGCGGTTTAAATGGAAGTTTATCTCCCGCTCGTTATTCCGAACCTAAGTAGAAGGTCAGGGTTCCCGCCAAAGGCGGATTAACTAACCGTAAGACTCCCCGCTTGCTGCGGATCGTCAACTGTCAGTGGAACAAGTCCCCTCCGCCGCTCCAGAAGGAATCACGTAACTTTTGCGTTCCACAAACAACCTCGGAATTGCGGCTTTGCCCCACATGATGGGTGCGTGTTTGCCTTTTACATATTCAAATATGTAGGCGGTGGCTTGTACAGCGCTCGCCACCGTGGTGGTTAACTGTTCGAGTGAAAAGGGGTAGATAAGGCAGTCGCCGGCTGCAAAAATTCCCGGCCGCGAAGTCATAAAGTTTTCATTAATAATCAAAAGTCCCTGCTTGTCAGCGAGATTAAGTTGTTTGGCCAGTCTGGTGGTTCGGGAGTTGCTTTGTTTGTTCGGATTTCCGGTACAGAGTAAAACCGCGCGAGCTTCGTAGGTTTGCTGGTCAGTTGTGGTCAGGGTAAATGAAGTAGATGCCCCTTCTTTTACGGCAATAGTTGCAACTGAATTTTCCATAACCGAAACACCAAGTTCAGTGAGTTGCGCATTTAGAGTGCTGATAAAATCTTTGCCGCTGATGCCTTTAATACCGGGATAGTCGATGATGAAGGGCGCAGTAACGAGTTTTCCGCCAATTTTGTCGCCAATACAAATCGTCTCAAGTTGGTAGAGTTTGGCATAGAGTGCTGCCGTCAGTCCCGCAGCTCCGGCGCCAATAATTGCCACATCCAACATGGTTTGATCATACTACTTTTTGGCCCGCGGGTAAACGCAAGATGGTATAATTTACCCATGCCCCTGTAGCTCAACGGATAGAGCACATCCCTTCTAAGGATGTGATGGAGGTTCGATTCCCCCCAGGGGTACTCGAAGACGCTTATAAATTAGTTTGGTATGCGGGCAAGCTAAGGGTTAGATGAAGGTTTGACTGTGTCCCGCGAAGCCTTGGCGAAGTGGGATTCCCTCCGGGAGCGCAAACTAAACCTTCGTTGCAAGTTTTTTCGAGTTTTGGTAGGGTTACAGTACGTGAAAGTAAGACTTATCAAAATCGCCATTGCTTTCCTCGTCCTGACTATATTTCTTATCCGGTTGCCTGGCCAGGTGGTTGCGCTCTACGATCCCCTCTCTACTCCAAACAATCGGTTTGGGATTCACATTGTTGATGAAAACGATTTAAACGATGCGGCGCGCCTCGTCAATTCGTCCGGGGGCGACTGGGGGTATGTGAAACTGGTGATTCGTGAAGACGATCGAAAACGCGAAAAATGGCAGGCCGTATTTGACCGGATGCGCGATTTGCACTTAATTCCGATTGTGCGTCTTGCTACCAGAGTCGAACGTGGTCTTTGGGTAAAACCGCGGGTGGAAGACATCGGCAGCTGGGTGGATTTTTTAAATTCCATAAACTGGGTTGTCGAAAATCGGTATATCGTGATTTTTAATGAACCTAATCACGCCAAAGAATGGGGTGGGGAAATAAATCCCGAAGAATATGGCTGGTTTCTCAAGGAATTTTCGCGCCGGCTCAAAGAAAAGTCGGCAGCCTTTTTCATACTGCCGGCCGGACTTGATGCCTCAGCCCCGAATACAAATGAAACACTCGATGAGTTGCAGTTTATTCGCCGCATGGTTGCTAAAGAGCCTGATGTGTTTCAGTTCATCGATGGTTGGTCGTCGCATTCATATCCCAATCCCAACTATTCGGGTAGTCCTGACGCGTTTGGCCGGGGCACGGTGCGGACGTTTTTATGGGAAAAAAACGTGCTGTCTTTGTACGGTGCCGGACATCTGCCGATATTTATTCTGGAAACCGGCTGGCAGCATAATGACGGCAAGACCAAAACTCAAAATTTGTTAAATCCGCAACAGGTGGCTGAGTATTACGAGCGTTCATTTACCGATGCGTGGAATGACAATAATGTTGTCGCAGTCGTCCCCTTTTTACTGAATTATCAGGACAGTCCGTTTGATCATTTTTCCTGGAAAAAAATAAGCTCCAATGAGTTTTATCCGATGTTTGACCGTGTGCAACTCATGTCAAAAACTACTGCTCTCCCCCGACAGCGCCATAGCGCGCGTTTTATCACTGAAGGGTTGCCGCAAAAACTGGTCCGCAACTCAAACTATGATATCTATGTGGAACTGGAAAATACCGGCCAGTCAATCATTTCCGGTGAGTCAGGTTGGCAGCTGGAAATCTCGGGACTGCCGGCTGATTTTAGAGTAACGAATGAGCCGCTTGGCCGCGCCGCGCCATTTCAACGTTTGCGGGCCGTTCTCCACGTAACTACGCCGTCATTGGTTCGAAGTTTTGACTACACCATGAAACTCAAGAAAGATGAGATTACCATACTCGCTCAAGACAATTCGCTAGGGACGATTCCACCGCCCAGTTTACTGATTAAAGCCAAGCGCTGGTTCCAGAAAGAAGTGACCGGAGACAAGTATTCACTCCTGATTTATGATAGTCGGGATCGAGTTCTACACGAATTTAAAAACCTGGAATTCAGCCGGGGATATACTGAGGTGCGCGATCTCTACAACGTAATTCCGCAACTTACGTATCGTCTGGTCTTAATCAAACAATATTATTTACCCCGCCAGGTAATGACGACGTTTTTAGAAGACCGGACTACCGTAACATTTGCGCAGCTCCTGCCCTTTGACCCGTCAGGTGATGGATCATTGAACCTCAACGATGTAAAATCCTTTTTCCGCCATCCAATCCGCTCAGTAGGGTTGCTGTTAGGTTTATAACACGTCAGTTATGCGGTATAATACCGGGTAGTTCTACTCTTGTCTGCCGGTGGGTCGTTCGAATGTTAATCTTTATCCTTCGAGACCCGCCTTGGCGGGGCGAGAAATTTCCTTAAGAAATTGCGAATTAAAATATGGTGGCATGTGCCGAACGGCTTAGGCGCTACCCTGTGGAGGTAGTTTTAGCGGGTTCGACTCCCGTATGCCACCCCAAAAAATTCTATATGAGGAAGGTGTAGATACTTCTTTTTTCTTAAGCTTCAAAGACGATATACAAATAAAAGAGGCACACAGACTGATACGTGGGAATCAGTATAGTATTGACATTCCTGATCATGTTTGGTACCATGTAATCATGTTACGCACAATTGATACTATCAAAGCATATACACCCGAACAGGTGGCAGAAATGTTGCAGTTGTCAAAAAATACAGTTTATGACCTTATCAACCGAGGGGAAATTGTGGCAAAAAAGATCGGTAAGCTTTATCGAATTTCTGCCCCTTCCATTTTTTTCTTCTTTACTGGTCTTGATTACGATCTCCATCAAGCAGATCAAGAAGACCGCAAACGTCTTTCTTCAGTTGAGGAAGAGATAACGAAAGCACGAGCTCAACTGTAATCCTAACTATGCATGTTTTTATCGACTCAGATGTAGTCATCTCTTCGCTTCTTTCCTCCACTGGAGCCGCATACTTTCTTCTTAACCAGTCACAAATTAAACCAATTATTTCCCCGGTTTCTCTCAAAGAACTTACAATAGTAACCAAAAGAATGAGTATTGCATCTCAAAAACTAGAACTTCTCGTAAAAGAACGATTTGAAGTATTCAATATAACTGGGGAATTAAAAGAAATAAGGCAAGAATATGCAGATTATGTCACAGATATAAACGATGCCCATATTGTGGTTGGAGCGCATAGCGCAAAAGTAAAATACTTAATTTCCTATAACTTAAAACATTTCAAAACAGACAACATAAAGGGCGAGCTTGATATACTTCTATTGACCCCGGCGCTGTTCTTACAATATCTCCGTAGTCAGTGACAAAATTTCTCTGATCTGTCAAATATATTTGTTTTAAGCAATTCGTTTGTTGCGTTAGTCGATTCCATATGTTCTTTTATCACTAAATATTATACCAAAAATCTTGTTTGACACATTCAGAAGTGATATGGATTCAAGTATAATGTAAATGTGAAAAAGATTATAGCTTTATTATTATTACTATTTATTTTTAATAGACTAATTCAGGCTCAAACAACCAATACATGTGTTACTGATATTGATAGGAATGGTGTTACCAATAATTTTGATTTCGCGGTTTTCGTTAATGATTTTCTCTCTACCAATATAAAAGATACGCGGACAGATATAAATAGTGATACTGTTATCGATTTTAGTGACTTTTCAGAAATTTCTAGGGCCTTTTATCTAACTTGCACTACCCAAGGACATGCCCCTGGAATAATTCAAGCCGAAGACTTTATGACTCAAGGTGAAGGTACTTCATATCACGATACTGATTTTGATAATGAGGGCGGAAGTTATAGACAAACTGGAGTTGATATTAAACCAGTTTCCAGCGGATATGCCATTGGCTGGGGCAGGATTGACGAATGGCAACAGTATCAGATTACCGTGAGTCAAACCGGGCATTACCAAGTTGAATTTATGGGCGGGAGTGTTTATGCCGGCAGAAAAATTCAATTAACTGTTGGGCAAAATAGTCCAATTATTATCGATGTTCCCCAGATATCAAGCTGGGAAGAATATACTGCTTTTTCTACACAAGTTGATCTAGTTGCAGGTGTGCAAACTTTTACTGTTCAGGTTATTAATGAAGACTGGGTTGACCTGGACAAGATTACCTTTTCATTGAGTAACAATGAAGCTTCTCCAACTCCCCTCCCCTCAGGAACTCCGGTGCCCGCAGATCAGTATTACTATATTGAACCAAGTGGGAATGATGCTACCGGAGATGGGACTGAATCTAAACCATTTAAGACGATCCAAAAAGCAGTTGATCAAGCCAGTCAGGCTATTGACAAAAGCGTGGCAATTTTACTGAAAGAAGGTAAATATCGGGAAACCGTTACCGTACAAAATCAAAATAGGCAAAATGGGAAAAAGCTTACTATTCAAGGTTTGCAAGGGAAAAACAAAGTTTTTCTTTTGGGGTCTGAATCGTCAAGAAGTTTAACTTGGCAAAAAACAGCTGACGGTTTATCTTTTCCAGCAACAGCTCAGGATCATATCTATAGAGCGACAATTTCTGGCTGGAGCGGAAACCCCGAATCTGCCTATTTAGCAATGAACAATGACTTCACTACAATTCAAAGGTTACTCCAGGCTCATGAGCCTGATTTTGACGTAACAACCAGTTGGAAGTACCACGAAAATATGTGGAAAGCAGAATCAGGAACCAAAACAACCCTCACGGACAATATTACTGACACGTCCAATAGTTACCCCAACGCGATCCGGGAGGCGGGAAACTTGACAAATATCAATGGTTTTACCAACAGTTTTCTGGCTGGTGCCAGAATTTTTGCTAAAGACAGTTATTCAGGGCACGATCTTGGCATAGCCTTGATTATCAATCACAACGCGAGTACTGGCCAGATTACTTTTGATCAGGAGCTTCTGCATGTTTCAGGAGCTGAACTTGCTGGATCATACACGAAGTATTTTGTTGAGGGTAAACCTCAATTATTGGATAACCCGGGAGAGTGGTACTATGACCCTGCAACTAATCGGATTTATATCTGGACGCCGAACGATCAAACTCCTCAGAATCAGGATATAGAGTTTACTCTCAGACCCAACGTCATTCAGATTTCAAATGTCAAAGGGCTTGATGTAAGAGATGTCACTGTGGAGTTCGCTCTGCATCTTTACGGCACTGCGAGTGGAAATGACGGGTCTATCCGGTTGAGTAACAACTCTGATCAAGCAACAAATAATGTGGTTCTAGATAATCTTTTACTGCAGAATTCAGGATTTGGCATAAGAATTTTTCAAAATGCTACCTTCGGTAATTATACGGAAAATATTACGATTCAAAATAGTGTGCTTCAAAATATGGATGGTGCAGGACTGGTTATGTTTAACAGCCCTTATGGAGTTGATCAACCTGGTGGAGTACGGCAAATTTTTGTCCGTAACAATACTTTAGCAAACTCAGGTTACAGAAATAAATTAGCCACCAATGCTCGGGTACACAAAATTAAGCAATTAGTTTTTGAAAACAATCTAGTGACAGAAGCTAACCATAATGGTGTTGATTTTATTGGTGCGTATAAATCAGATATGCTAATTCGCAATAATGCATTCGTGAACAATTGCTTAAACGCGAGCGATTGTGGTCAATTTAAAATTTTCGTAGGTAATGATTCCGCAGCTGACAACGTATTGGTTATGAATAATATTTTGGCTGAATCGAAAGGTTGGTCGTACGCTGCTCAGCAAACAAATAGATGGAGTACACCTCAGGGAGCGGGATTTGGGGGGTTTGGTTTTTATGCTGATTTTGCTGTAAGTGGTATTGCCTCGGAGAATGCTTTAACTGTTTATAAAAATTTGGTAGTCAACAATGCTTATGATGGTTTCCATTTTACAACCTCCAGAGATATATATATGTTGGGAAATCTTGCGTTAAATAATCCCAGAGCAACTATGTGGTCAAACTCCACAGGACAAGGCGGATTGAACTCCAGTATTTTTAATAATTTGTTTATCAATTCACAACCCAATACTGGCAGTTGGCCAGCTGGAATTTACTTCGTTCAAGACGAAAGCAGTTGGCCGCAGACTAAAATTGACGGAAATCATTACTTTATCCCTAATGGTAATTTAATAGAAACTCAATCTTTGTCATATAATACAATTGCTAATTTACCATCTATTGCAGAAGTTCAGCAACGAACCCCCTGGGAAGATACGGGTAAACAATTAACCGGGTATTTATATCAATGGCCTGGTGGGCAGACCTACTCTGTGTCTTATTCTCAATTGATTGCTGGAACCAATTTGCCAAATAGTTTCTCTAATAGTAAACTACAATCCTTGATCAGTGAACTTGAGCAAATATTAAGCATTACTATTACAGACAACGATCGAATTGGGCTGTTGCAATAGCGTCGTCAACGACCCAAGTTTCACAGTCTGCCTACAAGTTTAACTTCTTATGTCATCTCATGAAAGCACACCTTTAACTCTGGCTCAGCAGAATGAAAGAGCAGCTAATTTACTTAATCTAATTAGTCATATTTCAGAAAGCAATTTTTTAATGGCTGAATTTTGTGGGATGGCATCGCCGGTTTCTAATTCACCGATATGTATGGATGTAGGGTTTGCGGTTTATAAAGAAGCTGATACAAAAACATCGTTGTTGGTAGTCGGGCAGTGCGCCGACAAACTTTGGTATCACCAACGCAACATTTTGAGCCTGATGAACAATGAACAGGCACGGTTTACGGCACAGCTTCATCACCCGCAAGCATTATCTGAGTGGGGTCATTTTATGGAGCAATCCAGTAATTTCGGCAAGCAGTTGCCTTTGTGTGTTATGGTGGCTGGAACATACGCTGACAATTTAACAGCTGCAGCAAAAAGTGCTACCTACAATCTTTTTTACTCACCCAAGCTAACAGATGAAGTTGCGTTGGCGCTTGTCCACAAAGGACTCTTTAATAATTATCGCAGTTTAAACAACAAATTATATACGTATCGCTATGACCGACGGCAGTAATTCCAAATAACTACAGCAGTTGTTCGATCTTGGCTGCCAGGATAAAGTCATTGATTGACAGGCCGCCGATCGCATGCGTGGATAAAGTTATCGTTAATTGATTCCAGTTGTGGACATTGAGATCCGGGTGATGGCCTTCAGATTCTGCAAGTACGGCAACTTTATTGACAAACTCCATGACCGTTTTGAAGTTTTTGAATTTAAACTTTCTTTGGATGGCAAGGTCATTATTGGTTGCATTCCAACCACTGACCGCATCCAGATACTGTTGAAATTCAGAGCGCCGCAAAGGCGCTACTCCGCCTTCGCAAGGCGCACATTTTTGCTGAGTTAGTGGTAGCATGAGTTGAGCATAACAAAAAGGCGGTCTACCTGTAAAGAACTTAATATTTCGAGGTTCGAACCTTGTATTCTAAATGTACCAGTAGTTTCCATGCTATAATTTTAACACCAGTATGAGTGATGATCTAACACCTGTTCCGGTAGTGAACGAGCTGACGCCAGTTGAAACTTCGCCAGCGTCTCCACTTTCACGGCACATGCAAAAGTTTTTAGCCAGCCGCACCGAGCTTGCCTCAGGCCGGTTAACCGGTCAGGTAGCGACGATCCGGGTAAGCGAAACCCTGGGAGCGATTGCGTATCTGTACGAGCGGATCCGTAATATTGTCGAGTACAAAAACGAACAGGTGCTGCGCCGAAATGCCATCGAGCGGATTTTAAAGCGTTTGCTTTGGGAACGGGCGACCCGGGACAGCCAGTACCTGGCAAAGGTGTTGATTCGAGAGCTTATTTGGGCGCGCTATTTGCCAAACGACAGCGTTCCCAAAAGTAGAACCACTGAAGTCGGCGCGATTATTTCCAAATACCTGTATTTTCTTGATTTAGTGCGGACCAATGGTACACCGGTTTCTTTTTCGGAAATTCGCAACTGGATTTGGGGGGTGGCTTCGTGCGAGATTGAAGAAACCTTTGATCCGGCTGGTCGGGAGCCGTATGTACAACTGATGTATGAATGGTTTACCGATAATTTTGCCTGGGATACCAATCATGTGCTGGAGCACGAGCAAAAAATTCAGACGTATCTGGCGGTCCACCGGGCGCTTACCAAATCAGACGACACTATTTTGCGTTACCACCTGTTATTGAAAGAGGTTCCGGATTGGCGCAGTAATTCTCAGGAATTGACACAATCCCTGCATAGCCGTTTTTTTGCCTTGTACCAGGAAATTGAAAAACATCTGGTGTTCCCTGACCGTTTTGCCCTGTACCGGATTGTGCAGCGACAGATTGCACCGTTTAAAATTTTACAGCTGATCACGGAAAAGGAAAAAGAGAATTTGCAGGCAGTAGTTACTGAAGTCAATTCGTTTGAAGCGCGGGTGCGCGAAGTCTGCCAGATCCGTTACCACGATATCCAAAGCAAAGTCAACCGCGGCATTTTCCGCAGCATCCTGTATATTTTTATTACCAAAGTCATGTTCGCGCTCCTCATCGAAATTCCTTACGAATTGTATCGCTTTGGGACACTCACCTATTTGCCGCTGGCGATCAATGTCGTGGTTCCACCAGTGATGATGTATCTTGTCGGCTTGACGATTCGGGCGCCCGGAACTGCCAACACCGAGCGCATCCTGTCACGCCTCAAATCAATCGTGTATGAACAGGGCAAAACGAACAAGGCGTTGTTTTCCCTTTTGCGGGTAAAACGCGGATCGCTCTTAGGATCATTTTTTGCACTCATTTACTTTATTTTGTTCACGTTTGTGTTTGGTGGCATTACGCTTTTATTACTCAGTCTTAATTTTACGATTCCCGGTATTGGGATCTTTTTTGCGTTCCTGTCACTCGTTTTGCTATTTGGTTTTCGCGTGCGCTTTACCGCCCAGGAACTGAAAATTACCAGTGAAAGTGAAAATTTCCTGAGTTATATATTCAGCAATCTGACGCTGCCGTTTTTGCGCACGGGTATGTACTTGTCAAAGGGCCTGGCCAGAATAAATGTGTTTACGGTCATTCTCGACTTTTTGATCGAAGCTCCGCTCAAAACCATCATCGAAGTGTTTGAAGAGTGGACCGGTTTTATGCGCGAAAAGCGGGAAGAGATCGTCGAAGTGCCGGAATAGTGCATCGCGTAATAAATCTAACTATTTAAACGCGACACCCACGTTTCCCGCCAAGCGGGATTACGTGGCGCCCCTGGAGGGATTTGAACCCCCAACCCCATCGTCCGAAGCGATGTGCTCTATCCAGTTAAGCTACAGGGGCACTTTTAACTTTCAGCCAGTAAATTATATCAAGAAGCTGAATGTTTGACGAATTAAGTAAAAGAAAGACGTCATGCTGAAATAAGTTCAGGATGACAATAAATAAATTAACTGGTTTTCTTCTTCAATTCGTAATAGCTGGATTTGGTGATGCCAATGCGTTTAAGGATGCCCTTATCCACTAAATTATGAAGGAGCGCATGTGCCTGCTGCCGCGATACACCCAGATGTTTGACAATATCCTGGCTTTTAATTTGTTTCAAATCAATCACAACTTGCAATACGTCCTCTTCCCGGTGAGTCACCAGTACTCGCTTATCGCCTTTGACCGATTCAATTTGTCGTTCAGTAATGTCGTGGACGCGATTTAGGGCGGCTTTAAGCGAATGGTTGATGCCCTCGAGAAAATAAGTCAGCCATTCGGTTTTATCCCCTGAGTCAGCGGAGTGCAGTTTATCCGAATAGTCCAATCGGTCAATGTCGTAATAGTCATCGAGAATAAAATATTTGGTGACTTCGTATCCGTGAAGCAGCAAATAATATGCGGTCAAAAGCCGGGTAACCCGGCCGTTGCCATCAAAAAAAGGATGCACGTAAGCAACCTCATGGTGCAAAATTCCGGCACGAAGCAAAGCTGACAACTCACTGGGTTTGGCTAAATAGGCAAACAGTTCCCGCAACCGCTTTTCAATACCCGCGGTAGTATGTTCCGGTGGGTCATGTTTGACGACTAATCCTCCATGCACACCTTTGTGTCCAACGATGACTTTGCCGTTACGGAAACTGCCCGGTTTTTTAATATTCATGCCGTGCATGACCAGCCGGTACAACTCCAGAACCAGACTGATGGATAGCGATTCTTTTTTCATCGCCGCGACCGAAATATGGTTGAGCGCGTTAAAATAATTTTTGACCTCGAGCTCTGATTTGCTGGTGGGAATACTATCGCCGAGCACAATGTTGGTGACTTCCCGCGGGTTTAAGGGATTACCTTCGATGCTGGTAGAATAGTGAGTAGCCAGAATGGCATTTTCCTCTTTAAGTTTGAGGCTCAAAGACGGGATCAGCTTTTCACCGAGTAACTGGCCGTAGAGCCGTTCGACTCCGGTCAGGTGGTTAACGAGTGCGGGCGTGAAGCTGAATTTTGGTTCATACATAGCCTATTTAGTATAGATATTGTAAACATATTTGTCAAGTTATTAGTAAAGAAGCTGATTGTCTATTGGATGAAACTGAAGCTAACGGTTAAAAGTTTGTTTCAGGGCGCCAGATATTTTTGCACATCCGGTTCAACTCCTGCAGCTAGTGCCCGGGATACTTCCTCAATGATCGGCGTCTGTTCCAGGGAAAGAGCTTTTAGGGCTGCTTTGACTGCCTCCGTCTGGTTACCTCTGTCATGTTCAACTAGCGCCAGTGTCATCCAGAGATAGGCGGCGCCGGGATAATTGGGCAAATACTTTTGTATCGCTATTTTGGCTTTGCCATAATCTTTTTTAATAAATACCAGAAAATTGACATAATTTTGCACTGCCGGATAAATATGTTCTTTGGCAAGTGACTGTTCAAAGTAAGTCTCGGCTTCATCATATTTACCTTGGTTGAGGCGAATGATGGCCAGATTACTTAAATTGCTTAAAAACGGATAGCCGTTTACCGAGGTACGGACTAGGGGTTCGGCCTCAGCCACCCGCCCCTGCATAAGCAGCAGCGAGGCGTACAGGTTTTCCAGATAATAATTATCTTGAGCAGTCTGCAAGTCGTGGGTAAACAGGGTTTCGGAGCTGCGCCAATTGAAGCCGCGCATCACGGTCCGGATCGAGAAAATAATGAGAATTAGAGAAGTTATACAAATGAGAATTGTTCGCGGTGGCAAACGTTTTTTCCCTGCAGTTACCACCACGCCAACCATGCCGAGTACTCCACCCATGGGCAAGATGAGCCAGCGCTCGGCCAGAGTGACATCCAAAGGAATAAGCTGCAGATGCGGGACAAATCCAACTGTGGTCCAGCCCAAAAAGAATAAAAAAGGCAGAAAAAGTTGGCGACTATGCTGCTTAAACTTGACACCAAGCATCACCAGTGCGATGGTTGCGACACCAATGAGTGTTAAGGGTAGGAGTACTGCAGAAGTAGATAGCGAAGTCACCAGCCAGTTTTGGTGAATCTCCAAATGGGCAGGAAAAACGAGCAGCAGTGCATACGTTGCGAGCATAAATGGGATATTCATGAGTCGAACCGGCAGAGCGGCGCGGCTGATGCGGGCAATCGCCTGCTCGCCAAAGCCGATATGAGCAATCCCAAACCGGAAAAATACATAGATGAGGAACATGCCCAAACTAAGTTGCAGCATACGCCTGAAAAACTTTCGCTCAAAAAAGAAGACATACAAACCGGCAATCAGCAAAAAAGCCACGCCGGTTTCCTTTGAGAACATACTAGTGAGTAACAGTATGCCCAGGAGTAATGATTTTGGCAGAGTTGCCAGTGGCTGACCGCGCACGAGAAGTAGGAGCGCCATTGTCCCAAACAGCATAAACAGCACATCCTGAAGGGCAGCGGCAAAATATACCGATTCGGTATTGGCCGGATGCACGACAAACACGACAGCCAAAAACCAGGCCAGCTGCGGCGAAAAAAATTCACGAAACAATAAGAGTAGTACAACGCTGGTGGCAATAAACAGCAGAACTTGCACTAAGTGGTACAACAGTGGGTCAGCGCCGGCAATCTGATAGATAAGCGTATACGTAATCATCATCACCGGTTTGTAATAGAGCCCAAAGGCGCGGTTACTTTCCTGCCGGAAGTACGTACTGCCGGAAAAAAATGCCGGAATATTGACGAGGTTTCGTATTTGCAGATTTTCAACGATTTGATCCGTATCATCACCGAGGACGAAGTCGTTAAATATGCTGTTTACGTGGACAACCAGACCGATGAGAATGAGCAGGAGAATGGCGGTTTTTAGTCGGGTAAGCGCATTTATTACCATGTATCTGGAAGTATTTTACACTAGAGTTGACGCTTACCCCAGTATCAGAAAGCCCCGCCATCGTATGGCAGGGATAAATGGTCTACTTGGGGCTTTCGGTACGGGATTTCGGACTAATAATAAAAGAAACCCCGCCTAAGGCGGGGAGTCCTCACAACGATGCGAAAGTGCGGAGTGAATATGCGGAAACATACGCTAAAAATTTCCGTGTTCAGCTGCAGTTTGTTTTATGCTGCTGGGACATCCTATTCTTAAACATGTCAAAAAGTGAGTCGCGGAGGACGCCATGCTTGGCTTAAGGCTCGTATAGCAAGACGTCTTCTCTAACTTTAGCGAAAGTTAGCGCCCAGCGATTTGATTCCTACTAACTCAATTGAACGGAATTTATACAGACTCTCAAGGGTTGATAGGTAATTTATTACAATACACATTAGAATTCTATTTTCATAAACCCGTGAACAAAAAGGGAGAGGCGCCTCTCCCTTTTATGTTACTGCAGATTAATAGAAACAGATACCGGATTTTTAATGATGTCCAAAACCGGCGATGTTTTTTGGACGTACTCACAGAGCTCCTCTAATTTTTCTCTTGAGGCATCTGCTTTGACTTTATAGTTAACCTTGATGTTCTGGTATCCTGGCCTGATAGTTTCCGATAACCCCAGGAATCCATGTAAGTCAAGATCGCCTTCGAGATTAAACTCCAAGCTTTCTACTTTTATTCCTTTAGCTGTTGCATTATAGACAAAACCAACAGCTAGACATGAAGCTAAAGCGTAAAGCACTGCCTCGACTGCATTTGGCCCGTGATTTTCCCCTAAGAGGATTGACGGCTCATCCCCCTCTAAAACAAAAGGTTCTTTTCTTGAGGAATCTTCTTGACCTGCTCCATAAAATCCACCAATCGTGGTTTTTGAATGGCCACCATTAATCCATTCATTCTTAGCCCGAAAGGTAAATTTTGCAATATCGGGCTTGTCTTTGATTAGATTTACAGTCTGAACGAGTTGGTCGACATTTACCCCATTTACTACATTATTTGTCATTTATATCACCTCCTTCACCCTTTGAAGTTTTAACCGAGTGGGATTTCACTGCTTTCAAGATAACCGAGTGTGCCTGATATTCCTTCGCAACGTCTCTGGTGTTTCTTGATAAGCTTTTGGCAAAGTAGTCCAATGTATCAATTATTTCCACGCCCGAAAAACCAGCCTTTTGTATCATGTCTACATACAGACTTTCCAAGCTTGCTCCCACGACACATTCTGCCCAAAGTGTAGGGTTTTGTCTTGATTCCTCAGAAATCGGCTCACCCAAAACAATATCAGCAATACTCAGCACTCCGCCTGATTTTAATACTCTAAAAATCTCTTTAAAAGCTCTTTTCTTATCAGGAATTAAGTTAATGACGCCATTTGAGATGACAACATCAAAAGTGTTTTTAGCAAAAGGCAGTTTTTCGCCGTCAACTTTCACAACCGAAACATTACTCGTACCGCTTTCTTTAATAGCCTTTTGTGATTTTTCAATCATCGCATCAGTTATATCCACACCAACCACCTTACCCTTTGATCCAACTAATTGTGCCGCTATCAATAGATCTGTTCCAGAACCTGATCCAATATCCAAAACACTGTCTCCCTCTTTGATGGTATTGTTCTGAAAATGATAACCGACCCCTGCAAAAGATTCGAGGGCCCGTATCGGTATTTTGGAGAGCATTTCACTTGGGTAACCCACTTCTCGCGCAGCATTTTTTCCAACAGGAAAGTGAAATTGATACGAAGGATTTAAAGAGACCTCCTCATACATGTGGCATACTGCCTCTTTAATCTTGGCCTTTAATTCTCTTTTATCCTGCATTTGCGCAATTACTACCATGATTATTTTCTCCTTCTTAATATAGACGACGATAATTTTTCAAAAAAGTTCCTTTAAAAGTTTCCCCACTCTTTTAACCAATTTTTCAGGAGCTTTATCCTGCGAGGCGACAGCAACAAGTTTTTCCTTAAAGAGCTGTTCAAATTCAAACCTATCGCAGCAATGTCGGCACTCCTCGACATGGTTATCGAGCTCTTTTTTTTGCTCGGGAGTAACAATTCCCTCTAAAAATTCAAACATCCGACTCACCGCTTCCGAACAAGATAGTATCTTCACTTTATACTCCTTTACCTTCCGCAGCCCTAGCGAAGGAGGGTTTTAGAAACCCTTTCGCTTTGGCGTAATACCATAGCTTTTTTTGAAGCCGAGACTTCCCCCGATGAAGCCTTGAACGCACAGTACCAATTGGGAGATTAAGCGTTTTGGCTACTTCCTGGTAAGGTAAACTTTCTAACTCACAAAGGGTGATGACTAGACGATACTCATCAGGCAGCTCGTCAATTGCTCTGGAAATATCTTGGCGAAGTAACGAATCCAAAAATATTTTCTCTGGGTTATTATTCCAAAGAAGGAAAGGGGCCGAAAGCACATCAAATAAGGAGAACTCTTCGTCTTCATTGGATTTATTTCCCAAGATAATTGGATCGGGATTCATTTTTTTTCGCCTATATTGACTAATATATGTATTGGTTACTATTTTTAAAATCCACGGCTTAAATTTCCTTGTATCGTGAAGCTTGGAAAAATTCTTCCATGCCAAAACAGTAGCATCAGAGACCAAATCTTGCGCATCCTCATTATTTCTGGTAAGTCTTAAGGCAACCCTATACATAACATGGAGACACGCTTTCAACAGAATCTCAAAATGTTCTTTTTTCTCTTTACCCATACGATTGTCATTATACTAATAATGACGCATTTTCAATCAAGAAGTTCCTGTACTCTTTTATCTTTGGGGTAAATTTTTCAAATCCGGGGTGGTTTTTATACCTGACAGGTGAAATAGCCTTACACCTGTAGATGATTAAGACTTATTGTTTTTACATCGCGTTTGTGAGCCAGTTGAGTCAGAACTGGAACTCATTACTAGCTTACTTCGAACGTGTCTATTATACCCTCAGATGGTTTGACCTACAACCACAATACGCCTATGCAACCGCCTAAATACTAGATCAGGTAATTCAAGTACATAATAACGAAAGCTATTACAAAAATGGGTGCTGTTATCAATCCAGGTACATATCTCTTTAGCTTTTCGAAAAACCAGAACCAGACTATATGCCATACGCCGTTAGCGAACATGAGCAGCGGGAAAAACCAAAGCATAGAATCACGTCCAGGAAAATTACTAAGAAACAGCGGAAGCATCCATACAAGTTGAAATACCAACTCGAAGACCGCAAACTGCAAACCCGTTACTTTCATGTAAGGCCACCTCTCATGGAAGTTGCTCCATTGTTCTTCTTGTGAGTGCAGGAATTGGAGAAAAACAAAAACCATGAAGTAATACTCTACTCCAGACCGAGAACTAAGCGGCCCTGAAACATAAAAAAGAACCGGAACCAGAATTGCTTGAATTATTGTAACCCATCGGAACGGTTGCATTTTCATCTTCTCTTGAGTATAACAAAACTCGAGTCGATATTACCCCTCCACCCACCCCATTTTTCAGAATCCCGAAAGGCATTAGACCTCGAAAAAATCCGCAGTACAAAATACTTCTTGTAGTTGAAGTGGTTGAACTTAGGATTTAGTTACAGGAGTAGTAATACGCTTGGCTGTTGGGTACGTCTGGTATAAGACTTGTAGTTGATGTTTTCGACCATACACCTAATCCAGTTTTCTTATCAACAACCACGGCGTTTATAGTTCGGTCAGTAGTTCCCTCGGTTAGACCAAGAGCTGTAAGCCTCTTGTCTGTGTTTTCAATAATCTGGAACTTAGCAGGCTCCATACTTCCAGTTTCAACTGATGTGTTTGTGAGAAACTTCAGAGTTTCACCTTCAACCTCGAGCGCTATAGACGTAGTGTCTCTTACTGCGCTTGCTTCAACGTCAAACTGTTCGTCTCCTGGTCGAGTTTCAGGGAACAGGGTCGTACCTACGAGAGGAGAGCATGAGAATTGAATGTTATTTTTCCTGTCTATTCCTGTGGTATACATAGTTTCCTTGAGAGGTGCTGGTTTGAACTGAAGATAGAAATAAGATACTGTCAAGCATTAGTGTGTAATCCTCCTTTTAGCGGGTAGTAACTGTTTAAATAATTGATAATACTGTTTGCATAACGCTGCCCGGACTCAACAC
>Ga0075643_113_pt1 | contig 38863 bp, 40 predicted proteins | sample RifGroA1_FD_68207 | JGI IMG/M metagenome (GOLD analysis project Ga0075643, IMG submission 68207) | Microgenomates (Gottesmanbacteria) bacterium GW2011_GWA1_43_11 | reverse complement strand
TGAAAAACCGGATTGAACCGCATTTTTTGAACTGACTTTTGGATCATCGAGTGAAAAAGATAGCACATCCGTAGTTTCGTCTATCTCGCGGTATTGCGAGTTTAGCTGTTTCATTTTCCGGTCGCCGACAATACTTACCCCCACTTCAACTTCTCCGGTCAGTTTCTGAGATAAATAGTTCTGGACAAAATCGCGGATTTTGCTGCGATCTGCCGGAAAGCGGGATTCAATGTGGATAAGTACCGTAATCATGTGTTATAACTCCGATTTAACAATTGCCGCTACCCGATCGCCCGAAGCACGACCGCCAACTTCCTTCATTACGATTCCCATCAATTGCCCAAAATTCGTAATTCCTTTATTTTTCAAAGCAGTCACTATGGTTTTAATTTCCGCATCAGTTAATTCCTTTGGCAGGTACTCTTCAAGAATGGTGAGCTCCTGTTGTTCTTTCTGAACCAGATCTTGCCGGTTGCCTTTTTGAAACGCCGCAATTGACTCCCGGTGCGTTTTTACCTGTTTTTGAACGGTTTTTACGACGTCCGCCTCCGTTAACGTGCCACCGGTTGCCGGCGGGTAGGTATCAATCTCATATTTCTTAATTGCTGCAATCAGATACCGCAGCGTGTCCACGCGCAGCCGCTCGCCTGACTTCATGGCGGTAACGAGATCTGTCTTAAGTTGTTCAAATAACATACATTTCCACTAAAAAATTTCCTTTTAATAAAGGTTTGCTATGCGTCAGACAAAAACGATTACCGGATTTGTTTCCGGCGCTTGAGTTGTAAGCTTTTAGCTTTTTCTTTACGTTTTTCCGAAGGTTTCTGATAAAACTCCCGTTTCTTCAGCTCCTGTAAAAGACCCTCAGAAATGACCTTTTTTAAAAATTTGCGAATGACTGCATCGGATGAATCGCCCGGTTGGGCTTTGACCACTATCATGGTACAAAAAGACACCTCCCCCCAAACTTATAATGAAAAATTCAAAAATTCAGCCAAAGGCTGATCGTCCTTTGGACGACAAAATGTAAAATTGCAATTTTTAATTTAGTACGCGCTTTAAAATTTCAGCTGTTTCTGACTGCGGTTGCCTGAGTCTTGTCACACCCTCGGCTACTCTTATTTCCCGCGCGTATTGCGGTACAATCCACAAATGCGCATGGGGAATTTCCTGACCAAAGGTTCCCCACGATACGTGATTGGCTCCTAATACCGGTATTATACCACGAGTAATCTTGGCTGCGGTAGTGAAAAAACGGCCAATTTCCGCTTCCGGCAAATCATAAATCCAGCGGACGTGAATCTTTGGCACGAGTTGTAAATGTCCCCGGGATTGGGGATATTTATCAAGAAAGGCAATCGTCAGATGATCCTCGTAAACTACCAGAGCTGGTGCTTTGCGGGCAATAATCTGGCAAAAAACACAGATCATAGTTTAGAGTTTATAACCCAACTTCCTGAGTAATTCTCGCCGCTTTGGCACGTCTTCCGCAGTTTCTACTCCCAGCGGCGCTCCGCCGTCAACCACGCCTAAAACCCCGCGACCCTGTTCGGTTTCGGCGACAATTATTTGTAATGGATTTGCCGTGGCGACAAATATCCGTAACACTTCCGGCACCTGTTTAATCTGGTTTAAGACATTAATCGGATATGCGTTATCGAGGAAGATGAAAAAAGTGTGGCCACAACCAACGTTTTGTGCGTTAAGTATGGCTAAATCAATCATCGGCTTGCTGTTACCGGATGTTCGAATCAAGCGCGGACCTGAAGCCTCACAAAAGGCCAAGCCAAACTGAATTCCCGGCACTACGGCAACCAGTGCTTCATGTAAGTCATCAACGGTTTTAATAAAATGCGACTGGCCAAAAATGAGATTTTTGGCATCCGGGTTTTCGATTCTGATAATTTCCGTATCCATGATTTTTACTCCTTTCCGGCTATTTTTTTAAAACTTCAATAATCTCATTCAGAGTTAACTTCGTCGGCCGCATGTCCGGGTTCTTAGTCGTGCCGTTTAACAAAATCTTTTTGCTCGGATGTAAATACCAGGTCGCTTCCGGATCGAGCTTTTTAAGCGTTTCATATGCACCGGTAAAATCAATCACAGTTTCCGGCATGCCTTTGATACGGATATATTTTTTATGCGGATCCTTACGTACTACCACCTGATACCCCATTTTCTGCGAAACTTTCAATACCGAATCATTTAAAGTTTCAAACGCAATTCCCTTACCCCACCCAGAGGCAAACTGAATTCCATCAGTTTCGATAATTTTCTCAGCCCAGACTTTCTCCTGCATGACTTTATAAATTGCATCTAAAATTGCAAACCCGTAATCCACAATTTGCTGGTCGTTTTCCGGATACAGGACTTTAAACCCGTCAATAATGGCAACTGCCTGAAATACGTGAATGTCGGCATTAGGGTTGGGCAAGGTCACCTCTTTAAAGTGATCAAAAAAATTGACGACTTCGACGATGCGCGCCAGCGCTTCATCTTCCCAGATTTGACCGTGAGAAATTTCGGTTTGCAAATATTCGTATACTTTTTTCGCGGCACAGGTATCGGCATCACTTTGGTGGTGGTCTAACTTACCAGATCCGGTATCAACGTGCCAGACATGCGCATTACTGTCAACCAGTTCGTTACGAAGCGTTTTTCCCGCCGCAACATAGGCCAGCTCCGCCTCCTGCCAGTTGGGCAGAAATCGCTTGATGAGCCACGCCGCGCAAATGGCATCGAGATCCGGAGTTTTATGGGTGACGATGGTAAACATTACGCTTTCGAGTATACTGTGAGGAGATTGTTTTTGCAATTAATCATATACAAACGTCCCAAAAAGTACGAGTAAATTATGCAAATAAGGTCAAAAGCATCTTCATTAAATGACAGTTTAACTCATGTACTTTTTCATATATTAATATATGAAAATTATTGTTTACGAAAAATTGCTTTTCTTATAGTTTTTCGCTCAAAAATATCCGCAGTCAACTTTTCTATTTTTCTTAGAAAACCTTGCATTTGTTCTCTGTGAACTAACTTATTTAAAGCCGTTTTTAAGCCTCTCCCACCTCGATCAACCCACTCGCGCATTCGATACACAGTTGCGGTACTCACGTGCAGAACCTTAGTGATAATTTCAACATCATAATTCTGGTGAATTAATAAAACCAGCGCTAATCGTTTAGCCAGCATAAGCCTTTCAGTTTTTGTAAAAAAATCATAGAGGAAAAGTTTCATTAATTCTTTTGACCTTATATCCGTCAATAACCAATTGAGGTTTTCACTTATCTGATGGTAAACGTCCTTTTCCAGTGGTTTTTTAGAAACGTGGGGCATATTTTTCTCATATATTAATATATGAGAAAAATTCTTAAAAGTAAAATTCAGCAACTTTAAGTTCAAGTTTGCAATCTTTACAATCTAAGAATCTTTAATATGCCTGGGCGAAGAACCAGCGGTGATGCGCCTCTTTTTTGCAGTAAATACATTCACCTTTTTCTTCAGCTGCGTCTAACGGCAAACAGCGGGTGGTGGCTTTGGTTTCAGTTTTAATCTTTGCCTCGCACTCGGCAGATTCACACCAGAAGGCCTTGATAAACCCGCGTTTACTCTGCATTATTGCTTTGAATTCATCGTAAGAATTTGCCTCGCGGATGTTGCTTTTGAGAAATTCTAATGCTTTTTGAAATAATTCCTGTTGGATTGAGTCGAGCAGTTGCAAAATTTCCTGGCCCAGCTGTGCTCTGGCAATGGTAAATTTTTCTCCATCAATTCGCTTAACGAGAGTTACAGTTTTGTCGTGCATTTCGCGCTCGCCGATTTCAATTCTGAGTGGTACACCTTTGACTTCCCAGGCATTGAATTTGCGTCCGGCACTCTGGTTATCTCCCTTGTCAAACATGACACGAATACCCTTTGCTTCCAAATCCTCAGCTAATAATTGGCCGTAGGTAATGAGGTCGCTTTGCTCCAGGCCTTTTTTGAAAATCGGAATAATCACGACTTGAAACGGCGCCATTTTGGGGGGCAAAATAAGGCCGTGATCGTCTCCATGCACAAGAAATAAACCGCCTAACGCGCGAGTAGAAAATCCCCATGATGTTTGCCAAACATACTCAATCTTCCCTTCACGATTCTGAAATGACACTACAAACGGCTTTGAAAAATTTTGACCTAAATTATGTGAAGTTGCAGCTTGTAACGCTTTACCATCTGGCATAAGAGCCTCAATAGCATATGTTTCTTTTCCGCCTGCAAATTTTTCAGATGTACTTTTGCGACCTGAAATTACTGGAACTGCAAAAAATTCCTGGTATGTATTTTGATACCACTCCAATGCGGCAAGCACCATATCGATCGCTTCACCTTCGGTTTCATGCGCTGTATGTCCTTCTTGCCATAAAAATTCAGTAGTTCGTAAAAATAGATACGAACGTTTTTCCCAACGAACTGCATTATTCCATTGGTTTATAAGTAGTGGTAAGTCACGCCAGCTGTGAATCCACTTCGCATACATGGCATACATTATCGTTTCCGAAGTTGGCCGCACCACGAGCGGATCAACTAGTTTTTCACCACCAGCTATCGTGACAATAGCCAGTTCAGGTGAAAAACCCTTAACGTGTTGTTTTTCTTTTTCTAATAACGAACTGGGAATAAATAAGGGGAAGTAGGCGTTTTGCACACCTTTGGTTCTCATCATCCGGTTGAGAATTTCCTGCACCCGTTCCCAGATCGCATAGCCGTAGGGACGTATCACCATGGTGCCCTTAACCGGCGCATAGTCAGCTAACTCTGCTTTAAGGACAACATCCGTATACCAATCCGAAATATTTTCGCTTTTCTTTTTTAATTCTTTTTTTTCAAATTGTTGCATAGGAAATAATTCTCTAACGTACATGCTCTTCGTCATTGCGAGGCTACGTCAGTAGCCGCGGCAATCTCGCACGGGATTGCTTCTCCGCCAGTTGGCGGATCGCAATGACAGCCAGACTCTTATTAAATTTCTATTTAGTACAATCTGCCGCCGATTTCTGCGGCAAACTTATCAGGAACTACCAAAATGCACTCGCCGTTTTCGTCAGGCACACCCAAAGTCAATACTTCGGACACAAACGGACCGATTTGCCGCGCAGGCAAATTAACCACTGCCAACACCAGTTTACCTAATAATTCATCCCGATTATAGTGGTTGGTCAGTTGGGCGCTCGACTTTTTCATCCCGAGTTCGGCCCCAAAATCGAGCGTCAGCTTAAACGCCGGCTTAGTTGCCTCAGGAAATTCATCCACCGCAATAATTTTTGCCACCCGGATATCGACATTCCGGAATTCATCATACGAGATCATAGATGCTCCTTTGTAAAATTTTATAAAGTAGCTTAAGAAAAACCGCCCTCACACTATTCGGGCGGTTACTTACAATCTCTCATACTACTGGTATTTAATTATATGGGCTACTGGCGGGAAACGCAAATTTGTGTTAACCCCTGCGCAAAATCCGGATGATATCGTTAATGGTTACGAGCGCTATGAGTCCCAGTAAAAACATTAACCCAATCTGGTGCGCTGCGGCTTCAACTTTAGGCTTCACTTTACGGCCCAGGAATTTTTCAAAAACGACAAATAACAGCCGGCCGCCGTCAAGCGCCGGAATTGGTAAGGCATTTAAAATCGCAAGATTTAATGAAAGTAAACTCGTCAATTGTAAAACTGCAATATATCCATACTTGACTGCCTGACCGGTAGCCTCAGCAATTCCGATTGGTCCGGCTACGTCAATTTTACTGGTTTGAAACGTTACCAACTTTACGAGCGTTTGTCCCAGGGAAACCAAAGTTAAATAAGAAATATAAAGCGATTCTTTCAGCCCATAAAACGGAGCTAAATACCAGGGATATTTACGCAGTTCAATATCTGAAATAGCCACCCCCATTGCGCCTTCTCCCTCAGGCGGATTTTTGCGGGGAGTAACACTGACCGTAATCGGCTCACCGTTGCGAACCACTTTAAGTTCAACTGGTTGTTCCAGATTTTCTTGAGTAATTGCGATAAACTCTTCAGTAGTGGTCACCGTTTTTCCGGCCAGACTGATAATTAAATCCCGTTCCTGAAGTCCGGCGAGCGCCGCCGGTGAGTTGGCGGAAACTGTTTCAACATGCACCTGGTCTGTTGGCAAATATACACCATGCGTAAAGATAAATGAGATAATAACGACCGCGAGCACAAAGTTCATGCTCACGCCAGCCAAAAGTACCGCAGCCCGTTCTTTTTTACTACGTGCCCAGAAAAAACGCTTACGTTGTTTCGGGTCAATTTCTTTTTCCTGTCCCGGTTCCAGGTCTTCGCCGGCGAGCTTCACAAATCCACCCACCGGTAACCAGTTGATCGAATATATGGTTTCGCCCACTTTCTTACCCCACAGCCGGGGTGGCAAACCAAAACCAAATTCCTCAACACCCATTCCGAGCTTTTTTGCCGTTATGAAGTGACCAAATTCGTGGACAAAGACTAAAATCGAGAGGATAACGATAAAAACTATGGCGGTGATAAACATGTTGCTATTATACAGAATGGAACACAAGAATAGAAGGTTGACGTCTGCTGTATAATGGTCTTTATGAAAATTGAAAATGGTGCTTCGGTGGAAATCCAAAAGAGTATCAATCCACGAATATCAAAGGCAAGTCGTGTAATTTGGATTGCCTTAACTTCATTTGGCTTGATAGTTGGAGCTGATAAACTGCTTGAATCTCTCAATTCTCAAACCATAACTAATAATGATGAGTCTACTCCAATTATGACAGGAGACGCCCATTCGCAATTATCCCATTTAGATATTATCGGAAGTGGCGCAGATACACCGAATGACGCACCAAACATTGACGCACGAAACAGAGACATTGTTATTCATACTGGTTCATCCGTACCATCTAACTAGAAACGTTTCAAATCTGCATCAGTTCTTTTTCCTTCAGTTCTCCCAGCCGGTCAACTTCGGTAATCATCTCATCGGTCAGTTCCTGTAAATGTTTCTCCTGGCGCGTCCGATCATCTTCGGTAATTTCTTTTGCTTCAAGCGAGCGCTTAAGCCGACCCATCTCTTCATGCCGCACCTGCCGGATCATTACTTTACCCGCTTCCAGTTTGGCTTTGGCAAGTTTTAAATATTCCTGTCTTCGTTCTTCAGATAAAGGTGGAATGCTGATCCGAATCTGCTCGCCATCCACTACTGGATTTAAGCCGGTATTCGCTTCCAAAATTCCTTTGACAATATCATCTTTGGTTGCCGGATCAAATGGTTGGACAGTAAGCGTCATTGAGTCAGAACTGGAGATGGTCGCCATCTCGCGAATTTTCATCTGCGCGTTACCGCCATATGCAGCAATGACGATGTTTTCAACCAATGCCGGAGTTGCCCTGCCGGTTCGGATGGTAGCCAGATCTGCCCTGGTTACCTCCAGGCTTTTTTGCATTTTTGATAAAACCGTTGCAGTAGATTGATCAGGCATAAAAAATTCAAATTGAAAATTACTGCAGAATAATTGAAGTATAACACAAGAGGAACAGCGTTTACTCTCCCAGTGCGATTCTCGAAAATCGGGTTACCTGAATATTTTCACCAATTTTGGCAATCGTTTGCTTCACCAGGTCGCTAACTGTCATTTGCGGATCGCGGATGTATTCCTGCTTCAGCAGTTCGTCCACGTTTTTGGGATCCATAGCTGAAATCTGCATCGCGAGTTCATGAGCGAGTTTCCGAAAGTCATCGGTGCGAGCAACAAAATCAGTTTCACAGTTAAGTTCAACCAGCACGCCAATTTTACCTTGATGGTGAATATATGATTCAACAATTCCCTGCCTGGTTTCACGGCCTTCTTTTTTGGCAGCTTTTTCAATCCCGCGCGCCTTGAGCCAGCTTTCAGCTTTTACTAAATTGCCCTTACTTTCATCGAGTGCTTTACAACACTCATTGACACCGGCTCCGGTTTTTTCCCGTAATGATTTTACTTTGGTCACGTCGATCATAATTTTTTTGCTTTTGATTGTTTTTTAGCTTTCACTTTTTTCTCTAGTTGTTCTGATTTCATTTGGGGTCCCTCTGCGGGAGACGCCTCGGGATGATCCGCCGGCTGGCGGATCACTTTTTTGGGAACTGATTCCGTCGCTTTTTCTTTATTTGTTTGTTTTTTCTCCGTTCCCGCTTCTTTTTCTGGCTTACTTGTCTCTTTGGGTACTTGAAGACTTTTGGCCTCTGCTTCTTTTTTCGCAGCCTCGCCTTTGCCACGGATCTCAACTCCCTCAGCATAACTGTCAGCTAAAACTTTAATTAGCAATTGCAATGCACCCACCGCATCGTCGTTGGATGGAATGTAATATTCAACTTCATTCGGATCACTGTTCGTGTCAACAATGCCGATCAGTACCTTACCCATTTTCCGTCCTTCGGCAACCGCCACGTCTTCGCGTCTGATATCCACGACCACTACCGCATCAGGCGCTTGGGTTAAATGGGATACTCCACCATAAAACATATTCAACCGACCTAGGTAGCGGCTCAGTTTCACGCGCTCATGCTTTGGGAATTTATTCCAGGCGCCGGTTTCTTGTTCCTCGGTGAGCCGGCGGATTTTTTCCAAATTTTTATGCACTTCCGACCAGTTGGTGAGAAAGCCGCCAATCCAGCGTTTGCAAAAGTAAGGGGCTCCGACGCGTTCAGCTTCGGCTTTTACAATCGGCGCTGCCTGGCGTTTGGTTCCCACAAACAGCGGGATTTGACCTTCCTCGCCCATTTTCTTCAAAATCGCCGCCGCCTGCTCGAGTCCAGCCTTGGTTTTAGCCAGGTCGATGACGTGAATTCCGTCCCGTTCCTGGTAAATAAACTCAGCCGCTTTGGGATGCCAGCGTTCGGCTTTGTGGCCAAAATGACACCCGGCTTCAAGTAGTTCTTTTAAGGTAATTTCCTGCATAAATAAAAATAGCACCGATACGCCGGTGCTTATGAGCGTATCTTCCTTGACCTACCACCTGATACCCATTTCGGGAGGAAGACTGATTCAGGTGTGAAAAGTAAGAGAATTATAGCACGGCCTCAGTAACACATTCAAGTAGTACCGTCTAGGGAGTCCTCTACAGGCAAAAGCTCTTTAAGGGCCTTAGACAAATAGCCGATTCGGACATCACCAATTCCTTTATAACGACTGGCGTCAAAATCAGGATCTGCTACAAATCGTTTTAGATATTCAACTCCATCAGGGCTTATAAATTTTTTGCTTTCAAAAATATTCATTTGTTGCTTGACGGAAATTACCATTCCTTGCGGGAGCTGCCAAAACAAACCGCGCCGGTAATAATTGAGGCTCCCGTCATGATGACTCGGAAGCAATCCAAAATTTACAGTATTTCGATTCATAACTTCTAATAGTTTCCGTTCAAGATCATCAAGCCACAAAGTACCATCTGGCAACTGCAATCGCTCTTTAACTTCATCAAGTGGATAATCAACTACAATTTCTGTGGGCCAGTCACTAGCTATATTTCTACCCAAGTCCTCTTGTAACTGATCACCACTAAATGCACCCTGTACAAGTTTCCATTCAGCTTCCGTTAGAAACGACGCTTTTGGCCAGAGTATGCGCTCTTCTGGCGTCGGCTGCGTGTAGTCAGAATTGAGAATTGTATCTACGTTTTGAGCCGGAAAGTATATCTGTTCTCCTGAATTTTTATCCCAGATTGTAGAGTAAGCCGGTTGCTCGAAACTGCTAATTTTTGCCAAGTTTGGGCTTTCAATAAATTTTTCAAATAGTTCCAGCGCGCTTTTGTGTGGATTGTCGGATGTACCTTCAAGTAAAAGCATAATATTTCGAGTCAGTTGATTTATGGTGATCGAACCCGGAGGTAAGCTGATGATAAAACTTCTGAACTCAGTACCATCTGATAGCTTCAACGGTAAAACTAGTCCCATGACTTCAACCGAATTTGCTCTACCAGAACGCCTTTCCATTTGCATGAATGGCATTATATCACACACAAAGTGCTTCAGGACACCCGCCGGGTGGTATGAATCGACACCTCTTCTTTAGTAAATCTCCAGCACGGGAAATTTTTTACATAGTACTATAACCGCTTTCCCGATTTTAATAAGCTTTTGGTTGCGCGCCAGTTCGCCTTTCACTTTGGTCATGAATCGTGTGCGCTCGGCTTTGTCTGCAGGTAACAGGTAATGCTTAACCTCTTTCACCACCTCGGCAATCCAAGCACCCACCTGTTTCATTTCCTTCTCTTTCATGCCGCGGGTCGTGAGAATCGGCGTACCGAGCCGGACGCCGGACGGAAACATCGGTGGATTCGTGTCGTGCGGCACCGTGTTGTAGTTAGTCACAATATGCGCAACTTCCAGAGCTTCAGCTACCACATTGCCGATGACTTCTTGCGGCCGCAAATCGACGACTAATAAATGGCTGTCAGTTCCGCCGGTGGTTAACGTCAAGCCTGCTTCTTGTAACGTCTCACCAAGTGTTTGCGCATTGGTAATGATCTGCCGCGCATATTTTTTAAATCCGGCAGTATCAGCTTCTTTTAGACATACCGCAATTGCCGCGGTGGTATTGTCATGCGGTCCACCCTGCAGTCCGGGAAACACGGCCCGGTCGATTTTTTTACCCATGTCCGGATCTTTTTTTAGTCCCCGTTCGGTAACCAAAATGATTGCTCCCCGCGGACCCCGTAACGTTTTATGGGTCGTTAACATCACGACGTCAACATATGGCACTGGAGTCGGATACGCGCCACCAGCAATGAGCCCGGCAACGTGCGATACATCTGCAAGAACCAGTGCGCCAACAGAATCGGCAATTGTGCGCCATTTTTTCCAGTCCAGAATTCTCGGGTAGGCTGTAGTACCAACCACAATCAGCTTCGGCTTTTCCCGGGTCACCAGTTTCGCCACTTCTTCCATATTGATCCAACCGTCTGCACCTACGTCATACTGGACTGAATTATAAAATCTTCCGGAAAAGGTGACCTTCGGATGTCCGTGGGTCAGATGCCCACCTGCGGAAAGTTTAAGCCCCATAATTTTGTCTCCGGGGTTAAGCAGGGCAAAATAGACTGCCGCGTTTGCCGGAGAACCTGAGTAGGGCTGGACATTGACGTGTGGCACGCCAAAGAGTTTTTTGGTCCGGGCAATTGCGATCTCTTCAACCTGATCAGCCACTTTGTTTCCCTGATAATACCGTCTCCCTGCATAGCCTTCAGAGTATTTGTTCATAAGGGCTGACCCCAGCGCTTCACGAACTGCCGTTGAAGCGTAGTTTTCCGAGGGAATCATTTCAAGTACTTCCTGCTGCCGTCTGGCTTCGTTTTTGATACAGGCTAATATGGCGGGATCTGTCTGTTGTAAATTTTTCATATTTTCCTCCTGTCATTCCCGTGTAAACGGGAATCTATCTAATACGTGGATTAATAAGTATGGATATAAGAAGTTTAAGCGGTAAAGAAGCGTAATTAGATCATAGATAATCGTCTTAGTATTCTCCTTGTACATCCGGCTTGGCTGCCTTGTCAAGCCTTGATTTCACCACATCCCAGACTTTTAAGGCTACAGACTCAATTGACTGCGTGCCGTCGACCACCACAAACAAGTCCGCATATTTTTTCGCTAGTTGCCGGTACCCTTCATGCACCCGGGCATAGAATTCCTTTTGTTGCAAATCGAGCCGATCTTTTACTTTTATAGCAGTTCGTCGTCGCTTTTGGCCGGTCTCAACCGGAACATCAAGGAAAAACACCAGATCAGGAATTGCCCCGTTAATTGCCAGATCGTTAAGCTTTTGAATTTTTTCTCCGCCCAACTGCCGGCCGTATCCCTGGTACGCAATACTTGAATAGACGTACCGGTCGCAAACCACAATCTTGCCGTTTTCCAAAGACGGAAAAATAATCTGTTCCACGTGTTGTGCCCGCGCTGCCGCCATGAGATACGCTTCGGTAACCGGAGTCAGATCCACGTTTTCCGGGTCATGGGTAATCGTCCTGATTTGCTCGCCGATTCGCGTGCCCCCCGGTTCGCGGGTGACCGTCACATCATACCCTTGTTCATGCAGATGACTCGCTAGTATTTCAACTTGAATTGATTTACCCGCGCCTTCACCGCCTTCAAATGTAATAAACAGCCCTTTTTTCATCTGTTTGAGATTAGCAAAAATTCTGATCGGAAACAACAAGTTTCTGTTACTGATGTCAGATTTACTCCGAACCCATTGGTTGTTTTACTATTAGTTGTAACAAGCTGACAGTTTGCGCGTCCGGTATTACAGTTCTTAACCTCAGAAAAGCGGCCGGATCTTTTCGAAACAGCCCTTCATGGAAATATTTTAGCTCTAAGAGGAATTCATTGATCTGTAGCGGCGAATCATCAATGGAGAGCCGACTTTCAGCAAACTTTATAATCTTATGTGCAAACAATTGATTCAACATCAGTCGTCCCGAGAACAGGTATCCATCTTCATTATCCTTTCCGGTTGCAGGCAGTTGTGCCAACGCAATGTTTTCAACCAGTAAACCAATGACCCAATCCTCCATCGAAATAGGTAACTCATTATGAGTTACCATCTCAGTACCTACTATGCAAGCAGCGATATCTGCCGCTACCTCCAAAAATAATTTTATATTAAGCTCGTAAAACTCGTGTCCGAGTTCATGGAGCGCGTGTGCAACCGTTGTCACATAGGGTAGTGATTTTGGTTCCTCCTGTCTCAATAAATGTAAAAGTGCCTGTTTAGTTTTCTCGTGTTTAAAAAGGTTTGTGCTGAGTACAAAACCTTTGCTGTTAAGCGTCTCGGCCGTGGTATAGGAAATAATTTGCGCTCCGGCCCAGCCTAAACCAGAACCGATAATTGTTGGCACAACACTATCGGGTACCGACTGACGCGGATGTAGGTATCGCAAGCGCAGCCATCCAGCATTAAGTACAGGTTTAATTTGCTGATCAGACGATGGATACAAAAGTCGCATATCCGGCTCAAAATGAACCGGTGCAATTCGATTGATTGGATGTGTAGGTACCGGGCGGGCAAAACCATTGGGATTCGTATAGTAATCAGACAGGCAAAACAAAAAGATCATTTTCCCATTCTGGTACGCTTGAATTGCCAATCGTTCCAATTCCCGAGTCAATAAATCGAGCTGAAACGGATCGTCTTCTCTGATCAGGAGTTGCACAAGTTTGAAACTGGCAGCGGTCTCCCGATTCCTATGGAAAAAATCCCGGTACTGATCATTTTTAAAGAGAGATGAAATCTGTCTTTCCAGTCCAGTCGCAGCCTTGGAATCATAGTGAGTCCACGCATGCGTAATGACATCACTGACCGAGTTTTTTAGCAGGTGAACTATAAATAGCCGGTCAATAAACGGCGCCAGCTCGTTAAACATCTTCACCGCCGAAATTACATCAGGCGCGTCTGCGAATTCCTGCTGCACTGATTCAAGAATTCCCGCTCTCACTGCCCACTGTTTTTTTATAAGCTCTGGCAACTCGGAAATATGGTCATACGCAGAACCACCGTTAAACGGAAATTCTAAACCGGATTGCGTATGCAGCGCGCACAGCGTCTCAGTAAATTTCGTCATGTCATGCTGCATCAAATAATTTGGCCAGTTCATAGATGGTGGAAATACATACATCAACCATTTCGGATTCTGGAGTCTGCGGTATATTTTTCCATGTCACCCAACAGGTTCGCATACCCAATTTTTTAGCAGGAATCAAATCCACTTCAACCCGGTCTCCAATCATCAGATGTTGCGCCGCAGGCAATTGGGTGGAGGCAAGTACTAACTCAAACGGTTTTATATTTGGTTTCGTAACTCCAGTTGTTTCCGGCGTAATGACGGCTTGAAAGGTTGCCATCGACACCCCAAGGACTTCGAGGGTTTCGCCAATTTTTTCTTTGGTTCCATTAGGCACTAACAGGTGCTGGTAGCGAATAAGTTTTTGAAATAAACTAATTAATTGCAAATCTTTACTGAGAAATTTCCTCCGGTCAAAATAGGTTTCGGTTTCCCGCGCAGCAGCAACTACTGGAATTTTGGCTAAATTTGCCGTCACCTGAGTCCCGCTTGGTGTGACGATTTTGTGGAGTTTTTTAAATTCTGCCATTGTTCTCTCCCGTGGCCAGCCGGTGTGATCCATAATGACTTGATACTCGGCTTCCCGAACTGCGGTAAACAATTTGGGCTGTGGCGGGTACAAAGTACTATCAAAATCCCAAACTAAAACTTTAATATTGCTCAAATTATCAATTTGCATAACACATAACACCTTATCTTGTATATAATCTTAAAGACTAATACAAGACTAATGTCCGTATATGTTATACTCTCTGCGAAAGGAGATCAAAAAGCGAGAAGAATAACTATAGCGTGTGGCTCCTTTGATAACGTTTGGAACAAACTATTAAAAGCGGGCTTGTCCTGAGCGAAGTCGAAGGAATACGAGGAAGGGGGTCGCCGACGAGGCGACAATCGGACTCCGCCCAAGGCGGAAGCATCTGCGGAAACCCCTCGGTGTACTTCACATCGATAAAGAAAGATTAAACCTGGTTGGTAACAACCAATACAAAGTCTTATCTTTTGAAGTCCGCTCTACCTTCAAAAACAACCTAAATACCAAGCACTAAATTTCAAACAACTTCAAAATTCCAGAAATAAAATGCTTTTCGGGATTTATTAATTTGATTTTGTTTACATTGGGATTTGTGATTTGGGATTTCTCTCTAAAAGGAGTCAATATGTGTGGAATATTCGGCTATATTGGCAAAAAAACAACTGCTGCTCAAATCGTTTTAGAAGGTCTCAAATCCCTCGAGTACCGGGGTTACGATTCATGGGGTGTCGCAACAATACCTATAATAATGAAACCCTTCGACTCTGCTCAGGGTGAACAATTTAGCAATTCAGCAATTGCAGTTAAAAAACAGGTTGGTAAGATTGGTAACGCCTCGGTCAACGATTTACCTGAAGGAAATCTTGCTTTCGGCCACACCCGCTGGGCTACCCACGGCGGCGTGACTGAACGTAATGCCCATCCGCACCTGGATTGTTCTCACACAATTGCCGTCGTACACAACGGCATAATTGAAAATTATCAGGAAATTAAAAACAAGTTAATCATTAAAGGCCACCTGTTTTTAAGTGAAACCGATTCTGAAGTGGCAACACATTTAATAGAAGAATATGTCAAAACCAGATCATTTTCTGATGCCGTGCGCACTGCGTTTAACGACTGTACTGGCTTAAACGCGCTCATCGTCACCAGCTTAAAAGACCAGAAAATTATTGCAGTCAGAAATGGTTCACCGCTTGCGGTTGGTTTTGGCGATGGGGAAAATTTAGTCGCAAGTGATGCAACTGCCCTACTTCCCTTTACCCGAACTGTCCATTTTCTCGAAGATGACGAAATGGCACTGCTCACTAAAAATACAATTACGATAAATAATGTCAAAACCGGAAACGAAATTGTAGTTAAAAAAGTTCGCCTCAACTGGATTGTTGACCAAACTCAGCTCGGAAGTTTCCCCCATTTTATGCTCAAGGAAATACATGAGCAGCCGCGCGTACTTGAAAGTATTGCCAGTCAATCAGTCGCAACGATTCAGAAAAATGCGGACACCATAAAGGATGCGGCTCACTCGTATCTGTTGGGATGTGGTAGTGCTTCGTATGTTGCAATTGCCGGAGCCTATTTGTTTTCAAAAATTGCCGGGAAACATATCAACTGGGCAATAGGCAGCGAGTTTGGGTACCAGTTGGATTTTTTAAATTCCCGAAGTGTTATAATTCCGGTTTCGCAATCCGGTGAAACCATGGATATTCTCGAATCAGTGAAAAAAGCCAAACTCAAACAGGCCCGGATTGTGGCCCTCGTCAACGTCTTTGGCTCGACTTTGTATCGGGTGGCTGACCATAAAATTTTAATAGCAGCCGGTCCGGAAAAGGCGGTGGCTTCAACCAAAGCCGTTACCGCAATGCTTGCCCACCTGACTTTACTCGCGTACGCTTTGGCGGGAAAAACTAAAGCCGGACAGGATGTAGTCAAGCGGGCAATTGAATCGACCAATCAATTACTTGTGCAAAAAAGCATTGTCCAGTTTAAAAAATTGGCCCGCCAACTGAAAAATACCCGCCATTTGTTTGTGATTGGCCGCGGCCTTTCATACCCTGCGAGTTTGGAAACTGCACTTAAAATCAAGGAAATCGCCTACATCCACGCCGAGGGTATGGCCGCAGGAGAGCTGAAACATGGACCGCTTGCACTTGTTGAAAAAGGCACGCCGTGCATTGCGTTTTTACCGAATGATGAAACGTACGGCGCAAATCTCGCCGGAGCTATGGAAATGAAAGCGAGAGGCGCCAAAATTCTCGGCATCTCGCATACCCCGCACGAAATTTTTGACGAATATATCGAGGTAAAAGACGCAGAGGAAGCTACGATCATTCCGAATATAGTAGTTGCGCAACTCCTGGCATACTATTTAACGCTTGAGCGCGATCTCGATCCAGACAAACCGAGGAATCTAGCCAAAAGCGTGACAGTGAAGTAAATATAGTAGGAATTTCTCGAAGCTTAACTGGTTTTTGTAGTCGAACTCAACTCCATTCCGTCTGCTAAACCGATTAAGTAAAAACCAAATTCCCTGCGGCGCGCCGTGTCAAATTCAGATTCATCGAGGGAATTAGTAAGTTTATAGAATTCTTGTCCGAGGTCCCGTAAATCTGCCGGTTTACTATCAATAAAGAGTTCGGGTCGCATTCCTAATAATAATAAAGGCCCCTACATTTCTATTGTCCAGGCATCTATAAATAAAAAGTTTTGGTCATAGGCAAACTCAGAATCACTGGTTAATTTTGACCGAATAAAGGAATCTAATTTGGTAAAAGCAGTTTCTGGGTTATATTCTGCCGAACTTTGTTCTTTTGGTATTCGCATATACAGGGGTGAATTATACTATAAAGAGGCTCTAAATTCAATATTGTGTATACATGTAGATATAAAAAGTAATTACTTTACAGTCGCAACAAGGCTTTTTGCAGTGTTCGCCTGAGTGGATCAAGAGTGAAGCCTAATGCTTCAAGCGTAAAGATACCTAATAATTGACTGTCGCCCTCTTCCCCAAACAAGACCGGCGCACCGCGTTCAATGCCCTCAAATTCATACAAGACTGTCCCAACTTTTCGTTTAATCGAGGTGCCGTCTGCGAGTGAAAATTCTTCTTCACCCTGTGGTTTAATTCCCAACCGCTGCAATATTTTTGCAGGCACGACTGTGTAAGTAGCGCCGCTATCCACTAAAAACTTTCCTTTAAATTGTTTGGCCGGATTTTGCGGATTTTTTATTTTAAGCAGTACGTCAGTCATTCCCATAGTGAAATTATTGTAACATACCTACGCACTGTACTGGACATCCGGCGGGCGGTATGAACCGCAAGATTTTCTAATTGCTTTATAGCCAAAATTGTGATGGTGAAGTAAAATAATGCAATGCAACGGTTGGAACTGGCAGCACAATTCATCCGCGGAAAAATGCTACAAGATGAAAAGCTGGAAACACCAGGCAACTGTCGGTATACAGTCGAAGCATTGTTTCAACAAATACGTGTACAATTTCCTGACTTATCAAAGCACTATCTCGTATATCGTCATCCGCAGACCGGCGAACCACTGCACTATTCCTTATTAATAACTGACTGTCATAATCAAAAATATATTATTAATTCTGTTAAAGCAGCTCTGTTCCCTCAATATCTCGGACCGGAAGAAACTGCCCCGTTTTCATTTCAACTCATGAAACCGATTGACGAAATTATCTAGCGTAGCGTTAAGGGCTTTACAAATGGCTCAAAAAGGATTATTGTAGCCGATAGTATGCGAGCTACTTTAGAAGTATACAAAGAGCAATTTCCGATCATTCCCGTTGAACCACTCCGTCATCTTTCTCATCCAGATATCAAAGACATTCGGATATTTGCAGATGAAAGTAGTACAGCTTGGGCAGCAGGTACACATATAATAACTCAAGTCCTGAGTAAACCGGACAGTCACATTATTTATGCCACCGGAAAAACGATGGAACAAGTCTACACATTTGTAGCACAACAAGTTGCGCTTGGCAGTGTGAGTTTTTCACGAACCTCAGCCGGCCACCTCGATGAGTACGTGAATGCTAACCCATTGCACCCGGAAAGTTTTGCCGGTTACATTTTAGGGAGAGTAATTCGCCCATTCCACATTAAACCGGAAAATGCATTTTTAATAAACGGCAATGCGCTTGACCCGATAGTTGAAGCCTTTCGATATAATATCGTGATGAAACAAAAACAAACAGATTTAGTTATTTTAGGAGTCGGACCGTATCCCGGAGCCCACATCGGATTCAATGAAAGCGGTACCAGTTTTTCTGACCAAACACACGTCGCACTACTTGACCCAATTACCGTCCAGCGTGACCGTGATCGGGGTGGCGAAGGATTCTCTGAGGCAATTACTCAAGGACCGGCAAATATTTTCGCGGCCCGTGATATCATGCTCATTGCGTATGGAGCTGGAAAAGGACTGGCGCTGCGGCAAGCGCTGACTGGCGAAATTTCTGAATCCTGTGTCGCCTCAGGTTTACGCCTACCCGGTGTCGGAAGTAAAGTCACCCTTTTCATTGACAAAGCAGCAGCAGAGGTAATTACTGCATAATATAATTTCTTACTCCACACTTTCATAATACACACCTTTCGTATTCCCGAGTTTTCTAATCAAGCCACTATTTTGCAATTGTTTTAAATCGTAACGCAAAGTCCGCTCGTTGACGCGCATAAAACGACGGCGAATCTGATCAAAATTTACGAGCCGCTGTTCTTGTATGATGTTAAGAATTTCAGCCCGGCGTGGCAATAAATAATCAGTAACTTCAGCTTTTTGTTTCTGTAAAACCAACTCTTTGGCTTTTTCTGCGGTTTCAGCAATTGCCTCCAACATAAAAATAAGATAATCGCTGAGTTCTTTTTCCGGTTCCTCAAGTGCATGATAATAAGCAGAACGGTGGTTATCCAGATACTCTTCAATTGCGAGTAATCCCTTCATCCCATATCCGCCGTGCACTAATATTTTTTGCAAAACCAGTCTGCCCACCCGACCGTTCCCGTCCAGAAACGGATGGATTTTCTCAAACATAAAATGCGTCAGTGCCGCTTTCACCGGAATAAACCGTTCTTTGTCACTGACTACGTATTTTAATAAGCGGACCGTTAACGGATTAATTTGTTTGGGTGGTGGCGGCAGGTAAATCGCGATCCCGGCGCTGTTAAAAATCGCGCTCACTTCGCTGCGGAATTTGCCTAAATTGCCGGCATCGGTAAATCCCGTCATGGTAAAACTATGCAAGGTAAGGATGATGGCAACTGTCAAATCTTTATGTCGCTCCGCATACATCCAATTCTGGGCTTTTAAAATATTGTAGACCTCGGCTTTTTTTTGGTTCGCCGAGCCGGGTAAATCATCAAGAGTCAGTTCGCTGCCTTCGATACGGGCAGAAAACAAAGCGCTTTTGAGCGTTGACTGCCGGCGAATGTTTACCTCCACTTCCGGCGGAATTGTGATTGCTTCGATGACTGCCCGACTTGCCTCAATTTGGGTCAAAAGTTCAGAAATGCGATTATTTAACGTATACCTCGGCGGGATTAACATATGGTGTTTTTTTGTCATCCTGAACCATGTCCTGAACTTGTTTCATGGATCGTTTCAGGAACTATTTTACATTACCAGATATGTCCTGATATTTCCAGATGTTGCCTGATATTGCAGGAAACGCTCTTACTCATATAGCTATACTGATAACAAAAGAAAGGACTGTCAAAATGAAGGAATAAAATTGGTTCGCTCAAACGGCTGCTTGAGTACAAAAAAGAGTAGACTCTACGGACGAATCTACCCCACGTTTTATAGTCTTAATGCTACTACACCCAGGAAAGATCAATGCACTTACTCTTCCCCGATTTTACTCGCGAGTGGAGTTTTCTGGCCGATATACTTGGCGGTTTTTTTCTGTGAATACGGCACTTCGGCAGCTGAAGTCAGTTCTTCAAAAGTCAGCGCGCAGATCCGCATACCCGGATAGAGCGCTACCGGCATGCGGCCCAGGTTTCCCAGTTCCATGACTACTACTCCATCCCAACCCGGCTCAAATATTGAAGCGGTCGAATGCACGACAATACCTAATCTGCCTAGTGACGAACGGCCTTCAAGCCGAGCTAGTAGATCTGCTGGCAAAGTAAACGATTCAATGGTGGTTGCGAGTACAAAATCTCCGGGCTGCAAAATAAACGGCTGATTTGTCGGAATCACGATTTCATCCATCATGTCTGAGGCGAGTTTTTTGTCCCGCGGGTCAATGTAGGGAAACTTGCTATGTTTGAATATTCGAAATGAATTGCCGAGCCGCAAATCTACCGAGCAGCTGCCCAGTTGAGATTTAAGATCCAGTGCCGGCTTAAATACTACCCGTTTGCTTTTTAGTGCTTTTTTAATATCCCGATCCGAAAGAACCATAAGTTTACCCTGCAGTATAGCACGGAACCGAACTGAACTTCCAATTTTATATATTTTGTATATACTTAAGATCGTTATGTCACCGATTTTTAAAATTATTAAGTTCACCGGCCACTTGTGGAAATGGTACGTGTTCATGAGTTTTTTTGTCGTCATCGTCTCCTTTTTGTCGCTCCTGAACCCGCTCCTGACCAAACAGATCGTTGATCTAATTGTCAGACAAATTCAGGGTGAGTCAATCCAACTCAGTGCGTTTTTTCTTCTCCTGGCACTCATTATGGTTTCCGATATTGCAATTACGGTCATGACCGTCATCGGCCAGTGGACCGGAGACAAACTGGCAGTCAGGTTGCAAACGTTTCTCTCCAGTAAATTTTACGAGCACCTGTTGGGCCTGGATATCGGCTATTTTGATAACGAAATCACCGGTAAAATCAGCAATAAAATGTACCGCGGCATTACTTCGATCACCGATTTTGTCCAGTCAATGCTCAATAACTTTCTGCCGTTTTTCCTGACTGCGTTCATTACCATAATTTTACTTGCCCGCTATTCGCTCGTGATTGCGCTTCTTCTTACCGTGCTCTTTCCGCTCTATATCCTGATTTCCCACAAATCAAGCCAGAACTGGATGAAGTTTGAAGGTGAAAAAAACCAGATTAACGATTTGTCGCAAGGCCGGGTGTTTGAAAGCATTTCCGGTATCCGCGTAGTCAAAGCCTTTGCTACTCAATTCACCGAACTCAAAAACTTTTTATCAGCTCGCCACCAAATGGAAAGCTTAACCGTTAAGCAAACTAGACAGTGGCATCTTTATGACTTTTACCGCCGGTTTTCTTTAAATTTAATTCTTTTTGCCATTTTTGCGTATATCGTCTACTGGACCTATCATGGCCGCTACACCATTGGCGAAATGACCCTACTTATGCAACTCGTGAATCAGGCGCGCTTTCCCTTGTTTGCCATGTCGTTTATCTTAGGCCAGATCCAACAGGCTAGCGCCGGAAGTAAGGATTTTTTCAGTATTTTAAATACCGAGTCGAAAATAAAGGACTTGCCGCAAGCGAAACGACTGAAAATTGCGAACAACTCTAAAATACCGATGATTGTGTTTACTAATGTTTCATTCCAGTATGAAAAAGGCAAACCAGTCCTGCACGATATTACTTTTGAACTGGGCGTCAAACATAAACTGGCACTTGTCGGTGAAAGCGGCCAGGGTAAATCAACCATGATTAATCTGCTGCTGCGCTATTACGAGCCGCAACGTGGTGAAATTTTAGTCAGCGGCCAGAATATTTTACAAGTAACTCAGGAATCTTTACACCAGAATATCGCCGTGGTGTTTCAGGAAGCACTCCTCTTTTCCGGAACTATTCGTGAAAATATCCGCTACGGCCGGCCGGGTGCAACTAACCAGGAAATTATAGAAGTGGCCAAAGCAGCGAACGCGCATGAATTTGTCAAAGACTTACCGAACGAATATGATTCGGTCATTGGCGAACGCGGGGTAAAGCTTTCCGGCGGCCAAAAACAAAGAATCGCAATTGCAAGAGCAATGCTTACTAATGCGCCAATCATAGTACTTGATGAAGCCACATCATCACTTGACAGTAAATCAGAATTACTCGTGCAGCAAGGGCTGGATCGGCTGCTGGAAAACCGAACGTCAATCATCATCGCCCACCGCCTGTCAACGATCGCCAATGCAGATCTTATTCTGGTTTTGAATAAGGGAACCGTGGCGCAGTTTGGCACGCCGCAACAACTCCGCGCTGACAAAAAAGGCATGTATGCCCAGCTCGTTTCCCTGCAACAGGAACTACTCAAGGCTCCATCTGAAGAACGCACCAAACGCCTGGCGAAGTTTGATCTGGTAGGATGAGCAGTGTACAATATGCTTATATGAAAATTAAGGTACCGGCACAGCTTGAAGCGCTACGCAACAAATACCAACTGCAACTTATTCTGCTTCATGGCTCGCACGTTTCAGGTAAACTGCATCCGAAAAGTGATGTTGATATTGCGGTAGTGCGAGAAAGAAATAATTCTCGGCTGGATACCCTTTCATTGATTACAGACTTGGGAACTGTTCTGGCAACAGACCGCATTGATGTCGCGGATATTACGCACGCCGATCCGCTCTTTTTATATGCAGTTGTTGCTAAAAGCCAACTCGTGGCAGGAAGCTTATCTGACTTTCAGGCATTGCAACTCAAGGCCTTCCAAAGATATCAGGATTACCAACCGTTTCTCAAACAGGAAGCGCAGTTTATCAAAGAACAATTGAAAACTTATGTCTCCGCTTGATATTCAACTGGTTAACCGCAAAATAAAACTCATTGAGGAAGATCTGTCACGACTCTCCGAATTCAAAAATATCACTTTTTCTAAATACGCTGCCGACGAAATGACACAACTTTCCGTAGAGCGATTGCTCGAGCGAATTATCGGGCGCCTCATTGATATTAATTATCATGTGCTCAAAGAAAAACATAACGTACTTCCCAAGGATTACTTTGAATCATTTGTAAAAATGGCTGAGGTTGATGAAGTTGAGGAACAGTTGACCAAAGCCCTCGCTCAATCCGTAGGCTTAAGAAATATTCTGGCGCACGAATACGACGCAGTTGATCCGGCAAAAATCCATGCCGCGATTCCTCTTGCCTTGATCCAAATCCCACAATATCTAATCCAGATTTCTGAAAAATTATAATGCCAAAATTGAGATTAAGTTTTTTTTCACCCGGTTTTTTCCACCCGGCGGGTGGTCTGAATCGACACCTATTCTTTACGATTAATAATTACTCTTCGCTTCTCCTTTAAACCACTGATAATACACCACCGGAATAAAGAGCAGCATAATGGAGCTCGCAATTAAAAGTCCGGAAATGATGGCGCCCCCCAAACCACGCCACAACGGATCTGCTAAGGTAATTGGCAGTAAACCTAATACGGTCGCCAATTTGGTAAGAATAATCGGCTCAAGCCGGCTGGCTCCGGCATCGGCAATTGCGTCAGTAAACGGCATGCCCTGTTTTTGATTTAAATTAATCTTATCAACGATAAACATGGAGTTGGTCACGACGATTCCGAAGAGCGATAACACGCCGATGAGCGCCGGAAATGACAGCGGCGTTCCGGTCAAACCGAAAATCCAAAACACACTGGAAACTGCCAGTGGAATGACGAGGAGCACAATCAAAGCCTGGCGGTAGGATTTAAACTGGATGACCATGGTGACGAGTATCAGTAAAGCCGATACGCCCATGGCCTGGATAATTGATTGGATTGATTTGGCGTTTTCCTCGTTCACTCCGCCAGTTTTCCACAAATACCCCGGTTGCAGGTTCAGTTCTTCAGTAAACTTAAGTAATTGCTGGTTTTTATCAGCAACTGAAAATCCAGGCAACACTGCCCCACTCACTGAAATCGTCCGTTTCCCGGCTTCGCGGTTAATGACCGTCGGATTGGCTTTTGTTTTAAAATTGCCCAGGCTGGAGATGGGAATTGCTCCCTGCTGAGTTGAAACAAACAGGCTCTGTAATATATGTACGTCAGGCGGCGCACTGCCATAGCGAAATACTACATCCTGCTCCTCTTCACCATTACCGCCAAATCGTACTGAATCAAGGGTAAAGCCGCTCGCGTAGGTGCGCAGCGCCATGCCAACTGTCTGGAGATCCACGCCGCTTGCGGCCAACTTATCAAGTGAAGGCGCAAAAACGAGAGCGCTAGTTCCGGGTTTAATCGACTTTTGCACATTAGTCACTCCAGATTCGACTTCGAGTTTTTTGACCAGACGTTCCGCATATTCATCAAGTCTACCCAAATCATCACCCAACAGTTGAATCTGAACATCAGCTCCTGCCGGTGGACCGCCTGACTGTTCAATTATCGAAAACTTACCTTTCGCATAGTTTTTATAGTCATGCCGGACTACTTCGGCGAGTTCAATTGAACTCTGTGTGCGTTTGCCTTTGTCAGGCAAATGGAATGTAAATAATAGAGTGCCTGAATTTTCCGCCACTCCGCCAAAATCAGAAATGCCTGATCCGACCTGGGCCACCACAAACTCAATCCCACTGGTATTGCGAAATGCTTCCAGCAGCTGCTTTGCTTCACTCTCGGCAACCGGCAGCGTAGTTCCGGCAGGCAATTCAACTTGTGCATAAAACGTGTCAACCTCAACTTTGGGGAAAAATTCGTTTTTAACCAATCCCAACGGCACTAAGACAAAACCAAGTAGTGCATATAAGACAATTCCGAAGACGACAATCCGGCGCGCGCGCACTGACGCAAGAATCCGCAGAATCAGCCGGTAGTATTTTTCACTTAAGACTTCGATATCCAGCATGCCATGATTACTGTAAGTTTTTAATTGTGCACCAAAGGTTTTGAGTAACCGGTATTTTTTAACCAGAGAATTTGTCACCCGACCCAGGTGTTTACGCACCCGCATGAAAATAATTGTGGTCACCGTAAATAAAACTAGTACCAGGGGCATCAGGGGATTACTGGTGAGGGCAAAAAACAACATGAGGGCAACCGCAGTAAAACCAAACAGCCTCACAAAAATGAGTACCCGGCGTGCAATCACGGGCTTAAGTAGCACAATCATAAACGGCAGCGTAATTAGCACCGCAATTGCCGTTGAGGAAATCATAGTGACAGTGACGACAACCGGAATTGGTTTAATAAATTCACCAATAATTCCTGCAGACAAAAGTAACGGCACAAACGACCAGATAGTGGTAATGGTCGTCGACCAGATGGGCACAATGGTATCGCGCCATACCAGGAGTCCGGTTTCAAATGGGGTGAATTTGTTTGTTTTAAAATAGGTCGTCATCGCCGACACGACCACAATCGTGTCATCAACCAATAACCCAAGGGCGAGTAGAAATGCAAACAGCGATAAAAAGTTGATCGACATCCCGAGGATATTCATGAAGACAAACGCCGACAAAAACGTCAGCGGCACGGTGAAGGAAGAAATGATAGCCTGCCTGAGGCCTAAAAATATGAATAAGCAGCCAAACACCAGTAGTATCGTGGTCCGGAACTCACCGACCAGATCGCTAAATTGACGGGTAATTTCTTCTGCTGAGTTCGCCACGGATACTACTGCAAATCGGTTTCCTGAGGCAGTAATTTCTTCTGTAACCGCAGCTTCGACTTCTTTTTGCGCCGCGTCAATCTTGGCAGTCTGGGTTTTGTAGACGGAAAAGGTGATTACCCGCGCGCCAGCAGTTTCCTGGTTTGCCAGATACGAAGGCGAGATATTTGGCTGACTGCGTTCGGAAACCGTCGCCATGTCGCCAAGCCGGATCACTTGTTGACCCACGGTAAGACGGATATTTCGCAAGTCGGAAACTTTTTCTACAATTGGGTCAATCGTCACTGAAAAGGAATTTTCCGCAGTGCTCACTGAACCGGCCGGAAACGCCGCTACCGCAGTCTTAATAAGTTGCGATAGCTGCAAGGGATTGATGCCATATTGACTCACTTTTTCCGGTGAAATTTCCACCACTACCTCCTGAGTTTCAATCCCAGTAACAGTCACCCGGTCAACCTTGGAAATTTCTTCAAGATTACTTTCAAGTTCCCGGCCAAACCGCATGAGCGAGGGAATATCGTTGGTCGTGCTTTTGAGGGCAAACACCCAAATCGGTTGGTCTTCAAAATCAAGCGCATTCACGCGCGGCGTCTGAGCATCTTCCGGCAATGTGCTCAAACTGTCAACTATATTTTGCGTATCGCTTTTGGCTTTTTCCTGCGTGACGCTTGAGAAAAACTGCATGGTAATGGCCGATACGTTATCGCGTGACGATGAGGTGATTGTATCCAGACCGCTCAAACCCTTCAGTTCATTTTCAAGTGGAATCGTCACCAGCGACTCAATGTCCTCAGGCGACGCGCCAGGAAGAATGGTAAGTACCATAATAATCGGAATTTTGATTTCCGGATTTAAACGCCGCGGCAAATCAAGGTAACTGGCAACACCTAATACCACTATCATGAGCACCAATAACAATACAATCCGGATGTTACCGATATAGCGCGCCACCCAGGAGTTATTAAGCTTCGGGTCAAATTTCAGACGCTCAAGATATGATTGATTGTTTGGATTTTTCATAGTTTACGATCCCTCTTTTCGGGTATAGAACTGTAGAATCATAACTCACCCTCGCCTGCAGTTGCCTTCCGCCAAAGGCGGATGGCGGGCAGGCTAACCCTCTCTTATTCCTGAAACCCGCTTCGCATCGAGGCGAGCAAGTTCAGGACAAGCCTTAAGAGAGGGAACCTTTATCTCTATTTCGCTGCAACAACATCTCCTGCAATCACATTCCGGTCCACAATCACCTGATCTCCCTCTCCCAACCCATCAGTTACTTCAACATATGATCCCTGGACTACACCGAGTCGCACTGTTTTGGTCGCAGCAACGAGCTGTTCCCCGGTTTTTTCCGCAACCAGCACGTACGCTTCATTTTGGGTTTGATAGATGCTGTCAAGTGGCACAAAAGGAATTACGGCCGTGGTGTGTGCCTCGCCTACCGGTACGGAAACCGTGACAAATGCGCCGTCACTCACCTGGTCGGTATACATATCAGGAAGCTCAAATAAAATACTGTGTAGGTTGCCTTCGGTGGGTTCAGTGGAAACATACAGTGGCGCGCTTTCGACATTTTCACCATTGGGGAGTGCAAGAATACTTTTTTCAATCCGGGACACATGCGCAGCAACTTCTGCTAAAACCGGCACGATAATCTGTGCATGGCTTTTGGCGCATTTAATATTGGCAAGTACCGTACCGGGATTGACGCTTTGTCCATATGCCACCTGCACCCGCTCCACTACACCATTACATGGAGAAGCCGGATACATCATTGATTCGGAAATAGAAGCAATGGTCAAATTTAATTTCGAAATTTCTTTCGTCAGGTCAAGTGATTTTTCTTCAAGCTCCAGTTGCTTCAAAGTCAGTTCCCGGCTTAAATTGGAAAGCTGAGCCGGTTCCTGATCGCCGCTCACCTGATATTCGCTCGATCTGAGGGCTGTACGCAAACTGTTTAGGCCAGAAAGTACACCGGCTTTAGCTTGCTGCGTCTGTAAAATAGCTGCATCATTTGTTCCTCCGGTATTGTTTTGCATCAACTGGTTCAGTTGTGTATCAAGAGAACTAAGCATTTGTTCGTTTAAGGAAATTAAATTCCGGGTATCATCCAATGATTTATGAGTAATCTCCCGGAGTTCGTCAGTCTGGGCATCGCTCTTTTCCGCAATTTCCCAGCGTTTACCAAGCAACTCTTTCTGGGTCTCAAAGGTGTCAATAGTGAGCTGATAATTTTTTTCCGCAATTTGCCGGTTGATTGAAGGTAAAGTTCCACCTGTAGCATTTGAAGACAACCAGAATAATTGCTGGCCGCGCTTGACTGCAGCGCCGGGTTGGACGTAAATTTTCTGGACAAATCCGCCGGCTCCGGCAGTAAGCGTCAGCACACCTGATTTCTCCACTTTGCCGCCGAGTTTGATTTTGGGCACTGAACCAATACTGTACAGTTCCACTGTCTTTACTACAGGCTCTGCTTCAGGAACAACTGGAACAGGCTGGCGCAGGAAATTGCCAATAATAATCAGCATAAACAGTAAAAAGAGCGCTGAAAACAGGCTCAGGAGCGGCTTGTCGTCTACTATTCGAATAAGTCTACGAAGAGGCAGTTTAATAAATTTGGTGATTCTGGTAAGTAGTTGGGACATACCATGCGGGCATTTGAGGCAGGAAATTGAATTATAGCACTTGTTATAGGGTATGTATAGAGGGTTTCTTTAGTAAAAATAAAAGTAATAAAAGTAATTGGTTGTTGACAAGAAAAATGCGAACATTTATTATGCATAAATTATGGGTGAGTTATCTACCACTTTCACTTCATCTATTTCCGAAGCTAAACTGCAGGAACTCACACGCCTACCAGATCAAGCAGCTTATCGAAATAATGCAATTTTACTTAACATGAACAATCTCCTTCTTCAATCCGCCTTTTCGCAAACATTATCAGATAGATGGTCTGTGTCTACTGTCGCGAAATTAGTAGATGAAAAACTTCGTAAGGGACATTTTGTGCAGGTTTGCAGTTCTGACAGTACAATAATCCAACCAGGAACTTATATAAATGATGATGGTATTGAGGTGTCCGCAATTATTACTCCGTTATTTCTTATTAGGGACGTCTTTCGAACTCCAACTGAGATGTTACAACAATATGCCGAAACTGCCTACTTATTAACCAAATATGCGCATTATAATTCTGGAATTGATTTTAAGGAGAGAGAAGACGCAAGCGAGAGGTCGCTTGGAAGAAAGTTAGTTTATCCTCCAGCTGTACAGGATCAACTTGACGAGTATAGAATTGCAGTTATACACGGATTAAGCGAGTTGAGATATCAGTTAGAACCAACAATACCGCTTCCCGAACCACAGCGTTTTTGGTAAGCTGGCCAAGATTATTTTTTAGCCTGTTTCGGAGCTAGAAACGGAATCATTTGCAGGATGGCCCCAAAACCCCAGACGACTGCGATAATGAACAATTGTGAAAATTTGTGGGTGATCAAGGAGTCGAACCTTGCGCCTCTTTCTTATCAGGAAAGCGTTCTACCGATGAACTAATCACCCTCTAAACTATATTTTAACTGCATTCTCAGATTATTCTTTGCAGCATGGTTTTTTAGTTGTTTTTCCCTTTTAGTTGCGTATCGTTTATCTCGATACGCCTCATAGTAAATTAACAACCAAGGTCGATACGCTCTTGTTGATCTGGTTTTTCCCAAATTATGTTGATCAAATCGAACTTTTAAATCTTGACAGCTTCCAATATACAAATCTCCGCTCACTGTACTCTTAAGTACATATGTGTAAAACATAAACTAGGAAAGTCCTGCGGAGCAGGATCACGCTCTGCGTGACGTTCTACCGATGAACTAAGCGCGCTGAGAAACTATGCTTCAATTAACTTTTTTCCACCCCAACCTCCGGCAATCATGGCAATTCCCGTAACTACCAAATTCGGCAGCTCCGCAACCCAACCTAAAACTGCAACAACTATACCTGATTTGACCACAGTTTCGAGTGTCCTGACGCCCCATGTTTTACGCTCATTTTCCATAAGCAGGTGTATATTTTAGCACAAAATTGAGGCGCGGAAGGTCCTGCAGAGCAGGATCTCGCTTTGCGAGAGAATCTTGAGCTTCAGCGAAATCCCGCCAACGACTCCCGTTGGCGAGAGAACCCTGCATCGAGGTTATGTCCGCACTTTACTTTACAAGCTCTTGAGGCTCGGGGGGGAATCGAACCCCCGCATCGAGGTTTTGCAGACCCCTGCGTTTCCACTTCGCCACCGAGCCATTCGTACTACTAATTAACCGTGCCTACCCCGTATAAGCGCTCTTCCGAGGCAAGGATGTAAACCTTGCGAGGAAGTAAGCTTTATTCGGGGTTACCACTTCGCCACCGCGCCACGTGCTGCGATTTTACCATGAACACGAATATCCACCAAGTCTTTCCTTGATATTCTCCTTCTCCTTTACTATACTACAGGCTTATGTTTGAAAAACATCGTCCGCAGTTATTTCAAATTGCAAATGAACCACTGACACCGGCGGGACATTTAGCCGCTCACGAGTATATATATCCACCTGAGGTAATGCGACTCGTACAAAAGCCAGGAGCAGAAATAGCTAGGGCAAAACAAATAAATCCAGACTTGCAATCAGAGGCAGCCACGATCTACGACCTCATTGAGACAAGTTCAGAGGAAATGTTTAGGCTCGATTGTGCTGCCCGTAGTGGAAATCAGGATACCGCAGGATGGCGTATGGCTAGAGATCAAGAGAGGATAAAAAAAATTTTTATAATCAATCTGTCCAAACACGGAACTTATATAGATCCCTGGAAAAACGATGCGTACGCTAACTTTCCCTGGGCTGCCTGGATGGACCGTGTGGGAGCTGATCAAGCCGCATTACTTGCCTGTCAATTGGCATTACAAAGAACTAGACAAGTAGATCAGGCATTTTCCACCACTCGTTTTATAAATACCAGAACACTTCTCCTTGCGGCAAAACACACTCCTGAGGAAATGCACGATATGATTCGGAGGAGCCGCATTCACCTGATTTACTCAGGAAAAAAGAATGAATATGAACCGATTAAGCGTGCCTTACATAATCAACGAGCGTTAATTCCGCATGAAACAGTCACCATCCGTCATAACAAAAGGAACTTTAATACCTATAACCAACTGGAAGACCTGGCTCAGTATTTTACGCAACCTAAAGTACGACGACAACTTACTGATGCCATGATTATTTTTGTACTCTACGCACCACAGGCGGTTCGCGCAATGCGTATGTACGCACATCTGAAAAATTCTTTTCCACAAGTTCCCGTGGCCGTGGCTCCTCTACCTACGTCAAATAATGCTATTCCAGAATACCCAATGAATGAAGTCAGGGGTATTGTTTATTACTTTCTTGCTAACCAAACCGTCTCATACCCTCCGCCCTACCACATACTTCCACTTCCGCAATGGCAAATTGTTTGAATTGATTATCCTATTCAGATTGCTCCCCAATGGTATACTGGTATTCTATGCAGAACCTGCGCTGGAAGTACTGGAGCCTGGTTGCCTTTGTGCTCTTCTGTAATTTGTTTTTCTTTCAAGCGATTGGCTCTTTCGGCCTTAGCCTGTTTCTTCTAGGACTCCTGCCTTTTGTATTGGTAATTTTCTGGAATAAATCTAATTATACGAAACTTCTCCCCTCGCTTGCAATTTTTACCGGTTTTGAGCTCTTCCTGTTTCTGTCCATTACCAGCCGTGCGCAAGGTTTTGTCCAGTTCATTTTGTTTTTCAGTTCTTTCACGATTGGCACCCTGCTCGTGTATTTATTGGCAAGTAAACAGACTTTTGTCCGTTCATTTTTAGAACTCTTTGAGTCTCCAATCAAACTTGGACTGGGTTATTTATACAGCGCATGGCAAGTCAAATTTAAATTTCCCGAAATTGGCCAGCAGAAATATCCCTGGCTCAAATCAGTAAAACCGATCGCCACCGGACTTTTGATCAGTATCCCAATTCTCTTTATACTGATTAATCTGTTTTCGAGCGCAGATCCGATTTATGGCTCCTATGTAAAAAGGGTTTTTGCTATAGATCTTGAATGGTTTTTTTCGGAACGAATAGTACTTCGGGCAATTATTTCTCTTGCGCTTGGAGCTTTTTTCCTGCCATTTCTAGGGATTAAAATTGCGCAGTCAATCCCGTTTCTCAGTCGGATGGTGTATGGAAAAACCCGTGAGCTGACGCAGGAAATGACGATTGTGATGAGTCTGGTGGCGATAACACTTGCGAGTTTTTTAACCGTCCAATGGCAGTATATTTTTGTAAGTGTGCCCAAAGAAACAGATTTGCATCAGTTTGGCGTGCAAACCTATTCTGAGTATGTCCAGCGCGGATTTTTTGAACTGATTCTAATTTCTCTCGTCCTGTATGCACTGATCTGGATTGGCCTGGTGACGATTCGGATTGCGGGCGAACGGAAAGGCGCGCTCCTGCGCTGGGTACAGATTCTGGTGTTGGGTGAATTTGGCATTTTTGTCGCTTCAATTTTTCGCCGGATTTATTTGTATCAACTGCATCACGGCTGGAGTCTGGTCAGACTATATGGCGGCTTCTTTTTGTTGGGGATAACGTTTTTTGCAATCACCTTACTGCTGCGTCATTTTTACCAGAAACGCTGGGTGATGGTTGAAGGCATCGGCGTTCTCATACTACTGACCCTGTTTTCGCTATTTAATGCTGAACAATTTATTGCGACAACTCATCCACCCACGGTGAATAACCGGATTGATTATGTGTATTTATCCCGCATGTCAGCTGACGGAACAGTTGGTTGGCAAAAAGCCTTTGCGTCTGCAAATACAGTACTTGCCAAAAACTATCAAAGCGCCATCAACCACGATGACCGGCGTGCAATTTTCTATGCCGGAGTAATTGTCAATGAACTTTTAGCACGGCATGACCGATTAGCCAAACAGTATGCGAGCGAATCAGAGTGGCTTGCGTACAAAAAAGCAGTACTGACTGAGTTTAGCAATGAACACCGGCTGGTTGTTAGTGAACTGATGGCTGCAGTTGCTGCAGAACGGATGTCGCTGGCCCCTGATTACGGCAAAACGAATTCTTCCTCTATGCTTGAAACGACGCTGGAATTCCAAAAAAAACTAGATGAAGCGCTGATGAACTTTCCGGAAAAACAGTCTAACTACAAACAAACAAATATATTTTTAACCATCAATGCACCCATGTATCCCCAGTTTGGAGTTGCTCCCTGTGCGCTACCCGATATACTTTTAACATTTACAAGTGGACCTATTTATTACCCGTACTCACCAAACTATACCCATGCATGTGAACGGAGTTTCTACCGGTTTAACGAAGCAAAAATTACAGATATATATGAAACTGGCTTGAGTAAATTATTCCGGATTAACTTTGCCGATCAAAACGCATATCAATTTTTGCAGTCTGAAATTCCCTATCAAAATCTACTACAACTTTCCCAGCGTTATTTTTCGCTGCGGCAGCAAATCCTGGCACAACCTGACGGCGAACGGAGCGTTGATGTCGACATTTCCTTCCAAACACCGTTTTTGTAACTTATTTTGCTTCAAAAACAAGCAGTGCCGTTGCATTGTAATAAGGAAGATAATGTCCTTCTCTAATTACTTTCTGAGCACTATAATCATCCAGTTTGGGGGTGATTGATTTTGCGAGCTGATTCGGTAAAGCGTATCTGTCATCAACAACATCGGCTGAAACTAATGAAAATCCCGCTATATAAATTAACAAAATTTTCAAATCTAATTCCAGCGTTTTCTGAACTTGCAATAAGGGTTTGTTTAAAAAATAGTAGTTTCCCATGAGGCGCAAGCAGCTTGAGCTGTTTACCCAGATAAACCGGAAATGGTTCTGGTGGTTTATTTAATACATCCAGTACAAATACTTCCTGTAACCGTAAAAACATATCAGTAGTTAAATGGTCAAATATAATTTCGTACGTTTTCTGCGGAGTAAATCTCAGTACATCAGCAGTAATTACTGAAAATGGAGACATGGGTAAACCAGCTTCATTATAAAGAGATTTGATTACTTCCCTGACGCCTTCAGCATCGTGGTTCCCACCTTGTTTAGAACAATCTGAACCAGGTAAATCTATCACGTCATAGGATCCGCCTTCTCTTAAATAATAAGGCAAAATAACTGGCCCTGCACTCATTGGTAGATTTATTGTCGGATCTTCTTTACGTAGTCCCGGTCCGATTTCTACTACCTGGGCATTCGGTCGAATATATGCTGGATGACTGGACTGGACAAAAAGCAGCTGATCAACCGGAACTGGCTTCTTCCATTCCAGTTCCCGTAGTATAAGACGTTCTTGTGCTGGCATAAAAAAAATCTCCTTGAAAGGAGATTTGTATAATTCTACCACAAAAAGCTAATAACTTATTTAAAACAAAGTCCCCCAATTCAAAAGCAGTTGTTTAACATCATTCCCATTCACTACCCCATCTCCGTTCAGGTCAAACTGGGAAGTGCCAAAGTTTACAAAAAGTAATCCTGCGTCAAAAATATTGACTTTTTGGTTGTGATCTATATCGGCAGTTATTACCGAATCTCCGTACGTTACGGTCAACGTCGGCCTGCCGGCTACATTCCAGTTTCCAGTATCTGCTGAAACAAAATATTTACCGCTGTGGTACGCGCTGTCTGCAGAATACATCACTAACTGTAATGGTAACTGTGCCTGATAATTTTTATTCAGTAACCAGGTTACATCCCAGGTCCGCGCCACTCCCGGCCAGCCGGGAAAGGTGATAATTGGCGCGACCCAACTGTAACTTGAATTGCCTTGACTCTGCGGCGCAGTATTCCAGGTGATGGTACTTTCACTCCAGTCAGATGCTGTTTCGGAAACCTGGACAAATGAATCCTGTGCCTGTCCTGTTTCTCCGGCATTGCCAAACTGATGAATAGTTAATATTGCTGATTTAATCACCTTTCCCTGTGGAATTGAGTTCATTGGAAACGTCAGATAAATTTTGCTAAAACACGGCCAGTCAGCCACATCTGACTGATTTTGGATATAAATATTTGGTTCTGAGGTGTAATTTTTATTGCCCCATTCACTCCAAAAATCCAAACCATCGCCGCATACACTGCCACCACCAACCGATGCATCAGGCGCAATCACACTATTTAATTTGTGGCGAATTGTTACGGTTTGATCTTGAGTTGTTGCAGATGATTGATATATGGGCAGACCAAATACAAAATTCCCCCAGGTCGCCGGATTAAGCGCTATAAATCCATTTGGCCAATCTGTCACTGGAATTGCGGTACCAACCTGATCGTCACGGTCAAATAATTCAATTCCAACTCGCCACGGTGTATTTGCAGCCGGAACTGGCAATTGTAAACTGGCAAATGGGATCCGGATAGTCTCAGCCCAACCTCGATCGTCTCCTGAATTATTGAGCGCATCTCCGCGCCAACCAGGCAACGTCGTATATTGTATCGGGGTAATGGAAAAATCAGTTCCATTCCCACGCGCACTTTCCTGATAATTGCTTTGCGCGCCTCCCCCATTGAGTTGGGCGGTTAATCGAAATACTGAATCATCAATTGCGTCTGTTTCTGATGTCGTATCGATATATAAACGTAATGCATCCCATTGGGTTAATTCCGCTGCAGTTGGCGTCTGATCATACCAGAGCCGGCGGTCAAACACGGCAAAATACAGATATAATTCCTGGTCATTGTAGCCCACCCGCACATCTGCATAATTTTGCGTCGGCGTCACCTGTCCAAACCAAAAAATACCAGTTTGTTCAAAGGGAATGGTTCCGGAAAAGTGGGGAATGAAAATGGTGGGAGCAACGGCATGTACTCTGGTTGAGATCACAAGAAATAAAATTATAGTGAAGATAATACTCAACCTATACTTCATAAGCGTATATTACTACAGTATGATTAAGATATGAGTATCAACGCCAACTTAAAATATAAACATGATGTCTCTGTGCTTGTGTATAAAGTGGCGAAGATCAGATAAAGTTGTTTTTATTGCATGAAGCACGACCCTTTCATGAACTGCTTCTTGTGCAAGAACTTCCACATCCATATGTTCACGTGCTAACCAATAATGAAATCTAAAAATCACTTTGTTATCTTCTGTAATTTGGGTTTTTTTCTTCCTGAAAAATCGCCTTTTCGCTTGAACACGACAATGATCTCCTACTGCGCATCCAAGACATATTTTATCTCTACTATCGGTTATAATTGTTGGAGTCTCTCCGGCTAAACTTGCATATTTGCGTAATTGATCCTCACAAGATTTAAAGAACGTTTCATTACTTGATGATTTTCCTAATACATCATAAACATAATTTGAGTCTTTTTCATTTGCAAATTCCCGGTGCAATCGTACCATCATAGTCGTCAATACATGGTCGAAATTTATTCTCTCCGGTTCTGCTTCAATCCCATACTGATAAAAGTTAGATAAGCTTTCTTTCGTTGGTTTAAACAATTCGCGATGCAAATCAACAAAACCATGTATTATGATGGCCGCGTACCACAAATGGCGCTTTGAGCATTTCTTCTGGAGTAAGTACAGTTAAAGATTCAACCAACATAGAGGTAATTAAACCAAAAAATCCCCCTTACGGGGGATTTTTTTAACAACCAAATGGTGGTAGGAAAATTTCAAGAGTTTAATCTTGTAATGTAGTTATTATTTAAAGTCCGACTACGGCGGACTTTTACGTTCCGATTCTATCGGAACAATTTTCTCGTAGAAAGGAGGTGATCCATCCCCAGCTTCGGCTAGGGATACCTTGTTCATGTTATTCCTTCTGTTTCCAGAGGCATGGACTATATCTTCATCCTGATAGCCAATCAGGAGGCATCGTGTAGTCTCTACGGGGTTATAGATTTAACCTTTATAAACTTGTACTCCATACATGGAATAACATATGGCTTGATGAGTTTATAAAGTTTAAGTGCATAGTCTTTTAAAAAATAGAGATAATTCCCTTTACTGGAATCTACAATTCTAGAACTTAATCCAAAATTTTCTTTAAGGCAGATTTGTAAAAGTTCATTCCCTCTTTCTTTAAATGCATACGTGCTTAATCTTAAATATGGATATTTTTTATAACCGTTTCCATCATCCATAAACCAAATAGCTAAGCTTAATGGATTTATAAGTAAGTCCTTTATATTTTCAGGGATAATTTTTATATTATCCTGATAAAAAAGCTTCTTTATTTCCATTAAGTCTGGATGTGAAATAGTCTGAAATACGGCTGAATCATTATAGCGATCATACCGCGGTTTCGTCATAATCCATTCTTTAAAGAAATTGTACTTCCAGGAAACAAATTCGTGATATTTTGCTTTCTGTCGTACTTGTAAGCGCGCTGACTCACCAGATCGAGAAGTTATTAGACATCCATCTCCAAGTATTGTCCCAATAATGAAATCTCTTTGTAATGGAGTTAACTTGAGAGATGATTTCTTCTCTCTTAAAAATCTGGTGTTTGTAGGACCATGCTTCATCTAAACTTCCCTCGGTATTCCCTTATCTTGATTATACATCAGGACGTAGGGTTCACCGATACAGATACGTTTTTCAGAAACATTGCTGTTTGAGGTCGCAATGCCTAATACTATAGGCCGACGACTTAGTCCCCATCGCTGATCTTGGCTTAGGACTTCTTGCGAAATACTTCAGCCACTACCAACTTTGTTGACTTGACGGGCGGTGTGTACAAGACCCGAGAACGTATTCACCGCGACCATGCTGATCCGCGATTACTACCAATTCCAACTTCATGCAGTCGAGTTGCAGACTGCAATCTGAACTGAGGCGAAATTTCAGAGATTAGCTTGCACTCGCGTGCTTGCATCTCGTTGTTATTCGCCATTGTAGGATGTGTGTCGCCCAGGGCATAAGCGCCGTGCTGACTTGACGTCGTCCCCTCCTTCCTCCCCCTTCCCTCAAAAAACAAAAGTATTGTTTTCTCAGAGAAGGGGGCAGTCTCCAATGAATATCTAACATTGGATGGGGGTTGCGCTCGTTCTGGCACTTAAGCCAACACCCCACGGCACGAGCTGACGACAGCCATGCAGCAGCTTTGTACCACCCTCGAAGGCTACGTCATTTCTGACGTATGCAGGTACATGTCAAACCCTGGTGAGGTCTTTCGCTTCGTCTCGAATTGAACCACATGCTCCACTGGTTGTGCGGGTCCCCGTCAATTCCTTTGAGTTTTAAGCTTGCGCTCGTAGTCCCCAGGCGGGATGCTTAACGCGTTAGCTTACGACAGTCCGCCTAGGGCGGACAATCTAGCATCCATGCGTTTAGGGCTCGGACTACGCAGGTCTCTAATCTGCTTCGCTCCCCGAGCTTTCGTGCCTCAGCGTCAAGTAAGACCCAGTACCTTGCCTTCGCCTTTGGTGTTCCTCGTGATATCAACGCATTTCACTACTCCACCACGAGTTCCAGGTACCTCTATCTACTTCAAATTCTCATAGTCTCACATCCAACGATGAGGTTAGGCCTCACTATTTAAGACATGACGTATGAAAACGCCTACGCGACTCTTTACGCCCAGTAATTCCGGATAACGCTTGCACCCTACGTATTACCGCGACTGCTGGCCTGAAACAATAAATGTTTCAAACTTGGACTATATCATCCTCGCCTCATCGGCGGGTTCCACGTGTAGTCTCTGAGGATACAACTCAAAATGTATAACATTTTGAGAAATCACAAATCTTAAGCTCCAAATCCCAACAATGTATGAGTTGGTCATTGAGTTTTGTGATTTGAGATTTCCGCATTTTTTAAAAAATGCGGTAGTCTTTCCTGCTGATTGTCTGCCAACCCGTACCGACCAATCGCGTGTCTTCATGGGTTTAACGATAAATTTTCACCCCGCCAAACCTTCATGGTTACATGAAAGCGGGGTACTATCGTCTTCGTCAGATTTTCCAGCATATAGTGGAATTTATACTACGCACCATCCCGCTTTCCTCATAATTAATATGATTAGCGGGATTACGTAGTTAGTAGGTGCTTATTCTCCAGGCCTCGACGACCTGGCAAAAGAGGTTTACATACCGAGATACTTCATCCCTCACGC
>Ga0075643_111_pt1 | contig 39357 bp, 37 predicted proteins | sample RifGroA1_FD_68207 | JGI IMG/M metagenome (GOLD analysis project Ga0075643, IMG submission 68207) | Microgenomates (Gottesmanbacteria) bacterium GW2011_GWA1_43_11 | reverse complement strand
AAATCAGGATACGACTGCACCGTTTGCCCCTACTCTCTCACCAATTCTCAATGCAACCAACAGCGCCCAACTCAAAGTTGATGGTTATGCCGAGCCGGAATCAACGCTCATATTATTTCTTAATGATTCTGAAGAAAAGAATGTAATCGTCGGCACTGACGGCGAGTTTGAGTTTAATGACCTCACTCTAAAAAGCGGTGAAAACCAAATCTACGCAACAGCAACCGACACTTCCGGCAACGAAAGCGCGCCTTCACGCACACTAACAATTATGTTTAAAAAGGGTGCGTTGAAGCTTGAAGTGAGCGAACCGAGTGATGGCGCCGAATTTGGCCGCAATAACCAGGAAATAACCATCAAAGGCAAAACTGACGAAGGCAACCAGGTCTGGGTGAATGACCGGTTTGTTTCAGTTCGTGATGACGGTTCATTTGAACACCAATTCCGCCTGAATGATGGAGACAATAACTTACACTTCGTGGCCCAGGATGCAGCCGGCAATCAGACTACCTTGGATCGGAAAGTTAAATTTAATCCCTGATACTACCTCCCCACAGCACTGAAAGCCAAACCAGGACTGGCGGGTAAAATAAACTATTATCAAATAAACTGTGGATGCCGATCGCAAGTACGGTTAACCCAAGTAGTTGCCGATGTCGCACTTCAACCAGTTCCCAGAGTTTTTTACCCATCCAGAAAAAGCATACAAACCCAATAATTCCCACTGTTACGAGTAGAAATAAATAGCTATTATGAAATCCTGCTGCCGAGTGCGCGTTTTCTATCTGGATTAAATTCTCAGGCGGTGCACTGCGAACATAGCGAATAGTATTAAATCCAACACCTATTAACGGCGAGGTTCGCCAAAGCCGAATGGCTTCAACTGAGTTATCAATTCTTGAACTAATTGACATAGTACGCAGTAACCGCACTCCTTCACCACCGGGACGCGGCAACAGAACCAATGTCAATAAAAACACACTACCACCAATCAACAACCACTTAAACTGTCGCTCTTTTAATGCAAAAACTGCTCCTACAACTACTAAAGCCACATAACTTCCCCGCGAATAGGTAAGTAATAATGCAATGAGTAAGAGTATTAAAACGCCAACCCACACCAAATTTACTATTTTACGGTGGTGAATCCGGGTAATAAAAACCAGAATAATGGTGAGCACCAATAAAATTCCGGTAAAGTTAGGGTCGAAAAATGAGGAAAACAGCCGGAATTCATGCGGATCCCAACCCAGATAGGAAAGATTGCGTAAATTTGGGTAGAGGAAATACTGCAAGAACCCTAGAAGCGCTATCACCATTCCGCTGATCAGTAACCCGAATCGGACAGATTTTTTCAGTTCCACAGTTGTACTTACAATTACTAAAAGCACAAGAAATACGGCAAAACGCACTAAATATAACGCGGCCGTAAGTAATTCTGTAATCGATAACCTGAAACCGGCAACCACCAGAGAAAGCAGAGCCACGAATAAAAATGGTCCGGCTACTCGTAGCAACGGGTCAACGGCAGGTACGATCTTTTTCCCTTTGGCAATAACCCAACCAATAAGTAATGTAGCCGTGGCAACATCGAGCAGGGACACGCGAACTGGACCAAAAGTTAATGAACTCACCACCCCACCAATGAGCCCCAGGAGAAGATAATTGAAAAGAAAACTCATACCGCTTGTTTGTTGGTTTGCAGGAGGTACAATTTGGCGCGAGTCAGAAATGAATGAAAACTCATGACCAAAGCCATGATAAGTCCCGGCATTCCATCCAGTAGTCCCAGTTTAATAAAATAATTTATAATAAATTTTGCCTTCGGATAGAGAATAATTTTCCACCAGGCTGACCGTTTACCGGCTCGGTAAAATTCCTGAGCATCCAGTGTGGTCCAGCGGTTGACCCGGGCAATAAATTCCGCAACGGTTGGGTGTGGTCGATGTTCAAGCGGATGATTTAGCTCTCCCACCTGGTCGTTAATCTGCCAAACCTCATGTACTCGGCGCACCCACTTACCCGCGTTTTTTTTACCTAGTTTTAATAAATGAATATTTCCGGTTTCGCCGTGCATCAACTGTTTACCCAGGAAAAAATCCCGGCGTGCCAGATAATAACCAGCGTAAGAAGTTAAAGTGATTGCCTGGTCAATTTCCTGACGCAATTCATTGCTTACCCGTTCATCTGCATCCAGAAACAGAACCCACTCACGGCGGGCAAGCACAAGCCCCCGATTACGCAAAAGACTGAAGTCATTCTGCGTTGCGTCGGAAACAATTCGCAGTTTTGATTTTGGAATTAGATTGCGGGCAATTTTGACGGTTTCGTCGGTTGAGTGATCAATCAGAATAATGTCGTCACTCCAGTTTTTAATAGATTCAAGACAATCGGTAATCGTATCAACTTCGTTATAGGTAAGAATGACTATACTTAGTAATGACACACTCATATATTAGCTGGTGCGTACGAGTTTGTAACCGCGGGTAATTACGGTAGTAATACCGTAGCTGCTTTTTTGCGCTTTCAGTTTACCTCTGACTCGGGCTACCAGCCGGTCAATCGCCCAGTCAGAAATACCCATTTCAGCAGTCTCCGGCCAGACTGCGGACACGATATCCTCCCGTTCGCACAAAATTCCTTCGTGAGTTTTTAGAAAGCTAAACAACAAATGTTCTTTTTTGGTAAATTCCGTGCCGCCATGGACTGGTGTATCAATCCGATGCAGATAATTTTCAAATAAGGGACTGAAAATAATTTCTTTCTTTCCGGAACTTATCATGCCGGTTTCCCATAAATAGCGCCCTTTCTCCTGCAGTTCCTGAGAAAACGGCAATCCACGGTGATGCTTCAGTATCACTTCCTGCTCCACTTTAGTCAGACTGGCAAACAATTCTTCTGACTGCAAAACAATTTCTTCGTCTTTGAGCAATAGTTCAAGCAATTCTTCCCGTGTCTCTGGCTGTTTCCTAAGTTTTTTAGCCACAAGTAACGCCAGGTGGAGATACTGGACATGCCCACCACTTAAGCTCACCAGGTTTTCTACCACCGCCTTTGGCAGGTTCAGATTGTATCTGCTTTGCAGTGTGTTGAGAATCGTGGTCATATCAGTCGCCAGTGCCGGAGTCATGTATAAATCGCGTGAAAATACTGATAAAGAAGATTTGCTAAACACATCAGGCCGAAGTTCATACAAGGGCCGGAAACTGGTAAAAATAAATGACAGCCGCTGCTGGGCCGCATCTTTCAACCGTTGTAAATTACCGAAAAATTCAGGGGTTATTACTTCACTTAACCGATCAAAACGCAAAAGAAAAACAGTTGGGTAAAATCCATGATCAATCAATTGTCCGAGTAGTTTTTGTACACAGTCAACGGTAAAAAATAAATCTTTAAGTTGGATGCTTTCAGTGAACAACCGTTGCCCAGCCTTTTTTAACTCACCGGGAACTTTTGACTGTTCCAGTGTATCAACAATTCGCTTAAGCAGTAGTACCCAAAATGGATAGATTTCCCGTTCCACGAGATCATTTAAATCAACGATAACGGTCAGGAGCTGGGCACCGTTTCGAATGTAGGTCGTTGGAACTTCCTGGTGGTGAAGAAAAAAGCGCAGGAAATTGCTGATACCCACCCGCTTCATACCTATAATCACTACCGAATTATGGTGCCGGAGATGGTCTCCCAGCGTAGTTGCCTCGCGCTTGCGAAATGAGATCGGGTAGCTGGCCTCACTCGACTGTTTCATGGCTCCAATTGTACCCGTCCGGGCAACATGACACAAGATGAGCCCTTTGTCAGAAAGACGTCAGAATTAAGACGCTACACGTGTCAAGAATAATTACCACCCATACTGCAGAATTATAAATCATGATAGTCGAAAATGGATTTACTCAGGAAAATATTACCAGGGCATTCGCAGCTGGATATCACAGTGAAAATCTACCAGCAACGAGTCACTCGACTCACAAATTAATGGTTGATGCTCAACAAATTGCAATGCACCTGGAAAGCGATCATGTGCAGGCTGTTTACGATGCTCTGGTTAACGGTGTTTCCGTAGAACCGTATCCACAGGTTGAGGCACAACTATTTAATTTTAAGCAGGCAGGAGATACTATTTGTATTTGGACGCAGGGAGATCCTAAAGCCCAGGTGGCCAAAGTAAGAAATCTGGGTTGGGAAACGACGTTAAGAAATCAGCGTGATCCTGGTAATTTTATCCTCTATGCTGGTGAAGAGAAATCTCAGCTTTTGCCTTCAATAATCGAATACTCACAAAGGCGACAGTCTGAATCCGTATTCATACTGGATGATAAAATTGACAACTTAACTACCGCTCAAAATATTCTTTCTGCAGAACCGACACCCATCACCTATGTGCTTATGGATCAGGAGCATCGACATGAAGCTTTAGAAAATGTTCAGGTTGTCCACTCAATTGCTGAATATGCAGCCTTAGTGCAAAAGAGAAGCGGGGATGGAACCATTACCCATATCATTGATTTAGATGGAACACTCATTAATCCGGATAACTCCCGGGCTTCACGTTTGCAAGCCCTTACCGACACGCTACTGAATGGAACTGAATTTACTCTTAACCCGCGGCCGCGTTTCCACCAGTTAAACGGAATTAGTGTCATTGACCATGATCATATTTTCCCCAAAGGTTTGATTAACTGGGTTCCTTCCGAAGCTGAATTTGATTTCTCAGGGCACCAGGCAGATATATATATGTTGCGTGACGGCAGGCTGGCAAAAGTATTTGCCCGACATGACAAACATCGCCCGCAAACACCGGAATGGCAAACCATGGGAGGCTACCGGGGAGCTATCGAGCTTAAAAACCTGATGCAGACATACCATGACAGACTTTATGCGACTGGCTTTCCCGTTCCACAGGATCGAACTTTTTTACTCGGGGAAGAATCGGGTCAGTTTTTTGTAGTCGAAATTGTTGAACAGCTCGGAGATAATTTACAGGATGATCTCCTAAATGCAAACTACGGAGATAAGCGAAACATTGTTAATGCAATTTTGGAAGCTTCCTACCCTGTCCTTGTGGATGACGGGATTGGCGCCGATGTCAAACCCGCAAATTTTGTCCATCATCCAGATGGCGGCATTACCCATATTGACCCTGCTCCCGTTATTATGGCTGACTCGGAAACAGGAAGAATTTATACTGAGTGGCCGATTATTTCAGAACTGCAAATCCAGGATTTTTTATATAAGACTCATCTTACGCCCGCGGCCATCGGGTATAGATTTTATCAGGAAATTGGCCAGCTGGATCCAGAAAATCGGAGTTTTTATCAGCAGGTAATCAGGGAAAAGCTTGCAGAATGGGTTGCAGAAGACAAAATGGATGAAGCTACTGTTTCAGATATTAATGAGGCGATGGAACCACATTCTTCAAAAATACTGGCCCGGTATTTACGGGGAGGACTATCCGCTCAAACAGCACAGGCAGATATTGAACAGTATATTAACATGCTTTCTCAACCCGGTTCTCATCCTATCTACGCCTTGAGGGAAATGGCATTTTTGTTGACTGAACGTATATTGGAAACTGATGCCGGTATTGAGTCAGTTACAAACCAGGCTTTACAAATTGTGCGGAAAAGTTTTGACGCCGCTACCGCAGATAAAATAAGAGCACAGCTGGAAAAAATCCCGACTAAGTTGCACTTTTTGACGGTGATACGCAGGCTCACCCATTTATCTCATACTGATTGGGTGGCTGGCCCTGGCGAAACCGTAGCCCTCCGGTGTATTTTAGAAGTAAGTGATCGCTATGCGACCAAAGATTGATAAGGAATCGTTACAACCAATTGTCCTGAAAACCGGAGAAATACTTCGGCGGCATTTTACGACAGGAAAAATTTTGCGATCAAAGAAGTCCCGAGACATTTTGCATGAAGCAGATATTGCGGCTGATAGCTTTATCAAGGAACAGCTGTCAAATCTGTACCCGGGAATTCCGATACTGAGTGAAGAAAATGTAGACGAAGCTTACGCAGCACGAGCACAAAACCGTTTTATCATCGATCCGCTTGATGGAACCATTAATTACTCTCGAGGCATCGAAGAGTTTGGCGTCGCACTAAGTTACCAAGAAAACAGACAAACAATATTCAGCCTTGTATATAAACCAGTAGCAGCTACTATGTACGTGGCTCAAAAAGGTAAAGGAAGTTTTAAAAATGATATACCGCTTAAGGTAAGCACCACATCGACACTTCAGGAAGCAATTGTAGCTTTTGATCCTGACCGTGAAAATTCTGTGCTTGCCAATTATATAAATCCACTCCATGCTCGGGTAAGGACACTGCGCAGTTTTGGCTGCGCCATTCAAGCGCTCGGACTGATTGCCGAAGGGAAGATTGATGCGTATGTGTACGATCGACCGAAAATCTGGGATATTGAACCTATCGGGCTTGCAATTACGGAGGCCGGAGGATTAATCTTAAACCACGACGGAACCCCGTGGGATGGGGTAAGTCCGGTTGTTGTGTGTACTGCGGCTTTAAAGCCTGAGTTATTATCGATAATAGAGCAATCATGAACTTGGACATTGTCACTTCCAGTTTTTTAAAAGAACTGCGTCTAGGCAAGGCAGGTAAACCGGATAGCTTACGTTTCATAAGACACCAAATTTCCAGCTCCCCTACTGTTCAACCCAACGAACTTTTCCAAGTGCTCACTATTGGTGGCACGATGTGTAAGAATACGCTGTTACGAAAAACTTCAGATAATTTTATTATTGTGCAACAAACAAAATTAAAACAACCGGGTTTTAACACTGCCGCAATTTTTTTAGATTTTTTAAATTCACAATTACACCCAAATGTAAAAGTGCTAGGGCTTAACTTTGCGTTCCCGCTTAACCCGACTACTCGGGATGGTCGATTGGATGGACTTTTAGTCGCCGGCACCAAAGAACACACCTTTGCCGGCCTGGTCGGTAAAACTGTCGGTGAAACAATCGAAGTTTTTATGAAAAAAAAGAATAATCGTAAAGTCAAAATTTCTTGTGCCAATGATACAATTTGCCTGCTGCTGTCCGGACTAACGCAGACACATTGGCAAGGCTTAGCCGCAGGCATTGTAGGTACCGGACTTAACTTTGCAATATTCCTAGACGAACACACGCTGGTTAACCTGGAAGCTGCAAACTTTAATAAGTTTACTGTCAGTGAAACCGGAAAATGGATAGACCTGGCATCTAAAAAACCGGGAGCCGCATTGTTTGAAAAAGAAATCTCCGGTGCATATCTTTTTCAACATTTCAATTTGCTGACGGGACTGAAGATCAATTCCACCGAAGAGTTGCATAAAATTGCTGAGGGAAAAAGTAACTACGCAGGCATTGCACAACGGTTGTTTAACCGTTCGGCAATGCTCGTTTCCTGCCAGATTGCCGGCATTACAAAATTCTATAAAAATAACATAACCTTTGTCATGGAAGGAAGTTTGTTCTGGAAAGGGTGGAAACATCGTGAAACAGTTACAAAACACGTGGCTCAACTGATTCCAGAATATCAAGTTAACTTTGTTGAGATTGAAAATAGCGGCATTCTCGGTGCGGCAAAATTGGTAGCGTAAAAATTAAGTTTTCGAAAAACTGTATTTATTGATTACATCTAACACTCCCCGGGCAAAGGTACGCCAGCTAAAATCCTTGGCTCGCGCAAATCCTTTTTTAATGAGCTGCTGCCTCAGTTGTTCATTTTCGGCAACTTGAGTGAGTGCCAGTGCGATATGTTCAGAACTCGACACATTGATCGTCAGTCCCGCATCTCCCACAATTTCCGGCATTGAGGAACTGTTTCCGGTAATAACCGGTGTACCTGAACGGAGCGCTTCAATAAGCGGTAACCCAAAACCTTCATAGAGTGCAGGTGAAATGAAAGCAGTCGCCCCGCGATAATATTTGGGCAACTCGCTCATCCGCAAGTAACCTTTGCTGATAACCCGTTTTTGCAAACCCAAGCGCTTAATCGTGTGCGGAATTCCGGAATCCAGTTGCAAATCACTCCCTACCAAAACCAGTTGGTAACTACGTTTGCTGGTCTTGAGAAATTCTGCAAAACCTTCGAGTAAACGCGGAATGTTTTTGGTTTTTTTTAATTGCCCCACGTAGAGAAAATACGGCTCCAGCTGGACATATTTTGAGCCGTCCGGAGTATAGGCCGGAGAAACTCCAGGATATAATACGGTTATCCGCTCTGATGGTACATGGTAATTTTCCATTATATCCAGTTTGCTCGCTTCGGAAATTGTTATCAGATGTGCGCTCTTCTCAACCAGTTCATCAGTCTGACGCTTCAGGGCCTGGTTGTTTTGATACGCCTCGGGAAATTTGATAAATGCCAAATCATAGAGAAAACCGATTACCCGCGAAACGCCAAATGCCGGAACTGCTTGTGCCAGCGCCAGGAAAACATCAGGTTTATCCAACCATAATGCCAATGGCAGACGAATGGTTTTATAGCCATATGAAGGTGACAACACTCGCAAATTCACCCGGCGCTCAAAATGGCTGACAATAGATTTAGTTAGCGGGGCAAAGCTATACAAATCATACTGATTGCGCTGGTCAAGCAGACTCAATTGCACCAGTAGGTTGGTACAAATTGTGGCCAATCCCCCTTGTGCCCGTTTGTCCTGAAAAGAAATTGCACCGCAGTCAACGGCAATTTTGAGTTGCGGCCGCGGTTTTCGCCCGGCATGATTTATTTTTTTCATAGACACTAACCCTCAACACCAGTATGCATTATACGGCATTTAGACATACTGAGCGTTCCCGCTATTTTGACTCAAACCAGACGCATATTCTGTTTTAGGCGTCACGAAGAGTAATTCCTGGTAACCCCTTGACATGGGGAATTAAATTCTCCAAACTGGAATAAGTATTGAATAGTAAGGAGGTGTATATGGCAAAAGCCAAAAAAGTTCATCACAAGGTTAGACATCATTTACCAACGCTTCACCAACCAGTGCCACATGTAGTGGCCTATGTATTGCTCGCAATCTTATTTGTTATCGTCGTTAAACTGGTGAGTGTAACAACTGGTGTGGGTTACTAATTTTACGAGAGCGGGCGAATGGTAATTAGGTCACTAATTATGGTCGCGCGCTTTTTCGTGGTGTAAAAAGTAGGAAAAAATAACGCGCAAATTCGTAGTAGCTGAAACACAAAGCCAAGAGGAAACCGTATATCCCATCTCTATACCCTTCATCCTCAACAAATATCGACCAGAACATATGAAGTGGATAGAGCGTAAACTTTTTAAAAGTTGCCTTTTCTCCTTTGGCAAAATAAAGTTTTGCTTCTAGCTGAGCATATCGAGTGAACTTGGAAAGGATTTGTGGTAAAGAACGAAAAGAATAGTGGTTTATTTCTCCTTTTAAATTTCCAATTCTTCCTTTTATGACCACCTCTTCGTGTACCGGATCCAGGGTTACCGACCCTTTATTTCTTCTAAACAATCTGACCTTAGAATAAGTTTGCGCTTTTGACTTTAACGCGTGACCCAAAAAATGATTTTTGTATGGAACCGCGTACGCATCATATTTCGGTTCGTACGATAAAACATCTTTGATTTCTTTTTGCAACTGACGGGACACAAATTCGTCAATGTCTACAAGCAGTATCCAGTCTTTAGTTGCTTTAGACAAAGCAAACTGTTTTAACAATCCCAAGCTCTTTTCGCTGTTGGGAAAGACATGTGGCGTAAATACTTTGGCGATTTCGACAGTCTTATCGGTAGATTGGTTATCAACCATGATTATTTCATCCGCCCACCCATAATACATAAGAAATTCACCGATGTGCTTCTCTTCATTTTTTACTATTGTGCAAATGCTTATCTTATCCATATAATTTAAGAATGTTCTCCGGAATCGTCCATCTTCTTAAGCAGATTAAACATCACCTCTGGTTAACATTGCTTCATCTCGAAGGATTAATGGATCGTTCTCGCTTGTATCGAGATTTTCCTGGACTAAAAAACAAATTCAATTCTTCCGCGCCAATAGTAACAAATAGTTATAAACACTACACTACCACTGTGTCAAATCCCAAGATGGCTGTTTCTTTAGAACTGGCAACATTTTTGTCAGCTTTGTGCTCAACGCTTAACCCGCGATCAGTTCTCGACCTAGGTTCGGGTTATTCAACCTATGTTTTTGCCCGTTACAAACAAGAGTCAAAACATTCTGTAAAACTTTGGTCAGTTGATGACAACCGAAAATGGCTGGCAAAAACGCATGTCTTTTTGAAAAAGCAAAAATGTCATCCGTCACGGCTCATGCATTGGCTAACACTTGAAAAAATGCGCTTTCCAATATTACCATTTGAATTTGTACTTTACGACTTGGGAATTATGAGCACACGTAAACGGATTTTTCCTTATCTTATAAACCACACTAAAAAGGAAACTCTTATTATAGTCGATGACGTACACATGCTTGATTATCAGCGATTAGTCAGGAAGTTGATTCGCAACCAAGTAACACAATACTATTCTTTGAGATCGTTGACGTTAGACACTTACCAGCGTTTCGCCATGTTGGTTATTCGTTAAAAACCAAATACTATTCATTTCAAAACATACCAAAGCGGCGAACAAAATAATCTCTTATTCCTTGCAGCGAATTCCATTCACTTGCTGCCGCATGTTCGTAAAGCGTCTTAGGTAATCGTATTACCTCACGTAATTTCACTGGAAAAGGGGCGTTGCGTTCAATAAATAGTAGATGGTTGCGAGCTAAATAGTATTTTTTTAGCAATAAACTTTGTGACTCTTCTAAATGCACTATTTTTGCAGTTGGCACTACGAACGAGGAAAAACCAAGTTGTTTTGCTCTGACACAAAATTCCACATCTTCATAATAAAGAAAATACTTCTCATAAAAACGCAAGTCTTTTTCAAGCAACTTTCGTGGAATCAGCATGCAAGTGCCGGACACAAAATCCACTTCTTTTTCTTTGTGGTTTTTATTATCTAAGTCTTTAAACCCAATGAGCCCCGCAGTATAACGTTTTTTATCCAGTTCTCCACCAATTGACCAGATCCGTTTTCCATCCTTCATCAATATCTTCGGACCAAAAATCCCGTTACCCCCATGCTTCTCTGTTGCTGAGAGTAATAATCTAATGGTATCTGGCTCAAGCACTGTATCGCACTGTATCAGGATTGAGGATAAGCACAAACTCGCAATTCAGTTCCAGTGCTTTTTCAATACCAAAATTATTTCCGCCTGCATAACCTCGATTTTGTGAAAGTGAAAATAACCTCACCGTTTTAAAATTTTTCTTCACGATATCAACAGTTTTGTCCGTCGAGGCATTGTCTACCACTATAATCTGTCTCTGCTGCTGCTTTTCCAACGACATAACGCAATTCTTTATTGCTGCCTCGTTGTTATACGTAACAACTATAATTACAACGCTCATGTTTCAATTATATGCTAAGGCTCACAGATGAATAAATAAGCTGGACATACTGAAAAGTTCATTTAATTTTTTATTGTATAAAGTGTTGCGTTAAGACCGATGAGTGTCCACTCTTTTTTTGAATCAGATAATCGTGGCATAATTTCCTCGTACTGTTCAGGATGAAAAGACAGAAAGTGGGTGGCCTGGCCGACTTTAATTTCGCGTTTGAGAATTTCGATTGCACTTACTTGATCAGCTGATGCAGTTCTTCCCAAATATGTACAACCGCTGAAATACGCTACATACAATCCTCTCGCCCATTCGTCAGATAGTAGAACGCAGGGGGCTGTAATTTTTTGGCTAATTGCGAAATGTAATACACTATTGCGATCTGGCGCTACTGCTTTAGTATAGTGACTGCTAAATAAAAACAAAGCCGCGAGAAAGAAAACCGTGACCAATGGTTTAAAGTGTGGTTTCATCCCTACCACCAGCAAAATAATGAGCGGCACGACAATTGGCCACAGGTAACGCTCCTCAACTAGTACCACGGCATATAACAGTATCCAAAGAATGATAAAAATGGCTAGGATCCTCAGTTCCCGTTTACGTCTGATTTCATTACTCGCAAAGACGAGAAAGATGAGTCCGAGATGAAAGTTCTTGAGTAAAAATTGTCCAGTGGTTACTAGATTTTTTTTAAGCGCAACCAACTGTTTCATTACGTCAAAAGTAATCGGAGTAAAATCTGCCGGGTCTGACCAGTAGGAAATAGCGCCTGCTGTTGGTTGTTGTGGACTATTTAAAAAATTAAATGTGTTTCCGGTGACAAACGTCTGGTAGGTAATCTGTCCACTTGTCCCAACTGAAAACTGGTGGTATTTGATAAACAAAAAACTGGACCAGATGACGACAATTGAAGTCAAACCTACGAGCACCCAACTGACTGATGTGGGTATGCGCGGATGCACGTAACGCCAAACCACCACGGGGAAAAACAGTAGTGCGAAAACGAGAAAATAAGTTTTAATTAAATACCCAAATCCCAGGAGTAATCCAAACATTCGCCAATCAATTGCCGAACTTTCATGGATGAGGGAAGTCACTACCATAAGTAACAGTAAAATGTAGACGCTTAAGAGTAAATCTGGAGTAATCAATTGCCACATACTGCTGCTTCCGGCAAACAGCAGGGTGAAAATGGCGGTCAGTTCGGCTTTCCGATGATCTTTAAAGATATAAAAAGCAAAGCAGTAACTTGAGATGAGCCAACTCATGGCGAGGATAAACGTCGAGACTTTGGTTACGGTCAACCAGTCACCGAGAGGTTTCAGCGCTATCAAATGCAGGGGATACCCAGGACTCCAGTAGGCAGTAATGGCACTCCGAAAATGACCAACACTGAGGTTGCGCGCAATTTCAATATACGAAATGCCGTCAGGATTGATGTCGAGTCGGTGATTAAAAATAAAAAACCCTGCCAAAGCCGCGTACAAAATGAGCAGGGTAAAGATGATATGGATCCGGATCCTCACAGCGGGAAGAAGTATAACATTTACTGCCCACGAACTACCATGCGGTCATGCAAACCCAAGAGAAAACCTATTTTTTATAGTAAACCATTTTTCTTGTTTCTTGTGAAATTAATTTATGATACGATTATATTGGTATTATGAATTTAAATACAGAAACGTCTACATCCGAGGTTGCTATTCAAGAACAAGTTCAAAGAAATACTCCTCCGATCAACACAAAACAACTTGTCACTCCAGTACAACCAGCTCCAAGTATTCCTTTGCAGCCAATCCAAAATAGCTTTGAAATTAAACCAGCTGGTGCTTGGTCAAGATTTTGGGCTAGCGTTATTGATAACATGGTTCTGAGTTTGCCAGTTGTAATAATTGCTTTCGTCTGGTCTCTAACCACTAAAACGAATATCACTTTAGGTAACATAGAAAACAATAATATATTTACAATTATATTCTTATTATGTTACTTTCCTTACTTCATTTACCTAACAGCCTCAAAAGGTGCTACTGTCGGTAAAGATGCCTACGGACTTAAAGTCGTTAAAAGTGGGACTGATCAATATATAACTTATGTTCAGTCTGCCATTCGTGAATTAGTGAAATTCGGTTTAATGATAATCCCACTACTAGGTGGACTTTTTTACTTAATAAATGGTTTGATGATTATTTTTTCTAAACAAAAAAGGGGAATTCATGACAGAGCAGTAAACTCACAAGTGTTAAGAGTTAAGCCTGCATGGAAAATGGGCAAGCAAATATTATTTTTTGGTGGTTTTATCTTGCTTGGAATTATTATTTTAACTTTCAGTCCTCAGTTTTTTTCAACATAAGCCAGCGCGGATTAAACTAACTATCAAATTAGATCAGGCTCCTGAAAATCTAGCTCTCTTTAAATACGATACGTTTGGATGGTCATTTTCGGCACACTCGTGTGAATTTAAGTTTTAGAACTTTCTACCAACAATTGTAGCCGCTGAGGGAGTCGAACCCCCGACCTTTGCAATGTGAATGCAACGCTCTAACCAACTGAGCTAAGCGGCCGAAATTTAATTCCCAGTTGAACATAGTATAACACTTCGTTATACTGAATCTGCGGGCAACGCCGTATTTTTTGTTTTATGAAAATGCTCTTATTACGCTTTTTTCGCACCATTTTTCATTTCTTTTTTGACGTGCTTGAGTCGATTGTGGTGGCCTTGGCGATATTTGTGGTCGTGTACCTGTTCCTCTACCAACCGCACCAGGTCAAAGGAGCCAGCATGGAACCCAACTTCCACGACGGCGAGTATATTTTGACGAATAAATTTGTGTATAAGTTTGAGGATCCGCATCGGGGAGACGTCATTGTTTTTAAATCGCCGCAAAATCCGGATATTGATTTTATCAAGCGGATTATCGGCACCCCGGGCGACCATGTGAAACTCCAGAATAATCATTTTTATGTCAATAACCAGCTGTTGGGCGAATTGTACATTGCTGACGAACTGTATACGTACTACGGCAACTTTTTGAAAGAGGGGGCTGAGATCATCATTCCCCAGGACTATTACTTTGTGGTGGGGGACAACCGACCGCGCAGTTCTGATTCGCGCGAATGGGGACCAATTGACAAATCTGCTATTATCGGCAAATCCCAGTTTCGCTACTGGCCGTTAAACCGCGCCGGCCTGATCCAGGATCCGCAGTACTAGGGAATTCAGTTAATGAGTTTATGGTGGATTTCCTTGACTACTTTTGAGGTTTTTTCCAGGTTTCCGCGGATGACGACCACAATCCGGACTTCCACCTTTGACTGGGTAATTTTCACCAATCCCTGTGTTTGCTGGGCAATATCTGAGGCAATTTTGTCAAGTTCGTCATTATGAATCCGTTCAATGCGGGAACGGGCTGTCTTTGAGTATTGGGCTTTAAGCCTACGGGCCAGATCTTCAGCTCGGCGCACCGATGCATTTTCCGAAAGTAGCATCTTATAGGCATCAACCATCAGTTTCACGTCTCCCAATCCCACGAGAGCGCGCGCGTGCCCTTCAGATACGGCTCCACTCATCAGGCCATCTTTAATCGCATCAGGTAGTGAAAGCAAGCGTAAACTGTTGGAAACGTAGGCATCGCTTTTGCCGACCCGTTTGGCAATTTCCGATACCGGCAACCCGAATTCTTCAATCAACCGTTCAAACGCCTGAGCCCGTTCAATCGGGTTTAAGTCCTCCCGCTGCACGTTCTCAACAATGGCCATTTCGAGCATGCCGCGGGCCGTGGTTTCTTTGATAAGTACGGGAACGGTACGCAATCCCAGCAGTTTTGAAGCGCGCCACCGGCGCTCACCGGCAATAATCTGATATCCGGCCGGAGTTTTAGCCACCACCAATGGCTCAAGAATTCCATGTTCTTTGATTGAGTCAACGAGATCCCGAAGCGAATCCGCGTTAATGAGCCCTCGAGGTTGGAGCGGATTGGGCTGGAGCATTTCTGTATCAAGTTCAAGTACCTGACCCCCAATATTTGCGGGCATTTGGTTACACCTCCCGGGTAGCAGATTTTCGAGCTTTTTTCAATGAAAAAAAGCAGAAAAATCTTTTTCGATTATTATGTTTAAACGTCTTATATTTCAGCCAAAGTAGAATATTTCTCTCGAAAATTCACTACCCGGCCTCCACTGAAACGTGTTTTTTAGCTAAACGTGTATAAAATTTTACGATTCCTGCGCGGAGGGCAAAAACCGTGTGGTCTTTTCCCAGCCCGGTTCCGAGGCCGGCAAAGACTTTAGTACCCCGTTGGCGGACGAGTATAGCGCCAGGTTGGGCCTTTTGGCCGCCATAAATTTTCACTCCCAGTCGTTTTGAACGGGAGTCGCGATTACCTTTAGTAGTTCCACCAGCTTTGACGTGTGCCATAAAACAAATGCAAAGTCCTGCCTGCCGGCAAGGTCAAAAACCAAAGTGAAAAATTTTACCTTTTGATTTCTGAGTTTTAAATTTTCCTGAAAACGTAAATTTGCCGTTTCACAACCGCTTGCGGCCGGGCATACTGCAGCGAACCTTGTTTGACAGTATACCCAAGCTTTTCACAGTTGTCAATCATTTTTTTCACGCGAAAAACCGACCTACCGAAACTCACTTCGGGCAAGACTATGACGACAAATCCTCCCGGCTTCAATACTTTTGTCCATTCACGCAGCACTCCTCTATACAGTTTTTCTAGGCCAGTGAAAGTGTTATCAAGATTCTGCTGCGTCACCGGTTTACCGTTTCGCATAAGTACTTCTCCCTGCTTCTCAAATGCAGTTCCTAGGAACGGCTCAGTCACAATCGCGTCAATACTTACAGCTGGAACGAGCTCAGAAACATGGGTTGCGTCACCAGTTTCCAAACCATAACAAGATTCATCCAACCGATAAGTTTGAATGAACCAGGTAAGATTTGCGCGGGCTTTCGTAATCACCTCGTGATTAATGTCACTGCCGATCATTTTTTGGCCTAGCAGTAATCCTTCGGCAACCACGGTACCCATACCGCAAAACGGATCAAGTATCAGTTGTGGCTTATTCGTAACCACAAGGTTTAACATCATCCGGGCGACTTTTGGCGGCAACATACCAGAACTTGGATCTGCAAACGGCCGGCCAAAATCACGCTTGCTCCAGTCCTCGCTGTTCTGCACCGCTACAGTTTGCGCAATTCCCCACTGTTTATTCTGGTCAATAAAGCAAATTAGCTCGGTAATGTTTTGTTTCAAAACCACAATACTTTGCAAAATTCCCGATTCTTTAGGCAGGACATAACGTAAATTCTGCGGTTCGCGTAACGCTTTTACTTCTTTGCACAACTCCATAATGGGTAAATTCCGCTGGCTGTAGTTACTGAGGCCAAAATTTTTGGTTTCCGATGGAATTACAGACAAAAGGGTTTCTGCATCGATCAACTCAACCTGTTTCATACTGCGAGCGATTTTCACGGTTCCACCCAGCCGTTTATTGAGCTCGGCAACCGGCGGCGGATCTGGAAAAGTAATGCAAACCAAGGGATGCTGGTGCCAGGAAATTGTGTGGTCGGGAACAAATTGAGTCAGGACGCTCTTGAGTTCCGCAAAACACAGTTCCGGACTGACTCCCAGTACAAACAGGTATGAGTAACTCATGTAGACGGCTTACGCGTTTGCGGGAACTGGTTTAGCTGCTTTCGGTGCCTTTTTAACTGCAGTAGCTTTCAGCGTTCCAATTGCTTCAACCGTGATTTCAGTGAGTTGTGAACGGAAGCCGGTGTGCCGACGGGTGCGTGATTTCGCGCGAAAACGGCGGACGTGGACTTTTTCACCCTGGCCGTGGCTGACAATTTTGACCGTGACCGGAGTTTGCGATGCTACTGTTCCAAGCGTAACTTCCTTACCCTCAGCAACCAGAAGCGCGGGTACTGTCATTGTGTCACCAACAGCGCCGGAAAGCCGGTCAACGACCACCTTATCTCCCGAAGCAACCCGATATTGATGCCCACCTAATTTAATAACTGCGTACATAAAAAGTCTCCAAAAGTGCGTTTTACTGCTCTATTCTAACAAATACAGAGCTGAAAGACAATTGATTACTCCCCCCGTGGTTTTTGCAATGAGGCGACAAAAATCCCCAACCCAATCCAGGTCGCAATTAAAGAACTACCCCCGTAGGAGACAAACGGTAACGTAATTCCGGTAATCGGCACCACTCCGATATTCATGCCCACATTTATAACCACGTGCGCAAACAACTGCATAAAATAACCGGCGCCATACAGAAACGCGAACTGGTCAACACTGCGCCGGTTAACTGCTTTGAGTATGCGCCAAAACAAAATAAAGAAAACTAATAGCAGTACGAGACTGCCTACAAACCCGAACTCTTCGGTGAACGTGGCAAAAATAAAATCAGTGTGCCGCTCAGGCAAAAACCTGAGCAGTGACTGGGTTCCCCGGCCAAACCCCCGACCAAACAGCTGCCCGCTGCCAACCGAAATCATCGATTGCAACGCATTATAACCTGCGCCACGCGGATCAATGAACGGGTTTAAAAAAATGGCAATCCGTTGCCGTTGGTAATCTTTCAAAAACCCATGAAATACCGGCAATAGTCCACCGAATAAAATGCTGGCTCCGACAATATAGCGCAGCGGCAATCCCGCCATCACCATCATCCCTACCCACATGCAGCTATAGACAATGGCGCTTCCCAAATCTGGTTGCCTAAAAATAATCAGAAATATGAGAGTGAATAAGCCAAAGTGAATGCCTACTCGCTTTATGGAAGTCGGCGGATACTGGATCAGAAAACTGGCAGTATAGAGTAAAAATAAGGGCTTAACAAATTCAGTTGGCTGCATGCGCAACCCGAAAATCTCAATCCAGCGCGTGGACCCGCGGACCACCGGACCTAAAAATGAAAGCAGTAATAGTATAATACTGCCACCCAGGAGCCAGGATTTAAAATACTGGTATAGGGCAAAGTCAATCCGCGTAAACAGTAAAAACAGGATAAAGCCGACAACCGCAGACAACAGCTGCGGATAAAACAGGTTGGTGTCAATCGAGAGAAGCGTAATTAACCCAAAAGAAATGAGAATTACGGCTGAAATGGCGATTAGACCTTCGAGATAGAAACTTCTTTGCCCCATGAGATTTTTGCAGCTAATGTTTGTTTTTGAATCGTAGTCAGTAGCTCCGGAGTTAGATCTTTATAATTTTCTGGCAAAGCTAACACAATCCGTTCATCAATTGCCGTACCCAATTCTTTCCGTAAACCCTGAATCTGCCGGATTAATTCCCGCACCTCACCCTCTGTTTTGAGTTTCGGCGTAATAGCAAGATCTAATGTCACCACTGGCTCTGCAAGTTTTGCACCGGAAGTTGTATAAACTACTTTTTTAACATTAACTTCGTCAGTAATCAATTTTTCAATCTCCGGTTTTAATTGTTTAGGAATATCATAAGTCAACTTTAATAATGGTGTCCGCAGTTTTATTTTGTTCAATTTTCTACTGGCATGTGCCAGAGTTACAATTTTCCGAGCAGTATCCATTTCCTGTTCTAATTCTTCATTTTTAATTCTTAATTCTTCATTTCCATTTGGCCAGTCTGCCAAATGTACTGATTCCTCACCAGTCAAATTCCGGTATATATCTTCGGTAATAAATGGTGTCAGCGGAGCGAGCAGTTTACATAAAGTAACTAAAGCCTCCCACAGTGTCTGGTACGCTTGCTGTTTATCTCCTGATTCTGCAACGGTCGGACCCACGCGATCCCGAATCCGGCGCACATACCACTGAGACACATCTTTATTTATAAATTCCGTGGCTATAGCAACTACCTGAGGCGTATCAAAGTTTTCGTAGCCTTGAGTTATGGATTGCACGATTGAATGAAGTCGCGACCGCATCCACTGGTCTAACACTGCCTGGAGTTTAAATTCCTGTTTAACGTCTGGCTGCCACTTATCAACCCGCGCATACGTCACAAAAAAGTTATAAATGTTCCAAAGCATAAGTAGAAGTCCACGGACCTGATCCCGATATTCAATTTCCGAAATGCGAATATCTTCGCCGCGCATGACCGGACTCCCTAATAAATAAAGTCGTAACGCATCGCCGCCGTATCTGGTCAACATTTCTTTGGGGTCAGGATAGTTTTTAAAATTCTTGCTCATTTTCCGGCCATCTGTTCCCAAAATAACGCCTTCAACTAAAACATTTTTGAATGCCGGTGAATCGTAAAGTGCAGTCCCAATCACATGCAAAACGTAAAACCACGCCCGAATTTGCCCGGTATATTCGGCAATAAAATCCGGAGGAAAGAATCGATCCAGCTCTAATTTCAATGCTGGATCGTCCTGAACTTGTTTCAGGATCCCGTAATCTTTAAGAAATGCGAATGGGTAATGCCGCTCGGCAAATGAAGCTGACCCGGCTTCTATCCAACTGTCTAATACTTCCGGAGTCCGGTGGGCTGGTTTACCACATTTTTTGCAGGTAATAGTAACTTCATCAATTCCGGGTTTGTGCAGATCAGTCAACCTGATTCCACTCATTTTTTCGAGCTCCGTAATCGATCCCGGCACAAACCGTTCACCACACTTACATTCCCAGACCGGTACTGGTGAACCCCAATAGCGGTTACGCGAAATGTTCCAGTCCGGCGCATTTTCCATGCTTTTTAAAAACCTGCCGTATTTGAAGTGCGAAGGAAACCAGTTAACCTTTTCATTGGTTTCCTTCATCCGCGCTTTCAACTTTTGAACATTTACGTACCAGGCATTTTGCGGATTAAAAAACAGTCGCGTGCCGCACCTCCAGCAATGTGCAACCGAATGGGTATAATTATCATCGTGATAGATGAGGTTTCGTTTTCCCAAATCCTCATTCACCGCTTTGTTTGCATCCAGATAAAACATACTAGCAAACAGCGGTACATGGTTTTTGATACTACCTTCTTCATCCACATGGAACACGAGCTGAATATTTTCCCGTTCCATCACCACTAAATCTTCTTCGCCGTAAACAGCCAAAGTCACAATCCCAGTCCCCTCTTCAGCAGTCACAAAATCGCCGCCAATCACCACAAAGGCTTTTTTGCCCGGTTCGATTTTATAAAAGTTATAATGAGGGATAAATTCCGTACCGACTAATTGTGCGCCTTTAAACTCTTCAACAATGTCATGCCGAACTTGTTTCGGCATCTCAGGTTTATTGGGAATAGATCCTGAAATCCCAAAGGGATCCCTTGGGACAAGTTCAGGATGACTTGATTGATCCAACATTTTTAATGTGGATTTAGCCAGAATATAAAATTCGTCGCCAACTTTGACTTTGACGTAATCCAGTTTCGGATTGACCGCCAAAGCCGGAGTCACGATCTTGTTCCAGGGAGTAGTGGACCAGGCAAGCAAGTAGGTATTTGGCTCATTCTTAAGTTGGTATTTATAGGTGGTAGCTGATTCGGTGATATCTTTGTAATTTTCCGAATCCATCGCTACTTCAAAGTTCGAAATCGGGGTGGCACAGTGCGGGCAGTACAGGGAAACCCGTAATCCTTTATAGACAAAGCCTTTTTCGTAGAGTTGTTTAAACACCCACAATACCGATTCCATGTATTCAAAGTCCCACGTTTTATAGGCATTTTTAAAATCAACCCAGCGGCCGATGTGGTCGACATACCATTCCCACTCCGCCGACACTTCGTTGACATACTTTTTACACTCATCAATAAATTTTCCGACTCCGACTTTTTCTTCAATATCCCGTTTACGTTTAATTTTCATGGCATTTTCTACTTTATTTTCAATTGGCAACCCGTGTCCATCCCAACCCCAAACCCGGCGCACACGATACCCTTTCATCGTCCAGTACCGGCCAAACACGTCTTTGGGCAGACTGGAAAGTAAGGAACCATAGTGCGGCATACCAGTGACAAACGGCGGTCCATCGAGAAACGTCCACGGTTTATTTTCTGGCCGTGATGTAACTGACTTTTCAAACGTCTTCTGGTCTTTCCAGTATTTGAGCACCCGTTCCTCAAGTTCCGGGAAGTTTATTTTCTGGTCAACTGGTTGAAAAACGTGTTTTGGCATACTGATAAGGAGTATTGTAAAAGAAAGTGAGGGAATTTACAAAAATGTGCAAAATAGAGAGTTAAATATGATCATCTGCAAACTTAGGAAGTTCATTACTATCAAGATATAATAAAGGTTCGGAACCCATCTGTCTGACTCGTGTTGGGGTTGGATATCTGTCCTTGCTTAAATATATGTCATATATACATCTTCGGGGAGTTTTTGCACCAGTAAGTTGATTACGATAAAACTCTTCAACGTGAACGTGAGGCTCATCATAACTCACGTGTACCTCGGGATCGATAACAACCGGCTGTTCTGCGCCTAATGTATAATCATCATAACCCCAACGTAAACCAGAATACCCAACTTGCCCGAGTATATCGCCATGGTTTACATAACTGACAAAGTCTAATTTTCCAGAAGTCAATTCATCTAGTGGTGTAGCGTAATGAGTCGGGATCCAATCTCTATCCTCCAAAACTGGCTTACTGAAGTGAACGACATCTGAAAGATCAGATAAATGACCTAATTGAATATATCGATCAACTTCAGGTACATAAATTTGAATATAGTAACCTAGCCCGAATGCAATTGGTCGGCCTTCCAAGGTTCTAATTGATCCGTCCGGTTCCCTTAACCACGCCGATTGATAGGAAGCAACTGCATATCCGCATGCCGGAGCTGCAACTGGAGTTCCGTAAGGCACATGGTAGTCAATTGCTGCGTGGATTCTTTTTCCGTGTATACGCTGCTCTGCCTGAGAATAAATTGTCCCTTCTGTAATGTCATAGAGTCTTCTTTTATTGAAATGTGGATCACGATTATAACGAATTGTATCCAAAAGCTCCTGTTTTCGTAACGGTAGTGTCAGATAAGGAATGGCATCTATATGACCATCAAGGCCTAAATGGTGAAGCGCATCATGTCGGTATTGGGACCAATTTTCAATTCTTGGCATATTTTTCTATCCCCCCTGCCGTAAAAATGCCGGAATGTCCCACTGGTCCTCTTCAGGCGGCAGTTCGCCGTTAGTTGGCGGCGTGCCTGGAGTTTCGGGCGGTTTTTCCTCGCTATCAGTATCATCGGTTTGTGATTGGGTCGTTGTAGAATGGGTATGCACGCTTTGGACAAACGGCCGAGTCAAGCCTTGCAAGGTTTTGCGCGCTTCGTCAAAGCCGGTGGCAATTACCGTAATCCTGATTTGATCAACCATTGATTCGTCAATAGTGGCGCCAAAAATGATGTTGGCGTCAGGATCGACCGCATCGGCAATCATCCGGGCCGCCTCGTCAACTTCGCTCATCGACACATCGTTGCCGCCAATGATGTTAAATAAGACTCCCTTGGCCCCATCAATGGAAATTTCCAAAAGTGGCGAAGAAATAGCAGTGCGGGCGGCAATGGTGGCGCGATTCTCGCCGGTGCCAGTACCAATGCCCATGAGCGCAGACCCGGCATTTTGCATAATGGTGCGCACATCGGCAAAATCGACGTTAATGAGCCCGGGTGTAGTAATCAAATCTGAAATACCCTGCACCCCATGCCCAAGTACACTGTCAGCCACGCGAAACGCTTCAATGAGCGATAATTTTTTATCCACCACATCCATGAGGCGTTGATTCGGTATCACAATCAAAGTATCAACTTTTTCCTTGAGTTCAATAATCCCATCTTCGGCAGTCACCATGCGCCGCGTGCCTTCAAAGGTAAACGGTTTGGTAACTACGGCGACGGTCAACGCGCCAATATCTTTGGCAATCTGGGCAATAATAGGCGCTGCGCCAGTCCCCGTTCCTCCGCCTTCTCCGGCAGTTAAAAACACCATATCCGAGTCCACGAGGTGTTCTTTAATTTTTTCTTTCGACTCTTCTGCTGCCTGACGGCCAATTTCCGAATTTCCTCCAGAGCCTAAACCACGCGTCAAGTTTTCGCCGATTTGAATTTTGGTTGAAGCGAGACTCGTGAGCAGTGCCTGTGCGTCAGAATTAATCGCAATAAAATCCACACCTTTTATTTGTGTGGTGGTAATCATGGAATTAAGCGCATTTTGCCCGCCGCCGCCAACTCCGACAACTTTTATTTTGGCAAATCTGGCTACATCAGGTTTTATGAACATACTTTGTTTTCAAAACCTCGCAAAAAATATATAAAACGGCGCAGGGTGCAGGCCGTATACTAGCACGAAATTATTGATGCTTCAATGGTCAACAGTTCGTATATAAAATAAAATCAGCTTCATTATTACTGATGATTTATTACTGTGGTGTAGAAGAACAGGTAGGCATTCAATAATGAAGTAAATTTGAACACTATTTCAACACAACTTATGAGGAATTGGTTAAGGCAGGAATGATTTAAGCAGTTCGAGGAGTTTGCCGGCAGCGCCTTTACCCGGCAGTTTACCCGTGAATTTACCCATGCGTTCCAGATTAAATAACGCATTGGTCTCACCGCTCGGCAGCATTTTTGCGCCATAATGAATGAGCCCGACGCTCGTGGCAAAGGCTGGAACCAGGATCTCATCAACTAAACCACTCATATTATTTGGTATGCCAATCCGCACCGGCATGACTAGATTCCGGCGGGCTGATTCGATGATACCAACCGTGTTGGCGCCGCCGCCGCAAATGACCAGACCCGAAGGCGTCATCCCGCCAAATCCGCTCTTTTTTATTTCGAGTCCTACCATGGTAAAAATCTCGTTGAGCCGCGGCTTAATAATTCCTTCAACTAATGTTTTGCGAGAAACTTTTTTCAATTCTTCACTTAAACCGAGTGATGATAAGTCAAGTTCGTCTTCTGCTTGAGCGCGTTTGCGTGGTGAATCCTCTGGCATGGCCGGTGCTTTTGGTTTTTCAGAAAGATACAGTTTAATTTTTTCAGCACTTTCCAAAGACACCCTGAGGCCGATAGCCAGATCGTTGGTAATATTTTTCGCGCCAATCGGAATGACTCCCGAATAGGAAAGCGCTCCTTCGACAAATACAGCCACGTCAGTCGTTCCTCCGCCTAGATCAACCAGGGTCACCCCCAATTCTTTTTCCGTATCAGACAATACTGCCATGGCCGATGCCAGTCCATTAAAAACCAGGCCGTTTACCGTAACTCCCAATTCACTCACACACTTTTCCAGATTGCGCACCGCCGTCATCCCGCCGGTAACGAGGTGAGTGTCAACCTCCAGGCGCACGCCGGTCATGCCGATCGGGTCCGCGATTCCCTCTTGACCATCAACAATAAATCCACGTGGTAAAACATGCAGTATCTGGCGGGATGAAGCAAGATTAATCGCTTTGGCTGCATCAACCACCCGACGGACATCGTCGGCTGAAATTTCTTTTTCCGGGTCGGCAACCGCTACTACTCCGTGGGAATTTTGTGAGCCGATGTGGTTTCCGCCCACACTGACAAACGCCGAGGCAACTGAACTGCCGGCCATCCGTTCTGCAGCTTCAAGGGAAATTGAAATTGCAGTCTTGGCATCCTCAATATCCACGACCTGACCCTTACGGAGGCCCTTGCTATCAACGCTTGAAACGCCGATAATATGCAACTGTCCCTCTTCTCTGACATTCGCGATTATGGTGGTAATTTTGGAGGTGCCAACATCTATTGCGGCAGCAATTCGGTCTCGCATACCAGGTAGTAGTCCCGCACATCATTTTAATAATTTTCCAAGTAGTGATGCGGGATCACTACCTGGCATACAGTTGCAGTAGTCCGGAATTTAGATTTTTGTTGCGTCCTGAGAAGCTTCTTCGCTTGTTTCGGGTATTGATAAAACGGGCACTTCTATTCCATTAGGAATTAATACCGGTTTCTCAAAACGCATATCAATCGTTTCCGGACGATTTCCTTCTATTCTAAACTGTTTCAACAAGAGTTGTAAAGAGGACACGGTTTTCTCTGGCTCTGAATCAGCGGAAACGAGTACCGTAGTATCGGGCAACGATAGTTGTATTGTCTTTACGTCTTCCTGACAAGTGAGTTTGAATATCTCATTCCCCACGGTTTTTTTAAATGCATCAATGAGTAATAATCCATGAAGTACTAGTTGATTTGTTACGGTCTGTCCGGTGCTTTTTTCTGCTATCGAACAAAATACCTGTACAGTATTAAAATTTTTGACCGATAACACCGGCATCAACCTACCTGTTTTATCAAGAAAAAAACGATTCGCCTCATCCTGATACTCGGCAATGGCAATCCGTTCGTGAATTACCAATTGTAGAGTAGAAGGAAATTGTTTTTTGACTTCCACGTCCTCGATCCAGGGAGATGCTGCAATCAGTTCTTGCTTGAGTTTATTTTGCGAAAGCAAAAGCAAGTTTTTTTGCCGGGAGAGGACACTCGTGTTTACGGTTTCGGGGTTTCCGGCAATCGTAACTGTTTTAATTTGAAAGAGAGATTCGCTGAAAAACAAAATGAGACTCACCCCCGTAATCAGCAGAATTACGGCAATACTAAATGCGGTTAATGGAAAAATCCGGCGTCTCACCGTACCGATTCTACCACGGCCACAATCTTTCTGGCGCTATCCATAATCACAAAATGTGCCAGGTTTTTCAGCTGTTGTTTTATAGTCTTCCGCTCCTGATATAATTGATAAATCAGTGTCAATAGCATTTGTCCGGTTACCACATTTTGTTTAATCGATAACGCCGCTCCCCGCTCAACCAGAAACTGCGCATTTTTTTCCTGTTCACGAGCCCCAGACCAGGGCAATGGAATAAACAGGGCAGGCTTTTGCAGGGCAATAATTTCCGTCAACGTATTGGCTCCGGCCCGGCTGACCACCAGGTCTGCAGTTTTATAAACCCAGCCTATATACTCATCATCTACAAATTCTACCGGCAGGTACCGTTTTTTTTGCCCGGCTGGTAACATTTCCTTAATCCGCACTAATTTCTGAAAGTCATTGAATGCTGACCTGCCACACTGATGGATGACTGTAAAGTCACGGGTTAACTCAGGAAGACAATTCATAAACAGCTGGTTGATGCTATGCGACCCCAGACTGCCGCCGGTAATATACAGCACTGGTTTGTCGCATACGACGTCAAGCTGCCTGTGTACCTGAAAAACTGCCAGGCGCACTGGATTACCAGTCATGACAACTTTTGCCGCCGGCATTGTGTGGTTCATGTCCGGCCAACCCAGGCAGACAAAACGGGCAAGTTTTGCAATAATCCGATTTGCAAGTCCTGAAGAGTGCGTCTGTTCGTGTGTGACTACCCCAACATTGAATAGTGCGGCAGCAATAGCCACGGGTAGTGCGACATAGCCGCCAAATGATAAGACTACCGTAGGTTTCTCGCGGGCGAGAATCGCCAGTGCCATGAGAAACCCAAGCGGAATCTTGAGTAACGAAATAATCCCATTAATTGTCATGCTCCGTTGCAGTCTCCCAGTCGTAATTGGGATGAATTTAACTCCCGCTTCACTGATGAGCCGATGTTCAACCGACTCATTTTCATCCCCTTCAAGCGCGTGTATTCTCCCTATATAAATAATCTCCCACGCGCTGCGGCGCAACTCTTCAATAACTGCCAAAGCCGGAGTGACATGACCGCCGGTAATGAGAATTTTTTTCATACTAGCGTTTGGTTTTAACTGCCTGTTTGCTAATATTAAGTACAATACCAAATCCGATGAGTAAGGCAAGTAGATTCGATCCGCCATTTGAAATAAGTGGCAGTGGTACTCCGGTGAGCGGAATTAGTGACACCATAGACCCCAGGTTGATAAGGGTCTGGACCGCAAGCCAGCTCCCCACTCCACAGGCCAAAATTTGCCCGAACCGGTCCGGCGCACGCCGGCTGATTGCAAAAATCCGGTAAATCAGAAATATAAAAACGCTGATCAGCACAACCGCGCCCACAAACCCGATCTCTTCACCAATAATTGCAAATATCGAATCAGTATTGGCTTCAGGTAAATATTCGTACTTTTGCCGGGACTTGCCCAGGCCAATGCCAAACCAGCCGCCGGATCCTAAGCCGAGCAGAATCTGGCGCACATGATATGAAGACCCCAAAGGATCTGAATTGGGGTTAAGAAAAGTGGTAACCCGGGCAAACCGGTAGGGAGCGGCTAGCGCTAAAATTCCGACCCCGGCTGCAACTACCGGCACCAGTAGTCCGAAATGAACAAGTGGTGCATTGCTAATGAAGTAAAGCACCAGCGCAATTATCGTAATAATTACTGCGGTACCTAAATCAGGCTGCAAAGTGACCAGTCCGACGAGAATCCCGAGCAGCGTTAGAAATGGTAAAAACCGGCTCCGTTCGCGATTACTAAACCAGGCAGACAAATACACGACGAGGGCCAGCTTGGCAAACTCAGTCGGTTGCAATGTCGTAAAGCCCAGGTTTATCCAGCGCTTAGCACCTAATGCACCCACCCCAATACCCGGAATAAATACAGCCAGCAGCAATACCAAAGTTACAAATAATAATGGAATTGCCAATCCATACCATTTCCGGTAGTCAATCCGGGAGATTATGAAACATAAGACAAAGCCGGTGAACAAAAACGTGGCCTGGTTTTGAATAAAATGGTACTCGTTACCAAAATCCCTGAAGGCTGATACGACTGATGCGTTAAATACGGAAAGCAACCCGAAAAGGCTGAGACCAACAAGCGCAAATAGAAACGGCTTATCAACACCTTTTGGTTTTGCCTGGCCGCCTGACTCATGCCGAGTGTGTTTTTGGTGTAAGGGTCTGGGCATAGGCTTTAAACTGGTTCCCCCGGTCTTTATAGTTTTTAAATAATCCAAATGAGGCGGCTGCCGGCGAAAGCAAAACTACGGATCCGGGTCTGACTTCTGCAAAAGCTTTTGTGATGATCTGTTTCATGGTAGTCAGTCCGGTAATAATTTTTAAATGCGGCGAAAACTTTCGGATGGCGGTTTCGATCTTAGGGGCCATATCACCAATCAAAATTGCCATTTGCACCGGGCTTTTAGAAATTGCTTCGCCAAGTTTGGTAAAATCAGCGCCTTTTTCAGATCCTCCGGCAATCAGGATTATCGGCTCGGTAAATGACCGGATGGCGGCAATAGCGGTCTCGGGGGTCGTTGAAAATGAATCGTTATAGAAAGTAATGCCGGAAACTGTCGCCACTTTTTCCAGCCGATGCGGTAAGCCGGCAAATGAACTGATAACTTTTTGCATTGTTTGAACCGGCACTTCGTATCTTTGGGCCACCAGACATGCAGCCAGAATATTTTCCCAGTTATGCCTGCCTCTGAGTTTAATTTCGGTCAGGGGAATAATTGGCGTCATCATCCCTTTCATTTTTAACACTAAATAGTTTTTATTCACTCCGGCATCCGAGTCTTTAGTAGTGGTCGAATACCGTACTACCTGGGCTTTAGTAAATTTACTAAAGGAGTTTGCGACTGGATCATCGGCGTTCACTACACATAAATCTTCTGCTTTTTGAAAACGCACTAGGTTTTTTTTGGCGTCAACATATCCAGCTTGAGACTGATGAAAATTAGTCGACAACGGATCGAAGTTAGCTAGATGATCAGAACCAACGGTAAGGACCACCGCCACTTGCGGACTGCAATCACCATCTTCAAGTTGAAACGAGGAAAGTTCCAGGACGAGAAGATCGGCTGGAGTCATTTCCGGCAGGCGGGAAAGGAGTGGCTGGCCCACATTACCTCCCAGGTAGACCCGGTACCCAGCGTTCGAAAGTAGTTCGGCAATCAGAGTTGCGGTGGTTCCTTTTCCCTTGGTACCGGTGACTCCGATAATTGGACAGGGAGCAAGTTCGAGTAATAATTTCGTCTGACTGGTAATTTTTATGCCGGATTTAAGAGCGGTTACGAGCTCAGGTAATCGTAGTGACATGCCGGGCGTCCGCACCAGTAAATTATACTCCTCCAGGTTGTGCAAATATGCAGATCCAAGGCGAAGGACAACTCCCTGCTTCTCCAACTCATTTACCCTATCACCAATTTGCGCTTTGGATCTTCGGTCGCAGCAAAAAACTTTGGCGCCAAGGCTCACAAAATAACGCGCGCTATCAGTGCCTTCAAGCGAAACACCCAATATCGCGACTTTTTTGCCAAATACGTTGAAGTTTTGCATATGACTCTGCAAGAATCAGTTCAGGTGGTAAAAACTGAAAGCCACAAGCCTAAAACGGCAAGGACAACACTAATGATCCAGAAACGGGTAACAATCTTGGGCTCTGACCAACCATGCAGTTGCAGCCATAAGTGGAGTGGGGCCACTTCAATCAACTTCCGACCAAGGTAACGTTTGGAAAGCAATTGTAAGAGTGACGAAGTTACTTCAAGAATAAATATGCCGCCAATCACGACAAGCACGAACGGTTTACCCAGGATTAGACCAATTACAGCGAAGGTGCCGCCAAAAGATAGCGCCCCGACGTCGCCCAGGAAAATGCGCGCCGGGTACACATTAAAATAGAGAAACGCAACCAGCGCCCCAAGCCACAGCGCAATAAATACTGATAACGGAGTGTCGAGAATTGATGCTGAAATTGTCAAAAACGCAAATAACGCGATCATCAGTACTCCAGAAGCCATTCCGTCCAAGCCATCGGTGATATTAAATGCATTGCTGAACGCGATAATGACGAGCGCCGCAAACGGAATAAATAAAATGCCCAAATTCACCACACCCAAAAAAGGAATATGTAAAATCGCAATTTTCAAATCAAAGTACAGCCAGCTTGCCACAACTCCGGCAATCAATATCTCAATTAACAATTTATGCCTGAGGCGCAAACCAAAAAACGCATCCCGCGCCCACATAAATGTCTTTTTTAAATCGTCATATAAACCTAATAGACCAAAACCCAGGAAACTGACCAGGATAATTTTTACTTCAACGTCAAGTCGATACAGCACGGTGATGGGAACAAAGAATAATTTGAGCGCCAAAAGTAACAAGGGAAATAATAGGGAAGTAATGAGGATTATCAGTAATCCGCCGCCAACCGGCACACCGGCTTTACTCTTGTGTAATTTATCAAAGATCGGTGTCGGCTGTTCAAAAGCATCCCTGGTTTTTTGTACCTGGCGCTGAAACTTCAGGCGATACAAAAGGTTGATAAAAGGAATAAATAGCAGTGCGTTTACAAAAAACGATAAGAGAAAAATAGTCAGAATAATAATCATAGTGCATTGGTTTACGGTAACTTACCCAATAGTTTCGGAATTAAGAGAAGGTATGCCACCACGAGAGCCCCGATTGCCACCGTCAACATCATACCCGCAGCCACATCCTTGGCAATTTTAATTTCCTTCTTCCATTCGCGGGTAATCAGATCTGATAACGATTCGATTGCGGTATTCATCATCTCAGCAGATAAGCCCCAGAAAATGGTAAAGACCAAAAGCACCCACTCACTCGGAGTCAAACTAACATACCAGCCAATAATGAGCGCAACCGCTGAAAAAAACAGGTGAACCCGGAAGTTTGGCTGCGTCAGAAGCGCCCATCTGACTCCCGCAAAGGCGTTTTTCATCGAAATATGGTGCCGGCGAAACGCTTTTCCCATATGTTCTATTATATGCTACCGTGCCAAATATGAAAGCTTAATAGTGTTTGAGTCGCTTTCGGACTGCTTCAATGGTGGCTGATACAGGGTAGAGCGGCGAAACTGGCAGGTCGTGCGCATGGACAAAGGATCGCAATTCTCCGCCAAAGCCTTTCTTGAAGAGCGTAATGCCCTGCCATGGATGCTCCAACTTATCTTCCGGAGCAATCCCCCAGAAGTTATACCACTCCAAACCGCGCTTTTTGGCTTCCTTAATCGCATGCCACTGTAACAGGTAACTTGCGGATATTTTACTCACAATTGAGGCTCCATGATGGTAAATCGCTTGCTTACCGAAATAAAGGATTACAGCTGCAGCTAACTGTTGACCTGAATGACTAGCTACCAGGAGCTCGGCCTGGCCGCGCTTTGAAAACACCGCAAATTCTGCCTCAATCCCGCGATGTGGCACAAACCGTTGCCTTTTAGCCGTCTGATTGTAAAGCCTAAGAAAATCTTCAATTTGGTGGCTCGCTTTAACCACCACTCCCTGTTTTTCCGCTTGACGGATGAGATAGCGGGTGGTTTTGCGCATGTTTGCGAGAATTGTCTCCTCCGCCTCATTCAAGCGCAAAACCCAGGTATATTCCGCATCCATGGCATGAATCGGCGCCGGCCGTACGCCTAAATTGGCAAACAACCGTTGCGTCTCCTGGGTATTGGCAAGTAGTGGTCCGATCCGGCAAAACCAGGCGTTTTCCTTTTTCGCTTCTGCTGCCAAAAACTCAAGGATTTGGCGCCAGAGCAAGTTATCATTCACTAATTCACGGTTAACTACCGGTCCGTGCCGCACATGCAGAAATGTTCCCCGTTTCGCTTTTACTAAAATTGTCTGGGCTTGGGCAATTTTCCGATCATCCAATAAAAATTCCCAGCGCGCAACCGCTACCTTTTCAAGTAGCTGGGTTTCTCCCCAGGCAAAACTCTGAAAAAAAGCCCACGGGCTCTCGGCCAGAATAAATTGATCCCACTCACCCTCGCTGATTGTGGAACTACGTACAGTCAATTTCATGTAATTAAACAGGGTTATTCAAGCAGACGGCACTCCCAGACGCCTGATTCAGGTGTTTTACAGCAGAAGGCTTGATTATTGCAATTCCGGCTGAATTCGTCTTCAGAACAATCATTGCTGTTTTTCCAGGTGCCACAGGCACACGTTTCAGGTTGCCAAGTGCCCGGATCACACAGTGGTGCATTTGTTTTTTGCTCAGCAGCCTGCTCACGAATATCTTGATTTTGCCGCGTCAACTGTAATGTCAACGGCAGTGCAATCACCAGTAAAAAAGTCAGTCCGGCAATTTGCAAGCGCGCCCGCTTTTTACGCTCACAATCAGTGCACCACGAATTTTTGTTTGCCGCTGTCGTAAGCGTCTCTTTGTGGCAATTCGGGCAAACTATCAGTTCGTAGTCAGCAGCTGCACTGGGTTTTTGGGTACTTCCGATACTGGAAACAGCACCTATGCTCATGACTAATCCGGCTGCCAGAAACACGATCCCAAAAAGCGGCTGTACGGCTGCAAATTGTCCTTGTAAAAAAGCAATTCCAATAAGTACTGTGAGAATCCCCAATCCAATAAGTACCAGGGCAGGTATACGTAATCGTTGCATAATGTCTACTCGATTTTCTCTCGTTCCTTGAGAACTGACCAAATGAGATAGATTATCGCGGCTGGAATAGCAAACGGCACAATGATAAATAGTAGGACAAAAAACCAGAGTAGTAATCTAATGACTGTATCCTGAGAATTAATCCAGTCGATCATTTTACGTAGTTCTATCTGTAAGTTCATAGGGTAATTATACGGCAACGCGGTGGATTTTGCTCTCTTTGGCAATAGTAGTTGCCGGACCGTGTCCAGGGTATATTAACGTTTCCCCTGGCAGCCGTAAGATTTTTTCCAGAGATTCAACCAGCTGAGACTGCGATGAATAACTGAAATCAGTCCGCCCGACTCCCCCGTTTGCAAACAAAGTATCTCCGCTTAATAACGTCTGCGCTTCGGGTATATACAAACAGACGCTGCCAGGCGTGTGTCCCGGACTTTCGATCACCTCAATCCGCAGCCTATCAAGAGTAATCGGAACCTTGATATTTAAAGTAGAACTGATTTCCGGCGGGCTTTCAACTACCTCGTACTCTAAAAAATGCCGGGCGGTTTCCTGCATCCGGGAAATGAGAAACCTGTCAGCCGTATGAATCATAAACGGAATTTTAAACGCCAATTGTAACTCCCGCGCTGCCAGAATGTGGTCAAAATGGCCATGAGTGGCCATGAGGCAAACCGGCTGGCATCGTAAATCATTAAGTGTATTAATGATGTAATCCGCATCATCCCCCGGATCTACAATAATTGCCTGTTTGTTTTCGCCAACTAAGATATAACAGTTGGTTGCCAGCGCGCCTACTGTCAATGGTTTAACGGATATCCTGGGCATAGGATTTATTGATAAATGAGCAGACTTGCGCGTGCGCCTGAGAACTGAGCGTAGGATACGTAGGCAAGTTAATAATCGTGCGCGCGGTTTGCTCGGACGCGGGACAACTGCCCCATTCGTAACCAATTTGTGTTAAATCCGTGCCAGTGGGATCAATCACGTGATGATACCAATTCCCAAATAGCATCCCTTCTTTTTTGGCCCGGAACTGGAGTTCTTCTGCTTTAAGTGAAATAAGCGGAAATCTCAAGTAGATTGCGCCTGAGAGTACTGGCATTAACTCAACGTTTTGTAATCGCTTCCGGTAACTTTCGGCGTGCTCGCATCTCCGTTCATTGAAACTGTCAACTCGTACGAGTTGTGCAAGCGCAAGGCGGGCAAGTGCCACCGGCAGTTGTTTTGGAAAATCATGCGGTTGCCTGCCTTTTTTCTCTTCCGGGTATACTGGAAAAGATAATAAATGCAGTTTTTGCAAAATCCATAACAGCAATTTTCCAATGCCGGAACTGTATAACGGTAAAATAACCGCAAATGCCAGCGGGTGGGCGAGTTGCCGCAGGGTCCAAATAAACCCAGGGTGAGGAAGCCGTCGCCGATAGTCTTTCATTCGCGCCCCGAATATTGGATCAACGGTAATTGCCACGCCACCAAACACCGAAGAGATAATTTTATCACGGCCAAAACTGAAAAAAGCTGCGGTGCCAAAAGTCCCCACTGCTTTACCTTTGTACGTAGCCCCCAGACTGTGGGCGCAGTCTTCGACTAAATATAGTCCATGTTTTTTACAAAAATCAGTAATCAAGTCCATTTCCGCCGGAATCCCGAATGTATGCTGGACGATCATCACTTTTGTTTTTGGGCTTATTTTTTTCTCTGCGTCACGAATATCAAGATTTAAAGTTCTATCGATGTCGACGAATTTTGGCACTAACCCGGCCCAACGCACACTATTGGGAACTGCGACGCACGTAAATGCCTGCAGCAGAACTTCATCGCCTTCGTGTAATCCAAATGAATGCAAAATCGCGAGTAATGCGCTCCTGCCGGCATTAAACGAATACGCGTGAGAAACTGAGAACCGGTTTTTAAACCAGTTCTCAAGAGCCACGAGCGTATCCGTAGTATTCCACTTCCATGGCTGAAACAAAGTTTGTAACGCCACCAGGTAATCTTTGCTTTCAGTGTTTGGAGACAAACCGATGGCAATTGGTCGGGTAAACATAGATTAATTTTGTAACGACGCAAGTGCACGAAGGGCATGTCTGGCTTCCCTGCCTTCAAAAACTACTACATCGCCGCTCGTTACAATTTTACCTAACTCCCGGGCAATCTGCTGAGGAGGCAAGGCTATTAATTTTTCCGGCATTTGTAATTTGCTGGCAAGTTGCTTTAGTTCTCGATAATAAGTAAAATTAGTCAAATAGATCCGGTTAACCTTTCCCAACTCTTCTTTAATTAGTTTTTCATGCTGCGCGAGCGTTTGCCCACCCAGTTCAATCAGCGGAGTCAGCACCAGATATTTTTTACCCTGCCAGGTTTGCATATAGGTAACAGCTGCCCGCACTGAATCCGGGTTGGCGTTAAACGTGTCATCAATCAGCGTAGCTCCGTGAAATTCACCGGTAATTTGCATCGTGTGACTAAGTGGAGTTAGCAGGCTAATCCCCCGGGTAATTTGAGCCGGAGTAAGTTTCATATACCAGGCCGCTGTTGCAGCTGCAGCAATTGCATACACCTGCTGTTTACCCGGAAGTTGAACTCGACAGGTCAGGGCAGTTTTTCCAAAGTGGAGTTTGAATGAAACACTGTTGGTAGTAACTTTGGCATCGCTGATTCGTACATCAGCACTTTTATTATAACCATAGGTTAACACTCGACAGTGACGGGTTTTTTTCGCCATCAGGCGCGTGTACTGATTATCCGCATTAAAAACAGCTAAACCGTTTTTGGGCAGACTGGCGATGAGTTCATATTTGGCCTTCCGCGTCTGCTCAAGCGAACCAAATAATTCAAGATGCTGTTCATTTATCGCAGTAATAATGCCAATTGTCGGCTTCACCATTCGTGCCAACTCAGCAATCTCTCCCCGTTTATACGCGCCCATTTCCACAACCAAGGCCTCGCTTTTTGCGGTAACTTTATTCAGAATCGTGCGCGCAATTCCAATATCGGTATTCAGAGTTTTTTCAGTTTTAACAACCGTGAATTTCTCGGCAAGTAATACACTTGAATATTCTTTAGTCGAACTTTTGCCGTATGAACCGGTAATTCCAATCCGGATTAAATTCGGAAATTTCCTTAATTTATTAGTCGCCCGTCGTACCATTAACTTGCGATAGAAATGAGCAGGCACCATAAACACCAGTAACAGAAACAAAACAACAAAAGGTAGTAATTTATCAAGCGTTAGTATAAGTAACGGAATCGGGAAGCGGATTAACCAGAACGGCGTAAACAGAAAAATAACAGAACACAAAGTAATGACCAATAATTTAAGAGTAAATTGTGGCCGTTTAACTCCACTGATCCATTCTTTAATAATTAAAACACTTTCCAATGCAAAGATTCCCAGTACCGGCCAAACAATTGTCTGAACTGGCTCATACAAAAAATAAACTGCCAGCAACAACCATTTGGCGATTGCGAGCTTACCAAACATCCACTGTTTTCCGCCTGAACTTAACAAAAAGATCCGCATCCGGTCTATCCGGTACTCTTTCAGTTGCCAGATAAATAACTGATAGAATAAATTGCGCGCCAGATGCAGACCAAAAAGCAGCAGTACTGCTACACTTGGCCAATCACCTATTTGCGATATATTATTCAACATGGTGTAAGAATTTTTCTATTTCATGAGTAAACTTTTTTGGTTCCCGATACACAAGATTGTGATAAGCTTCCGGAACAACCGTAAGCGTTGAGTTACCTATTGTTTCGTTCATCCGCCGGGCAATACTCGGCGCCACTAAACTATCTCTTGCTCCCCACAAGAGTAATGTCGGCACGCTGAGCTTACGCATATACCCTTCCAGATCCTCTTCAACAATATTGATAAATGTCTGGCGCATAAAGCCTTTGAGCGCTGATATATCACGTGCACCTACAAGAATATTGAATAATTTCCGCGCTACGTCCTGAAAAACTGACAGCGGCGGGAGTGACATAATCGCCTTGCCAATCTTTGAGATCGTGGCAATGGTAAAAAGTCTGGTCGAATGGGTGGAGCGAAATCCAGGCGTTCCAGACAAAATCAATGCCTTGGCTAGTGCGGGCTTTTCACTCAAAAGTTTAAGTGCGACCCGGCCGCCAAATGAATGACAGATAAATATAGCCTGCTTAAGGTGGTTCCTGCGCAAATAGGCTTCCAGAAATTGGGTGTAATCGCCTAACGTCCACGGCCGGATTATCCGCTCACCTTCGACAAACCCCGGAAAATCCACGACATACGTGCGATAACCACGGCTACTCAGCTCCTTTTTGAGCGGTTCAAACCGGGTCGCCCCCAGCATCCACCCCGGCAAAATCACCACGGGATAACGTTTCATTGAAGTCAATTGTATCGGAGTCGGGATTTGAGAGCAAATTAAGAAAAACTGTTTAACTCAGAACTTTGATTGAAGCTTCTACCATCCGTAAGGTAGTAATATCATTCACAGCATGAACAACACTCTTCACTGCCTGATAAGCTTGCAAACAGGCTGATTTGTCATAAGTGGCGATATTACATTCATTACATTCGTAACCTGGTACATTTGCGCGGGCAATAAACGGTTTTCCTTGATTGATATAAGGCTGCTCAAATGGTATTAGTGTTGCTTGAGCTAAACTGGAACAACATGGACAAGGTCGGTTTTCTGCAACTGGAGCATCGAAGCTTATATCAAACAAGGTAATTGAATCACTGGGTCTTGATGCTTCTAAACGGCTCATAACATTAACTCCGATTCACAAAATACGCTACCAGTAATATTACAAGTAAACCGCCAATAAGCATAAATAATAACGGTGTCATAAAAGTCACCTCCGTTTCTTCATGAGTAAATATGCGCTCCAGTAGGCTGCTGCCAACATTATAAACCCTACTGCACCAACTGTGTAATTAAATGGTTTTTCTGATATCGCCTGGGCAATCACAAGACCGAAAAATACTCCATTACCCCATTGCATTATATGTTCAGCAAACGATTTCTTCTGGTCTACTGTTAATCACTGCGCCATACTAACCTTATGATAACACAATTCGATTGTGCAGAGTCGAACCGAGGTATTTACTGCTTAAGTTTAAATCTGCTTCCGAAATCCTGTCCGGTCAGTGGAAACTGACTCCTGATTTTTCATAATCGTGTGTGACTGTTTGGTAAAAATCCGGGTATTGCCAGGCACGTCGTGATCGAGTAAAACACATGCCCCAACCACACTATTACTACCAATTTTTACTCCCGGCATGGTGTGCACGCCCACGCCAATTCGCGAGTTTTCACCAATCACGACACCCAATTTACTCCGACCTGAATCTATCCGTTCTTTTTTAATAGTTGAGCTCACATTTTTTTCATCAAAGCGCAAATTCGCAAACACCGCGCCTGCCCCAACCCCGACATTATCAGCCAAAACACTATCACCCACATAATTCGTGTGTAACCAGGTATTACTACCAATGTAACTGCGCGTAATATCACTGCCAAAACCAATGACTGAATTTTCACCAATCATGGAACTTCGCACCATAGTATGATTGCCAATAATCGTATTTTTTCCTATATATAACGGTCCAACCAGTTTGGCATATTCCATCACCCGCACTCCGGCTTCGAGAATTACCGATCCCGTAAGCGTGGCGGTGTTATGTACGTCTGCAGTGGAATCAATGCGCGACTCGTTAACAGTACTTAAGTAATAATCCATAGCAGTCAAGGTGTGCCACGGGTACTTAACAGGTAACCAAGTCTCAGTATAGGGCAGCATCTCAAACTGCTCGCCAGCAGCCATCATTTTGGATAAAGCCTGTTCGTATTGGTCATCTGTTCTAATTTTTGCCGGAATTTTTTCCAAATAAGGAATAATGTCGGTGCCACGGCCGAAGTAATCGCAGACCAGGCGCACATAAGAACTCGGGGTTTTATCTTTACCTGGTTTTTCAATCACCCGTTTCACCTGCTTGCCGGCAAGTTCAAGGTAGCCGCCGGGAAAATATTCAGTCGTGTGAAAACCGATAAGTAAATTTTTGCGGCTGGAAAATTCAAGTAACCGAGATAACAACTGTGGTGAAATCACGTCATCGGCATTCAGAATCAAGAGTGGTTTGTCTGTAATATACTGGCGCGCTGATAAAATCGCAGCTGCCTGACCCTCACCCTGTTGTGTCTCAACCGTAATTCCCTCGCCGTCAATCCGGGTCGCAATTTCCGGACTAATCACAACCACAATGTCCCTGCAGCCGGCAGTTTTTAAAAAATTGATCTGATGTTCAATAAACGGTTTGCCTAAAAAGGGCAGCAGCATTTTGTGCGGCAATGGCCAGAAACGGGTGGATTTCCCGCCTGAAAGAAGCAAAACTGTTGGTTGATTCATAACTACAATTCCTCCTTTATGCGTTTAATGTCTGCGCCTAGATTTTTAAGTCGTTCGTCCAGTTTTTCATATCCGCGATCCAAATGTTCAACTTCAGTTAGCACCGAGGTGCCCGTTGCCGCCAAAGCCGCGACCAAAAGGGTGGCTCCGGCGCGAATATCAGTCATTTCCAGAATCGCATCGTGGAGTTTTGTTGGACCTATAATTTTAACTCCCTG